>ERZ840517.813-NODE-813-length-38422-cov-4.004509_pt1 | contig 38422 bp, 45 predicted proteins | sample MGYA00519876_ERZ840517 | MGnify/ENA primary metagenome ERZ840517 (study PRJEB31850, sample SAMEA3708882) | human gut metagenome | biome: human gut; feature: human-associated habitat; material: faeces | place: China | collected 2014 ... | reverse complement strand
AGAAATGGTTCAGGTTAAAATATCTGATAGTTTAATGTGTGGTTTTGAAGGAACAAGAATTTTAACCGCAGCCGGTGTGCTGCGGTTTTTTTGATTGAAAGATAATGGACATAGGAAGGAAGCCGGATATACTATGAGGCTTTCGAATTTAAAGGGAAGTGGAGGTAATGTTTGTAAGTTTATTTAAAAAAAGGAAAAAATAAACTATCAATTCATTAACGTTTGTGATACAATATAGGAAAATAGTACAGAAATGTTATGACAAAAGAAATTATAGCTTGGAGGTTATTTATGGATACTAATATTTTACTTGAGAATGGAACGAATGAACTTGAAGTTCTTGAGTTCGTCATCGGCAATAATCACTATGGAATCAATGTGGCTAAGGTGAAGGAGATTGTTAATTTTCAGAAGGTCACACCGGTACCTAACGCCCATCCTTCTGTAGAAGGTATTTTTATGCCAAGAGATACAATGATAACAGTTGTGAAGCTTGCTAATGTGCTCCATCTGCCGGATTCAGACGATCCTAAGAATGATATGTTAATCAACACTAATTTCAATAAGCTTAATGTAGCCTTCCATGTACATAAGATTGTTGGTATTCATCGTGTGTCATGGGCAGACATCATTACGCCCGATGCGACAATCAATTCAGCGGAATCAGGAATAGCTACAGGTATCATAAAGGTTGAGGGAAGACTTATAATTATTCTTGATTTTGAGAGAATTGTATCCGATATAAGTCCTGAGACCGGTCTTAAGGTTTCTGATATTTCCAGACTGGGAACAAGAGATAGAAATAATTCCCCTATTGTACTGGCAGAGGACTCTATGCTTCTTATGAAGCTTATCACAGATTCGCTTGAGAAGGCAGGATACACTAATCTCATTAAGTGTGTGAATGGACAGGAAGCATGGAATTACCTGCAGAATATTAAGAAAAAGTCCGGTGGAGATGTAACTAAGTATGTTAAATGCATAGTTACGGATATTGAGATGCCGATTATGGATGGACATAGACTTACGAAGCTTGTAAAGACTGATAATGAGCTTAAGGATATCCCTGTTATCATTTTCTCGTCCCTTATCAATGAGGAGATGAGACGTAAGGGTGAGCAGCTCGGTGCAGATATGCAGCTCTCCAAGCCGGAAATAGGCTCCCTTGTAGAGGCTATTGATAAGCTCATATTGAAATAGAAGAAAGTGAATTAAAAAAGTTTAGCTAAAGAGCCGCCAGAGTGATTATGCGGCTCTTTATTTATTTCTTGTGAAAAAAAACATAGCATGATATAATGAGTGCAAGCATAAAAACGAATTTATTCGTTCTGCGTTTGAAGGTATTATTACTCAGTGATTTTATCATGGATAGTAGTCGTACCAATGATTTAGTTAAATCAATGATTTAGTCAAATGAAAACAGTTGAGGTGAAATAACGTGGCAGATAATAATGATGATCAGTACTTGGATGAATTGTTAAATTCTTTAAGAAGCAGTAACAGTGATGGGAATGAAGATTTAGATAATCAGGATAGCGAGAGCAATAAGAGCAGACAGTCAGATGCCGAAGACAATGAAGCAGCAGAAGATGGCAGCAACGAAGAACAGGATGATTTCTTAAATGACATTTTCTCAGATAGTCATAATGACGTCGATAACCAGAACGGCAATGCTGACCATGATGGCAGCGATGATATATTGGCTCTTGAAGAGAATGATAATGAAGAACCGCATGAGTCTGGGAATTCCATGGATGAGGAGAATGTAACTTCCCAGAACACTTCCCAGAACGATAATAATGATAACGACAGCCTTATGGATTTATTCAATCAGATTAATGGCGGCGATAACAGCGGAAGCAGTGATAGCTCTGGAGAAGAGCCTGATAAAAGATCTGATAATGTTGCGGACGATATATTGACACTCACTGATGATAATGAGGATGGGGCAGCAGCGAATACTTATGCAGGTGAGGAAGAGGAGAGACCGGATACCCTGAATAATGGAAGTGCAACCGATAATTCCGGACAACAGGATGTGAAGCCTTCAGGAGAAGAAAAAGCTGAGGCGCAAAGAAGTGCCAGAGCCAAGAAGGCAGAAGCAGCAAGGGAAGCTAAGGAGGCTAAGCTTGCGGCTGCTAAGGCGGCTAAGGAAGCCAAGGCGGAGGAAAAGGCAAGACAGAAAGCAGAAAAGAAGGCTAAAAAGGAGCAGCTAAAAGCCGAGAAGGCTGCTGGAAAGAATAAGCAGGATGGCGAGGATGATTCCACAGACGGCATAGTACAGGATAATGTTTCTCTTATAGATGAGCTTTATAATGATTCAGATGCATTTGATAAATCATCAGATGAAAATGCCGATATCCCTGATTTAGATGAGGAACCTGAGGCACCTAAAAAGAAGAAAGAGAAAAAGAAAAAGGAGCCTAAGCCTAAGAAACCTAAAAAAGAAAAGGTTAAGAAGGAAAAGAAGGCACCGCAGCCGTCAGAACTGATTAAAGTGACCAAGGGTAATTATATCGGAATGTTAATTACCATAATAGTTATTGTTGGCATTGTATATTTTGGCACAAGATTTGTATCGTATGGAATTAAGGTAAGTCAGGCAAAAGAATTTTTCACAAATGGAAAATATGATCAGGCATTCGACAGTATTTCCGGTGTTGAATTAAGAGCTTCGGACAAGAATACATATTATGCAATAAGGACGGTTGCCAGCGTATATGTAGATTATTGCTCGTATATGAGCTACAATAAGATAGGAATGAAGCTGGAAGCATTGGATTCCTTGATAAAGGGTTTGACTCACTATAATGAATATTATTCTGATGCTGAAAAGTATGAGGTGCTGGATCAGTATGATGCGGTTAAGGCTCAGATTTTATCAGAGCTTTCAAGATACGGAATATCCGAGGAGGATGCCATCTATTATGGAAGCTTGGAAAATGAATTGCAGTACAGAGAGATACTTATGGACATCGGAGGTATGACTGAGTGATAGCTATTATCGATTATGATGCATATCATAACAATAAAACTATCGTAGAATAAGGTGCTGTACACTGTGCAGTTAATATCATATTGCAGTTATACTAATTATTTACTAATTAAAATGTTTTGAATGCGTACATAAGTAAAAATTAAATATTAAGACATCTAAATAAGTCCATATCATTGTAGAAATATGATGGTGTGGGCTTATTTTAGTGCCTTAAACTAAACATAGGAGCAGGCTATAAGAAATACACAAAAAGCCGAAAATGAGCCTTAAAACGGCTTGCAGGTAGTCTGTATAGGTCAAAAATGTGCAAAGAATGAAAGTCTGATTTCATGTGCAATTATATTAATAACAAGGAGGATTTTAGATGTTTGGAACAGTGACAAAGTATTTCAAAGACAAGGGATATGGATTTATAAGAGGGCAGGATGGAAGCTCTTATTTTATTCATCATTCAAATCTCAATGGAGAAATCATAGAGAGTGGTTACTATGTGTTTTTCAGAGTTGAGAACGGATACAAGGGCAAAGATGAAGCGGTGGATATAACAGTTATAGAAGCCACAGAAAGGAGTATAGGATGTTAACAGATGAGTTTATACATGTAATTGCAAAGAAAACAGGAATGTATGTCTATCAGGCAGAAAATTTTCTCAATGCATTCGAGGAGACGGTAGCCGAAGTCTTAGCAAGCGGTGATTACGTCAATCTGTATAAGTTTGGTGGGTTTGATACGGTTGTCCGTAAAGGCTGCATGGTGATTCCGCCTGCAACAAAGGAGCCAGTGTATGTGCCGGATAAGTTAAAGATTAAGTTCACACCGTACAAAGGTCTTAAAGAAAAAGTATGTGATAAATAGATAGAATATATTTTAAATTATCAGACAATTAAAAGGAGACACTATGAGTAAAAATATTGATAATATGAATGATTTATCAAAGGCACTCATGCCGTCGTTAAAAGGAATGGTTGATGTCATGGCAAACAGAGTATATGAGACATTAAATTTCTTTTTACAGAAATACTATGATTCATACAACCCTATATATTACCGCCGACAGTATGACTTTCTCCGTTCTGCTATTAAGGTGAACGCAAGAATTGTAAGAGGTAAGGTTGTAGCGGCGGTGTACATTGATACGCATTCTATGGACAACTATTATGAAGCCAGCGGTTTGCAGGTCGCAACATGGGCGAATGAGGGCTTGCATGGTGGAATGAAAGCAGGCAGGAATACGCCTCATGTGTGGGATGACACGATAGCAAATACTGTTGATAATGGTGAATTGCTGAAGGCGGCAGTGGCTTATCTTAAAAGTAAAGGATTTGAGGTTAGAACAAATTAAGGTTGCAGCGTGTGGCTGCGGAAAGTATGACTTGTGAAGGAGATTAAAGATTATGACAAAAGAATTAAGCATTGAAAACATTAAGAAGGAACTGATTGACAAGATTTCAAACAATGAGGAAGTGTTGGAATATTTTGAAGAACATTATCGTGAGAATGGTGCTAATGATATTTTGATAAGGTATGGAACAAAAGTAATAAAAGATAATTTTATCTTTGCACATGATATGTCAGTATCAAATATGGATATGTTTATATCTGTAGAAGTTAATGAAGAAGAGATATATACTCTTACTACAAGTGGAAGAGAAGTAAAAACTCTTTACAAAGTAAATATTATGGTGGCTCTTGAAAATGATAATGACCTTGATAAAATGGCTATGTTACTTGGAAAGATTGCAACAGAATTATACCCTGATAGATGCGATTACAAAAATTCTGTATATAATATTGAACATTTATATCCATATGGGAAAAAACAGATTGTAAGGGTTGTGCAGTTTAGAGTTGATAAATAATCGGCAGACATACACCGATTCTAAATAAAATGTATGGATATTTCCCAACAGGCAGGAAGTAAAAGAAAGTCTGTATCAGAGATCAAGAATATCTTGTGAGGTTCATTTGTGCAATTCTGCACATTTTCCAATATGAGAAATTGAATAACATGGCTAAAGAGATAGTTCCTTTGAGCTATTTTAACGAGCCTAAAAATGGCTGGTTAATTATATTTCTACAGATGTGTGGAATATAGCAGTTTATTAAGGTGCGATATTTATGTCGCACCTATTTCTTGACTTCTGATTCGAATAAAAAGGAGGAACATGAATTTTGATTATAATGAGACAAAAGTATGTAAGAAATGTGGGAGGGAGCTTCCATTAGATAAGTTTGGAATAAACCATAATTATACAAGGAATGTATGTAAAGAGTGCTTTAATGAAGGAATGCGAGAAAAGCGTTATCAACAAAGATTATTGGATGGTATAGAAACATATCATAAAGATAAGTCAATGAAGATACAGAGGAAATATAAGAAACCATACCATTTTCAGATATTGTATAGGTCGGAATCGGGTATTGATACTATTGCAAAAGATGAAGTGTTTGTGCGTTTATTTGACTATAAATCTGTATGGACTTCTAATTATGGCAGGATAATTGAGAAGTTGGATGATGGCACATACCAGCTTGTAAAAGGTGTATATTCAAGAGCCACAAAGGAATTGACCTATACACTTGACAGGAATGTTTATTTCAGCTCTAAAAACACATGGGGATATAGGAAAGAGAAGGTAACTGCCAGTGACCTTGTAATTAAGATGTTCGTTGTAAATTATGACATGAAAAACAATACAATGGTGTGGCATAAGAATAATGATACAAAGGATAATTACTACAAGCATTTATTCCCGGTCACAGACAAACAGTACAATGAGATTTTGAGAGTGCATGAACAGGACGGAGCAATCACAGATAAACAGATTATGGAGATTGTCAATGCGGTAGAGTTTAAGCCCGATGATTGGAAACCTTGGTATAATAAAAGAACATATGAAGGTGTCGGCTATGTCGGAGGAGATATTGATTATGAATCATACTCATTTATTAAGTGGAAAAATATGATCCAAAGGTGCTACAGTGATGTTGTGCATAAATTAAAGCCTTATTACATGGATAAGGAAGTATGTATTGAATGGCAGAACTATCAAAATTTCAAGCTATGGTTTGACGCACATTACATTCATGGAACTAAGGTCGATTTAGACAAAGACCTGCTTTATAAGGAAGGCAATATCTACAGTCCAGAAACTTGTGCATTTATGACACATTTCTTAAATATTGTGTTTGAGGATAGAGGAATTGAAAGCAACATCAAACAGAACGATGATGGTACATATTCAGCTTCAATGATAGTTCTTAATAAGAAGATGGATATAGGTGTATTCTATTCAGAGGAAGAAGCACACAGCGGATTCATAGATGGTAAGATTGATTATATTTGTGACCTTGCAGAAAAGTGTAAGGGCAAAGTGCCAGATTATGTGTATGAAGGTATGCTGAATTATAAGATTGAAATTGACTAATAATTAGAGGTGGCAGATTCAACCCTGCTGCCTCTTTGCAGTTTATAAGGAGAAAAAGGAATTATGGCTTATATAAAGGTCAAAGATAGAAGAAGATTTGAACGAAAGGAGTTCAGAGATTACATAAAGTTATCAGATGATAAAGTGCTTGACACAAAAAAGAATAATATAGATTTACTTGGTGATGATGAAATATTTGTACAGTTGGAAGATACACAGCATTATTGGATTTCAAGTCATGGCAGACTTACAAATAATATGAGGAAAGATAAAACATTCTTCTTTCATAAAACAGATAGCGGTAATCCAGAAAGAAGTGTGCATTGGACGATTGTAACTTATGACATTGACGGAACTGCTTTACATGAAGAGACAAGTCCAGAGATACTTGTAGCAAAGTATTTCTTAATCAGACCGACAGGATGCAATAAGATATGGCACATAGACGAAAATATGAATAACAACTATTACAAGAATCTGATTTATGTATCTGCGAAAGAGTATGAGTTGTTGAGAAAGCACGTTAAAACAGTTGCAGAGCTTGGAAGAGAACAAGGATATTACGATTACAATACAGTAAAGGGCAATCCGGCATATAAAATTTATGAGGGTATTTATGCAAGGTGTTATGGCGGTAGTTCGTTGTATGTAAATCAATGCTACGATGATGCGTATATGTGTGACGAGTGGAAGAATAGCAGAGACTCTTTTGCTGAATGGTATTCTGCTAACTATTATGAGTGTGGCGGTGAGAAAATGGCAGTTGATAAAGATTTATTATGTCGTGGCAATAAGGAATATGCAGCAGATAAGTGTTGTATATTGCCTGAGACTATCAATTCTGCATTGGCAAGTGCTACAAAGCGGAGATGTCCGTATCAATACACAAATAAAAAAGTTTATGCTATTGGTGTTGACTACGACAAAGCAAGAGATAAATTCTTAGCAAGAATAACACCATTCGGACATGATAAACAAGTTAAGCTACACTATTGGAACACGGAAGAAGAAGCTTTTCAAGAATACAAGTTGTTTAAGGAATCAGAGATTAGGGTATTGGCATTGAGATATAGGGATAAGATACCGGACAGACTATTTGATGCATTGATTAAATATGAGGTGCGTCCTTATAGACCGTATGAAAAGTAGAATATAGGGTATATCAGGTAGAGATACTTGGTATGCCCTATTTTTTTTACGTTTTTAATAGCCCGTATGGAAGATGATAGGTACTTAATATTTTGACGTTAAAGAGTACCCCCCTGCCTGCTGGCGAATAGGTAAAAAACTTTATCGTACCCCATATCGTGATGGTTCGCCGTGAGCTAAAATTAGTTATCTTGTAGTTTAATTGTCTGATAATATAATAAAATATCTGAATATAATATAAATTATCAGACAATTTAACTATTATTATGACAATGACAAATCATCGACTTTATATAGAAATTTCCTTAGTGAAGAGGGAATTGAGCTTGTTTTTTGGGTGTGAGCTTGAAATGGCACAAAACATAGGAAAATAGGGGATATAAGGCAATTTTTGATAAAAAAATATTTATCGTGATATAAAGTTTGTTTTTATAAATTGCAGATACAATTAACACAATACCGTATACAATTAACAGTTGAACATTTTAAATTAGTCGAGTATAATACAAATATAAATGAATAAATAATAAGTAACTAAGGTAAAAAATTCAAATATCGGTTATACCGATTTAAGAAAAAAGCAGAACAATGTATATAAGCATACAGGGGGGATTATATGGGCGGTGACAATAATCCGTTTCCACATGACGGAAAACAAGGAAGATGTGGCTGTGGTCAAGGTTATAGTTGGAATGACGATAATTATGGTAGGCGTAGTGGCGGTTCGTCTGGTGGTGGAGGTGGCAATGGTACAGCAATATTTTTAATTGCACTTGTTATTTGCAGTATTATTGGCGCAATTAATCAGCTACTGGGAGGCTTGATTCTTCTGGTTGTTGGATTTATTTTACTAGTGAGGTAGATATAAAGAAGAATTTAGGCACATTGATAAAACAACAATTATTATAATGGTTGGTCTGCATCAGAAGGAACATATCTAGCAAGGTCGCATATGTCACAATGAAGAATTCTGCATAAATCGTTGAGTGTTTTCGTAGATACATCCATGTTATGCTTTAATCGGTGGAGTGTGCTGTGTGAGAGATGGTATTTATTCGTGAGTGTATACCAGTTTTCACTTGATTTTTCAAGTATGTCCCAGAATGGGGAATAATCAATCATCATAGCACCTCCGTTTCGTAGTATTTGAAAAAAGTGTACTATGTATTCTTTAACTTGAATATCTTCGCTAAAACGAATATAATGGAGCTATTAATTTAAACTTGGAGGAGGATTCATTTATGGGAGATACAAACAGCATTATCAATGTAACATTTTTAGGTGAAGACTATTCATTCCCTGGGGAATTGGCACAGTATGTTACTTACTGCAATGAGTTTGAGAAAATCAGCGATAGATTGATGAACAAACTCTTGGTCACAATGAAGAAAAAACCAATGGCAGAAGGTGATAATTCTTATACTGATATGCACGAAAAATTTGAAGTGGATTTGCAAAATGAAGGCAAGAAATTTATTACCACTCTATCTAAAATCGGTGTATATGATGTTATATATGAGAACAAAGGTTATAAGCAATACATTCAAGTAAGAGATAAGATGCAGGAAGGCACACGAAAAATAATGTTGTCTTCTTTAAATAGTTGGATGGAGCAGCAGGATAGCATTTATTCATCTGCTGCATCTAATATTAGAGGTTCTGGATATGGATTGATTTCTAATAGCTTTTTGGCTCATGCAACATTCTCTGCAATGGAATATAGTACATTAAAGAGACAAGCTAAAGAAGCTGATAGACAATATCAGCAAGCAATAGGTGAGTTAAATAGAAGTACGCTTTCAAGAGAAGAACAACAGTATATCCAGTTTTATGCTACTGAAATTTATCCAGAAATAGCAGAAGCCTTTAATACATTTGTAACAGAACTTATGGCTATCTATCTTTTGAAATTGCAGGAAAAAGGGATATTTGATAGTGATAAATTATCTGATTACAGCTTAAATAAATCATCGGAGATATTGAAAAATATTAAGTTGGTGGATGAAAAAAAGGCAGTATTAGTAGAGGCATACAAGATCTGTCCATTTAATCCAGATATTTATGCTGATGTAATGACATATGGACTGTTTGATGTTGATACTATGAAAGGTGCTAAAGAGTTCCATCAAGAGACAATGCTTGTAGGAATAATTGAGAAAAAGATTAAAAGTAATCTGAACGACCTTGAAAAAGCAAAAGATTACATAGAGGTATTGGCTTACTATCGGGATAAGAGCGAGACAGATATATTAAAAAAATTCTATGAAAGCACTATCAGTAAAATCAAAAATGACTATCATGAAATATTTTTAGTGTGCGTTGATTCGAGAAGATTGAGCACTTGGATTAAGGATCATATCAATAAGGATATAGATAAGATTGCTTCAACTTCAGAAGAGAGTGTAAGAGATAAGGTTAATTCATGGATTAGAAATACTGTTGATGATAAGCAATATGAGAAGCTGTCAGTTATGGGATTGATTAGTATTGAAGATATAAAATATAAGGGCAGTACAAAAGCCACATTAGAAGAAGTACAGACAGAGTATGCGGATAAGATGATTGCATTGATACGAGATTATATAAAAGAGCTTGGAGAGAAAAAGACTGCTTATGAAAAAGCCTATGATAAGTATGATGCAGGTCTGAAAAAACATGTGGATGCCATAGTTGCTAAAAACGATGAATTGAAACAGCAAGGATTATTTGCATTTTCAAAGAAGAAGGCATTAAAAGCGGAACTTGACAAATTGAATAATGAGTATGAAGAGTATCGCAAAACAGAGCCAGTAAATTTGAAAAATGCATATCTTAATATGTAGATTGGAGAACGTCTATGGATATAAAACAACTTCAGGAGCAATATTCTGGTTTGAAATCTCAAAGAGACAGCATAGCTGATGAAGCGGAAAACTTAAAGGATAATCAACGTAAATTATTATATGCTGTGGAAGATGAAAAATCGTCAGTGGAGCATATAGAAAATACGATTGATTCGCTTCAAGAGACTCTTTCAGATTTAAACAGTCTATTAGAAACACATAAGGACGAATTAGCTGATGTATCAGATAAGGTGAAAAGCAAGGACAAAGAATTAGCGGATATTGAACAGCAGCTTGCCGATAAGAGAAAAGAATTAGATAAACTTTTAAATGATGCACTCTGCAAAAAATCTCTTACAGTTAATAATAAAAACACATATTTTGTGTCAGTGAGGAAAACTACAAGTACTACGCCTGTTATTACAGAATATTGTAAGAGTGATAAGGAGTTTATGGTGCTCAATGCCAGAATGAGACTGCCGGAATACAAACAGTTTTCATATATAATTGTGAGAAGCAATAAAACCATAGTTGGAGTACAGGAAAATGTGCCTACTATGTCTGAAATAAAAAGTGTTGCAGACAAAGCTATATCTGGTGTAAGTATACCACGAATGCAGTATTTAAAAGAACATATAATAGCTGCGGCAAGTCAATGTAAAAATCTTACACCTAATTTAATAATCCCTTTATCTGAACCTTGTCCTATAGGTGGTCAATCGGATTTTAACCAGACAGGATATGGATGGGAAGGGGATTGGTCATATGGGATAGGAGATTATACAGAAGGTACATATTATGGAGAAATGACAGGATTTTCTGTAATTGGTATAAGAATAAATCAACAGGATTATTATTAAATCTGAATAATTTATATATTGAAAGCTATTTTTTATTATCACAGCTCAAATTCCAACCCAGTGTGTGAAAGAACCAGATACCACTATAATAATAAAACAATATATATTTTTTGGTTTTTAGTACCCCGGACTTTCAAAATATTAAAAGATTACTATAATCAACCAATTATATCAATCAACATAATAACATATCATATATAAAAAAATGGTGTAACCTTTACCGGCTACACCATATTTTTTACTTTTTCTGTTTATGCTTCCTGCAATTTTCTCATAGGTTCTGTTTTAATTTCAGTACTTCCGTAAAGGTCTTGAATTTCCGAATAACTCAATTTACTATTGCCACGCTTGCGGTATTCGCCATTCTGCCAATACCATTTTTTACGCTGTCCGCTCCATTTGAAACCGTATTCCTTTAACTGATCTTTATATGGGTATGTATTACCATCAAGCCATATAAAGCAGCCAACTATATCTATTGTAATATCTGAAAAGTTGATTATCTTCTGTAAAATCTGTCGCAGTGCCTCATCTTCTGAAAAATCATACTTCTTATTACTGTATGTTTTCTTGTCTGAATTATCATTGCCTGCTGTTGTATCGTGTCTATTCTTTAATATATTGAATAGACTGTCATATTCCGCATTGATTTCTTGCGTGGCTTCTGTTGAGCCTTGAGGATTGTCTGGATGATATTTTTTTAATAAGTCCTTATACTGTTTTCTTAATTCTTCCAATGTCTCTACATTTTTAAAATATTTCATAAGTGATTACCTCCTTAAATAGAGTATTTGTTCTGTTGATATAAATATAATACACTAACAAGTGTATACGGTCAATTGTAAAATTACACTAATAAGTTTATATAAAATTATGCAAATTCACTAATAGGTGTACAAAACTACTAGAAACAGCTTACACTAATTAGTGTAAAATTGTGCAATATGAATATTGTTAAAATACACTTGTTAGTGTAATATGTAATCAAGGTCAAGGACAACAGACCGACAACAAAATAATCACCATTAAGGAGGTAGTTACTATGTGCGTAACGAGATTAGAACTAAATGAGAAGGTGAACGCTTTAAGGTCTTTAAAGGCTTTAAAGGAAGAGACAGAGCAGGAAATCAGAGAACTTGAAAGCAGCATTGTAGAATTTCTCAATGAGACGGCAGAATGTGAAGCCACCGACAAGAACGGCAAGCAGATACGTCAGTATATCGGAACTGATTACAAGGCTACTTATTCAGTACAGACCCGTGAGAATGTCAACAAGGAAGCTGTAAAGAGCATCCTCACAGCAGAGCAGTTTGCAAGCGTAGTTACAACGTCAACATTCGGAGTGCTTAGGGTTAAGTAAAAAATACCAGTAGCAGGTTGGGCAGGTGGAGAAATCCACCTTGCTCACCAAAACAATAGAATATAATCGGAGGGAATAACAATGGCAGAACATACAAAGCGTCCATTAAATGAGCTTGAAAGAAGATTTGCAGAGGAGCATCACAATTTGATTTATCGTTACATGAGATTGCACAGATTGGATCCTGAAGAATGGTACGACATACTCATAATACCGTATCTTAATGCGGTCAAGAAGTATCATCAATATGAGAGGTTACACAATCTTGAGTTTGAGCAGGTATTCTTTAGAACACTTGACAATGCAAGAAGTAACTACTTTAGAGATATGAACAGATTAAAGAGGAAACCTTCAGGCGGTGTATACAGCTATGATGATTTAATAGCTGATGACGAGAAGAACAACTCTTTTGAAATCTTTTTTATTGATAAGTACACCAATGTTGAAAAGCAGGCAATATTAAATGAGCTTTTCAGAGAGTTCTACACTAAATGCGTAGAATATGATGGGTTTCAGAAAGAGCTTAGAAAAACCGAGTTAGATATGTTACTCAGTGGATATGATACATCAGATATTGTTGATGTGGTAATGCGTAGATTTGGCGGTTGTGGTGACAAAGATATGCATGACAGAGCATTTTATCACGATAGAGAGCGTTTTAGAAAAATCTTTAAAGATGTATTTGGTTTCTAAATCATGTAAAGTTTGGCGGTGTGCCGGAATTATGGCACACTCGCCACAACATAAGGGAGGGTCACACAATGTTGCGAATAAGAATTTATACATGTGGTAAAAAGAAGCTAATCGGTGAATACAATGTAAAAAGCGTATTCGAACCATCATTCTATCATAGAAACGTACCTTATATATCAGGCAGAAGATGTGCAAAGATACTTAATGAATTGTATCCGCATTTTAAGGCAGAAAAAGAGATGCTTGTATTTGAGAAAGTGGAAATAGGTTTTACACTAACCCAATACTTGCATAGAAGTGGGACATTGATAAATTTATAGGAAGGGACGGAAAAGGGATATGTTTAATTTCAGAATCATAAATACAGCAGACGGAAATCAGATTATAGACAGAAAGCACACAACATCATACGAGGAACTTACACCGCTGCAAATGGTTGAGTATGTGGAGCTTGAAGCAAGATTATATCACATGGACAGAATAGAACGGAACGCAAGAAAAGCGGCAGATAAGAAAAGAAAACTTGCAAGGAATCCACTTTACAGAATGGCTTGTGTGGCTGGATTGCTATAAGGGAAACGGAGGAGAATACAATGATTAGGTCAAATTTTTTCAATATAGGTCGGGTAGTAGTAACATGGTCTATCAATGATTATATGTCAAAGGAAAGCAAATTTGCAGCAGAGATTGTAAGTGCATTACATAGATATGCGCAGAAAGATTGGGGAAATCTTGACGAGGAGGACAAGCAGACGAATGAGGAAGCATTAAAATTTCCAGACGATTTGTACCTTATGGGTGCCTATGATACCTCAAAAGGGAAAATTTGGATAATCACCAACAATATTTCAGAAATTCCGGGAGATACGGCAACTACAATTTGTTTTCCTGATGAGAGATAAAGGGAACACATATAATGAGGACAGTCATAAAATGGCTGTCCTCAAAGGAAGGGAAGAAAAGATCATGGCTATTGTAATAACAAATGGAGAGTATTACATATATTTGAATCAAGTTGGCGAACATAGAAAAACAAAGGATATTGCACAGGCGATACAGTATAAGAGCGCAAGAGAAGCTATTAGTTATATGTATAAAGCACCTGCAAAGACAGATGGCTATTATGTATATGATACTATTACTGATTGTGTGGTATGGAAACGATTGACAGAAGAGGAGAAAATTGCATTACAGGAACGAAAAAACATAATTGCAAATGTAAAGAGAAGAAACAACGGCAGAATTAAAAGAAAACAGTATTCTCAGGCAACACGCAAACTGATATATCAAAAGTACGATGGTCGCTGTCAGCTATGTGGAAGGCGAATTTTATTTTCCGAGTTATCATTAGACCATCATATTCCTTTAGCAATGGGAGGCATGGATGATATTTCTAATTTAATAGCTACATGTGTTCCCTGCAATCAGTTCAAGTCAAATATTGCACCTGAGCTGTTTGAAGGTAGAATAAATGAGATTTTCATATATCAGATGAGCAAGAAATACGGAAATAAGTTACGCTGGAAAATAATTAGTAGATGGTTGCGCCGTATGACATTGTGAGAATTAGTTAAAATGATAACTTGAAATACTGTAAAAAATAAAATATAATGGAGGTATCAAATATTGGGAGCGATTGATGTGCTAGTAAAGGATATAATAGACGAGAATATAAAGAAAAATGGAATTAGGCATGGGGATTTGGCAGAGAGCCTTAACATTACAAAGCAAAATTTAAGCAATAAAATGGGTAGAAATAACTTTTCCACAATGGAGCTTGTAGAAATTGCTGATGCATTGGACATGAAACTTATCCTTAAAAGTAATGATGGAAAAGAATATGTAATTGATTATCCTGATGCAGATAAGGGAAAAGCTAAAAGGCAGATGACAGATGAAGCAAAAAAGATTGCAAATGAGAAGTCAAAAGCCACTAAAGAAAAAAATTCAAAGAAAATAGACTAAAATATTAAAATAAATCAAGAAAATAAGTACAAAATTGATTTATTTTAATCAAAAATCTACATGAAACAACGATTTCATTTGAATTTTCCAAAAGGCAGGTTCACTTTATGACAGTATCAAAAGATAATACTCAAATAGTTGCAAAAGTGCTATCAGATGATAACAACGAGGAAAAGAAACGAGCTTTTGCAAGAATTGAAGAATTAAAGAAAAAGAGAAAAGACGTTGTTATTGACTATGATGCTGAATTAGCTTCTTATAGGGAAGATAAGTATAGCAAGCTTCCAAATGATAACTTAAAGAGAAAGCCTGTTGATTGGGATAGTTTTGTTATTCCAAGTGGACGGAGCGCAGAGGAGATTGATAATTATATAAGGGAGATGAGGGAAGATAGGATTATTCCATATTCGGAAAAATAGGTGTAATACAAGTAAGGGAGCTGAGAACAGATTAAGTTGAAAATATAACAAATAATAATGGAAACGAGTTTATTTTTATGATATAATAACTCTATGCTAAAAATGATGAGGGTATATAAATGAACGAAAAGGAAAAAGAGGACTTATTAAAAGTTGGACAATATAATTCTAAGTTTAATGAAATCTTAGGAATCAATATAGAAATCTTAGAGATATACAGATCGAAGGGGCTTCCATCACATATTGTAAAACGTAAACATTATAAATGTCTGAAATATATTGATTATATACCAGATATTATTTTAGAACCTGATTACATAGGCATAAATCCGAATGAACAGGGAATAAGTATAGAGCTTATAAAGAGATATTCCGATAATGTAATGATAGGCATCAAGTTGGACACGGAAGGCGAGTATCTGTATGTATCAACTATGATTGATGTGCAAGAATCAAAAATCTCAAGACGATTGAACAGTGGCAGAATTAAAGAATTTATAGTTGACAATAATGAAAAAGAGTAGTATATTATTGTTACAGAAAGAATAAGATAGTAATGAGCATGATTATTTTGAGGTCGGAAATGGTTCCCGACACACTCTGTAAAGAGTACCTGAGATGATGGATACACCGCCCATCCAAGATAATTGTGCTTTTTATTATATAAGCAATAAAATCTAAACACCTATGGGAAGCGAAAACTTCTCAGAGGTGTTTTTATGAATGAGGAATATAATGAGCAAATTCTTTGAGGATACCATGCAAGGTTTATTGGAAGCTGTAGCGATGAAAAGTGAAGAATCGTTGTCTCAGGCACTTGCTGATGATACAGGAAGAGTAGTTGATCTTGAAAGATTTGTAACAGATGGAAGATTAACAGAGCCTTCAGATGGAAAGTGTTTTGAATGGCGTAAGATGATTGATGAAGTAAAAAAATAGGTAGACCATTAACGGAAGATGAAGCTGAGAAGTTCAGAGTTAAATAATAAAGTCAAAGCACCAACGGAAAGAAAACTTTTCGAAGGTGCTTTTTTCATGCCTGCTGCTGTTTGTGGATATCGTTTATAACATTTTCAAGGTCGGCAGCTTGCCAACGATTGCGGATAATATCATGCTTTAATTCGGCTATACGTTTATCAGTGTAATGCTCTAACCATCTCATTAAGAAAGCCGGAATAAATTTTTCTGGAATCTTTTGGATAAGGTCAAAGCCAAAATCCTCTATCTTGCTGTATGTTCTATTAAAAAATCTTGTAAAACGTCCCTTAATATAAATCACTTCCTTCCTATAATAATAGTATAAGGGAAAGATACATTGTCTACAAGAAAAAAATTAAAAAATTTTTTTGCAAAATGGAAATTTCGGAAACAAAGAGAGAATTACATAGATACAGAAAGAAAAATATAAAACGGAGGTATCTTATGAACAATTATTTTAATGATGAAAGAGAAAACAAGGCAAATGAGGTAGAGGAGGCAGCAGGGCAGAAAAATATCACTTTACAGGATGTATATGATGCAGGTGTAAAGGCAGGAATGCAGTACATGATGGATAAGATTGAGGAACAATATGAGTTATGCAAACCAATCTATGCAAATGGCAGGCTTTATTGGTTGAAAAATGATATGGAAAACCTAAAAGACATCATGGACGATATAGAAGCGGAGTATAATGAGAGCAACGGAAATGATTGAGAATAGGAAATGGAAAGTGTTCAGATTTATAGTAAGCGCAGGAATTTTATTGATATTATGCATAATACAGGGAGCGTGACATGACAGATAAAAAATTAGATACATATAACTTTATAGTCTCATACATTGAGGAAAATGGATATCCGCCAACAGTTAGAGAAATAATGGAAGGAGTTGGGTTGGCATCCACAGCAACTATATGTTATAGATTATCGAAGCTTGAGAAGGATGGTTATATTAAAGTCAAGTTATCATCACCGAGGGCGATAAATGTAGTTGGATATAAATTTGTGAAAGAAAAATGATACAAGGGAAGGAAGATAACACATGAATAAGCAGCTTGAGATTGGAAAGAAAAAGACACTTGATACTATGTCAAAAGTTGTAACAGAGGAAAAACTGAAGATATTAGCGGATGTTATTGACAGGGAGTTTGAAAATTTGAATCAGGAATTAGATGAATCTAGCGAAAAAAGTAATGGTAATAATAGCAGGATTATGTTATAATTTGGATGTTAAGAGAGTAATGACCTCTTAATATATCATAAGTGATTACACTTAATGGTGTGTTTTGTTGGGGAAAAGCTGTGGCTGTTATGGTCATGGCTTTTCTTGTAAGTGAAGCAGGTATGTGGAGGTAAAATAATATGATTGTATATAAAAAATTAGAAAAAATATTAAAAGATAGAAAAATGGCTTGGAAAGATTTATGTAAATCTGGAATAGCAGCAAATACACCACAAAAATTTTCGCAAAATAGACCAATATCAACAGAAAGTCTAAACAAAGTCTGCGAATATCTCAAAGTCCAACCATCCGATATTATGGAGTGGATACCTGATGCAGAATACAACAAGACAAATGCAGAAAGGCAAGCAATAGAAGCACAAATAGCCGAACTTCAGGCTAAACTTTCAGAACTTAATAAGCAACAGTAGAACGGAATAATGGGATATATAGTAAAAGCGTATCTAACACGGGTAATAAACTTGTGAGAGGTACGCTTTTTGTTATAGAGTTATTTGTCAGTTAGTAATCCTAGGTTATAAAATAATGCTTCAGGAGTAATATGGTGTTTTATTATCAACTGTATTATATCTGCTAATATCGAGGAGTTAATAGATTCTATAGCAGAACATGAGATATTACCTATTATTCGTTCAATATCTTTAGAGGAAACAAGCCCAAGTTTAGATAACTGAATATATCCGCTTTTATTTTCTCCATTAATACGGGCATTTGTAAACGGTATGTCAAAAATACATTCAGGATCAATACAAAAAATCATTGGAGCTATCAAATATCTATTGTGCATCGTTGGTTCTGGACTAACTGTTAAAATAACACAATGTTTTGGTAATATAGTAGAGTGTCGCGTATTTTGTATACGGGAACGGAAAGATTGATTTAAAGCAAAACATGGACTTTCAACAATTACTCCCATTTTAAGTAAGTTTATTGGGACGGCATCCTTTGGGTCTGGAATATGAGTTACAATGTCAGTTATATTACATTTAAATTCTGAACAAATTTTTTCTATAATGGTTAACGTAACAGGTTCGTTTTTTCCTAGTTTTGCAAGTGTAGCGTTAGATATATCAATTCTTTTAGCAAAATCCATTTTTGAAATATGTAATGTATTTAAAAAATTCCATAACGGTTCATATGATAAAGCCATATAGACACCCTCCGATAATTTAATGACATTATATTACTATTTTTTTCTGAAAAAGTAAATAAGTTTTGAAAAAACAGAAAATATATATTGACTTAATGACAAGTATATGATAAAGTGATTTCAGAAAAACAGAAAAGATATAAAAAAACAGAAATAATTATGCAAACAAAAAAGCCGGCACTACCAATACCGACTTAGTTGTTCAGATGCTACCAACATCCTATAAGAAATTGTACAGACTTAGCTGCACATATGTAACTTAACATTCATATTATAGCAGATATTTGAAAAAAATCAAATAAAATGTCTTGGACATTCTGTCCACAATTTCCAATTACACAAAATAAATTTTTAAAGGAGGTACTGACTGGAAAAATAAATATATCACTGTTTTTAAACGCTTTATTTTTTTCAATACATATGAACAGATAACTATAACATTTTCACATGTATGGATTAGAAAGCATACAACTAAATATAGGGAAAGGATGAGGTTATGGAACTAGATCGTTTCGATTATGTAATCCTGAAACTGCTTAATAAACAGCATTGCCTTAGCTGCTTTGAGAGCATGACCATACAAGAGATTATCTCTGTGACTGGTACAAACAGGGTTACTACATATCGAAAAATCAGAAATCTTATAAAGAATGGATATGTTATCAAAGGCTGTAAAAGCTGGAATGCAGATACATATTATCTATCGGAGAAATCCATCAATTTACTCAAAAACGGAGGAGAAACAGCATGATTAAGAACAATGTAGCAGTAGTTGGAGCAGGCTTAGGAGGATGTAAGGTTGGGTATGGATTTCAACAGAGAAATTACAATACATACCTTATAAATGGTTCACTTCAGGACAACAGAGTTATATCAGGAGCCAAAAATATGTTGGTTTTATCCGGGTATGACGGCTTAGGAGGAGATCGCAATCTAGCCTATGAAGCTCTAAAGAATAACAAGGAGATTATCAAGAAGATACAGAATATTGAGGAAAAGGTTATTTTATTCACAGCTACAGGCGGCGGTACCACCGGATCAGCATGTGTACCTATGTTAGCTGATATTGCGTGTCAGTTAGAAGATAAGATTGTATGTGCGGTGTTGATGATGCCGAGATTGGACGAGCCAATTCAAAAGAGACTGAATGCATATAATGCAGCGAAAGAGCTTATGGAAATCCCGGAAATGGGAGCAATCTTTTTTGTAAATAACGATTATTGTAATGACCTGGATAAAATCAATTTCTACCTTATTAATATGCTGGATGCATTTTTTACTGATAATTCAGCATCAAATACATCAAACTTTGATGATTCCGAAAAATATAACATGCTTTCAGATCATGGAAGCTTTTACATAGCTATGCGCTGTGATAAATCGGATTCATCAGAGAAGGTATCAACGCAGGACATGATAAACGCTTTAACAGCAAAGAACATATTTCTTCCATTCAATGATGATGGGATAGTTGCTCATATAGGTATTATCAATCAGAAGGACAACCATATAAATGAGAAAGAGATAGTAAAGGCTGTAGGGAATCCTGAAAATATTTTTATGGGCTTTAATGGAACTGCAAACATTGTCTGTGCGTCAGGATGCGGATATCCAGTTGATTACATTAGTAATTTGGGAAAGAAAGCATTGAGTGAGCAGAAAGAGAGAATTAATAAGAGAAAATCCTTTAGTATTCTTGATGACTTAGAAGAGATTGAAGATGAGAAGGAAGTACCTGTTGTCAATAAGAATAATAAGCGTAGGAAAATTAGTTTAGACCTTATGCGTGAGTTGGATTAGGCTGTGAACAGGAAAGTTGCTGATTATTAACAGTAGTGCTAAGAAAAGCATACGGAAAGCACAGCGTAAATATCACGAATGTATTAAAAGCAAAAAGAATCAGCAAGTAAAGAGAGAATATAACACATATAGAGGACTGATATGCAGTCAGTCCTCAAAATAAATAAATTGGAGGATTTAACAATGGAACTTGCAGAATTATCAAAATTATTAAAGGCACAGAATGAGAGTGGAAAAGGGTTTCAGATACATATAAACAGTGGATGTCTTGAAGAGAATAGCCAGTCTGTAACAAGTGTCGAGCTTGGAGATCTATATTTCACTGATTGCAAAATGGTTGGCAATACAAAGCTTTTGTCATTCGGCAATGATAGGAGAATGCCAATAGACTACAAGAAAGATGGAACACCTCTTTATCCAATGGAAATCAACAGCCGTATATATGTTGATATTTCTAAAATTGAATCAGTAGAAAATGTGAAAGACTATGAGGACTGGTTTGAGATGCCGTCATCAAGAGTTGTAAATCTTTATATGTATCCTGAAAACAATGAGGTAAATGGACGCAGGAATGTAATTTCAGTCGGATTTATCAGGTAAATAAGAGGATATCTATAAGGAAGGTACAGCTATGGTAAAGCGATTTATTAAAGCAGAGAACGGCAAAGTATCACAAGTGCTTGAATATGAAAGTGGTAATTGTGTGGAAATTCCAATCAACAAGGATGGCACAGTGCGTTGGTTGGAGGATACATTGAAAGTTCAGAAAAAGCAGAAGTAAAAGAGAGAATGTATATAGGTCAAACAGTTAGTTGGTAAAGAGAATTGTGAGGTTGTTTCTTGTTTCTACCTTAATATATATATGAAAAATTATAATAAAATGGAGGATTAACAAAATGGAAAGACCTAGTAACAGACAATGTAAACTTGCAAGATTGTTAACAGGGGGTAAGGCATCTGATGAGCAGATTTATAGAGAACTCAATAGTATGTCTCAGCCAGAATGGGATAAGCAGTGTGAAATTTTAAATAATTTCATTGTTGCACATAATATGCCGTTGGATGAAGGATGGGCATTGATGCGAAATGACTTTTATAATATTGCGTCTGCAAATCAAGTGGATGAAGCAACATTATTTGTGGCTTATATGAATTGGTTGCCTAAAACTTCTGACAAAGAGTAGAAAAGGTAACAGAGATATATTTGCGGTGAGAGTAGCAAGTCTGCCAATGAATGAGATTGGATACAATGTCATCTAATGTAGATGCACATAATTTTCCCCTTTTATTAAAAATTATCAGTGAAGATGCTGATTACATATTGGACGGATAGACAGGCGCATTACTTATTATGGTGGTGTGCCTACATTAAATTGAAAGAGAGGCATAGCAATATGAAATTTAAATGGTACAAAATTCCTCTTGGCACAGAAGTGGAAATTGTCAACAAGGATAGTAAATATTTTAGAAGAAGAGGAATGTTAGAAGCAGAGGAGCCAGGTCATCTTGGATGTAATGTTTATTTTGAAAACGGAGATGAAGATATTTTCTGCTGGGATGAATTTTTGCCAACACAGAATGTCTTGGATTTGAGCAAGCTGAAAGTTGAAAATTTATCACAGATTTTTAATCAGAATTACCTTTATGAAACAAATCGTATAGTGGTTTACATAGCAAAATTCACAAATGAAGATATTGGGAATGCTTATAAAAATCTTGCTGAGAAGCTTGCAAGTGGAGAATGTAACTTTAATAAGGCTGAATATGTTCTTGCCTTATTAAAGGAAATGCAGAGATATGATGCAGAAGCAATCAAAGAGCCTATCGGAGAAATGATTGCATTTGTTCAATGGTGGGTGGAAGGATTAAGAAATCATGTAACAAGTGAAATGAAAGACAGAAGATATTTTGAAATGGAACACCTTCAGATTGATTTTGTCGAGTTGGATTAGGAGGGATGAATTATTACAAGCGAAAAAGAAATGTGTTCAGTGCGATCATTAGCATTAGCAAATTATTTATGTGGTCATGGCTACGAAATAAAGAAAGTTATAGATTCTGAAAAGAATCCACAATATAAAATATTTTTATTTGAGGACAATAAAGCTATTCGGAATAGTATTACTACATACCTCGTAAACAGGGAGGTGTAGAATTTATTGACCAAAGGCAGCGAAGAAAAAAGATTGTCACAGAAAGTCTTTTTATTAAACAATATCATTAGTGATAAAACAATATCTGATAATGGAATCTTAGTTTATTGTTATTTAAGGGCGATTCAAAGAGCAGATATGAACTATTATCCGATTTCAGTTGATATAATGGATTATTTCTTCAGACACACATTTGATATTGAGACAAGAGACAAGAAAAAATATGTAGATGGATTAAACGATTTGGAAGAACATGGTCTAATCCATAAAATCAATGAAAAGAGGTATAATTTTGAGTATGATTTAGAGCCTATATATTTTAATCCGATGAAAACCAACAAGGAAAATAACTTATGGTTTACAGTAGTTTATACAGACGAATTAACTACAATTATGCAGATTGATGATAAAAAAACTAATATTAGCAAAGCAAAATTGATTAGATATTTTGTAAATGTTGTCAGCACATTTCGTCATGGAAAAAGCTGGACATTTGTATTATCCAATGGAGATAAAACAGATGGAGTTATAGGATTTTCTTCTATTGATGTATTATCAAATCTATCCAATATAAGCAAAGATACTGTATTGACATACAACAAAATTTTGGAAAAAAATAACATTTTATATATTTATAGGGCAAATGATTTATTGCTTATAGATAATGAAATATCTGGAATCACCAACACATACGGAAGATATAAATATAAAAAATACATCATTGGTGAGGGTGAAGAACATAAAAATGAATATGGTCATTGTCAATCGGTAGAAAGCATAAAACACAAGACAGCAAAAACATCAAAACGGAAGAGCTTGGGAGCAAAATATTTTAACTTAGTATCAGGAAATAAAATGTATGATAAAGAAACCATCATTGAGATATACAGATATGCAGTTGAATTTAATAAAAGGCATGAAAATGATGGATATTGTGAAAATGATTTGAAAGATATTTATTTCTTTGACCAGTTCCCATATATAACAGAGGATTGCTTAAAAGATGATTACAACGAAAACAGACCATTCCCAATAGAAGAAAAAAGTAATGATGATATATGGGGAGAAGCTGATCCATTAGAGAATGATTTTAGCATAGAGGAAATAATTGATATGCCGGGCATGGATGAAACCAAACAGAATAAAATTCAATAATGAACAATGATTAAAAAATAATGGAGTATGTGTGTGATAGTAACCATACGAAATTATATATTAAAACGAAAAAGAAACGATACAAAAAATATTTTTTTTAGTAAGAAACATTTTTATTAAGATAATCCTAAAATATGTCAAAAAACATACAAATAATCGGATGGTTACTATCCTAAAATATGTAAGAAAATTGACAGATTTTAGGATGCGAGAAAATTCACTTGTGGAGGAGAATATTATTTATGGGATATAGGAAACCGATTCCAGTACCAATAGAAAAGATTGTTATTGGAGAAAAATATTATACATGTGGTTGGACTGGAACTATTGGAGTAATTATTTTAAAAATATTTAAAAATAGTGATTCTGTTTTAGTGAAGGTCAATTCTAAAAAGAAGGAGCATAAACCATTTGTACGTTCTGTGAATTATATATTTGATAATTCAGAAATGGCAAAATCAGCAGGTAGAGATTGGGAACATGATGAACGTAAACGTAAGAGGGAAGAGAAGAAAAGAAAGACGGAGGAATAAATGTGTTAAGTTTAGAAGATTTAGTTATAGATAAAGAATTTGAGGAATTATTACCTGTTCTTACACCAGAAGAATTAGACCGATTAGAGAAAAGTATATTGAAAAATGGTATGCTTGATCCTATTAAGGTTTGGGAAGAACCAGAAACAGAAAGATATATTATTATTGATGGACATAACAGATATAACATTTTGAAGAAAAATAATCTCGGCTTTAAATATTGGGAAGATTATAAAATTATGTACGCAGATGAATTACCGACAAGGGATGATGTAAAGCGTTGGATGTTAGAACAACAGTTAGGACGAAGAAATTTATCAGAAGCGGAAAAATATGAGACTGTCCAGCAATTTAAGAGTGTGTTTGAACAGAAAGCAAAGAAAAATCAATCTTTAGGAGGTAAAGGTTCGACAAATTTGTCGAAGGTTGACACCCGAAAAGAAATGGCAAAGGCAACAGGCGTTTCAGAAGGTACATATCGAAAAATGGATGCAGTGATGAAATCTGGTAATGAAGATTTGAAACAGAGATTGCGTGATAAGAAAGTATCGGTTGACGCTGCATATAAGGAAGTAAAGAGTGCAGCTCAGAAGCCTATTACAGTAAAACAGCAGATTGATAAGTTAGATAATAGAGTAAATGAGATAGATAAAACTATTGAATCGTTACAGGCTGAAAAAGAAAAGATTATGCAGAAAAGAAGTTCTATATTTTATATGTTGGATATGCAATGCCCTGTGAAATATAGATGGATAAAAGGTGAGCATACAAATACAATTCCTTGTTTTTGGGATTGTCAAATATATATTGAAAATGATGGAAATGAAAATGTATTTGGTGATTATTCAGTACATTACAATGAATTTCCTTCAGACTATGATATGAAAAAGATACCTGAAAAATATAAAGATGATTTCTGTATGATTTGGAAAAAAGCACATGATGAAATAAAAGCATTACAAGATGAAGTAGATAAGAAATCTATGGAAAATGCTAAGAAACAGGATGAGATATTGAAAAATGCTATGAAGCTGATTCCAACAGATGAAGATAGGGTTATATTGAAAAAATTCTATCGCGTTCTTGCCAATACATATCATCCAGATAATGAAAAGACAGGTGATGCTGATATGATGCAGTATGTGAACAAACTGAAAGTCATGTGGGGAATATAATAATGGATTTGTTCTGAAATTATTCTTGATTAGCCCAACCGGGCGGTCAGTAAAATGAATGATTCTTCCGCTTGGACTAATCAAGTCAATCCCTATGACAACGCACATAGACAGATTTGACTTATCATATAAAGCGACTTCAAGTATGGTGACGCTTTATATAAAAAAGAATTGGGGTGATAACAATAACGGATAATATAACACAGATAAAATACATCAAGATAATTGACAAGCTATACAGAGTTACAGATATATCTTTTACAGACATGAGTATACATGCAGTAGAGACAACATCTGCTGCTGGTATACTTCAAAATACAGTATTCGGTCTTGAGGAGTTAAAGGAGTTCAGAATACGGCTTGTAAACAATGGTGGAGCAGCAGATATCATTGAGTTTAGAGCATGGAAACGTCAAAAATGAGCCAATGAAATCACAGTTTCAAGTAAAGAAAAAACTGCTCTATGTAAAGGGGTAAATTATTGAAAATGGGGTTAATTTGAGGTCGAGGATTTTAGAGGATAAATTGTATTGGTGGTATGAGGAGGATGTGAGAATGAGGTTAAAGGTAATGATTTAAGCAAAGGATATAGAGTGAAAATTTGACAAAAGTGGTCTTTGATAATTGAATATTGGTGGTTGGTGTGGTATAATTATAAAAACGAAAGGAGTAGATAGAATGATTAATGAAATTAATGATTTATTGCAGGAAGCTGTAAAGTGTGGTTTTTTGGTCAGTATTAGAGTAGAGGATATGCCACATATGAGTGTTGATTCAACTATTTCTACGAATATAACAAAGGCATGTTTTGATGAAGAAGGTAAAAATTTACACATTGAAGCCCCATGTTTTACATTGAAAATGCAATATACTACAGTTGTTATGGGAACAGAATCGGGCAGACATTCAAAATTTTACATTAAATCAGAAGGGGCAACATTAACAATTACTGTAGAAATGTAAGAATTATGGATACCAACCATTAATACAATGATGGCTGGTATTTTTTTTTGCCTAAAATCAGTTTTTTTAATTCCGAAAGAGAATAACACATATATAGAAATATTTTAATTTGGAGGATTTTGAATGAACAGAGAACAGAATGATTTTAATCCAAGACGAGTAAGAATTTACAAGTTAAGCACATTTGACACATTAACGGATAAGGAGCGCAAGTTTAATAATGCTTACAAAGAGGGAAAAGGGGAAAAAGCCTTTTTAAAGGAACAAAGAGATGAGCTGATTGCTTCGTACAGTGGTGTTAGAAAAGTTGAAAGAAGTCGCTTATTTCTATACGATTATGACAGTGATGGGAACATAATCGAGGAAACAGAGCATGAAAATATAGACAAGCAGATAAGCTTATTTGAGAGTGAAATGATAAGGTATGCTACAGATTTCAATGAGAAAAATCCGCTTGTTATGGAGATTATTTATCTTAAAACGGATAAGCAAAATGAGATATTAAGGCAGATTGTGGAAAGAGGATTGGATATAGGAGAACAGCATTACATATTCTATTCCAGCACCACAAATCAGATGAAACGTGGCGAATCCATACTTATAAACGAAGCTTTTTATAACGCACATGAAAAGCAGATTACATTTGGTCTGCCGGATGAAGTTGTCAATGAAAAAGGCGGTTGTAATACAGGCAAGAGATTAGCTTATAATGGTTTGCTGCTTTCTACATCGGTTGAACCAGCAGAATATGAAATAAACATTGACGAATGCCTGGTTGTCCCCGATTTCAAGACCATTATAAATGAAGAAGTGAAATGTATTGACCATGATGATGATATTGTCACGGGTATTGAGGTTAGAAGAGAAGATATAGAAATACCTCAGACTGATGGAGCAGGTATTTTTCTTCCGGGAGTGTTGCCCACAACAGCACAGATACGATGTGGACATATAAAGGGGTGTGTATTTCCTTTTGATTATGTAAAATTTTTACAGCTAGATGAGGTTGAAGGTGTTAAACCTAATCCTATAATTAAGGATATATGGGACGATAAACATAATGTAATTGATGAAAACATCAAGGTGCTTTTAACAGGTTCGCAGGTTAAGATGTATAAATATTATAATTCGATGGACGACTTTAAAAAGAATTTTAAGGAAGCAGGTAAGAAGATTGCTATAAATAAGTTTGCTGATTTAGAACCAAAGGGATATGCAAAAACAAGTTATCAGTTTATTCAAACATTATCGTCCGAGAGGTTGACTGACGATAAAATTGAGGAACTTTGCAAGGACACGTTGGAGTGGTTATCGGGACTTAAAAAGGATGCAGCACTCATTGCAGAAATTCTCAATGAGCCATATTTATCAGATGCAATTAAATTATATCCTGATCTGATTCAGGACAAATATATTCAGGAGAAGATGAAAGATAAGTTCAGGACTGAGCGAAAGAAGGCATGTGGAAATAAGCTTATATTAAAGGATTCACTGTATTCGTATATATGCCCTGACTTATACGCATTTTGTGAGTGGTTGTTTTGCGGTATCGAAAACCCAAAGGGAATTATCCCAAAGAACTATGTATACAATAGTTTTTACAATGACAAGGACTATGACAGAGTAGATTGTTTGCGTTCTCCACATTTGTACATGGAGCATGGAATCAGAAAACTTGTAAAAGGTGATGAACTGGAAATGTGTAAGGAATGGTTTCATGGGTGTGATACCATAGTTAGTAGTCACGATTTATTGTGTCGTATTCTCATGTTTGATGTTGATGGAGACGAGGTACTCCTTACACCAAATAAAACGCTAATTGAATGTGTGTCGGAAGATAAAAATATACTTTATTATAAACCGTTTGACCCTGTAAAATCTCAGGTAACTAAGAAGACAATATATAATGCTCTTGTAGCAAGTATGGATAATTCCAATATCGGTGATATATCCAATGTTATGACAAAAAATTATAATAATGATGATACGGATGAGGAATTTAATGAGATTATGAGTTGTTATAATAACCTTACAATAGATTTTCCAAAAACACAGCATAATATATCTCTTGGAAAATATAAAGATAAATATGAGCAGTTAAAAAAAGAAAAACCACCATATTTTTTCACTTATGCAAAGGATAAGAAAAAGGCAAGCTGTAAGGAAAAAACCAATAGTAATTGTGACAGAGTATGTGGATATATTGAGAAAAATACAGCTAATAAAAAATATGCATGGAGTTCAGCAGATAATTTTGATGCAGCTATGTTGTGTAATAAAAACATAAAGGTTGTGGTTAAAAGTAAAAAATATTTAGAGTTTGCAGACTTGATGTATGATTTAAAACGCAGAGAGCAGCAGATGATATGGAAAATTGAGAACATAATAGGACAAATGGATAAATCGGATGCTACACAGGAAAAAATCAGCAGATATGATGTGTTTTATGATTTGTGCTCTAAGATGATATTGAATATATTTGACGGAGACAGAAATATTGCGGCTCAGAATTTAATAGAGTTTGAATATTTACAGAAAAGTAATATTGAAGGTGGTAAAAATATTCTTTGGAATTGCTTTGGAGATGTTATAATTGAGAACATTAAGAGTAATCTGGAAAATGGTGAAGTAATACCAAAAAGGAGAGCACATTATGAGAAGCGGGAAAACGCTGACATTAGAAATGTGGAAAAGAAATTAGAAGAAAACATAAATAATGCTAAAGATATAACCATATATGGAAATGAATTAAGCTGGATTGACAGTTTGGAATATAGAAAGGGTTGCACAAACGATAGAGAACTTTTGTTTATACTTCTTTTTTTGACTAAGAAAAATAAAGATAATCAAGTGATAATCGGTAGCAATAAACAATCTGTATTGACGTTTGGAAAACTGGATAAATTTATAGGTGATGGAAATTGTGTTGCTAAGAAAGGCATTGAACGATTGAAGAAAAATAATGCAATATCTGTTGAAAGCAATCGCAATAGTATAATTGTTAAGGTTAATTCACCGGCAGGAGACAAGGTGGAATATACTATAAAAGAAAACGATAAAAACCCTATTTTAAGTTTCTACGAACATAATAAAGAGAGAAAAATTTCCAAGTGTATTATATGTGGAGAAAGATTTATTAAGATCGGAAATATGAAAATATGTGGTAGTGCGTTGTGTCATAAACAGCAGGAATTTAACAGGAGAAATGCTGGGTGAAAATTCGGCATTTTGACCTCATATAGTGATACGCAAAAATGCAAGGAAAACCTTTGAAAAATACAATTTGATTAGAAAACTGTCAATTCTTATTAGGGAAAGAAATAATTGTTATGCCTTTTGTCATAATGATTATTGTAATGGAGGACACGATGGATCAGGAAGATATAAGAAATAAGCTGTCCGATGTTATGAATCGAGGATTGTCTGCCGTTGCAATTTCAAGAGTAACCGGCATAGGTAAAATTGATTTAAGCAGATTTAAGAACAGACAAATTAACTTAATAAGTGAAGATTTGGACAGGCTTGAAAAATACTTAAATTTGGTGCAGATTCCAACATCAATTTAAAAAGCATATTTAGATATAAGTACTTTAGATTGGTACTGAGTATCAATTCCCTGCATATCGTCCATACAGGATGCGTGTATTATGGAGTGAAAAATCTCCACACGTTAATAACGATTGTCGCCTTGAGCAAGCGGTAGTCTTTATTATATATAGCCGATGCACTGTTTTCAAACGATGGTGTTACCGGCAGAGTATCGAGTGATATTCAAAACAATGAACAATGATTAAGCGGACAGATTGCCTCAAACACGGTCTGTCCGTGAAAATCCCAATTTTTTTTAAGGAATTTTTTACAGAAAATATTATAATGAAGGAGGCTTGTACATGACACAGAATGAATTAAGAAATATTCTTATTGAACGTCTTGAACGTGAGAAGCAGTGTTACATATGCAAGGTCACAGGCATAGATAAGAATACGCTAAGTTTGTTTAAGACAGGCAGATTAGCGGAGCTGTATCCCAAGCATTTTGAAGCGTTAAAAGACTATCTTACAAATTCATAAATTCTATTTTTATTTTCTCGGCATTACGCCAATTTCAGATTTTTCAATCAAACATTCCATACAAAAAGGAAACGATTTATGAGGCTTAAAAGAGGTGACAGAATCTTTTATGATGATTCAATTTATACTGTGGTTGCGGTAGTGTGGTCAACTGTTTATTTGCGTGCTGTGGTTGATGACAGTACAGGATATGATTATGATATTAGCGAAGTTTATAAAAATTACAGAGACATAGAGTTCTTTGGGGAAGGATAATTTTGGAAAATAACTTTTTTCTACGATTGATAGCAGCTCTTAACAAGACAAAGAGCGTGACAAGAATAAAACAGGACATTAAGAAGCTTGGAGATTTATTTGTTCCCTTAATTGGTAAACTGCAATTAGGCAGAACAAGAAAGATGATAAATGACCAGTTAAAGGGAAGGACGTATAACGTAAATTTATCACCGAAAATAAATAAAAAGAATGTCCAGAACGCAACGAATCAGGCGGTAAATACTGCTAAGAAGGTTGCAAATACTAATAAAGTACCTCTCAACTTTGAGGTAAAGAAGGAACAGCTTATTAACAAGCTGAAAATTGTTGCAAAAGAGTACAATAAGCTTTTTAGCAATCAGGATTTAACTAAGAAATACAACAGTCTGCTCAATTCTGCCAATATAGCAAAAAGCACAGCAGATTTAAGAAAAGTAAGAAGTGAACTTTCTGCATTTAAAACGGAACTTAAAGCAACCGGCTATGCAACAATGAGCTGGGGCAGTAAGTTCAAAGAATCAATCAAGCGGTATGCGAACTTTTCCAGTGGCGCAAGCTTCGTATACACAATGATAAATCAGTCAAGACAAGCTTCTTCTGAGGCAAAGTCATTAGATGACAGACTGGTTGATTTACAGAAAGTGACCGATGAGATTGAGGACAGAGACGCACTGTATAAGTACTTTGACAGAGCTATGAGCAAGGCGAAAGACCTTAATGTTAAGGTTGATTCACTGATATATGCCATCACAGAGTTTAAGAAGATGGGATGGTCACTGGATGATGCGGAGCTTGGAGGAAAGTGGAGCACAGTACTTTCTAATGTAGGTGATCTTAATATTGATAGTGCCATAGGTTCAATAAAGACAGCTATAGCTTCATTTGATGAAATAGGTGGCTATACTGATGAGCAGATGAATAAAAAGCTTGAAGCTTATGTTGATTTGATAAATGAAATGTCAAACCGATATTCGATAGATGCGGAAGGGTTAGCGGAGGCAATCAGATTGTCGGCAGGAACACTCACTCAAGCTCATACAACCATTGAGCAGGCAGCAGCCATGTTCTCCACAGCAAACAGATTTTATAATGATACTAATTATTTAGGCAATACAGCCAAAATCGGTTCATTACGTCTAAGAGCCTCAACAAGTACGGACGCGAGAAAAGAACTTGAGGAGCTTGGGGAGGACATTGATGATGTAGCAGATTCCGCAAGTTCATTAAGGGAGAAGTTATTAAGTCTCACGGGCGTAGATATAATGGAAGCTGATGGACAGACCTTCAAATCGTTCTATCAACAGTTACTTGAAATATCACAGGTTATAGACAGTCTTAGTGATACCAGTCGTGCAAATGTATTGGAAACGATTTTCGGCAAAGCAAGAGCGGCGGCAGGTCAGGCACTTATTAGTGGCTTACAGACTGAGGGTGTGAAGGCTTATGAGACAGCAATAAACAGTGCAGGTTCAGCTATGAAGGAATATGAAACATGGTGTGAATCGGCTTCCGCTTCAATTCAGCGTTTCCAGAATGCATTAACAGAGACATATCAGAGCATATTGAATGGCAATACAGTCCGTGATATGACAAATCTTGGTACTGCATTATTAAACGTAGCGAATAAATTCGGCTTAATTCAAGGCTCTTTAAGAGGTATCGTGGCGATTGGGATAGGTAAGTTTATTACAACAGGTGCAATGGCTTTTATGACCGCAACCAGACAGGTTGAAAAATATGGAGTTGCATTAAAGGCAGTCAAAGACATGCCGATAAACGGAAATCTTACACAGAGATACCAGTACCTCAAAACAATAGCTGTGGCAACACAGAATCTTACAAATGCACAGCTTAAAAATGTGCTTTCAAGTAAATCACTGAGCCAACAGGACAGAGTAAGAATTTTGAGTATGCAAGGTCTGTCAAAGGAAATGGTAACACAGAAGTTGCAGGAATTAGGATTAACGAATGCAACTAACGCACAGACTGTTGCTAATAATGCACAGACAGCCTCAGTATTCAGCCTAAAAGCGGCGCTGATTGGTCTTGGACGAACAATTAAAACTGCTATACTTTCAAACCCGGTTGGAGTTGCTTTAATGACAATCAGCCTTGGATTTAGTGCTATTTCTTCCGCAGTTTCAAAGCATAATCAGGAACTGGAGGACAGCAGACAGAAGACAAAGGAAGCAGCAGATGAAGCTTCGTCAATGAGTGATGAGATATCAGCGCTTGCCAATAAATATATTAAGCTGTCTGATGCGATCAAGACTGATTCGGGAGCAAAAGAAGAGTTACTGTCCACACAGGAAGAACTTCTCAGGAAGCTTAATCTTGAAGGTGAGACTGTTGACACACTTGTTGAAAAATATGGTTCTTTATCCGAAGCAATTAAACAGGTGAGCGTTGATAATTTGAAAGAACAGCAGATTGACTTGATTGCCAATGTGGATGCTACAACAACAGATTTACTTAAATCAGCCGACAAGTATTTTGGAAAATCCATTGTGGCGATGGGAAAAGATGCAGGTAAGGCATGGCAGGTCTTAGAAGATGCAGGAATAATAAGCAGTGGAACACATACCAGCAGGGGTGGTGAATGGTTTTTACAAGGTAACAACAAAACCATAGAAGGTGCGATACAAAACTATGAAACACTTGGAAAAGCGGTAGCAGCACTTAGAGATTCCACAGTATTCACGGCGGACGAATTAGCCGACAATGAGCTTTTTAAGGAAATATATAAGAGATATAACAATGCAAAAGAATCGGTAGAGGGTTACAGCTCTGCTATTGACAGCCTAAATAAGAATGTAGCACACCAGCTTACGATAAGTGCGTTACAGGGTAAAAATATTCCGAAGACAGCAGAGGAGTTTGAGACATTTAAACAAGGTCTTATAGATACTTCTGTTGCGTCAAAGCAGTTTATCGGTGATGAGCAGAAAATCACCAGTACAATAGAAAACTATTTAGCGACACTTCCTGAATTTCAAGAATTTTTCAATAATTCAGTGCAGGAAGCAAATAAAATCATAAGTGATAAATCTAAATATCTGGATTTTTCCGACCTATTCAACAACGATTCCATAGATAAAACAAAGCAGAAGCTTCTCGACCTTGCAACATCTGGCGAACTTTCAGCAGAAACCATAACATCAACAGAAGACTACAAAGCACTTCTTGATGAATTGGGTATCAGTGCAGATGAATTTGTAAATAAAATCAGTGAGTTTAATATCCAATACAATGAGGATAACTACAATTCACTCATCGACCTTCTCAGCCGTGTTCGCAAAGGTGAAATATTATCAGCCGATGAAGCAACCACTCTCATAGCAACTTATGACAGTCTTGCAGGAGAACTTGTAAAAACAGGTAATGGCTATTCATTCAATGAATCAGCTATCATATCACTTACAAACAAGTATGCTGAGACATCCAACCTTGCAATATCCAATGAGGTTAAGAAAACCAATGCAGCAATCGAAGGCGTCAAGGAGCGAATAAATGCTTATGGCATTGAAATGGAAGCTTTAAAGACAATCCAAAAGATATATGAGGATACAGGCTCAAAGATTGAGGTAATGAATTGGCTTAAAGATAATGGTTATTCTATGTTCATGGCTTCAAATTATCTTGATATTGCAAATGAGTATTCAGAATTGGAGAAAAAAAGCGAATCATTAAAGAGTAAGATGCTTGAGCAAATTGAAACAAGCTCAGTAGCAGGAACTTCTGCCCTTGACCGTATAACCAAAAAGTACAAGGAACTTACCGAAGTAATAGGCTCAAATGTCAACCTTATACTCTCTCAGATTAAGCTCTTAGAGGCACAGGGTAAGGAAGTTGGTTCGGCTTATTATACAGAACTTGTAGACCAATCATCAGCTAAAATCGCAGTTCTCACAGAGCAATTCAACGAACTCAGAAAAGAGTTTCTTAACACTCCAAAGGGTACTGATGAATGGTTGGAACTCAATGCCGCAATCTTAGAGGTTCAGAACTCTATCATTGAAGCCAAGACAAGTATGGCAGAGTACCAGAAAACTCTTGACAATATGAAATGGGACAGAGCTGAAAAGACATTTAATGCCCTCTCTGACACAATCAGTTCTAATACAGATTTAGTCGAAGCAGAGATAAGCAAACTCGAAGCAAGTGGCGAGCGTGTTGGCAAGGTATTCTATGCCGGACTTATCGGTATGGTAGAGAAAAACATAACAACACTGACTGACAGACATAAGACTTTAATGGAACAGTTGACGACCACAGAGGAAGGTTCAGATGATTGGATTGACCTTAATAAGTCCATATTTGACTGTCAGAAAGCTATTATAGATGCCCAGAAGAGTCTTGCTAAATATAGCAAAACTTTGGATGGTATAGACTGGGAAAAATATCAGTCTATATATGATGCTTCGAGTAATGTAATTGATAATTACAAGGAAACCATACAGGCACAGATTGATGTTGCTGAAGCCGGAGGAAAAGAAGTTGGCAAAGCATACTATGAAGCATTGATTTCTGCGTCTCAGGATGATATAAACTTCAATTTAAGCAGAAGAAATGAGCTTATTGAACAACTCGGCACCGTTGAGGAAGGTTCGGAAGAATGGTCTAATATAAGGGATGAGATTGATTCGGTAGACCAAGCTGTTATTAAGTGCAATGTCGATATTGCAGGATATCAGAAGACACTTGATAGTATAGATTGGGAACGTGCAACTGAGAAGTACAACACTTCTATGGATATCATAAATGCCAACAATGATTTAATCCAGTCACAGATTTCACAGATTGAAACTGCGGGCGGTACTGTTGGTAAGGCATTTTATGAGGCTCTGATTAGTAACATTGAAACAGAAATCGGCGTATACTCTAACCGTTTGAAAGAGTTGCAGGCAAGATTGCTAAGTGTTGATGAAGGCTCTGAGGAGTGGATATCTCTCAACACAGAAATTCTTGATGTACAGAACTCTATACTCGGTGCGAAAGAGAAAATTGAAGGTTTCCAAAACTCCATAGATTCACTTCATTGGGTTGAACTTGATAGGCTTGAAGAAGCTATTAACGGAATATCGAATGAAGCTGGCAATATTGTCGATTTGCTTGATTTAGACAAGGTTCTTGATGATAACGGTGCTTTTACAAATGACGCTGTCACTGCTCTTGCTATGTATGGGGAACAGCTTGAAACGGCACAGTATCTTATCAATAAATATTCTAAGGAAATCGAATACCTTAACGGAGAATACATTAAGGGAACGATTACCGTTGAAGAGTATAACAGCAAAATGCAAGACCTTAACGATAAGCAATGGGAATCTGTTGATGCTTACAATGCGGCAAAGAAAGCTATTATCGAACTCCGTAAGAAAGGCATTGAGGAAGAAATTGATGCGCTTGAAGAATTATATGATGCTCGTAAAAAGGCATGGGAACAGGAAAAAGACCAACACGATTGGGAAAAGACTGTTTCCGAGAATGAGACAAATATCAATAAGTTTAAAGCTCAGATTGCGGAATTACAAAATGACAATTCTCTCGCTGGTATTAAAAAGCGTAAAGAGCTTGAGGATGAACTCAAAAAGACCGAAAGTGATTGGGAAGACACATTATATGACCATGTATATGATGAGCGTCAAGACCAGTTAGATAAGGAGCTTGATGACAAGAAGAAGGCTCTTGAAAAGACACTTGATGATGAAGAGAAACTTGTCGCTGACTCTATCGACCTTGTAAATAAGAACTGTTCTACTGTTCTTGATAACCTCAATAGACTTAGCAGAGAATATGGTATACAGATAAGCAATTCTATTACAGAAGGTTTTAAGGGTGGTGAAAATGCTTTATCATCATACAGCAGTAAATTTTCAGAAGCACATTCTGGATTTACAACGCAGTTAGGATTGACAGAAGATAAAGTATATGATGTTCAAAAGCAGGCTGATAGTACGTCGAAATCACTTCTTAACATGTTTGAAAGCACTAATGGCACTCTTGATGAGCAGTTAGATACTACAACAGGCAAAATTGATAATGCTCACACTGAAGCTGATAAAGCCGCATTAGCTTTCCTCAATATGTTGTTAACTGAAAACGGCACACTTGCTGAACAGATTGACAAGGTAAAACGATATGTTGAGGAATCTTATGATGCTGCCGATAGTGCTTCCCTTAAATTCTGGCAGATGCTTCAGGAGAAAAATGGTACTTTAGATGCTCAGTTAGATAGTACAAAGATTAAAATTGACGCTATGTATACTTCGGCAGATACTGCTTCACAAGAGATTGTCAACATGTTTAAGTCTACCAACGGAACTCTTGGAACACAGTTAGATAAAGTAAAGAGTACACTTGAAGCTATTAACGCTGAAGCTGACAAAGCTAAGACAGCATTGAGTAACATTGGAATGAATGTTCCTGACACTTCAAATGTCACAAACACTCCTACTGTTCCTGCTCCAGCAGATTCCTCGGCAACAGGCGTTTTAGGCAGTGTTACACATGATAACTCTGGTACTATTCTTCCTGATGCAGGTACTTATCCGAATGCTGATAGAGACATCAAAAATCTTCAAACTAAAGCCGAGGAAATATCCAAGGACGCAGCAGAAGCGGCAAGGAAAACTGATGAAGAGAAAAAGAAGAAGCCTGTTTTAAGTGGTGGTAGTAAGACGGGTGGCAGTAACAATAAGCTTCAGATTTCTAAAGCCTATGCTACAGGTACAAAATCCGCAACCAAGGGTTGGCATCCTATGTTTGAGGAAGGTGTTGAAGCCATTGAAAAAGATGGTGAATTACTTGTGCCATTATCCGGCGGTGAAATGGTGTTCAACAATGAACAGCTCAGAAAACTTTGGGAGTTCAGCAAAGACCCTGAGAACATGGCAAAGTTATCCGCTAGTATATATGGCAACATGCCAAAATTTGGTGGAAATTTAACACCTAACATACCGATAAATAACACACAGAACGTCAATGTCGAACAACACTTTGATGCTCTTGTTAAGGTCGAGGGTGATATGACACCTGATGTATATAAGCAGTTGGCTACAGATAAGAGAATTGATTCTCTGTTAGAGGGAAAAACATTCAAATATTTGGCTAATGCTTATAATACCAGAGGATATAAATTGTAACGACAAAACCTTGGCGGACTAATTTCTTTCAGTTTGTCAAGGTATTTTTGTGATATATGTTGTATTTTGTCGAATAATGGTATATAATGGAAATATTCATATCAGA
>ERZ840517.812-NODE-812-length-38489-cov-8.614118_pt1 | contig 38489 bp, 29 predicted proteins | sample MGYA00519876_ERZ840517 | MGnify/ENA primary metagenome ERZ840517 (study PRJEB31850, sample SAMEA3708882) | human gut metagenome | biome: human gut; feature: human-associated habitat; material: faeces | place: China | collected 2014 ... | reverse complement strand
AAGATGATGGGGTGATGGCAGCGCCAGCAGTGCGGGTACTGATGCTTGATGTGCAGCTGGCCCATCACGGCACCGGAAGCGGTCAGGTCGGCCAGGATGGTCTTGTTGGCTGCCCAGACACGCTGACCTGCGTACTTGCCGGCCAGGTCGGTCAGGTAGCCGCCATCGTCCACGGGGACAGTGATGGGCACCTGGGGGTACTTCTGGCAGACGTTGAAGTCGTCCACACCGTGGCCGCCTGCGGTATGAACGCAGCCGGAACCGCTTTCCAGCGTGACGTGGTCGCCCAGGATGACCCAGCCTTCCTTGGGCAGATAGACGTGGTTGTAACGCATGAGCTCGAACTCAGCGCCGCTGACCGGCTCGCCCACAACCTCGTAGTTTTCGATGTGGCAGGCGTCCATGACGCTCTTGACCAGATCGGTGGCCATGATGTGGTACTCCTCGCCGATCTTGACGAAGGAGTACTCAAACTGGCCGTTCAGGCAGATGGCCTCGTTGGCGGGCAGAGTCCAGGTGGTGGTGGTCCAGATCACAAAGTAGGTCTTGTCCATCGGGATGCCGTGCTTTGCCAGCACACCGTTGGGGTCCTGAGAGACGTGGAAACGCACGAAGATGGAATCGCAGTCGTCCTCGCCGTACTCGATCTCGGCCTCTGCCAGAGCCGTGCGGCAGTCCGGGCACCAGTACACGGGCTTCAGGCCCTTGTAGATGTAGCCCTTCTTGGCCATCTCGCCAAAGATCTCGATCTGGCGTGCCTCAAACTCAGGCTTCAGGGTCAGGTAGGGGTGCTCGAAATCACCGATGACGCCCAGACGCTTGAACTGGTCGCTCATGATGTCGATGTGCTCGGTGGCAAACTTTTCGCAGATCTGGCGCAGCTCCAGCTTGGAGATGTCCTTCTTCTTGTCGCCGACGGAGGACAGGGCCTTCAGCTCGATGGGCAGGCCGTGGGTATCAAAGCCGGGCACATAGGGAGCCTGATAGCCCTCCATGTTCTTGTCACGGATGATGATATCCTTGATGATCTTGTTCAGGGCGGTGCCCATGTGGATGTTGCCGTTTGCATACGGAGGGCCGTCATGCAGGATGAACTGCGGCTTGCCCTCGTTGTGCTTCATGAGCTGATTGTACAGGTCGTTGTCGTCCCAATCCTTGAGCATGACCGGCTCCTTTTTGGGCAGACCGGCACGCATCTCAAACAGAGTCTTGGGCAGATTCAGGGTACTGTCGTACTGAGATTTGTTCTTAGCCAATGGTTACACTCTCCTCTATATTTGCTTATGGACACGCGCCTTACTCGCTGAACTTGATGCCCTGGAAGGCATCATAGTCCGGTCCGTCCGGCTTTGCATCCGCAGGAGGATCCAGCTTGAGCTGGCTTTCATCTTTTTCCCAGAAATCCTCACTGCTCTCAACCGCCTTGTCGTCCTCGGCATCAGCGGCAGAATCGGTTTCCTTGCCGGCGGTGTCCGGCTCCTGTGCAGGGGCCTCCGCCTCAGGCTGCTGAACGGCTGCCTGGTCCTCCACGGGCTCTTCTGCGGCAGGTTCGGCAGGCTCGTCCGCGGCCTTCTTGTCGGCATCAGCCTTCTCGTCCTTCTGGAACTCCGGCAGACGGCTCAGGCTCTCCACATGGCTGCGGTACAGGTTGAGCACGTCGGACTTGAAGCGGGTCACTTCCAGCCGCACACGGTCATATTCGCGCTCTTCGGCAAGACGCTTGTCTTTGGCCTCGCTCTCGATCTCGTCGGCGCGGTCGCTTGCCTTCTGCAGCAGCTCGTTGGCGTCACGGATGATGTCGTCGCCGCGCAGGTTGGCACGGTGGATGATCTCCTCGGCCTTCTGGTTGGCTTCACGGATGACGTTCTCGCCCATGCGCTGCGCATTGATCAGCGCACTCTTGAGCATCTCGCCGTCCGCCTCATAGCTCTGCAGTTCCCGATGCAGGCGCTGGTTTTCCGCCGTCAGATCTGCGATCTGCTTGCGGAACTGCTCCGCCTGCGCATCATCCTGCTGCAGCTGCTCCTCGATCTTGTCCAGAAAACGGTCTACGTCCTCCGTGCGGTAGCCGCGGAGGTTTTTTTCAAATTGCACGGAGCGGACATCCTGCGGGGTCAGCATAATTCTTTCCTCCAATTGCTTTCAATATTGAAAAAATTCAATGATCAGTCGTTCCTTTTTGCTCTTTCCAGGCAGAGCCGTCAGAGCAAAGCGCCCCTTGCCGCGCACTGTAAACACATCGCCCTCGTACACCGGGGCCGACGGCTTTTCCGCCGGCAGATGGTTGATCTCCACCCGGCCTGCGGTGACCAGCTCACTGGCCTGCCCACGGCTGCAATGCAGCATGGCGGCCAGCACGGCGTCCAGCCGCAGCGACGACACCGTTGCGGTGCATTTCCGGCGCTCTGCCGTCCGGAACTCCGGCACCTCGTCCGGTGCCAGCAGTCGGGTGGCCAGCTCGGTGCGGCCTGCCTGCAGCAGTTCCTGACAGATCAGCCGGGCTGCCGGTTCCAATGCGAACACATAGGCCGTGCCGGGCGCATCCGGCGGCAGAACGATGTCGCCCAGCGCCTCGCGCCGGATCTCCAGCCCCATCAGACTGCCAAGGTAGTCCTTGTGGGCGGGCAGCACAGCACCGGCCTGTGCACGGCACTGCAGCTGCACACAGCAGATGGGGTTTTCCGGGTAGCTGTACTCCGGTTCCAGACAGAGGATCCGGCGTTCCGCCTCCGGCCAGCCGCCGTCAAAGCGGAAGCCTTCTTCCAGCCCGGCGCGGCCCAGAGCGGCACGGGCAAGCTCCTGCTCGCGGTCGCTCAGGAAACCGGAATACCGGGCAATGCCGCGGGACTGGGCCGTGCGGGCAAGGTCCTCGATATGCCGCATGAGAAAGCGCTCTTCATCGGTGCGGGCCGGGACAAAGCCCCGGACTGCATGAACGACCGGATCAATAGAACGCGCCATTGTTCTCCAGCTCGTCCAGCAGGTCACCCATGATGTCTACGTTGTACGGGGTGATGATGAAGGTGCTGTTGGCCACACGCTTGATCTGGCCGTTGTTGGCATAGGCCACACCGGACAGGAAGTCCACCAGACGGCGGGACACTTCCTTGTTGGTGGACTCCAGGTTCAGCACAACGGTGCGCTTGTTGTTCAGATGGTCCGCAATGGTGCTGGCATCCTCAAAGCGCTCCGGCTTGACCAGGACCACCTTGAGCTGGGTGGTGGCGTGGATGTTGACCACCTTGTTCTTCTTGGCACCCTCGGCCGGCTCTTCGGTCTCGTCATCTGCGCCCAGGCCGACACCGTTGTTGTTGTTCACCATCTGGGGGCCGTCGTCAATGTACTGATCCTCGTACTCGTCCTCTGAACCAAACAGGCCCTTCTTGAGGCTATCTACCAAAGACATAATGATCTGCTCCTTTCATTCAGGCAGCGCCGGGCTGCCCGGCATACTTTGCAAAAGAATGCAAATAGCTTTTACTATTATCGGATTTTTTGACACGGATGTCAATAACTACAAAAGTTTTCCGTCGTACAAATTTTGTCCGGAAACGATGATTTCGTCATAAAGCCGCACCTGACTCACCGAACCGTCGGTTCCCTTGGGCAAAACGAGGATGTAATCGCCGTCGGTCACCAGCGGATGATCGTTGTCCACGGGGTCGATCTTGCAGAAGCGGGCGATGTTGCCGTACTTGACGTACACGCCTGGGATGTAGTTTTCGCCCTGCGTCTCTGCCTCGGTGCCGTCCTCCTTGAGGTAGTGCACCGCCGAAGCCGGGATGCGCAGGCCGGTGCTCTCCCCCACCGAGATGCGGGCTGCTGCGTGGTTCAGGCAGAGCACATCGCCGTTGATGACGTTGCAGGTGAGCACAAAGCGAGCCAGGCCCTGTTCTTCGTCAATGGTCACCTCCGAAACGGCGGCCTTGAAGGATCTGTCCGTCTGGCCGGGGAAGCGGATCTGCACACTGGAACTCAGCGGCTTGCCGTTCTGCCCCAGCAGCTTCTGACCCTGTTCGGCCGAACACACGCCCACATAGCGCCAGGTGAAGCCGGAAACGATCTTGCCGGCACAACCGTCCAGCGGCAGGGTGGGGTTAGAATCCAGATACGCCTTGAGCTGAGCCGGGTCCTGTGCAAGGATGTCGTCGGCTCCGGCATTGAGCCGCCCGCTGCTGGACGCCCGGACAAAGTAGCCGGTCTGCGGGGCGGTGATCTGGGTGGGGTTGCCCAGCTGGGCCTGCACGCTCTGGGCCTGCTGGGTCAGAGCCGTGACCTGATCGGTAAAGTTGGTGGAATCGCCGGTGGCGATCCAGAGCTTGTTCTGGGCCAACAGGTAGGCATTGGCACCGCTGCTCACCTCGTCGTATGCTCCGACATCCAGCTCGTCCATCATGTCATAAAGGGCCGCCGAGCGCTCCCGCAGCAGGGCGTCCAGCTGCAGGGAGGTGGTGTTCTGGGAGCGCTGCAGCAGGTCGATCTGCTCGGTCAGCTGGGTGAGCTGCTGGCGCAGCACCGCCTGGGAAGCATCGCTGTAGATCTCCGCCACAGCCGTCCCGGCCGAGACGCGCTCGCCGTCGGCCGCGAGATATCCCAGCGTGCCGCTGCCGGAAACATATACCTCATCAAACAGCAGCACACCGTCGGCCTCCACGTTGTCCGACACGGTGGCCGGCAGTGCGGTCTCATATACATTCTGCGGGAAGAGGATGTGCAGGGCCTGATATCCCACATAGCATGCAGCCAGCAGCAAAAATGCCGCCAACACCCCGGCCAGCACCGCCAGCGGATGCGGCTCCCTGCGGTCCCTCCGGCTTTTTTCTGCCCTATCGGCCATTATCCATCATCCTTTCGACAAAAATTCCTGTACGGTACGGCAGGCACACTGCCGCACCTCCGGCGCCCCGGCATCCAGCCAGACCACGCCGTCCATGTGGCGGAACCAGGTCAGCTGCCGCTTGGCGTAGTTGCGGGAGGCCTGTTTGAGCTTGTCCGCGCAGGCTTCCAGCGAGGCCGTCTGCTCAAAATACGGGAAGAACTCCTTGTAGCCGATGGCCTGCGCCGCGGTGCGGAAACGGCTGCGGTTGTTCCAGACCAGCTCTGCCTCTGCCAGCAGACCGGCATCCAGCATTTTGTCCACCCGCAGGTCGATTCGGCGGTACAGCGCCGCCCGGTCCGGGAAATCCAGCCCTAAGATCAGGCTGCGGTAGGGGCGTTCCGACGGCAGGGATGCCGCCTTCTGCTCGCTGAGCTTTTTGCCGGTGGCGTGGTAATGTTCCAGCGCCCGCAGCACCCGCACCTGATTGTTGGGGTGGATGACAGCCGCCGCTTCCGGGTCCACCTGCTGCAGCTCGGCATAGAGAGCGGCACCGCCCTTTTGGGCCAGCTCTTCTGCCAGCTGCTCTCGCAGACCGGCCGGTGCTTTTTCTTCGGTAAAGCGCACACCGTACAGAAAGCTCTGTACATATAAACCGGTGCCGCCCACCAGAATGGGCAGATGCCCCCGGCCCGCGATCTCCTGCTCCAGGCGGCCCGCCATGGCAGTGAAATCTGCCACGCTGAATGGTGCGTCCGGTTCCAGGATGTCCACCCCGTGGTGCGGGATGCCGTGGGTCTCCTCGGGCGTGACCTTGGCGGTGCCCACATCCAGACCCTTGTAGATCTGCATGGAGTCCGCGCTGATTACTTCGCCCCCGAACTGTTCGGCCAGCGCTACGCCCAAGGCCGTTTTGCCGGTGGCCGTGGGGCCCACCACTGCCACGACCGGGTGTTTATACGATGCGTCCAAACTGCTTTTCCAGCTCCTTTCGGGTCAACTTGAGCACGCAGGGGCGGCCGTGAGGGCAGAAAGGCGGCACTTCGCCGGAAAGGATCTTTTCGGCCAGCGCCAGCAGCTCCTGCGGGGAGGACTTGTCCCCCGCCTTGATGGCCGCACGGCAGGAGATGGAATGCAGCACCCACTCGGTGTGCTCGTTCAGTGCGTCGTGGCCGCCCTTGAGCAGCTTGTTGGCGATCTCAATGAGCAGGCTTTCGGCGTTCTGCGGTTCCACATCGGCCGGGACCGCCCGCAGCACCACCGTGTTGCCGCCAAAGTCCGCGATCTCCAGCCCTGCGTTTTCCAGCAGGGGCACATGATCCAGCAGAGCCTGTTTTTCCTCAGCAGACAGATCAATGGCCGTCGGCTCCATCAGCATCTGACTGGGCACATTGCCGTAGTTGGCTGCCAGCTTTTCGTACAGCTGGCGCTCATGGGCAGCGTGCTTGTCGATGAGGCACAGTTCGTCGCCGCGCTCGGCCAGGATATAGGTACGGAACACCTCACCCACATAGCGCAGCGGCTCCGGGCCGTCGGCGGGGGCAAAGTTCATCTGCTCCGGCTCCACCGGCTCTTCGGCAGCTGCTTCCGGTTCCTCCCGTGCAGGCTGTACCGGCGCTGCGGGCTTTTCCGGCTCTTTCACCGGAACGGCAGGCTGCGGGTCCCAGGCCGCCATGTGGTTCTGGCCTGCCTGCACTTTTGTCTCACCGAAATCCGGTTCCACGTCCAACTGTGTTTCGCTGGCCGCCGCACGGAAGGGTTCAGCAGGCTTTTCCTGCGGGGCGGCCGGGCTGTGCAGGGTAACAAAGGGGTCCAGGATGTCGGCATCCACGCTGCTCTGTTTCCAGCGGGGCTGTGCCGCAGCCGTCGGTTTTTCCGGCGCAGCAGGTGCAGATGTCTTCGTTGTGGGCTTTACTGGAACCGCCGGAGCCGGAGCGGGCTGCGGCGGGAGGGTGCCCGGGTCCGCCTGCCCCGGAATGATGGCAGAAAGCCCTGTAAAGTTGTTTTTCTTTACAGCATTTTTCAGTGATTCTCTGTCAGATACTTCAATCTTGGATTTTTCGTTGGTTTTTGTTTCATCAAAGGTGAAATGCCGCTCGCCGGTGCCGGGCTGGGCCAGCGCCAGCTTGACGGCATGGTAAACCACATCAAAGATGTCGTTTTCCCGGGCAAAGCGCACCTCGATCTTGGCCGGGTGCACATTCACATCCACCAGGTCTGCCGGCATATCCAGCAGCAGGATGCCGCCAGGGAACTTGCCCTGCATCATGGTGCCCTTGAACGCCATCTCCATGCCTGCCATGATGGTACGGTTGCGGACATAGCGTCCATTGATGTAAAAATGCTGCATGCTGCGGCTGGCGCGGCAGCTCTTGGGCGGGGTGATGAGACCCCTGATGTGGTAGACACCCTCCTGGTTGTCCACTTCCACAAGGTCCCGGCTGAACTCCCGGCCCAACACAGAGTAGGCCGCGCCCCGCAGCTGACCGTCACCGGGGGTGACGTACTGCAGTTTGCCTTCCCGGATGAATTTGATGCTCACCTCTGGGTGGCTGAGGGCCACATGGGTGACCGTGTCGGCCACGAAGGTGCCCTCACTGGAGTCCTTTTTGAGGAACTTCATGCGGGCGGGGGTGTTGTAGAACAGATCCTGCACCCGGATGGTGGTGCCCACGGCACGGGCGCCCGGCTCACGGGAGAGCTCTTCCCCGCCCTCGATGCAGTACACCGTGGCAAATTCGTCCTGCTCGGTGCGGGTGGTCAGCTCCACCCGGGCCACACTGGCAATGGAGGCCAGTGCCTCGCCGCGGAAGCCCAGTGTGTGGATGCTGACAAGGTCGTCCGGCGTCTGGATCTTGCTGGTGGCGTGTCGGATGAAAGCAGTGGAGATGTATTCGGCTTCAATGCCGGTGCCGTTGTCGCTGATCTCGATCAGCTTCACGCCGCCGGACTCAATGCTCACGGTGATCTGGCTGGCACCTGCGTCGATGGAGTTTTCCAGCAGCTCCTTGACAACGGACGCCGGACGTTCGACTACCTCACCGGCTGCAATCAGCTCGGCGGTGTGCTTGTCCAGAACATGGATCACGGCCATGATCGTTCCCTCCCTTGTGCGTTTTTATGGAGAACGGGTCAGCCGTTCAGGCTGCCCTTCAGGGTCTTCTTGAGTTCATAGAGGAAATTCAGGGCTTCGATGGGGGTCAGGGTCTCCACGTCCACGGCTTCCAGCTTTTCCATCATCTCGCTGGGCACCGCCGGAGAGTTGTACTCCTGCAGGGCATCAAAGTCCATCTGTTCCACCTTGTTTTTCGGGGCCGTGGCTTCCAGTGCCCGCAGCACCTCGTGGGCGCGGCGGGTCACGCTGCCGGGCAGACCGGCCAGCTTGGCCACCTCGATGCCGTAGCTGTCATCGGCCGGGCCGCGCACGATGCGCCGCAGGAAGGTGATGTCCTCCCCGCGCTTCTTGACCGCGATGTTGTAGTTCTTTACACCCTCCACGGTGCCTTCCAGCTCGGTCAGCTCGTGGTAGTGGGTGGCAAACAGCGTCTTGCAGCCAAGGCCCTTGGCGGGGTCTGCAATGTGCTCCACCACGGCGCGGGCAATGCTCATGCCGTCAAAGGTGGAGGTCCCGCGGCCGATCTCGTCCAGCACCACAAGGCTCTTGGAGGTGGCGTTTTTCAGGATCTCGGCCACCTCGGTCATCTCCACCATAAAGGTAGACTGCCCGGCAGAAAGGTCGTCCGATGCACCGATGCGGGTAAAGATGGCATCCACCACGCCCACATGGCAGCTGGCGGCCGGCACAAAGGAGCCGATCTGCGCCATCAGCGCGATGAGCGCATTCTGACGCATGTAGGTCGATTTGCCCGCCATGTTGGGGCCGGTGATGATCAGGCAGCGGTCCTCGCCGCAGTTGAGGGTGGTATCATTGGGCACGAACAGGCTGCCCTTGAGCACCTGTTCCACCACGGGGTGGCGGCCCTCGGTGATGGTCAGCTCGTCGCTGTCATCCACCACGGGGCGGCAGTAGTTGTTCTCCGCCGCCACCTGCGCCAGGGCGGTCAGCACATCCAGCTTTGCCACGGCGTTGGCCGTGCGCTGGATGCGGTCCAGCTGGGCGCTGATGCTCTCCAACAGCTCGTCGAACATGCGGCGCTCCAGCGTGATCAGCCGCTCGTGGGCCCCCAGGATCTTGCTTTCCAGCTCCTTGAGCTCCTGCGTAATGTAGCGCTCGCCGCTGGTCAGGGTCTGCTTGCGGATGTAGGTCTCCGGCACCATGCTCTTGTAGGAGTTGCTGACCTCGATGTAGTAGCCGAACACATGGTTGTAGCCGATCTTCAGCTTGGGGATGCCGGTCTCCTGCCGCAGGCGGGCTTCCAGCTGGGCCAGGACCCCCTTGGTGTTGTCGCGGATGGAGCGCAGCTCGTCCACCTCGGTGTGGTAGCCCTTGGCGATGACGCCGCCGTCCTTCAGGGTGGACGGTGCATCCGGGTCCACAGCCGCATAGATGCGGGCCTTGATGTCCTCCAGCGGGTCGATCTCCTCCGCCAGCTCTGCCAGCTCCGGGCAGCCGCAGGCCGTTGCCTGCTGCCGGAGGACCGGCAGATGCTCACAGGTCTGGGCCAGCGTATAGATCTCCTTGGGGGTGGCCGAGCCATAGACCGTGCGGGTCATCAGGCGCTCCATGTCGGCAATGTAGTGCAGCTCGTCGGTCAGGTCGCCGCGCACGACGGTCTGCCGCACAAGGCTCTCCACCGCGTTGAGGCGCTGGTTGATGAGTTTGCTGGACAACAGCGGCTGTTCGATCCAGCTGCGCAGCATGCGCTTGCCCATGGCCGTGCTGGTCTTGTCCAGCACCCAGAGCAGCGTGCCCCGCTTTTCGCGGCCGCGCAGCGTCTCGGTGAGTTCCAGATTGGCCCGGGTGACCGGCGACAGACGCATGAACTGCGCCTCGTTGTAGGTCACCACGGTTTTCAGGCGCTCCACGCCCTTGATCTGGGTGTCGTGCAGATACTCCAGCAGTGCCGCCATGGCAAACCGTACCAGACCGTTTTCGGCCATGCCGGTGGTCTGGGGCCAGTCACGACCGAACTGGCTCTCCAGCGAAGCCGCCACCAGACCCGGCGCATAGCGCTCATCCTCCACCAGCTCCACCGAGCAGGTCATATTCTTTTTGATGTAGGCCGTCACTTCGCGGCAGTCCAGCAGGCCGGGGTTCATCAGCACTTCGCTGGGGTGGAAGCGGCACAGCTCGGTGATCACCGCCGGGGCGATCTTGTCCGTCGCCAGCTCGGTGATGTGGGCCGTGCCGGTGGAGACGTCCGCAAAGCAGAGACCCGCTTTTTTGCCCTTGAGATAGATGCTGGCAATATAATTGTTGCGGTCATCCTGCAGCATACTGCTCTCGATGACCGTGCCGGGGGTGACCACGCGGATGATGTCGCGCTTGACCAGCCCTTTGGCCTTGGCAGGGTCCTCCACCTGCTCACAGATGGCCACCTTGTAGCCCTTGGCGATCAGACGCGCCACATAGCCTTCGTAGCTGTGGAAGGGCACGCCGCACATGGGGGCCCGCTCTTCCAGACCGCACTGCTTGCCGGTCAGGGTCAGATCCAGCTCTTTGGACGCTGTGAGGGCGTCCTCAAAGAACATCTCGTAAAAATCGCCGATGCGGTAGAACAGGATCTCGTCCTTGTGTTGTTTTTTGATTTCCAGATATTGCTGCATCATGGGCGACAGCTCTGCCATGGTTTTCCCTCTCTCCCCGTTCGATGGTTCTGTGCATGGTTTGCGGCCGGTAACCGCCTTTTGCAAACAAAACGCGGTCTGCATTGCACAGCCGCGTTTTGTTCCGGATCGTGTTAGTGGCAGCCGCCGCAGGTGGAGCAGCTTCCGGTGCAGGAAGCGGAAGGCTCCTGCACGGTCATCGGGTCGCCGCCGTTCATGGCAGTGTTGATGATGGCATCAATGTAGTTGACCAGATTTTCGCACTCGCGCTTGGCCTCGTTGTAGGCGGTCATGCCCTCGTCGCCCATGATCTGGCCGTAGAGGTTGTTGACCTTCTCGTTCAGCTCGGTGATGCGGGCGTCGTCGCGCTCGCTCTTGCCGATCTCGTTGTTCAGGTCCATGCGGGCCAGGTTGAACTCGCCGATCAGGTTCTGCAGGTTCTCGTCGTTGTCGTTTGCCTTGCGGGCCTGGTCCAGTGCCAGGTAACGGGGGTCGGTCTGCAGGGCCACTGCAGCGCGCTTGAACAGATCAATGCAATCCATGGTAGTTGTTCTCCTTGTCGCTTTTTATTGTTTCAGGGGCACACGGCCCCGGAATCGCGTTTTCTCTCAGTCTGCCAGCTCACCCAGCAGCACGGTAGCACGGGCACCGGTCAGCCGGACCATCGCATACTGGCCCAGCAGTGCCGGGTCGGCGGTGAACTCCACCGTCAGGTTGTTGTCGAGCCTTCCGGAGAGGGTGCCCTCGCTGCGGCCGTAGCCTTCCACCAGCACCTGCACGGTCTGGCCCACCTGGCCTTTGACCAGCGCCATGGCGATCTCGTCCTGCACCTTGAGCAGGCGGCTCATGCGGTCGGTCTTTTCCTTGCGGGGGGTGGGGTCCGGCAGTTCGGCAGCCTTGGTGCCGGTGCGCTTGGAGTAGATGAAGGTGAACAGCTGCATATAGCCCACCTTCTGCACCAATTCCAGCGTCTTGACAAAATCCTCTTCCGTCTCACCGGGGAAGCCGACGATGATGTCACTGGAGAAGGTGATGCCGGGCACGGTCTTGCGGGCGTACTCGATGAGCTCCAGATACTGCTCGATGGTGTAATGGCGGTTCATCTGCTGCAACAGCCGGTCGGAGCCGCACTGCACCGGCAGATGCAGGTGCTTGCACAGTTTCGGCTGAGCGGCAATGGTGTCGATCAGCTTGTGGCTGGCGTCCTTGGGGTGGCTGGTCATGAACCGGATGTGGTAGTCACCGGGCACAGTGCACAGCAGGTTGAGCAGGTCGGAAAAGTCGATCTGCTCTTCCAGGCCCTTGCCGTAGCTGTTCACGTTCTGGCCCAGCAGGGTGATCTCCTTGTAGCCGGCCTCCACCAGCCCGCGGAACTCGGCCAGGATGTCGCCGGGCTTGCGGCTCTTTTCGCGGCCGCGGACGTAGGGCACGATGCAGTAGGTGCAGAAATTATCGCAGCCGTACATGATGGGCAGCCAGGCGCGGAACTCGCTCTCGCGCCGGATGGGGATGTTCTCCACGATCACCGGGCGCTGGGCGGGGTCCAGCAGCACACGCTTGTGCTTCTGCAGCTTCTGGGCGATGAGCTGCGGCAGGGTGTCGATACCGTCCACGCCGAACACGAGGTCCACATAGGGGTAGCTCTGGCGCAGCTTTTCCACCACATGCTTCTGGTTGGCCATGCATCCGCACAGGCCGATGATCAGGCCGGGCTTTTTCTCCTTAAGGCCCTTGAGAGCGCCCACATTGCCGAACACCCGCTGCTCTGCGTGCTCGCGCACGGCGCAGGTGTTGAAGAGGATCAGGTCGGCGTCCTCCGGCTTGTCGCACAGGCCGTAGCCGATATCCACCAGCACACCCTTGATGCGCTCGCCGTCGTTGACGTTCTGCTGGCAGCCATAGCTGTGCACAAAGGCCAGCGGCGGGGTGTCGTAAGCCTGCTTTACCAGATCAGCGGCGATGTTATTATGCTCAAAACTAATGTATTCCAATCAAACCATCCTTCTCCGCCGGGAAAACCCCGCACGGTGAACACTCTTTTTTCCGCTTTTATGAATAGCTCTCCTTAGTATACACTCTTTGGCCGCTGTGGGCAAGGGGGTCCGGGCAAAGTTTACGCCTCGGAGGCCGCTTTTTGTGCCGCGCAGCAGCTTTCGCACACGCCGATGAACACCACGGCGCAGTCCTGCACCCGGCCTTTCTGGCCGCGCACCAGCTTCGTCACCTGCTTTTCGTCCACCTCGGCGTCGGTCACGCCGCCGCACACCGTGCAGTACAGGTGGCTGTGCCAGGCCAGCGTATGGTCGAACCGGTCAGCCTGGCCGGGGATGGACACCCGGCGCACGCGGCCTGCCTCCACCAGACTGTTCAGGTTGCGGTACACGGTGCCAAGGCTCAGGCCCGGGCATTCCTTTGCAGCGGTGTCGTAAATCTCTTCGGCAGTGGGGTGGTCGCAGAGGTTTTGCACCGTCTGCATGACCAGCTCACGCTGTTTGGAATAGCGCATATCGTTCTCCTTTTCTTGTTTTGGGTTCAGACGTTTTCCTCGCCTTTGATCTTTACCCAGTAGGCGCGGGCCGCCTGTTCGGTACGGTTGTCGCCGTAGGTGTAGTATTTCACGTCCTTGAGGGCATCCGGCAGATACTGTTGTTTGACCCAATGGTGGTCGTAGTCGTGAGCGTACTTGTAGTTCTGCCCTTTTACCAGAGCATCCTCGCCGTCAAAGTGCTTGTTCTGCAGCTGACGCGGGATGGGCCCGGTGCGCCCGGCCTGCACATCCGCGATGGCTGCATTGATGGCGTCATGGGCGCTGTTGGATTTGGGGCTGGTGGCCACCAGGATCACCGCGTCGGCCAGCGGCAGGCGTGCTTCCGGCAGACCCACCATGTTGGCCGCATCCACCGCCGCCTTGACGATGGGGATGATCTGCGGGTAGGCAAGGCCCACGTCCTCGCAGGCGCACACCATCAGACGGCGGCAGGCCGAGGGCAGGTCGCCGGCTTCCAGCAGACGGGCCAGATAGTGCAATGCCGCGTCCGGGTCAGAGCCGCGCATGGACTTCTGGTAGGCCGACACGATGTCGTAGTGATCATCACCCTCCCGGTCGTACCGCATGGCTGTGCGGCGGGTGACCTGCCGGATCATATCCAGCGTGATGTGCCGGGCACCCTCTTCCACCGGGGCCGCCGTGACCGCAAAATCCAGGCAGCCCAGTGCCTTGCGCAAATCGCCGCCCGCACTCTCGGCAAGATAGGCACAGGCGTCCTCGTCCATGCGCACCGGGGTGTTCTCCCCTTTCGACAGCTTTTTGAGGGCATTGTGCAGGCCCTGCTCCACGTCGGCGGCGGACAGGGATTTGAACTCGAACACCGTGCACCGGGACAGCAGTGCATTATAGATGTAGAAATACGGGTTCTCGGTGGTGGATGCAATGAGGGTGACCGAGCCGTCCTCGATGCACTCCAGCAGGCTCTGCTGCTGCTTTTTGTTCAGGTACTGAATCTCGTCCAGATACAGCAGGATGCCGCCCGCCCCCGCCAGCGTGCCGATGTCCTTGAGCACCGCCTTGATGTCGCCGGTGCCGCAGGAAGTGCCGTTGAGCTTGTGCAGAGTCATGCCGCTGTTCTCTGCGATGATGCGGGCCACTGTGGTCTTGCCGGTGCCGGACGGGCCGTAGAAGATCATATTGGGGATGCGTCCGCTCTCGATGGTGCGGCGAAACACCCTGCCCGGAGCCAGCAGATGCTGCTGCCCGCACACATCTGCCAGCGTTTTGGGCCGCAGGCGCTGCGCCAGTGGTTCGTTCATTGTGTCTCCCTCCCATGCCGGGGAATACCCCAGTGTTTTTCTATAGTATAGCGCATTTCTGCGCGGAGGACAAGAGATTTTCTGAAAATGATTCTCAGATAATTCCGGGTAGGCGTTTACAAATCGGTCGAAACATGCTATGATAAGGAAAACATTTTTTGCCGAAAGGAGGCGACGGTATGCCCGCCCGTAAAAAGGAGCCGGAAGATCTCACCGCCAAAAAGAAACTGGCGCTGGAGGTGATCGACCGGCTCAAAAAAGAATATCCGGATGCCGGCTGTACACTGGACTACGATCACGCATGGCAGCTGCTGGTCAGCGTGCGGCTGGCGGCCCAATGCACGGACGCCCGGGTGAATATCGTAGTGGAGGACCTGTTTGCCCGCTACCCCAGCGTGGCCGCACTGGCCGCTGCCGAGCCGGAGGACATCGAGGCCATCGTCAAGCCCTGCGGACTGGGGCATTCCAAGGCGCGGGATATCTCGGCCTGCATGCGCATGCTGCGAGACAAGTACAACTGCCAGGTGCCTACTACCTTTGAGGAGCTGCTGGCGCTGCCCGGCGTGGGCCGCAAGAGCGCCAACCTGATCATGGGCGATGTGTTCGGCAAACCGGCCATTGTCACCGACACCCACTGCATCCGTCTGTGCAACAAGATCGGCCTTGTGGACGGCATCAAGGAGCCGCAGAAGGTAGAAATGGCCCTGTGGAAGATCATTCCGCCGGAAGAGGGCAGCGACCTGTGCCACCGCTTTGTGATGCACGGCCGCGCTGTGTGCAATGCCCGCAAGCCGGAATGCGAAAAATGCTGTCTGAATGATATCTGCCGCTACGCCCGGGAACAGTCCGGCGCAGACACGGCGCAATAAGGAGGTAATTTTTATGATCACATTGACGATTCTGCTGATCATCACCCTGCTCTGCATTCTGGTGGGCTGTCTGATGGGCCTGTTCTCACTGGTGGGCGTGATCGCTTCTCTGATCGCAGGCGTGCTGGTGGGTGCGCTGGCAGGCTATGTGGCCGGCCGCTTCATGGGCACGGAGACTTCGCTCGGCCGCAACATCCTCATGGGCATCCTGGGCAGCTTTGTGGGCGAATTCGTGTTCGGCCTGTTCGGCATTTATGCCACCGGCAGCATCACGTCCTTTATCATTTCAGTCATCGGCGCCTGCATCTGCATCTGGATCGGGCAGAAGCTGTTCCATTGAGCGCTGATAAAAAACGCCTGACACTTGTTTTGGACGCAGTGTTGTGTTATAATCGCCGCAAGGATACTCCCAGGGCATCCGCAAGGTTGCTCAGCACAGACCTCGAGAGCTGTGTGGGAGTATCTTTTTATTATATGGATTTCAAGAAACTGGGGCATATTCCATGCCATGTTTTATCCTGTGACGTTCACCGGTGGAAAATCCATCCTTGACAGACATGCTGAAATATGGTAAAATATTGTCCGTTGCAGAATATGTGCAATGTGCTACTGTGGCTCAGCTGGTAGAGCAGCTCACTCGTAATGAGCAGGTCGCCTGTTCGAATCAGGTCAGTAGCTCCAACATGAAAGACCCGGAAAAGTGGCTTGCAGCCTAGCTTTTCCGGGTCTTTTTGCATCGTTTTTATAAGGCACTTCTGCGCGGAAAAGTGCGCTTATTTCTCCATTTTTCCGCAGATGACCCTGAAATGGTGGCGCAAAAAGTGGCGCAAAAATTCGGGCTTATAACTCGCAACATGTCGGAATGCGCTGCAAAAAACAGCCCCATGGAACCGGAATCACCGGAACCACGGGGCTGTTGTCATGCTATGCGGCCTTTCGGCCTGCCGCCGGGGCGGCTAAGTAGTGCGGCTGGCTTACTTGCCGATCTGGCTCTTCTTGTCCTCCAGGTACTTGTCCGCCTGGATTGCGGCGGTGGTGAAGCTGTTGTTCTTCCACCAGGCAATCAGCGCGGCCACCGTGGTGATGCCAGCGGTGACCAGCTGCTCCACGGTGGCGCTCTCGATGGGCAGCACAGGCTTGCCGCAGGCGCTGAGGATCTGGTTAGTCAGGGCCAGCAGCAGGCAGGCGGTGCGGGCGATGGTTGCGGTAGAGATGTGATACTTAGACATGGTTAGATCCTTTCTGCTCTGTAGAGCTTTCTGCTTTTTGCTTGAGAATATCCACGGCCTTGATAATGACCTCCGGGATCGGCAGCCCCATCAAGCCCGCATTTTCGATAATAGAGATCGTTTCATTGGCCACGAACGCGATAACGGCAGCGTCCCGCACGAAGTTGGAGCCCATCACGGCATCCAGACGGCAGGCAACCAGCACGATCAGCAGGGTCTCGCCCTTGCGGATCAGCCCCTTCCAACCTGCACGGCTTTCCAGCGTGCCGGTCTCGGTCTTGGGGCTTGCGTGGAAAACTCCCGCCACGATCAGACCGGTGATGTAGTCGATGGCCATAAAAATGACCAGCGTTTGCAGGGATGCGTCCCAGCCGCCGAAAAGGCTGGCGATCATGCTGCCGATCGCGCCGATGGCAAAACATACATAGTCTTTCACGGCTCGCCTCCTCACATCGTCCATCTGCTCTTTTTGGCGCGGGTGTCCACATGCACCCAGCCCTTGGTGCGTCCAGCCTTGACCGGATAGCGGCCCACGCCGCCCCAGCCGGGCAGCAGGCTCTCTGCGTAGGCGGCCACGTCCTCGACAGGCACGCCTGCCACCTGGATGTCCGCCGCCCGGCCCAGCAGGTGCTGGCTGCTCTTGGCTCCACCCACGGCGGTGTTGTGGGCCGCCGTGCGGTACCCGCTGGTGATCGTGATGGGCTTACCAAAGTGCTCCCGGATGCACTGCAAAAGCATCACAAGGCTTTCGTCAATCATCACGACGTCGGAGCCGTCGCGGCAGCGGAACTCGCGTACCTTAAAGCCCGGTGCCAGCTTCCTGGCCCCGTCCTTGGCAAGGCTGTACTGTTTGATCGCCATGTTCTCACGTCCTTCCCGCCGGTCAGGCACCGGTCTTTTCGGCCAGCAGCTCGGTCAGCTCCTTATACTCGGCCTCGGTGATGCGGTTCGTGGCGTAGAAAACATCCAGCTTGTCCGCAAGGCCAGTGGTCTGGCCGCGCTCGATCAGGCGTTTCAGGGTGCGATACAACATAGGTTTGTCCTTTCCGGAGCAGTGCTCCACTTTAAAATTTGTTGACAACGTACATACAATGTATTATAATATGATCAAAGGAGCGTGATCGTAATGTCTCAGACCACCGTTAGCATCCGGATGGATGATGATCTCAAGCGCAATTTTGACCATATTTGCAACGAACTGGGAATGTCTATGTCCACTGCTGTCACCATGCTGGCCAAAAAGATGACCCGTGAACAGCGCCTGCCGTTTGAGCTTTCTGTGGACCCGTTCTATTCGGAACAGAACATGGCCCGTCTGCGCAAATCCATTGCGGAGATGGAAGCCACCGGCGGCACGGTCCACGAGGTTGACCTGGATGATTAAGGCGTGGACAGAGGAAGCATGGGAAGATTTTGAATACTGGACCACGCAGGACCGCAGAGTGCTCAAGCGCATTTTGCAGCTCCTGAAGGACATCGACCGCAACGGCTACGAGGGAATCGGCAAGCCGGAGCGGCTGAGCGGGGACCTTTCCAACTATTGGAGCCGTCGCATCGACGACTGCAACCGGATCGTCTACCGCATCGACGGCAACGTGGTCAAGATCGTGCAGTGCGGTTCCCACTACCGGGACAAATAACGGCAAGCAGACAGTTTTCGGACTGCCTGCTTTTTTTATTCGTCCAGCCCCAGCTCCAGCAGGGTCAGGCGGTAGTCGGCGTCCACAGCCAGGGCGTCCGTGTCCGCCTGTGCGGCCTGCGTCTCGGTCAGCAGGTCCGAAAGGGTGGGGTAGTGGTAGCCGGACAGCCAGATGTCTACGGTGTAGCCGCCGGTATTTATGTCCGCCCCTGCCACTTCAAAGTGCAGGGTCCCGTCCGGTCGGAAAGTCGTGTTGGATGCAAAGATTCCATCGCCCCTGCCGAAGTTGTGGTTGACCGTGCCGCCTTTTGCGATGTCTACTTCTTCACCGTATGTTCGGCCACTGTCGTTGTACCTCGACTTAACGTGCACATAGTCAAGGACGTCTGGCATTTTGATGTCGTAGGACCTCCACCTTTTTCCGGTTTCCACGTGGTGGTTCCACACCAGCCGGGGCTCCGACTTGACCGCCACACTGGCCGCGATGGTGTCATACAGCGTCTTGCCGCTGAGGGTGCCGTCCGGGGCGATGTCCAGATAGTCGCCCACCTTCACGCCGCCCAGCTGGTCTGCCGTAGCAGGCGGCAGGCTGTAAGGCGTGCCGAACTTGGCGTCGGCCTCTTTCTGGCTGTACACCTCCTTTTTCTGGTATGTCTCCGCGCGGCTGTACACCTCCGTCTTTGCGTAGGTTTCCTCTTTGCCGTAGGCTCCCACATCCGCCGCCGTCAGGGCTGTGTCCTTTCCGGTGCCTCCGTGTTCCACGCCCAGCACGCCGGTCATCACATCCAGTGCCGTGGTGTCCTTGGTCTGCAGCGTCCGTGTGCTGCCGTCGCCCATGGTCAGGGTCATCACCTGCCCGTTCAGCTCGATGCGCTCCATATAGTCCGCACTGCCCGCTTCCAGCGCACCCACGTCCTCCGCCGTCAGGGTCACCACGCCGCCCTGGCCGTTCACGCTCTTCACCGGCCCGTCCGCCGGTGCCGTTTTCTCCGCCCGATCGGCTGCCGCCTCGGCCCGGGCTGCGCCGCTTTCTGCCGCTTTCTGTGCCGCCCCGGCCTGTCCGGCCGCCGTCACCGTTTCTGTCCGTGCCGCCTCGGCTCTCTTCGCATCCTTCGCGGCCGCACCTGCGCTGTTCCGCGCTTCCTGCGCGCTGGTCGCCGCACTGTTCGAGTACGCCAGCACCCGCGCCACAAAGGTCTCGTACTGCGTCGGGCTGATCTCCGCGTCGCCGTCGGTGGCAAGCGTCTCATAGCAGTCGTATCGTGCCGGCCGTGTCAGCGCCCGGAAGCCGTCCTCCCCCAGTGCCAGCAGCATCCAGCTGCCGCACCGCGACGCCGTGAACTCCTTGCCAACCGTGCAGCTGGCGTTTTCGTCCAGCAAAATGGGGGCAGGCAGGGTGCCGTCCTGCCGCTGGATGTGCAGCGTCACGCTCTTGCCCTGCCAGCTCTCCGGCAGGGTAAATTCCAGCCGCTCTACGTTCGCGCTGCTCTGCCCGCCCAGGTGCAGCACCTTCATCTCCGGGGCAAACTCCACCCCGCCGAATCGCTTTTCCACGATCCTTACCTGCATGGTCTTTTCCTCCTTCCGTTTTTCTCCCAGTCTACCGTCCCGCTGCCCCGCAAAAAACCGTGTACTTTTACAAAAGCACCCCGGCAGGTCTTGCCCGCCGGGGTGCTTTCTATTGGTGACAAAGCGTCACCGGATGGCTGCCACTTGGTTGGCACTTGGTTGGCATCTGGTCGTCACCGCAGCAGTGCATACGGGTCCTCTTCCGGTTCCGCCTGTGCCGCCTTCTCCGCCGCTTTTTCCCACTGTGCAAAGGTCTTTTCCGTGTACAGGGCGTTTCCGTCCGTGTCGGTCAGGGCCAGCAGCACGTCGGCCAGCTGCTGCTTGTCCGCATCGCTGCCCGCAAGGTAGTCCGGCTTTGCCAGCTTCGTGATTTCTTTCTTGATGTTTCCCGCGTCCTTTCCGGCCCGTACCAGCCGGTCGTACTCTTCCTGCACGTTCCCGGCGTTCCAGCTGTCCACCGCCTCGCTCAGGTCCGCGTACATGTCGCCCGCGTCGCCCTTCAGCAACGCATCTGCTTTAACATTGATAGCACCTTCGCTTCCCTTTCCGTCTCGGTTATCTCCTGTCACCATGTCAATAACTTTACTTCTCCTTTCTGCATCCTCCTTCACATTCTTCCGGATTCCCATCACGTCATACACATCACTGATGATTTCCTGTGTCAGCCTCACGCGGGTTTCATCGTCTCCCGCATTTCGTGCTTTTGCCGCAGCCTCCACTTTTTTGTCGTATTTTACCAGCCGCGTTTTCAGCTGCTTGTAGATTTCATCCTCCTTGCCCATGGCCACCAGTTTCTCCACCGCCGCCTGTGCCTCGTCCGCGTCGCCGCTGGCATAGGCATTGTACAGCCGGTCATACTGCCCGGTCGCGCTCTCCGGCAGGCTGTTGAAGCTAAATTTTCCGCCCTGCGCCACGTTCTGCGCATCGTCCCAGTACCCGCGCACTGCGTCCACCATCTTCCGGCCGTTGCCGTAGGGCACCCCCACGATTTCAAAGCCGTTTTCGATCAGGGCCATGCCCTTCTCCATCAGCTTCTTGTGGTGCTTTTCCAGCTCCGCCTCGTCCATCTCGCTGGTGTCCTTCTTCAGCTCCGCCGTAAACTTCACCACATCCGACGCCATGTCGTTTACCGCGCTGATGTTCGTGGCGCTGATCACGTCATAATCCTTGCCCTGGATGGCATTGTCGATCAGGCTGTACAGCTCGCTGCCAAACAGGAAGTTGCCCATTGTGCTCTCGGTGGACAGCGAGAAAAAGCGGCTCACCATGCTCTTCGGGGTCACGTCGCCGTTCTCGTCCTGCTCCCGGTCCCACCGGTGCAGCAGGAAGTCCGCGCCGATCTTCATCATGGCAAACACCGCCACCTGCGCCGCCTGGCTCAGGATGGCCCGGTCCCGCTGCTTTGTCGCCCGCTGCAGCTCTGCCTTGTTCGCGTCGCTGGCGTCCGCCTTGTACCGCGCCGCCTGCGCTTTCCAGTCGCCCACCGCGTCGATCAGGATGCCCGCATTCTGGAAGCGCTGGGTCGTGAACATCGTAAAGGTCTTTACCATCTCGTTCGGGTCTCGCTGGATGCCTGCCCGCTGCATCACGGTGTAGTTCGGCTGGGTCTGCTCGATCACCTTCTGGTAGGTGCGGTTCACGGCCTCCCAGTATGCCGGGCTGCCGGTCTCGCCCGCTCCCTCGAATTCCGCCGCGTGGTTCTTCACATAGGCCTTGCTACCCTCCCACAGGGCCGCCACCGTGATCTCGTCCATGCCGTTGATCCACCCGGTCAGCCATCCGGGCACCTTGTCCATGCCCTTCTGCACCAGCGTCTCCCGCTTGCCGATGCTCTGCAGCTCACCTTTTCCGGTCCCGCGCTGCCGCCACTGCAAAAGCACGTCTCCGTGCTCTGCAATTTCTGCTTCCAGCGCCGCCTTCTGCTTCGGCGACAGGTTTTTCACAAAGGGCACTACCGCCGCCATGGTGTCCCCGCCCAGCACGGCCGCCGCCGTCGGCAGGCTCGCCGCCTGTGCAATGGCCACGCCCGGGTTCATGGTCAGCACCGCCCCCGCGTAGTTGCCCCGCAGCGTGCTCAGCATCCGGCTCAGGCTGTTGGAGCGGTGCCGCTGGGTGGTCTGCAGGTCGGTCAGAAGATCGTCCAGGTAGTCCACGGCCTTCGTGCCCCACTGCTCCTTGATCACGCCGTTTTTCAGGGTCTTCACGCCGTCCCGCGTTTCCACGCCGGCGTTCAGGATCTTCTGCACGTCCCGGATGGGCGCGGCCAGTCCCGCATAGGCCGCCGTGTCCCGCAGGCTGCGCTGCACCACGCTTGAGCACTCTTCCAAAAGGATGGGCTTGCTGCTCTTCACACGGTTCTTCAAAAATCCCCGGCCCTCAATGGTCGCGTCCAGCTTCACGCCGTCGATCTCGGTCGCCAGTGCAGCCTTGTCCACCGCAATGGGGTAGTAGTTCTGCACGGTGGCCCGCTTGTAGCCCACCAGCTGCAGGCTCGTCTCGTTGATCAGATTCGTGGTGTAGTTTCCAAAAAACTCCTTCATGTCCGCGCACCACGCCCGGTCGTAGTCGGTCATGGCCGCTTCCACCCGGCCCACGATGCTGTCCGCTGTCGGCATGCCGTCCGCGTCGGTCAGCATGCCCAGCTGCACCAGCTGTCCCTCTGGTAGGCCTGCTCCACGTCGCCCTTGCTGTACAGCTGCGCATCCGGCACCACCATGCCGCCGGTCATCAGGTGTTCCCGGCTGTCCTTGTTCTGCAGGTGCATGTACAAACTGCACAGCTGCGCATGGGTCAGCGGCACCGCGTTGTGGTCCGTGTCTCTCAGGCCCACGTCCACAAGGTCCGCACCCGGCCCGGCAAAGGCCTGCGCTTCCTTGGCGTGCTTTTCGCCCGTCACGTCCGCAAACAGCTTCTCTCCCTCGATGGTGATCTTCGTCTGCCGGTACTGGCCGTCGTTCAGCATCTGCCCGATCTTCTCCATCTGGCCGCCGTTCTTGTAGCCGCCCAGCATCCGCAGCACCCGCTCGGCCCCCAGCATGTCCAGGTTGTACTTGGTCAGCAGGTTCTGCAGCCCGTCCAGCGCCCCGCCGGGGTGGTTGCCCTTGCTCAGTGTCACCTCATCGGCTGCCTCGTCCGCGATCTTGCTCACCTCTTCAGCCTTCGCAAGGCTCACGGTCTTGTTCTCGTTCCGGATCACATGCAGCGTCGCGCTGGTGATGGCCTTCAGCATCCGCATCTGGTCCACCGTCATGGGCAGGTAGGTGCAGCTCTCGGTCTCCCGGATCCGCTTGCGCAGCCGCTCCTGCAAGGCCAGTGCCTTCTCGCTGTAGGGCAGCTCCTCAGCCTCGGCCAGCTTTGCCTGTAAGTCGGCCAGCTTTGCATCCTTCCACGCCGTCAGGTCGGTCTGCAGCGCCGTGATCAGCTTCGGCACCCCGGTCTGCTCCCACTCGGTGGTCATGGCCGTGGGGCTGCCCTTGCTGCCCATGCTCGCCTGGATGCTGTTCTGCAGCCGCGTCAGCTGGGCCACGGCCTTGTCGTTCAGCACGGTCATGTCGGCGATCTTTGCCACCTCCGCCGCCTGCTCGATCAGCCGCTTGCTCACATACTTGCCCTTGCTCGGCCGCAGCACCATCTGGTTCAGCGCCGCCGCATCCTGCCGGATGCCCCGCTTCAGCTCGTCCATCTTCCGGCCGTCCCGCGCTTTCTGCACCCGCTTCTCGGCCACCCGCTTCGCAATGGCGATCTCCTCATCCCGCTGCTGGCGTGCCACCTCGGCGGCCAGTGCGTTCCGCTGCGCCTGCTTCTGCTGCCAGGCCTCGGCCTTCCGCTGGTTTTCTTTCTCCCATTCCATGATCTCGTTTTCCTGCACGATCAGGCTGTACTCGGCCTTGTCCGCACGCCGCTGCTCGTCCCGCACCTGCCGGGCAAGGTCGGCGTTCTCGCCCCGCAGCTGCCGCACCTCCAGCCTTGCCTCGTCCCGCATCTGCTGCAGTTCGGTCCGCATCCGCTTGCGTTCGGCTTTCCATTCCCGCTCGTAGGTCTCCCGCAGCACGGTCAGCTTCTCGTTTAGATCGCCCACGTTGCTCACGTCCACGCCCAGCAGTTCCAGGTTCGCGTCCAGCTGCTTTTCCGCTTTCGCGTTCCGCTTCTGCAGCTCGCTCACCTGCTGCACCTCGGCGTTCCGGCCCGCTGTGCGCTGGTTCTCGGCCAGCCGCCGGTTGAATTCCCGGCTCTGCACCTTCTGCACGCCCCGCAGGCTCTTTTCCACCTCGGCCGCCCGCGCCGCGTCTCCGGCAGCCGCCTTCGCCGCTTCCAGGTTGTGCCGCTGGATGCCCTCAAAAATGGCCTGTGCGTCCGTCAGCTGCGGCAGCTGCATGATATCCCCGATGATCCTGCCCGCCAGCTCCACGCGGGCGTCCTCGTACTCGGCCTTGTCCGCAAAGCGGCTCATGGTCTTCGGCTTGATGGCGTCGTGCAGGTTCATCAGCACGTCCAGCCACTCGGTGCTCTCGAAGCTCAGACTGCCCGCCACACCGGCCTGCTCTGCGGCCTGCTTCCACAGCGCCTTGGCTCCATCGGTCACTCCGCCCACGGCGCGGTCATCGTTCACAAGGCTCTCATACTGCTCCGCCGGGTTGCCGTCCCGCACGCCTTCGGCCTGCCGCAGGGTCACGCCGTGGCGCCGTGCCTCGGCCACCGCCTCGCTCCAGCTTCCGTACCGCTTCACAAGCTCGGCCTTTGCCTGCCCGCTCTTGTTCACGGTGTACTCCAGCTTGTGCAGCTCCGGGTACTCGTCCCACAGTTCGCTGTTGCGGTACATTGCCCCGTCCTGGATCTCCCCTGCCAGCGTCTCGGCCAGCGCTTCGGCCTTGTTCATGTCCGCGCCGTCCGCCTTCAGGTAATTCACCAGCACTTCGGTCTCCTGCGCCAGCTTTGCCCGGTCCGCCTTGCTGCCGTTGGCCTTCAGCCAGCGCCCGGCCAGCTCGTCCACCGCGCTCCGGCTCACGTTCACGCCCTTTGTCAGCCCAAAAAACTGGCTCAGTGTGTCCAGCGCCGCCGCTTTCTCCGCGATCACCTGGCTTGCCTGCTGCTGCTCGTTCCGCTTCGCGTCCCGGCTCGCCTGTTCTGCCAGCTGGTAGCGGAATCTTGCCAACTCGCTTTCCTGTGCCAGCTCCCCGGTCCTGTAATAGTCCCGGATTTCCCGCACCACCTTGTCCGCATCCACACGCCCGCTGTATTCCTTGCTGGCGGCAACCCTGCCGTCTGCTGTGGAGATGTCCAGCGTGAACTGCCCGCGCTCGCCGCTCAGCTGCTCGGCCATTTTCCGGATCTGTTCCAGCTGCTGCGCCGTGGGGGCCGTGTCCGCCGAAATGTCCACGCCCGGTGCCTCGGCCATCACACGCACATTGCCGTCCAGCAAAAACTCATTCAGAGCTTCCGTGCCGTTCTTCACTTCCGCCGGGCCGAACACCTCCAGAATTTCCCGGTGGTCGGTGTCCCGGCTACGGTCATTCTGGGCAAAGTCCAGCATCTGGCCGTCCGGCAGAATGTACCCTGCCCGCCGGAATTCTTCCGTCACGCCGAACTGCTCCTTCGCCAACATCCGCCGGTACTCCGCATTGCCGCCGTACGCTTTGGCTCTGGCATTGTAGGCGTTCTGTGCATCCTTGGCCTGGGCGTCCTTCCGCTGCTGCAGACGCTCATTGGCTGCTTTCATCTGCTCCGTCAGGGCGCTGTCCCGCTCTTCCAGCGCGGCCAGGCGGCTGTTGTACTCCTTGCGCTTTGCAAGGTAGTCCTGGTATTCTGCGCTGTCCCGGTAGGCCTTGCCCTCTGCGGAAAAAACGCCCAGCGCCTTTTTCTTTGCCTCGATCCGCTGCACTTCGGCACTGTTCAGCCATGCACTGCGTTCTTCCTTCAGGGCACTGCGCTGCTTGGTCAGCTGCTGCTGTTCGGTGCGCAGCTTTGCCAGCTCATCCTGCTCCGCCAGCTGATAGCGCACATTTTTCTGCACAGCTGCATTGTTTTCCTTGCTTTTGGCAGAGGTTTGTGCTATAGTAGTGTCAGAAGATACTTCCTGAGCATCCGCAAGGGTGCTCCGCACAGCTTTCGGGAGCTGTGTGGGAGTATCTTCTTTTTTTGTCATATTTCCCTCAGTGTCAAACGTCACATAGCTTCCATCTGTCCAGCATACCTCATGAACATAGAAATTCTTCACGCCATTCTGCCGGGTGTATTCTCTTACAATCACGCCTTCATACAGCTTTGTTCCGTCAATTTCGACGGGCGCTGCAAAGACATAAGTATCATACCCTCGTCCCTGCCAGTTTTGCTCATACCCGATTTGCTTTCCTTTTTGAATTACTTCGGGGACTGCAGCAACCGCAACCTGTTTTGCTTTGCTGTTCCCATGCTGCACCGTTGCACGTGCACCGCTCTTTGTCAACTCCACCGTTCCGAAGTTTTCACGAATCACTTTGTTTCCTATAGAATCAAAGAATTCTTCAACATTGGAAATGTTTTCGTTTCGCGTTTTTCCGAAAGACACCTCTGTTCCTTCGATTGTCGCCACCGGTTTCATTTCTTCCAATTCGTCCAGATGGCCGTTCATCTGCTCCACCAGAGAATCTTTTCCCTCGTGCAGCTGGAACCGCACCCCCTGCGCCGCACCCTCACTCTTGAGGGCTGCGGCGTTTTCTTTTGCCGCCCGCAGGTTGTCCATGGCCTTTTCCGCGTGAGCAAAATATTCGTCCTGCAGCGCCCGCTTCTCGGCTTCCGCCAACCGCTGCGCTTTCAGGGCCGCCCGGTTCTCCGGGTCCTTCGCCAGCACTTCCTTAGCCCGGCTCACGATGTCGCTCAAAAGGTCCTTCACCGCATTCATCACCTTGCGGATGGTCCCCGCCTGGCCTGCGTTCTTCTCCGCCTGCCCGCGCTGGAACTCCACCCAGCGCTTGAAGCTCTCCTCGCTGTCAAAGATGCCGCGCCACGCATCGGCCACCATTTCCTCGGCCGCTTCGCCGTAGGTCAGGCCCTGCTGTGCGTAGTCGGAAAGTTTATTCCGGATCAGCTCGTCGATGTTCTCAAAGCCCTCGCTCTTGGCCAGATACTCCATCACATGCTGCTGCACCGCCTTTGCGCCCTCGGTGTCCAGCGCGTTATACCAGTGCCAGTCCTCGTGCAGCACGGTGCCGAACACGTCTCCCGCGCTGTCTGCAAAAAAGATCTGTCCGGCAGCCGTGTCCACATAGGCCTTCACCCGCTCGTCGCCTTCCAGCACCGCCTTCAGCACCGCATCGGTGTCGGTGCCCCGTGCATTCAGCTCGATCAGCTTCGTGGCCACCTCGTCTGCCGTGCGCATGGTGCCTTTGTACAGCACCCGTCCGCTGCCGCTCACGCTCTTTGCGCTCAGCGCACCGCCCGGTGTCCCGGTCTGCACGGCCCCGGCTTCCGCTTCACCCTTGCCCTGCAGCCACGCGATCTTCAGCGCCGCCGCGCCGCCGGGCTGTGCCAGCACATAGTCCGTGTTCACCGCAAGGCCGTTCATGCCCTTCGCCAGCTCCATAGCCTTGTCAAAGGTGGTCACGTCCTCCATCTGTCCCAGCCGGTACAGGCTGGAGGCCGCCGCCGCATACCGGCTCTCGTCCGCAATGCCCGTCGGCATGTTCCGGCTCAGCGTCTGTGCCGCGCCCTCACTTACCTTCCAGCGCAGCAGCTCCCGCTGTACGCTGCTCTTCTGCGCGCCCTCGCTGCGCACTTCCAGCCCGGCCGTCTCCCGCAGGGCTGCCGGTTCCGCCTGCTGTGCAAAGGCTCCCCCACCGCGGGAGCTGTCGAGCGAATGCGAGACTGCTGGAGTTTCCACCGTTTCCCCGGTGTTTTCCACGCTTTTCCCGTTGACATCCCCCGCCCGCTGTGATACAGTTGTGTCGGCGGAAGTAACTGCACTTAACGTTCCGGACGTGTCTCTGGGGTCGGCAACGGCATCCATAGAGGGCTGCAGAGCTTTCGCTATTTCTTTTTCCGGTACTCCTACAGAAGATAAATATTCGGACACGATAAAGTTTCGGCTCTTCTTTGTATCACAGACGGCTTCCACAACAATGTGGGAGCCGTCTATTTTTTTCTCAAAGATCACGATGGGTGCTTTTTTGCGGTTCCCGGTATAATATCCGTCCGCTTTTCGCGTTGCCAGATACGCATTGTCAAAGTGGTTCAGCACATACGCCGCCCGCGCCACGTCCGCGCTGTTCTTCATGGTGCCGTCGGCGCTGCCGTCCCCGCCTGCGTGCCGGTTGGTGATGTGTTTCACCGCGTTGGCATCCATCATCGTCACCTTGCCCACCTTGTCAAGGCCGGTCAACTGCTGCATGGCGTCCCGCATCCGGTCGCTGGTCTCGGTCACAGTGTAGGGTTCCAGATCTTCGCCCGCCCGCACCCGGTCCACGTATTCCGCAAGGCCTGGGTCAACGCTCTGTTTGTATTCCTCAATGCTGGCGTTCTGCGCCGGGGTGTGCACCGCCGGGTCATCGTTCACCGCCGTCTGCTCTGCCTTTTGTGCCGCCGTTCCCAAGGCTTCCTCCCTGAGGGAGCTGTCGCCCGCAGGCGACTGAGGGAGTTCGCCCCCCAAAGCTCGCCCTTCGGGAGAGCTGTCAGCGCCCTGCGCTGACGGAGAGGGTTCGTTCCGCTGTCCGGTCTGTCCTTCCGTCTCCAGCGCCGCCCGCATCTTTCCCAGCTGCGTGCCCACGGCACCGCCCAGCGCGCCGGATGCGCCGCCGGAAAGGCCGCTTTCCAGTGCCGTCAAAAAGGTGTCTCGGCTGAACATCTCCTCGGCCGCCTGCGCGTCGCCCAGGGCCGCGTCAATGGCCTTGTCCGCATAGGTCTCCACAAATGCCTGCATGGCGTTGTCGATGCCGCCGGACACCGCATTCGCCACCGTCGGATACTGCTGCGCCAGTACGCTGTTGTCTGCCACGCTGCGCACCACGTCTGCCAGCTTCCCCGCCAGCGTGTCCTTTGCGTAGTCGCTGCCCATGGTCCGGGCAAGGTCTGCCGCGCCCACGCTGTTGATGGCCCAGCCCGCGCCAAACTTCGCAAGGCCGCCCACCAGCGTCTTGCCCGCACTCTCGCCCTTGTCAATGCTCTGGCCCATAGCTTCCGCGCCGCCCTGGGCGCTCAGCACCGGCAGCACCAGCGCCGGGCTGATGCCCGCCACCGCAAGGTTCTCCGCCGCGCTGGTCGCAATTCCCATTGCCGTCTTTGCGGTCTCGTTCATGCCCGCTGTCGCGCGTTCGGTGCGCTTTCTGCCGTAATCGTACAGCTGGTAGCCCACGCTCTCGTCCTTGTCAACGCTCTCGTTCGTCACAGTCCCAGCTACCTTCTGCCGCATTCCGGTGATCTCGCTCTGGCTGTACCCCATGGCCCGCAGCTGCTCGTCCGTGTACTGCGGCTTATAGTCCATGTCCACCGCCGTGATCATATCCTTCAGCTGCTTTGCCCGTTCATCTCCTGCAAGGCTCTTGTCCAGCGCACGTTCATTGGCGTTCGTGCTCCATGTATTCCAGATCGCCGTTCCGAGGTTTTCTCCTGCCAGCGGCACGGCCGCAGCCACCGTCCCTCCAATGCCCTTCACGGTGTCCGCCGAGCGCCGCACGGCCTTTTCCGCAGCAGGCAGTTCGTCGTACTCGGCAATGTACTGCCGCGCCTCGTCGATCTGCCACTGGCTGTACCCCTTGGCGATCAGCTCCGCGTCGGTATACGGCTTCTGGGCCTTCACGGCATTGTCGCCGGTGCTGCTGCCCAGTGCAGCAGCATCCTCCACGCCGCTCTTTCCCATCCGGATCAGGCTCACCAGCGTCCGGTGCTTCGGGTCTGCATCCATCCACCGGTTCAGCCGTGTAAAGTCGCTGAATTTGTCCTCGTCCTCCGCCTTCGCCGTGTGGTCTTTGATGGCCTGCGCCCCCTGCGCCAGCACGCCATCGCTGCCGCTGCGCCGCCGCTGTGCGGCCTTCTGGCTCTCATTTGCGCCCCGCACCACCGCCGCCGGGGTTCCGCTTTCTGTCTGCAGCCACTCCGGCTGGTTCTGCCGCTGCACCGTCTGCAGCTTTTTCCCCGTCTTGGCCGTGGCCGCCGCAGTCTTGGTGCCGTCCATCTGTGCCAGCACCCGCGTGCCAAGGCTCGGCGTTGCCGTGGTGGTGGTCTTTTTGCTGCCTGCCGTGCCGGTCGTCTTTGCGCTCGTTCCGGCCTTCACCGTGCTCAACCCCGTTGCCAGCGGAGCACCCGCCGTCACGCCCGTGCTCCCGCCGCTCTTTGCGGTGCTGGCCGCCTTTGTGTTCGTGCTGGCCTTTGCTGCCGCAGCGGCCTTTTTGCTTGCATCCTCTTTTTCCAGTGCTTCGCGCTTTCTGCGCACCTCGTCTACGCTCCAGCCCATTTTCTTCTCCTTTTTACCATCCCATCACGTTGGACACCCGGCTGATCACATCATCGCCGAACCCCAGCCGGATCAGGTATTCCGAAATTTCGTCCGCGCTCTTTCCCTGGTTCGTCATACTCTGCGCCTTGGTGAGTGCTGTGTCAAAGCTGTTTCCGTTGGTTCCGTCCACCGGCTTCACCGTACCAAACACCGCCGGGCGCTGCAATACGCCCGCCAGCTTGCTTCCGGTGTTCCCGCTCTGGGCCGCCGTCCCGCTGCCGCTGCCTGTTCCCAGTGCGCTGTTCACGTCCACGCCTGCCCGCTGCAGCTCGTTCATGATCACGCTGTACATCGGGTTGCTCGTTTCCATTCCCGCCGCTTCTTTCAGCAGGCTGGTCACGTTGCTGCTGGAGTAGTTCAGTCCGCTGTTTCCGCTTCCGGTGCTTCGGCCCGTTCCGCCGCTTCTGCCGGTGGTCTTGTACCGGTTCTGCAGTGCCAGCTGTCCGCCCAGATAGTTCAGGTTGCTCTGGTTCACCCGGTTTGCAATGGTGCTGTAGTCGTCCATGCTGTCCGTTCCATACCCCACCGCCTTCGCAATGGTCTGCCCCAGTTTGTCGTTGCCCGATGCCGTAATGTCGCCCGCCTTGATCAGGTAATCCAGATTGTCCTTGTCCGTCTGCGACAGGCCGGACCAGTTCTTGAGCACATCGTAGCTCAGCCCGTAAGGCTGCAGATACTGTGTGATCATCTCCTCCGGCGCACCCTGCTGCAGCATGTTGAATCCCTCAAGCAGTGCCGCATTCTGCTGCACCGTCAGGTCACTCACGCCCTGCAGGTTGTCAAACATGTTTTCGTCCATTCGGTACATTCGCAGGATTGCTTTTGCACCGTCCACGTTGCCGTTCCGGTACTCTTCCTTCGCCTGTGTAATGGCATTTGCCTTCTGCTGGCTGTAACCCATGTAGGCATCATAGGCCTTGCCCACATCGCTGCCTACATTCTTGATCACGTTCCACACGTTGTTCAAAAAGTCGCTGTTCTCCTGCCGGGCCTGCTGGGTGCGGCCGTACCGGTAATTCCGCCAGTTCGCCGCATCCGCCACGCTGCCGTCGTACTCGCTGCGCGCAAGCCCGTCCTGCGTCAGCAGGTTGTCCAGCTGGGTGCCCTGGCCCGCCAGCTCCTGCCGCCACTGGCTCAGCGCGTCTGCCCGTGCCTGGGCGTATACGTTGGCGGTCTGGCCCGTCTCCCCGGCCGCCGCCTGCTGTGCCGCGCTCTTGGCCCAGTCCGTGCCGTACCCGCCGCTAAGGCTGTTTGCCACCTGCTCGGCCGCACTGGCCCCCGCGCCCGCGTTGCCAAATAGGCGGCTCAGTGCGCCCCGGTAGGTGCCATTCTGGCTGTCAAAGCCCAGTCCTGCGCTGTTGGCACTGTCCATGCCCGCCAGCGCGTTCTGGATCCCTTCGTCGTAGCGGTTCTCATACGCCCCCGGCATGGCCGCTTCCGCCTGTGCCTGCTGTTTCTGCTGGTCGTTCAGTCTCTTGATGGTCCCCATTTTATTCTCCTTCCTTTAAGCAAAGCTCCCCCCTTCGGGGGAGCTGTAAGCAGCTCCGGCACAGCCGGACTGCGCACTGAGAGGGTTCTTCAGATAAAGAAGAACGGCAGGATCTGCGCCGCAATGCCCAGCACGCTGAACAGCCCGTTCAGGGTGCTGCTCACGTTCTGCTGCCGCTGTGCATAGGCGTTGTTGTACTCGTTCTGCCTGTAGCTCAGGTCGTTGTACCAGTTCGACAGGTCTTTCTGGTACTTGTTGTAGTCATTCTGCTCGGCCTCCTGCAGGCCGTTCAGCTCCTGCTGCAGCCCGCTCTTTTTCGTGTTGTACTCGCTGCGGCTCTGGCTCGTCAGGCTGTCCAGCATCGTGTCCAGGTCGCTCATGGTCGCCGCATAGGCCTTCTGGCCCGCTTGGGTGCCGTAGCTGGAGCCGTACCCGCCGGTCAGTGCGCTGGCACTGGCCTGCGCGTTCTGGTTCGCCAGCTTTGCCTTCTGGGTGTACTCGCTCTTGTACTGCTGGTATGCCGTATCGGCCGCCGGGTCATAGTCGTAACCGCCCAGATCATCCAGCTTGCCCATCACGTTGTCGATCTGGCCCTGGTACTTGCTCTGGTAGTCGGCCGGTTTCGTCTGTTCAAAGCGCTCCAGCTCGCTCCGCGCGTTGCTCAGTCTGCTCATCTTCAGCTCTCCTTTCCGCTCAGATAATCCTCGCTCATGTTCTCGCTGCTAAGGTTGGTCAGCACATAGGTCAGCTGCTCGTTCAGCTGGTACAGGTAGTTCGTCAGCGCCTGCGCGTCCGCCTCCGGCATCTGGTCGCTGAATCTCGGCAGGCCGATGCCCGCCAGTCCCGCAATGCTCGCCATTGTCTTCTCCTTTCATCGTCTCGGCACCGCGCCGCTCACCCTTGCCCCTGCTGCATCCGCAAACGTAAAGGCCATGCTCCGCAGCACCATCTGTCCGGTGCCTGCAAATCTCAGCTGCATGGTGTCGTGCCGCCGGGGCACAAAGGGCAGGTTCACCCGCTGGTGGTCCCTCGTCACCGCACAGCTGCTCACCGTCTCCCAGTCCCCGCCGTCGTAGCTCACCGCCACGGTCAGCACCGTGTGGGCCAGGGCATCCATGCGCAGCGTGACCCGGCTGATGTACTTGTCGTCCGGCACGGCAAGGCCGATGTCTCCGGTCACGGCCTCAAATTTCAGCCCCGTCTCGTCCTCGCCGCTCACTTCCCGCTCCGGGTCGGCCGCCCACAGGGCATTGCCGTCCCACAGGTACAGCTGCTGGCCGGTGCTCACCATCCCGGTGCCCGCCGCGCTCTCCTCCTGCCACAGGCCCCGCTCGGTGTCGTACACCAGCAGCCGCCCGCTGCCCGTGTCCGTTTTTCGGTGCAGGTACAGGTAGTACCGCGCATCCAGCTGCCCGCCCACGGCCCGGTCCACCGCCGTCAGCTTCCCGGTGTCCAGCGCGCCGCTCACCTTGGCAGGCAGGCTTCCGCTCCACGCCATCACCCCGTCCGGCGACAGATAATACAGTGTCTCCGCGATCACGCACAGGCTCTTTGCCGCATTTGCCGCCACGCCCCGGCACCGCACACTGCTCATCTGGTAGTCGCTTGGCTTCGAGCCGTACAGCTTGTGGATGCAGTTTTCCTTAAAAAACAGCAGGTACCCCAGGCAGCTGGCCGCCCCGGTAAACGCGCCGTCGCTGCCCACGCTCACCGCGTAGCTGTCCGACGCAATGCCCCGGTAGCTGTACCAGTTGGTGGGGTCGCCCAGGGCACAGGCATAAATGCTGTTTTCCTCCCGGCTGCATCCCCACACCCGGTTGCCCTGCTCGGTCACAAAGTCCAGATCCGGCACCCGCCGTTCCAGCTTCACCGGCGCTGCGGCCGCTTCGTTCTCGGTCACCTTGCCGTCGGCGCTTCGCCAGCTGGTGCCGGTGGCCGTCACGGTCCAGCTGCCATAGTACCGGGTGCTGTCCTCCGGCACGGCCAGCGTCGTGATCACGTCGTCCCCGTCCAGCGTGCTGATGCTCACCTCTCCGTTCAGCCCGGCCGCCGCCGCACTGCATACGGTGCCCGGCATCCCGCTCACCGTCACGGTGTCGCCTTCCTTCAGCACGCTGCCAAGGCCCGGGCAGTGCAGCCGCAGGCTCGTCAGCAGGATCTCGCTCCACTTCTTGTTCTTCGCGCTGTACTTCAGCAGTACGCTGCCCGCGCCGTAAGGGCTCTCGGCGTCCCCCTTCAAAAACAGCTGCCCGTCTGCCGGGCTCTCCGGCTCGGTCGTGCCCACGCCGTCCGGCGTGTAGGTCCGGCCCTCGCCGTCGCAGGGGGTCACGGTCATGGTCCCTCCGCTCAGCGTCCACGCCGCCGCAAGGTCCGTCAGCTCCCCGCTCACCGTGTCAAAGGCCTTCTTGTCCGGCCAGATCAGCACCTTCGTGCCCATGCCGGTCATGGCCTTCTCGTTGTCGGTCAGCGCGTTTTCCAGCACCACCGCCCCAGCCCGGCTCTCGTCGGCGTCCGGGGTGTACTCCAGCGTGGTTCCCCGGCAGATCACCAGCCCGTTCAGGTGGTACATGCCGTTCACGTCCTGTACCTCCCGCACTTTTTTGCGGGTCGCCCGCGTCTGCAAAGCCGGGTACCCCCGGCCGGAAAAATTCAGGCTGCTGCTCAGCTCCGCCTCGCTGCACCCGTAGGTCTCGTTCACCCCGCCAAAGGCCCGCAGCATCTGCCGCCCGCTCTGCAAAATGTTCAGGTTCCGCCCATCCGTCATCTCAGTACCTCCACTGCACACCGCCCGCCGGGGCATAGCGCCTGCGCATCCATGCGGCAAACTCCTGCACATAGTCGCTGTACAGCTGCATCTCGTTGGCCGCCCGTGCCACCTCGCCCAGGGCAAGGTCCATCTGCGCACACAGCCAATGCACATACAGGGGTGCAAACTGCTCCGGGGCCAGCAGCTCGGTGTCGTAGGCAAGGCCGCCTTCGGCCCATGCCGTGTCCGCGCCCACGTCGTCAAAGTCCACCGTCTCGCTGCGCTCCACCACGCTCCCGCGCAGGCGGCTGTCGCACTGCCGCAGCCAGTTCTGTTTCAGACTGTCCGAAAATTCATTGTTCGGACGCATCTCGTCGGCCTGCTCCATGGCCTGTCCCGCCGTCATCTCGTCATCTTCTCCTTCCAAATCAAAAGGCCCCGGCACAGCCATGTGCCGCTGTACCGGGGTCCTCTGTCTCTTTTGTTACACGCGCTGTGCCTGCTGTACGGCTGCCGCCTCTGCTTCGGCAATGCGGGCCATGGCCGCGTTGTCCATCTCTTCGCTGTGGCGCAGCACCTCGGCCACCGCCTTCGGCACCTCCACGTCCACGCCGCGCTGGATCAGGTAGGTCTCGCCGTTCACGCCCACAAACACAGGCGCCTTATAGCGCTGGCTGTCTTTAAACAGGTGGATCACCTCGGTGTCCTTCTCCTGGGTGTCCATCGTGTCCTTCTTTGCGGCCTCGGTGTCCTGCACGGCCGTCTCAGTCTTTTTTACTGCCATCGTCGTACCTCCTTGATTTTCTTAGTTTGCCAGTGCCTTGGCGCTGTAGCGTGCGCTGCAGCTCTCAATGCGCACCATGTACTGCTCGCTCAGGCGCTCGGCGGTCTTCACGGCCTTCCAGCCCACGGACGCGCGCTGGTTCAGCGGGTCATCACCGTAGCCCAGCTGCTTCACGATGTGCTGCATGCCGCCGCCCTCCAGCTCGGTGGTGGCGTAGGCGTGGGCACCCAGCACCAGGGTGCTGAACACCGCCAGACCCGACGGGCAGCCGGTGCCCTTCCAGATCTTTGCTTCGCTCGACACCACAAAGCGCACGTTGTTGATCTTGCCGATCTCGCCGTTGAAGATCTCTTCCGGGGCCGCGTACTTGTGCGCCTCGATCCAGTTCGGGTCCTTGCGGATGTCATAGCTGGTGTACGGGTGCACGATGGCCACATAGCTGTCACCGATGGGGTCTGCGTTCTGGGCCTGCAGCATGGCCACCGCCTGGTCGATCAGGTCCACGGTCAGCTGTGCGGTGGCGTCCAGCGTTGCGCGGCTGGTCACGGCAGTCTCCACACCGTCCGCCACCTTGGGCGCGTAAATCACGTTCGTGCCGCCGTTCAGGATGTCGCGCACCACGGTGTCCATGGTGCGGCCGCCCTGGCTGGCCAGAATGTTGGTGGCCTGCACCACGTTGTTGTCAATGGCGGTCAGGTCCAGCATGTCGGTCAGGGCCACCCAGCCGCCGTACTGGTGCACCTCGGCGGTGATGGTGGTCACGTTCAGGGTCTGGCCGGTCGGGGTCACGCCTTCGGTCAGCGGGGTGGTGGCCTTCGGCAGGCTGTCGTACCGGCGGAACTCAATGGTCTTGCCGTTGTTCGCCGGGATCGGGTAGCTGTCGCCGAACTGGTCATGCACCAGCGCAGGCTCTGCCAGATCCAGCAGGGTCTTTTCGTAGTAGGTCTTCATCTCGGCGGTCATGCCGCTGGATGCGGTGGTATTCTGCAGCTGTGCGCTTGCATCCGCAAACATCTGCAGATCCAGTCTCTTTTTGCTCATCTGTTTGTCCTCCTTCAAGGTTTTTTATCTTCTCACGCCCTCTGCGTGGGAAATCTCTCACAGCACGATGCGCTCTCCGCGCCGTGCCCGCTTTGCCAGCTCGGCCCGCTGCTTGGCGGTCATGTGCGCCACGTCCACCTTCATCTCGGCCGCGCCGCCGGGGTGCGCCCCGTTCTCGGCCGGCCGCTGTGCCCTCTGCTGGATCCGCGCCGTCACGCCCTGCTCCACCTGCTGGGCCGTGCGTGCCGTGCTTGCCTCCATCAGCTGGTCAAAGTAGGCGGCCCGGTACGCCGCTTCCAGCCCGATGCCGCGCCGGATCATGTCCGCCACGCTGGGGTTGTTCAGCACCTCGTCCAGCTCAAACGCCGGGTACTTCACCTTCAGCCGGGCCGCTTCCGCTTCCCACTGGGCCCGCACGGCCGCCGCACGCTGCTGGTGCTCGGCCGCCTGCCGGATCTGTTCGGCCCGCTGTTTCTCGGCGTTCGCCCGCTGCAGCTCGCTTTCCATCCGGTCCAGCTCCCGCGCGGTCTTTACGCTGATGCCGCGCTCCGCTGCCAGCGTCTCATAGTACTCGTCGTTCTTCACTTTGCCGTTCTTCACGGCCTCGGTCAGGGCGGCCAGGTTGTCCGCGCTCTGCACGTCGATGCCGTACGCCTCGCCCAGCGCGTCCATCAGCCCCTTCACCGCCGGGTTGTCCAGTACGTTCTGCACGGCCATCTCCGACGCCCTTTGCAGTGCCTCCTCAAACTCGGCTGCGTACTCGCCCTGCATCAGCTGGCCAAAGGCCTTGCGCTTTTCCGCCGGGTCCGTCGGCTTTGGCTCCTGCTCGGGCTGTCCCTGCCGCGTCTCGGGCTTCTCTTCGCCGGGTGCTTCCTCTTTACTCGGCTCCCCCTTTGGGGGAGTTCCGGCGTCCTCGCCGCCGTCGGCGGACGGTGCCGGTGCGGCCTTCGCCGCTCTGCCCGGTCGGCTGCGCTTTGCCAGCCGCTCCTGTGCGGGGCGCAGCTCCGGGGCCTGCACCGCCGGGGCCGCTTCCGCCCCATCGCCAGCAGCACCGCCGTCTCCGCCGCCTTCTGCAAACAGCTGCAGGTTCATCTTTCCGTCCACCATGTCCGGCAGCTGTGCCGGGTCCGGTGCCTTGCCGTCCGCAAACACCATGTTCACCACCAGCTCCACGTTCTCCGGGTAACTCTCGGCCAGCGCGTCCAGTCCGTCCTGTACCAGCTCCACCCATGCTTCCACCATGTCGTAGCTCTCATGGGTCGGGGTCACCTCCACGCGCATCCAGCCCTCACCGTGTGCCACAGCGCCCAGCGCCACAAGGCCTGCCCGCGCAGCCTCCTCCACCTCGTTGGCAAGGGTCTGCATCAGGCAGCTCACCGCTGCGCACACAATGTCCTGCCCGTACTTTCCCGCGCCCGCATGGCCCTTTGCCTTCACCTCGTAGCCGGTCTTGCCGTCGTTCCATACCGTGCGCATCACACTTGCTTCGATCATCCGGTTTTCCTCCGTTCTTTTATTGCGCCGCAGCGCACATCATACTGCCCATGGCAGCCTTATTCCTTGTTCGGGTTGTTCACGTTCATGGCCCGCTTCGCCGCCTGGCTGGAAAGGCTCCCGCTGCTGTCGCCCACCACGCCGCCCAGGCTGTTCAGAGTGCTGGCCGCTGCGGTCTTGCCGCCGCTTCCGCCCCCGCTACCTGCTGCCGCCTGCCCGGCCGCGCTGGCCGCCGCACTCACGTTGGTGCCGTTCTGCTGGTCGATGATCGCCGCCATCTTCTGCAGCTGCTGGGCCATCTGCTGCAGTTGCTGGTACAGCGTTCCGTTCTGGCTCACCCGCTCCCGCACCTTTTCGATGCCTTCAAAGTCCATCATGTCCAGCGCCGCCAGCGCGGCGTCCGCGTTCGCCGGCGCAAAAAATCCCAGCTGGTAGCACTCCTTCGCCGTCTCGTTCTGCGACAGGCGGCTGAAGGTGCTCTTCTTTGCCGCCGTCACCGTGATGTCAAACACCGGCTCGTGGTCGCCCAGCTGCACACCGCCCACCATGCCGCCGGGCTGCGCCTGCAGTGCCGCGTTGCTAAAAGGCACATACTCCGTGCCGCCGCTTTCGCCGGTGATGCGGTACACCCGCTGCTCGTCGTAAAACTGCCGCATCAGCTCGATCACCAGGTAGCACTCTTTCGCAAAGGCCCGGTATGCGCTCTTCAGCATGTCGCGGCTCAGTTTGCTGCCCGCTTCCTGCAGGGCCGCAATGGCGCTGGCCGCCGTCAGGCCGCTGGTGGTGCCGCCCTGGCTCACGTCCCGGTTGCCGCTGA
>ERZ840517.807-NODE-807-length-38774-cov-2.934967_pt1 | contig 38774 bp, 29 predicted proteins | sample MGYA00519876_ERZ840517 | MGnify/ENA primary metagenome ERZ840517 (study PRJEB31850, sample SAMEA3708882) | human gut metagenome | biome: human gut; feature: human-associated habitat; material: faeces | place: China | collected 2014 ... | reverse complement strand
CTACGAGGCGGATGCCTATTTCCCGGATCTGGACAGCGATCCCGAGTGGGAAATCAGCGCGGACAGCGACGAGCAGGTCTATTTTGACATCACTTATCAGTTCTTGAAATATGAGCGGAAAAAGTCTTAAATGCAATGACAGATATGTAGTGATTTTAAGCTGAAAAATCTGTGAAAAGAAGAAAAACGACACATTTTCGCTGAAAAAAGCACTGGAAAGCATAAATGTGTATATTGACTTTTATTACAAATGGTATAATAATGAAAATCAATAAATTCTGTTAAGAGAAATAAACAGGCAGAGTGGTAAACCGAGGAAAGAAGGAATACAAAATGGAAAAGAAGAACATTGACTGGGGTAACATCGGTTTCGGTTATATCCCTACGGATTACAGATATGTGTCCAATTACAAGGACGGCAAATGGGATGACGGTCAGCTGACCCAGGACCCCAACATCGTATTAAATGAGTGTGCAGGTGTACTGCAGTATGCACAGACCGTATTCGAGGGTCTGAAGGCATACACAACAGAAGACGGACATATCGTAACCTTCCGTCCTGACTTAAACGGTGAGCGTCTGGAGTCTTCCGCAGCAAGACTGGAGATGCCTATTTTCCCCAAGGAGCGTTTCGTGGAAGCTGTTACTGAGACGGTTAAGGCGAACGATGCTTTCGTGCCTCCTTACGGCAGCGGCGCAACTCTGTACATTCGTCCTTATATGTTCGGCAGCAACCCTGTCATCGGTGTAAAGCCTGCGGATGAGTATCAGTTCCGTATCCTGTGCACCCCTGTGGGACCTTACTTCAAGGGAGGCGTTAAGCCTCTGACCATCCGTGTCACCGACTTCGATCGTGCGGCACCTCACGGAACCGGTCACATCAAGGCTGGTCTGAACTACGCTATGAGCTTACATGCTATCGTATCCGCTCACAAGGAAGGCTACGATGAGAATATGTACCTGGATGCTGCTACCCGTACCAAGGTAGAGGAGACCGGCGGTGCGAACTTCCTGTTCGTTACCAAGGACAACAAGGTCGTAACTCCCAAGTCCGACAGTATCCTTCCTTCCATCACCCGTCGTTCTCTGGTATATGTTGCCAAGGAATATCTGGGATTGGAAGTAGAAGAGAGAGAAGTATACCTGGATGAAGTAAAAGACTTCGCAGAGGCTGGTCTGTGCGGTACCGCAGCAGTTATCTCCCCTGTTGGTAAGATCGTTGACCACGGCAAAGAGATCTGCCTGCCCAGCGGCATGACCGAAATGGGACCTGTCACCAAGAAGCTGTATGAGACTCTGACCGGTATCCAGATGGGCAGAATCGAAGCTCCTAAGGGCTGGATCCATGTGATCGAGTAATCACTGACAGAAGGTTTGGAATGGTTAAAAACAGGATAATCAGGAAATGCGTGTGGATCATCTCTGCACGCATTTTTGTGTCTTTGGAATTCTTAGAATTTTCTGAACTTCCAAGAAAACATGGCACAGAAGAAAAAAATAGGGTATAATCAGAATTCAGAGACTTTGAGAAAGTAGGAAATGCTATGTTTTTTAAAAATAGATGTAATATCACCGCGGTATTGGTGGCGGGAGTGTTGGGAGTAAGTATGATGACGGGGCTGACCGCCTGCGGCGGCAGTGACGGCACGAAGGTCGTATTCACCACAGGATTTGGGAAAAATGAAGTATTCCGGATCGGAGATGAATCCTGCTCTAAGGCAGAGATCATGATCTATCTGACTACGATACAGAATCAGTATGCGAATGTCTACGGAACGGAGATTTGGAACACTTCCTTAAACGGTGTGACACTTGAGGATAACGTCAAGGAGACGGTACTGGCTCGGATCGCGCAGATCAAGACCATGTATCTGCTGGCAAAGGAAAAAGAGGTCACGTTAGATGAAGCCGAGGAAGCAAAGGTCGTCGAGGCAGCGAAAGAGTATTATTCTTCCCTGAATGACACAGAGATCGAGACCATGGGTGCCACGGAGGAGATCGTGGAAAATCTGTACCGGGAATACGCCATGGCAGATAAGGTCTATCGGCTGATCATTCAGGATATCAATCCGGAGATCAGTGATGACGAGGCGCGCAAGATTACGGTGCAGCAGATCTTTTTTGCAACAGCATCCACAGATATGGACGGTAACTTAAAGCCCTATTCGGAAAGCTCTATCCAGAAAGCTTACGAAAAAGCCTGTGAGGTGAGAGCCATGGCGGTGGACGGAGAGCATGATTTCACGGAGCTGGCTTCTAAATACAGCGATGATTCCGAGATCACCTATTCTTTCGGTAAGGGTGAGGCGGAGAGTGCCTACGAGGAAGCAGCATTTAATCTGGCAACGGATGAAGTGAGCCAGGTGATCCAGTGCGAAAGAGGGTATTATATTATCAAATGTACCAATACCCTGGACAGAGAAGAAACCGATGCCAATAAGCTTAAGATTGTAGAGGAACGGAAAAGGGAAGTCTTCGGACAGGAGTATGACAGCTTCGTGAATACGCTGGTGCGTCAGCTCAATGACAAACTGTGGGATGAGATCACCCTGATCACGGACGAACAGGTGACCACGGATAACTTTTTTGATGTGTATGCAAAGTATTTTCCGGAGGAGTAATTCTTAGGAACGCCATACGCTTTATTAAAATTTTAGAATTGCGGAAACACTGATAAATACTGGATTTTTGACGAATTGTTAGCACTCATTTGAAATGAGTGCTAAATTTGTCTTGACTTTTTATTTTTGCAGTCCTACACTTAGAATCAGTTAGATAACAGTCAGCCATGACTGTGCAATTATAGAAAAGGATGTGGTAAAAATGGCAGCAAAAAGCGGTAGCTTATCAATCAACAGTGAAAACATTTTTCCGATTATTAAAAAGTGGTTGTATTCCGATCACGACATTTTTTACAGAGAGCTGATCTCCAACGGCTGCGATGCCGTGACCAAATTGAAAAAGCTGGACATGATGGGAGAATATACCCTGCCCGAAGGTTATAAGGGACGTGTGGATGTCATCGTGGATCCCGAGAAGAAGACATTGACCTTCAAGGATAACGGTCTGGGCATGACCGCCGACGAAGTGGAAGAGTATATCAACCAGATCGCATTTTCCGGTGCTACGGATTTCATTGAGAAATATAAGGACAAGAGCAATTCCGACCAGATCATAGGTCATTTCGGACTGGGCTTCTATTCCGCATTCATGGTAGCGGATGAAGTACATATTGATACGTTATCTTACAAGGATGGCGCCAAGGCAGTACACTGGGAGTGTGACGGCGGCACAGAGTTCTCCATGGAAGACGGAGACAAGACTGATGTCGGTACGACCATCACTCTGTTCTTAAATGAAGACTGCCTGGAGTTCTGTAATGAGTACAAAGCCCGTGAGGTAGTGAAGAAGTATTGTTCCTTCATGCCTACGGAGATTTATTTGTCCAAGGCGAACACCAAGGAGACTCAGATCATCAAGGAAGAGGAAAAGCTTCCCGATGATGAAGTCATCGAAGAGATCGAGCCGGAGAAGAAGGAAAAAACAGAGGGCGAGAATGTAGAAGCTGAGGCAGAAGAAGAGCCCAAAAAGCTGAAGATCAGAAAGCGTCCCGAACTGATCAACGAGACACAGCCTCTGTGGACCAAGCACCCCAACGAGTGCACCAAGGAAGAGTATCTGGACTTCTACCGCAAGGTATTCCAGGATTACAAGGAGCCTCTGTTCTGGATCCACCTGAACATGGATTATCCGTTCAACCTGAAGGGTATCCTGTACTTCCCGAAGATCAATATGGAGTATGAGTCCATCGAGGGTACCATTAAGCTGTACAACAATCAGGTATTCATCGCAGATAACATCAAGGAAGTCATTCCGGAGTTCCTGCTGTTGTTAAAGGGTGTCATCGACTGTCCGGATCTGCCTCTGAATGTATCCAGAAGTGCATTGCAGAACGACGGATTTGTCAAGAAGATCGCCGAGTACATTACCAAGAAGGTAGCGGACAAGCTTGCCGGTATGTGCAAGACCGACAAGGAAGAGTACGACAAGTACTGGGATGACATCAGTCCCTTCATCAAGTTCGGCTGCCTGAAGGATGACAAGTTCTGCGAGAAGATGAATGATTACATCCTCTTCAAGAATCTGGACGGCAAGTATCTGACTCTGCCCGAGTGCCTGGAGATCAAGCCACAGGATGAGGAAGAGAACAAGGAGAATGCCGTAGACGAGAACGGCAACAAGGTAGAAGCCGAAGTCGTAGAGGACAAGGCGGAAGATGAGGCTTCCGGGGAGAATACCGAGGAAGAGAAGAAGGAGAAGATCATCTACTATGTAACGGATGAACAGCAGCAGAGCCAGTACATCAATATGTTCAAGGCTGCCAAGATGGATGCTGTGATCCTGACCCACAATATCGATCAGCCCTTCATCTCCCAGTTGGAGCAGAAGAACGAGGGAATCAAGTTCCAGCGTATCGATGCGGATGTGACCGATGCCCTGAAGTCCAAGACTTCCAAGAAGGCTGAAAAAGAGATGGAAGAGCAGGCTGAGAGCATCAGCAAGCTGATGAAGAAGGCTCTGAAGAATGACAAGATCACGATCAAGGTAGAGAAGCTGAAGAACAAGAAGATCTCTTCTATGATCACTCTGTCCGAAGAGAGCAGACGTATGCAGGATATGATGAAGATGTACTCCATGCCCGGCATGGATATGAGTGCTTTCGGCGGCGAGGGCGAGACCCTGATCCTGAATGCCAACCATCCTCTGGTACAGTACATTACTGAACACCAGGACGGCGAGAATGCAGAAATGATCTGCGAGCAGCTGTATGATCTGGCTAAGCTCCAGCATGCCCCTCTGGATGCAGATGCCATGACCAAGTTCGTGGCAAGAAGCAATGACATTATGATGCTGCTGACGAAATAACACTATGAAGCATTAGTATAGAAAAGAACAGGAATTGCAATTACGGTTCCTGTTCTTTTTTTGCGGACATGCACATATTTTCCCGGATCAACATATTCTGTAAGGAACATTTGCTGCGGCAGGAAGGACGCATGTCCATGGATGTTAAGGATACTACTTATACAGGAACACTACAGATCAGTGTTGTCTCTGCACTGGGGATGTCACCGATCCCCGGTGCTACGGTCACCATTTCTTATACCGGAGATCCGGATTCTCCGATAGAGACACTTACTACCGATGAATCGGGGCAGACCCCGGAGATCAATCTGAAAGCACCGCCCAGAGAGCTTTCTCTGACTCCTGATATTACGGAGCAGCCTTATTCTGAGTATAACATTCAAGTGACGGCAGAAGGCTTTGAAACGGTATTGGTATCCGGCTCTGAGATTCTGGCAGGTGCATATTCATTACAACCGATACGAATGAATCCATTGGATGTAACGGAGGAGAAGGTGGTGGTGATCCCGCCACATACCTTGTTTGGAGAATATCCCCCTAAGATTCCGGAAGAAGAAATCAAGCCTATGAACGAGACAGGGGAGATTGTCTTAAGCCGCGTGGTCATTCCGGAATACGTGATCGTACATGATGGCGACCCGGAGGATCCCACTGCCAGAAATTACTGGGTACGCTATAAGGATTATATTAAAAATGTAGCTTCCAGCGAGATTTATCCGACCTGGTCGGAAAGTGCGATCTATGCAAATATACTGGTGATCCAGTCGTTTACGCTAAATCGTGTATTTACAGAGTGGTATAGGGGAAAAGGATATGACTTTACAATAACATCTTCTACGGCATATGACCAAAAATGGATCTATGGCAGAAATGTGTTTGAAGAGATCGATTATCTGGTAGATTCCATTTTTACCAATTATTTATCAAGACCCGGCGTACGGCAGCCTATTTTCACATCATACTGTGACGGCAACCGGACTACCTGCCGGGGACTTAGTCAGTGGGGATCCCAGTCGTTGGCGGAGCAGGGATATTCCGCCATTGATATCATTCATTATTATTACGGTAATGATATGTACATCAATTCTGCGGATATTATATCGGGAGTGCCGTCCTCCTGGCCGGGATATGACCTGACTATTGGGGCTTCCGGGGAAAAAGTCCGTCAGCTGCAACAGCAGTTGAACCGGATTGCCAGAAATTATCCGGCGATCCCTACTCTGATCCCGGACGGTATCTATGGACCTGATACTGCGGAAGCAGTCAGGATGTTCCAAAAAATATTTCATCTTCCGCAGACCGGTATCGTCGATTATCCTACATGGTTTGAAATATCGGATATCTATGTGGGAGTCACACGCATCTCAGAACCGGATGTGTAGTAACTTACAACATTCTATTTGTGTGCCAACCCGGAATCTGTTATACTATCTTTAATATGACATTTGTGAGGGAGAGAACTTTGATGGGTATACAACAGAAGGGCAGTAATCTTACGACGCTTTGCTATATAGAGCAGGACGGCAGGTATCTGATGCTTCATCGAGTGAAAAAAGAAAATGACATAAATAAGGATAAGTGGATTGGAGTAGGCGGTCATTTTGAGGCAGGGGAAAGCCCGGAGGAATGTGTGCTCAGGGAAGTAAAAGAAGAGACGGGATACACACTGACTTCATACCGGTTTCGAGGCCTGATCACATTTGTATGCGGTGAGGAATACGAGTATATGTGTCTCTATACGGCGGATGGATTCTCAGGAACTCCTGTGGAATGTGATGAAGGCACCTTGGAATGGGTCGATATGGACAGAATAGAAGAATTGAATCTTTGGGAGGGAGACAAGATTTTCTTCCGGTTACTGCGAGAGAACCGGCCATTTTTCTCCTTAAAATTGTCCTACGGAGATGACGGTATTCTTCGGGAGGCAATCTTGGATGGGAAACCCATGAAGGCAGGGTGCGACATTGAACTTCACTGATTTTACGGAAAAATATAACATTCAATTGAATGAACAACAGCTTCGGGCAGTGAGGGCAGTGGACGGCCCGGTGTTGCTGCTTGCGGTACCCGGCAGCGGTAAGACTACCGTGCTGGTCAGCAGACTGGGATATATGATCTATTGTCTGGGGATCCGGCCGGAATCCATTCTGACCGTAACTTATACTGTGGCTGCCACCGAGGATATGCGCAGAAGATTTGCTAAAATATTCGGGGAGGAAGATGCAAAGCGATTGGAATTCCGTACGATTAACGGAATTTCTCAGAAAGTATTGCAGTATTTTGCATACCGGACGCAGAAGACACCATTTCAGGTGGCAGATAAAGAAGCTTCCACCGCGGTTAAGCAGTCCTTTTGGGAAGTGACCGGAAAGTATGCTACGGAAAACGATATCAAAGAAACACAGCTGGAGATCACTTACGCGAAAAATATGCGTCTGACACCGGAAGAAATCCGCGATATGGATACGGAAGTGGAAAAGTTCCCGGAGATTTTTCGGGCGTATAATGCGAAACTCAGACAGATGCAAATGATAGATTATGATGATCAGATGATCTATGCTCTGCGGATTCTCGAACAGTATCCGGAGGTGCTTGCGTACTTCAGAGAAAAATATCAGTATTTCTGTGTGGATGAGGCACAGGATACTTCGAAGATACAGCATGATATGATGGATCTGCTGGCTGCAAAAAGCAGAAATCTGTTCATGGTGGGGGATGAAGATCAGAGTATTTACGGGTTCCGGGCGGCATATCCAAGGGCACTGGTGGAATTCGAAAGCAGACATCCTGGGGCGCAGCTGCTGCTTATGGAGACGAATTACCGCAGCAGACAGGAGATCGTCCGGGCAGCGGATCAACTGATACAGAAAAACCGGAACCGCCATGCGAAGACCATGACCGCAGCCAGAGCATCCGGTGGCTGTGTCACGGAGATCAGGGCAGTGTCCAGACAGGGACAATATAACTATCTGCTGAAAGTTGCGGAGGACTGTGAACAGGAGACAGCGGTATTGTACCGGAACAATGAGAGTGCACTTCCCATCATTGATATGTTGGAACGAAAGGGTCTGTCTTATCGGGTGAAAAATACGGATATGACCTTTTTCTCACATCCTGTCGTCAACGATATCTGTGATTTTATTCATTTGTCACTGGACCCATGGGACGGGGAGACTTTTTTGAGGATTTATTATAAAATGGGTGCCGGAATCAGCAAAAAGGCGGCAATGGAAGCGGTTGATGCCAATACCGGGAGACTGACATTGCTGGATATGGTCGCAGAGCAGGAGGATGTGTCCGTTTATACCAGAAAACAGTGCAGGGCGCTGGCAACGCACCTGGACAATATGAGGTATGAGACGGCAGGCAGGGCGATCTACCGGATCCTGAATTATATGGGATATCAGGAATTCATGGATACCCACGGTATGGACAGTGGTAAAGCAGAGATCTTGAAAGTACTGGGAGACCGGGAGGAGAGTCTGTTTGATTTTCCGAAGAGATTACAGAAATTGCAGGAGATGATCCGGGAAGGATGTGGCGATCCGGAGAGCAAATTTATCCTGTCGACGATCCATTCCAGCAAAGGATTAGAATATACAAGGGTCTATCTGGCGGATATGCTGGCCGGAGTACTGCCGGCAGCGATCCCACCCGGAGGATGCAGACCGGACTCTCCGGAGGCAAATGCCTACGAAGAAGAGAGAAGGCTTTATTATGTAGGGATGACTCGTGCAAAGGAACAGCTTTATATATTTACTTTTGGACCGAATATGACTTCTGTGTTTTCCGGGGAAGTGTTGAAAAAGCCGAAGGAGCGACAGATCCTTCCGGAAAAAGCACAGAAAAACATACATAAAAATGTACAGAAAAAAGTACAGCAATTGTCTGCGCAGGTGGAAAAATGTATTGAGGCATGTGTTACCGGTTGTAAGGTGCAGCATCGGAAATACGGAACCGGTGAGATTATATCAGGAGACGGCAGAATCGCGGAAATCTTGTTTTTGGGAGAAAACACGCCACGGAAGATTTCTCTTCCGATCGCATTTTCCGCGCAGATACTTACTTTAAAATGAAACAGTGAGGTTACCTATGTATACGATTGTAGTTGCAGATGATGAAGAAGAATTACGCAGAGCGATCATACGGAAAATTGATTGGGAAAGTATTGGGTTCCGTGTGGTGGGAGAAGCTGAAAACGGTATCGAAGCATTGGAGCTGGTGGAGCGGATGGAACCGGATCTTTTACTGACGGATATCCGGATGCCCTTTGTGTCGGGGATTGAACTGGCCAGACAGGTCAGAGAGGTGCGGCCTACCACACAGATTGCTTTCTTAAGCGGATTTGATGAATTTTCCTATGCACAACAGGCCATTCAGTACAACATTATCAGTTATATGCTGAAGCCCATTACTATGGCGGATCTGACGGAAGAACTGAAGAAGATCAAGCTTAAGATCGATGGCATTTTTGCGGAATTTGACACCAGAAAAAATGATAATCCCAATCTTCAGCAGTTTTTTCTACCGCTGCTATTGGATGATTATGTAAATTTCGACAGTGGAGAGAGAGAAGAGAAGCTGATCGAACAGGCGATCGCGAATGGATTCCTGAAGGACCGGAATAACTCGTTTGAGTATGCTGTACTGGCAATCTCGGTGGAAGACAGAGACGGACAGAACTGCACCCGGCCGGAGCTCGCACATTCGGCTGATATGATCCTGCAAAAATATATGAAGCATTACAGCTTTGCCATGGATGGGCGGATCATAACGATACTGGCGGCTACTAGGACCACGTTTGAAAAATATCTTCATATTGCAGTCGGTGAGATGGTACAGAGTACGGAACGTATTTTGAACATGCATTGCCACATTGGTGTCAGCCGTATCAGAGAGCGTCTGGGAGAATGTCACGAGGCATACCGCGGAGCCATGAGTGCACTGGGATATTGCAAACCGGGAGAGAGCGGGATCCATTATATCGCGGATGAGGAACGGGACAACTCCATGGATATGGAAATGGCTTCGGAATACGTGGTGCAGATGGAGAATCTGATCCGAAGCGGTTCCCGCGCAGAACTGGAGCAGTATCTGAAAACTGTTTTTGAAAAACTGGAGTCGGAACAGGATACTCAGTTAAAATGCAAGTTTATGATTTTCAGAATGTCATCGGCACTCATCCGTATAGCTTATACCGTGACGGATGACAGCGCCCTGTTCCAGCGGTTTGCCATGCTGGAGGGGCCGGTGCGGGAGGTAAAAGACCGTTTTACGTCCTTATGTCTGGAGGTCTGGGAGCTGATCAACGCCGGCAAGAAAAAAAGCAGCCAGATCCTGTGTGAGAAGGCAATGCAGATCATCGAAAGGGATTATGGTGATCCGACGCTGTCTTTGGTGGGTGTCAGCAACAACATTCATGTAAGTCCGAACTATCTAAGCGCACTGATCAAAAAGGAGACCGGAGCCAGCTTCGTAGACCTGCTGACAAAAAAACGGATCGAGACGGCGAGAGAGCTGGTACTGGGCAGCGCAATGAAAATGAGGGAGATCGCGGAACGCTGCGGCTACAGCGATCAGCATTATTTTAGTTATTGCTTTAAAAAATATTGCGGAATGTCTCCCAATGCCATGCGTCAGGAGAAAGAATCATTATGAAAAAACGGAAAGCATCACTTTCTTTTATCATTACGATATTGGTGGTCGGACTGGTTACGCTTTTTTTACTGTGGTCTACCTTTTTCTTTTTATCGCTGTATGTATCCAGTATGAAACAGGCAGCGCAGACCAGCAGTGAACAGGCGGTGACACAGGCATCCAATGCGATCTCCAACTATATCGGGGACATGCAGGAGATCATGAGCCTGATCGAAAAGAATCTGACAAAGAGCGGAGAAAAATCCGACCAGACCCTGGAGACGCTTTGCAATGTACGCTCGGATCTCGTGGCTGTCTATATCTATGATGCGAGGGGACAGCTTGCGGATTCCTATACGGGGACACATACGATGAAGGAGCATTACCTCAAGGATCTGTCCTATATCGCACTGGATTCCTATAGTCAGGGAATACTCTATTTATCTGAACCGCATGTGGAGTCTCTTCTGCAGGACTATTATCCCTGGGTGGTATCGGTGCTTCAGGAACTTACCGGGGCAGACGGACAGAGGATGCGGGTTGTCATTGATATCCGCTTCTCTAAAATATCGGATTATGTGGATAACGTGGGAATCGGACAACATGGTTATTGCTTTATTACGGACAGCAACGGAGAGATTATCTATCATCCACAGCAACAGCTATTATATTCCGGGCTGAAAAAAGAGGCAACCGCCGGACTGGATCTGAGCAGCAACGGTTCTTTCGAGACAGATGACCTGATCTGCAGCGTGAGGTCTCTGGATAATTGTGACTGGAAGGTTGTGGGAGTCAGTTATATCAGCGAACTGGTGACAGCCAAGGAAATGGAACTTTTGGGCAATATCTGCGTGATGCTTACCATTATTTTGCTGGTGACAATGCTGGTAAGCTTTCTGGTCTCCAGACTGGTGACGAACCCGGTGCAGCGCCTGATCCGGGCTATGGGAGAGTTTGAAAAGGATGCAGCGGGATATGTTTATCGTCCGGTGGAAGGGACTATGGAGATCGAGGCACTATCCCAGTCCTATGAGCACATGGTACGAAAAATCCAGAAATTGATGAATCAGGTACGTCAGGAGGAAATATCTCTGCGGAAAACAGAACTGAAAGCATTGCAGGCACAGATCAATCCCCATTTCTTATATAACACACTGGATGCCATCGGCTGGCTGTGTGAAGAAGAAAGATGTCAGGATGCCGTGGAGATGGTCAACGCATTGGCCAAGCTGTTCCGTATCAGTATCAGCAAGGGACATGAGCTGATCACGATTCAAAAAGAGGTGGAACATGCGAGAAGCTATCTGAAGATCCAGAACTTCCGGTATAAGAACCAGTTTTCCTATGACTTCCAGATAGAAGAAGACTGTCTGCAGTATTATTGCAATAAGATCACATTACAGCCGATCATTGAGAATGCGATATATCATGGGTTGGACCGCATGGTGGATGAGGGACATATCCAGATCCGGATCTACAGTGAAGGTGAGGATGTTATTTTCCGGGTGGAAGACAACGGGGTCGGTATGTCGGAAGAACAGTGCAGATCCATTCTGCATAAGGAGCCGGGGGACAATTCCGGTATCGGTATTAAAAATGTAAACGACAGGATCAAAATATATTTCGGAAAAGAGTATGGACTGTCCATTGAAAGTGAACTGGATGTGGGAACCTGTGTTACGATACGGATGCCTAAAGTAGAAGAAAATGCAGCGGCAGGATGGGAGAAGGTATGAGAAATAAGATAAGGAAGAAAATACTGTCCCTGCTGCTTGCGGGAATCCTGGCAGCCGGGCTGTGTGGCTGTGGACAAGAAGCGGAGACACAGAAGACACGGGTTGCAATGATCGTAAAATCTACAGAAAGTGCTTTTTGGAAAAGCGTTTTTGCCGGAGCCGGAGCAGCAGCCACGGAGTACAATATTAATATATCTTTTGATGGGCCGGCGGCGGAGGAAGATTATGAAACGCAGAATGAGATGGTACGCCGGGCAATGGATGACGGTGTGGACGTGATCATATTTTCTGCCGTGGATTATAATGCCAATGCCGAGATCATTGATCAGGCGGCACAGAGAGGGATCAAGATCATCGTGATCGATAGTGATGTGAACAGCAGTCAGGTCAGCTGCCGTATCGGAACCAACAATCTCCAGGCAGGGATAAAGGCAGCGGAAGCAGCGCTTGCCACTGATGATGAAGAATTATATATCGGTATTGTGAACTATGATGTGAATTCCGCTAACGGACAACAGAGAGAGCTTGGATTCCGGCAGACGGTGGAGCAGGATCCGAGGGTCAAAAATATAACCACGATCAATGTGCTCTCCACCACGGAAGATGCCAGAGCGGGAGCCAAGGAAATGCTATTGTCCGATTCCAGGATCAATGTGGTGGTGACCTTTAATGAATGGACCAGTCTCGGAGTAGGCTGGGCGATCCGGGATCTGAACCGGGCGGACAGGATCCAGGTGGTGGCTTTTGATTCCAATGTGGTCTCTGTGGGAATGCTGGAGACCGGAGAAGTAGATGCCCTGATCGTACAGAATCCATATGCTATGGGATATCTCGGAGTGGAGACGGCAGCCAATCTGATGAACGGACAGACAGGCGGTCCCAGCGTGGTGGATACTGCCACGACCATTGTCACCAGAGAGAATATGTATGAACCGGAGAGCCAGAAGATATTGTTTTCTTTTGAAGAGGAAGGTTATTGATCCTGTGCAAAATCTTACGATAACGATAAGCAAAGTGTAAAAATATGTACAAAGCATGAACAAAATATGTACAGAATAGTATAATTTCTTACCCCTTGCGTAAGATTTTGCATATCTTTTTTGTACAACCTGACATATAATTACCTCATCAAGAGATGAAACACATACAATTTCATCAAAACAAGGAGGTATTTTGTATGAAAAAGATTATGTCACTACTGTTGGTCGGCATTATGATGCTCAGCCTCGTAGCGTGCGGAAAAGACGGCGGAAAGAACGGCGGAGAGCTGAACGTAGGTGTATTCTATTATACTTACAGTGATACTTACATCTCCAGCGTACGTACCGCACTGGACAACGCACTTACCGAAGCAGGTATCAAGTTCCAGAATTACGACGGCAACAGTAACCAGACCACCCAGAACGAACAGATCGATACCGCTATTGCACAGGGTACCAACCTTCTGATCGTTAACATCGTTACATCCGGTTCCGTAGACGCTTCCCAGGCTATCGTTGACAAGGCAAGCGCAGCAGGAATCCCTGTTATCTTCTTCAACCGTGCGGTTGAGTCCGATGAGGATGAAGGTAAGGTATTAGGCAGCTATGACAAGTGTGCATTCGTAGGAACCGATGCTCCCGAAGCAGGTCATATGCAGGGTAAGATGGTAGGCCAGTACGTAGTAGATAACTTTGATGCTGTCGACTTAAACGGCGACGGCAAGATCAGCTACGCAATGTTCATGGGTCAGTTAGGTAACGTAGAAGCAATCTATCGTACCCAGTACGGCGTAGAAGATGCAGACGCAGTGATCACCGCAGCAGGCAAGCCCGCTCTGGAGTACTTCGATGCATCCAATACTGATAAGTACCAGGTTGACCAGGACGGTAACTGGTCCGCAACCGCAGCTAACAACTACATGACTACCAACCTGTCTCAGTACAATGAGTCCGCTGGTAACATGATCGAGCTGGTAATCTGCAACAACGACGGTATGGCTGAAGGCGTTATCTCCGCTCTGAATGACAAGGGCTACAACTTAGGCGACGGCAGCTGCACCACCATTCCTGTATTCGGCGTTGACGCAACTGACGCAGCTAAGCAGCTGATCGCAGATGGCAAGATGACCGGTACCATCAAGCAGGATGCAGAAGGTATGGCAAACGGTATTGCTTACCTGGCTAAGAATATCCAGTCCGGTAAGGAGCTGATGGCAGATACCGACAGCTTCAACATCTCTGAGAAGGTTAGCAACAAGATTTACATCCCTTACGCTACTTATACCGGAGAATGATCTGAATAACAAGTAAATAAAAAGAGCGGCTGCTGCATCGGGCAGCAGCTGCTCTTTATGTATAGGAGGATGCGTATGGGACAGGAAGTATTGCTTCAGATGACAGACATATGCAAGGAATTCCCCGGCGTAAAGGCACTGGATCATGTATCCCTGACCGTAAAAAAGGGAACGGTACACGCGCTGATGGGAGAGAACGGCGCCGGTAAATCCACCTTGATGAAGTGTCTGTTCGGTATCTACAGTAAGGATGCAGGAAAGATTGAACTGGAAGGCAAGGAAGTTAATTTCAAAAATTCCAGAGAAGCATTGAATAACGGAGTGGCCATGGTTCATCAGGAACTGAACCAGGCACTGAAGAGAAATGTCATGGATAATATCTGGTTGGGCCGTTATCCCATGACAGCAGGTATTATGGTCAACGAGCATAAAATGCTGGAAAACACCAATAAGATTTTTGAAGAACTGGGGATCGCAGTAGACCCCAAGAGAATTATGAGTACGATGCCGGTATCACAAAGGCAGATGGTTGAGATCGCCAAGGCGGTATCCTATAACAGTAAGATCATTGTATTCGACGAACCTACTTCATCCCTGACGGAAGAAGAAGTGGAGCATCTGTTTAAGATCATCAACATGCTTCGTGACAGAGGATGCGGTATTATTTATATCTCCCACAAAATGGCAGAGATCCTTAGGATCGCAGATGAAGTAACCGTCATGCGTGACGGTACCTGGATCGCAACGGAGCCTGCTGAAGAATTGACCACAGATAAGATCATCAGACTCATGGTAGGACGTGAGCTGACCAATCAGTTCCCTCCCAAGACGAACAAACCCGGAGAAGTGGCATTGGAAGTGGAGCATCTGACTGCAAGGTATTCCCTGTTGCAGGATGTATCCTTTAAGGCCAGAAAGGGTGAGATCGTGGGCCTGGCCGGACTGGATGGAAGCGGCAGAACGGAGACACTGGAGAATATTTTCGGCGTTGCTACCAGAAAAGATGGCCTGATCAAATTAGACGGCAAAGAAGTGAAGAACCGCAATGCCAGAGAATCCATTAAAAACGGCTTTGCACTTCTGACAGAGGAACGTCGTGCTACCGGTATTTTCGGTATCCTGAATATCCGGGAGAATACGGTGATCTCCAGTCTGAAGAAGCATAAAAGAGCAGGATTTTATCTGAGTGATAAATCCATGGAGAAGGACACCGCATGGGCTATTGATGCCATGCACATCAAGACGCCTTCCCAGAAGACGAAGATCCGGTCATTGTCCGGTGGTAACCAGCAGAAGGTTATCCTCGGCAGATGGCTTCTCACAGAGCCTGAGGTGCTGATGCTGGATGAACCTACCAGAGGTATCGATGTAGGTGCAAAATATGAGATCTACCAGCTGATCATCGATCTGGCGAACAAGGGCAAAGTTGTCCTGATGGTATCTTCGGAGATGCCGGAGCTGCTGGGGGTATGTGACAGAATACTTGTCATGAGCGGCGGCAGACTGGCAGGAGAAGTAGATGCCAAAAATACGACACAGGAAGAGATCATGTCTCTTGCTGCAAAATATGTATAGGAGGATATGCGTATGAATCCCGGCAAAGCAATTCAAAATAAAATTAACGGCGTAAAGCAAAATTTTGCAGATTACAAGAAGCTGGACAGCAAGGACAAGAAAACTTATTGGAAAGAGTTTTTACTGAACAATGCGTTGTACATCCTGCTGATTGTAGCAATTATTTACACTTACATCCAGAACTCCAATTTCCTGTCGGCGGCTTCCATTGTCAACATTATCAGCCTGTCCGCAGCGAACCTTCCCATTGCCTGTGGTATTGCGGGATGTATCGTATTGACCGGTACTGACCTGTCCGCAGGACGTGTGGTAGGACTTACCGCATGTATTACCGCATCCCTGATGCAGTCCGTAACCTATGCGACCAAGATGTTCCCGAACCTTCCGGTACTTCCAATCCCTCTGGTGATCCTGATCGTACTGTTGGTCGGTGGTATCGTAGGATGGGTCAATGGATTCTTCGTGGCGAAGTTCCAGTTACATCCCTTCATCGTAACTCTGGCTACCCAGCTGATCGTATATGGTTTACTGTTAATGTATATCATGATCAACGGCAATAACGGCCAGCCTCTGTCCGGTCTGGATCAGCATTTCAATGATGTGGTAAAAGGAAGCGTAGTATCCTTTAATGCCGGCGGAGCGAGAATCGCCATTCCCAACTATGTATGGCTGGCAGCTGTCATTGTTATCATTATGTGGTTCATCTGGAACAAGACAACCTTCGGTAAGAATATGTTCGCAGTCGGTTCCAATCCGGAAGCAGCGAAGGTATCCGGTGTTAACGTAATGCGTACTACCATTCTGGTGCATACTCTGGCAGGTGCTATGTACGGTCTGACCGGTTTCATCGAGTCCTCCCGTATCGGTTCCAATACCGCCAACACCGGTCTGAACTATGAGTGTGATGCTATTGCAGCCTGCGTTATCGGCGGTGTATCCTTTGTAGGTGGTACCGGTAAGATCAGTGGTGTTGTACTGGGTGTATTCCTCTTAAGAATCATCTTCGTAGCACTGAACTTCCTGTCCATCAACATGAACATGCAGTATGTGATCAAGGGACTTATCATTCTGGTTGCCTGTGCGATCGATATGAGAAAGTATCTGGTAAGAAAGTAATGACATAAGACTCACCCATAGAAAACATCCGTGACTGCTTGCAGGCAAAGGATGTTTTCTATGTGGGGAGTAAAACAATATGAGTATGAAGGACGACAGTCCGGAATACGAATATTGGTTGCAATTTCGAGAGTGCGCAGCACATAGAAATTGCTTATGATAGATTTGGAAAAGGAAAGATTATGAATCAGGAACAAGTGACAGCAGAGAATACAGAAGAAAAGGCAGCAGAGGTCACCGCATCGTCAGAAATGGCGGGACAGACACAGGAGGCGGTCCGCCCGAAGGGAAAATGGTTCGGCCGCGGTATCTACGGAAGCAAGGATGTCCCCATCCGCATTCTGGACGGTCTGATCGGTGTTCTGATCGTGGTGATCGTGGGAATGATCATTTTCTTCGCGGTACGCGGTGGATTCAACATTATGTACGATACGGATGGCGGAAGCGAAGTGCCCGCACAGAAGATCCGCTACGGTGAGTTCATTACGGAGCCGGAGACACCTTACAAGCCCGGATACACCTTTGACGGATGGTATACGGAAAAGGAAGGCGAGACGGTGTTATGGTATTTCCAGTCGGAAAAAGTTACCGGCGATATGACATTGACCGCGCATTGGATACCGGCACAGTTCACAGTGAAATTTGACTATGACGGTGGCACGGATGCAGACGGTGCGGTCACAGAATCCAAGCAGGTGACTTTCGGTGAGACCTATGGCACACTTCCGGAACCGGTCAAAGAAGGAAGCATCTTTGCCGGCTGGGAATACAGCGGACAGACGATCACCGCAGATACCGTTGTCCAAATGACAGGAGAACATGTCCTGACAGCAATCTGGAAATGATCTGTTCATTGTTTCAATATCGGTAAAAACAAGAACTCCCGGTTGGAGGCAGATACTGCTTCCGACCGGGAGTTTCTGTTTTTTGAAAGCAATTTTCCCAAACTGTTATAAAAGAAAATCCTCTTGACAGGATGCAAAGAATGTCGTACTATTGTATTATACAAATAATACAACAAAACAATAGATATGAAAAAGTAAAAACGAAATGAAAATTATTAAGAAAGGATGATAGGAATGGCGTGGGAATTAGATGCTGACAGACCAATCTATGCGCAACTGGTAGAACGGATCCAGCGGGAAATCGTATCCGGAAAATATCAGCCGGGAGAGAAGCTCCCCAGCGTCCGTGATCTGGCGGCGGTGGCAGCGGTGAATCCGAACACGATGCAGAAGGCATTTGCGGAACTGGAGCGGAGTGGTCTGATCATGACGCAGAGGACCAGCGGCAGAACGGTTACGGAGGATACGGAACTGATCTCCAATACGAGGGAGAAGCTGGCAGCCGGTCATATGAGGATCTTTATAGACAATATGCAGGAGCTGGGGTATGACACCGGGGAGATCAGAGAGCTCTTGGCTAAAATGCAGTCCTGAGAGACCGGGGATTCCGGTAAATAATCAAGAGAGGCGGAAAATAAATGAATAATTTGGTGGAAATCGTGAACTTAACCAAGAAATACGGCACCAATGTGGCCGTGAATCATCTGACCGTAAGTCTTCCCAAGGGGAAGATCATTGGTCTGCTGGGACCCAACGGAAGTGGTAAGACGACCCTGATCAAAATACTGAACGGTCTGCTGACACCGACGGAAGGAACCATTCTGATCGATGGCAATCACGTGGGACCGGCGACTAAGAGTAAGGTGGCCTATCTTCCGGACCGCACATACCTGACTATGAATCAGACGATCCGGGAGATCCTGGATTATTTTCAGGACTTTTATGCGGACTTTTCCAGGGAACGTGCGGAAGAAATGTTAAAAAGCCTTGGAATCGATCCTATGGTGAAGATGCGGACTTTATCGAAAGGTACAAAGGAAAAGGTACAGCTGATCCTGGTGATGAGCCGGAATGCCAGCCTGTATATTCTCGATGAGCCGATCGCCGGTGTGGATCCTGCAGCGAGAGATTACATCCTGCGCACCATCATCAACAATTACAATCCCGAAGCTACGGTACTGATCTCTACCCATCTGATCGAGGATGTGGAGCAGGTACTGGATGAAGTGATCTTCATGCGCTACGGTCAGCTGGTGTTGTATACATCTGTTGACAATATCAGAGAAGAGAAGGGAAAGTCTGTAGATGCTTACTTCAGGGAGGTGTTCGCATGTTAGGAAAGTTGATGAAATATGAATGGAAAAATATCTGGAGAGCAGGTACACTGATGCTTCTGGGAATGCTTGCAGTCACTGTGATCGGCTGCGTGGTATTACGCATGCCGGGAGGACTGGTAACGGAAATTGTGGACGGCAATGATATCAATGCGGCACAGAGCTGGTTTGTAGTCTCTTCCTTTGTGGCAACACTGATCCTGTATGTGATCATGCTGCTGGCGTCCACCTGGGGTATGCTGATCTTTTTGGGAATCCGCTTTTACCGCAGCATGTATACGGATGAAGGCTATCTGTCCCATACTCTGCCGGTGACGGCAAACCAACTGTTTTTAAGCAAGGTACTGGTCTCCGGTGTCTGGTATCTGTTCCTTACGATAGGCATTGGTATCTCAGTGATGGCACTGGTCGTGTCTTTGATGACAGGACTTTTAAATGTTGGTGAACTGAGTGGTGTAATGACACAATATAATGGGAATATCTGGGAATTCCTGACGGATGCTTTTTATGAGATTGGCAGAGCATATGAAGACGAGATGGGAATCAATCTGCTGCATTATGGGATCACGCTGCTCTTAACCTATGTAGTAGGACCTTTCATTACTATGGTCACTCTGTTCGGAGCCCTGACGATCGGTCAGCTGTCTTCTAAACATAAAGGGCTCATGGGAATCCTGGCCTATGCGGGAGTGACGATCCTGTCTTCCATCATCGGCAGCACTGTACAGAGTGCTTTCATGTTTGGTACAAATGTCATGAGCAGTCAGAGTGGAATCTCGGTGAGTGCCAATTCGGCCTATGATATTAATGTGATCACCAGCCTGCTCCTGGCAGCGATCATGTACGGAGTATCTTATTACATTATGAATAAAAAATTAAACCTGGACTAACAGGTATGGCACCTTGCCCTTACGTACGAAATTTGGTATAATAAATCCAAATTGACAACAGGGGAACGGGTGAAGGTACATGCAGGAGATACTTGATAGAATTTTAGGAGGAAACTTCGATTATGAGAATGGTTCTTTGGAATTCTCCTGCTCTAAAATAGAGATTTCCCTGTCTCAGGGAACAGCGTACGAAGGCTCTTTTCACATCCTTTCTGCATCGGAAGGCTATGTAAAAGGATCTGTAATATCGGACCATCTGCTGATGGAATGCATAACAGACCAGTTTACCGGCTCCGATGCAGAAATTTTTTATTGCTTCCATGGAGAGAATCTGGAGGAAGGGGATGTGGTGAAGGGCTCTTTTTCTGTAGTCAGCAACAGGGGAGAATACAATCTGCCTTTCGTGGTGAACGTGGAGTATGGCGTATTGAATTCTTCCATCGGTACCATAAGGAATCTGTTTCATTTTGCTAATCTGGCGAAAAGTAACTGGGCGGAAGCGGTACGGTTATTCTATGATCCGGATTTCCGGCGTCTGTTCCAGGGGAATGATGAACATTTTTATGGCTGCTATCGTATGCTGTCCGCCTATGAGGGCAATGAGCAGAACGTGGAGGAATTTCTGATCTGTATCAATAAAAAGCAGCAGATAGAGTTTCTGATAGAGGAAAAGGAACTGGTGAAAAAGCTTTCCAGAGCGGAAGGTAATTACGGGGTGACGGAGAACAGCCTGAATATTGTCAGAAACGGCTGGGGATATACCGATTTACAGATCGAATGTGAGGGAGAGTTTGTCTTCACAGAAAAAGAAACATTAAGTGATGACGATTTTCTGGGAAACCGGTGCAGACTCCCGGTCTATATCGACAGCAGTATATGCAGGCCCGGTAAAAATTTCGGCAGGATCTATATATACAATGCTTATACGTCGCTGGAGATCCCGGTGACGGTACAGCTGGGGGATATGACGGCGGTGCGGCATGCGGACCACAGTCATATGCAGTGCAGAGCACAGATCATGAAATATTATGAGGATTTCAGATTACGTAAGATCGGAACAGGTACCTGGCTGGCAGAGACCGGCAAATTGGTGGAACGTATGGTGACTATGGATGAACGGGATGCATCGGCCAGACTGTTTCAGGCACAACTTCTGATCACCGAAGAGAGATACAATGAAGCCGGCTGGATCCTGGATCATGCAGCGGATATGCTGGAGGAACAGAAAGCTGCCGGCGGGGATCTGTGGGCATATTATCTGTATCTGACGACACTGATCCACAGAGATCCCCAGTATACCAGGCAGATGGCAGAACAGGTGGAGCAGATCTATCGCTATGACAGGACCAGATGGCGGGTGGCGTGGCTGCTTTTGTATCTGTCGGAAGAGTATAACCGGTCTGCTTCCGGAAAATGGCTGTTCCTGGAGAAGCAATATCAGTATGGATGTACCAGTCCGGTCATCTATCTGGAGGCACTGGCACTTCTGAACAGCAATCCTGCATTGTTGCGGAAACTGAACGGATTTGAACTGCAGGTGCTGCATTTTGGCGCCAGACAGGAGGCAATCAGTGACAGCCTGTTAGAGCAGCTTCTGTATCTGTCTGGCAGAGTGCGGGAATATTCGCCGCTTTTGTGCAGAATTCTGAAAAAAGTATATGGGAAAAAAGAAGATGTACGTATCCTGCAGGAAATCTGCAGTCTGTTGATCAAAGGAGGCAAGACCGGTACGGATGCTTTTGGCTGGTATGAGAAGGGTGTGGAAAGCCATCTGCGGATCACCAATCTGTATGAATATTATATGGCCTCGACAGATATGGATTCCGTAACGGAACTGCCGAAGGTAATATTGATGTATTTCTCGTTCCAGAACAATCTGGATTACGAACACAGTGCCTTTTTATATGCGTATCTGTTGAAACACAGGGCGGAATACGAAGAATTGTATGAACATTACGAACCGCGTATCGAACGTTTTGTCATCGATCAGATTCAGAAACAGCACATTAACAGACATCTGGCGGTGCTGTATCAGGGATTCCTGACACCCGCGATTGTGACGGAGACAATGGCAAAGCCGCTTTCCCGTCTTCTTTTTGCACATCTGGTACGGGTGGAAGATAATAGAATACGCAAGGTGATCGTCGGTCAGCCGGGCAACCTGAAAATGACGGAGACTTTACTGCAGAACGGTATCGCATGGGTGGCAATCTACGGAAATGATTATACCATTGCATTTGAGGATGCCTATGGGAACAGATTCCTGAAAAATGTGGAATACACGCTGGAAAAGCTTTTGGTGCCCGGAAAATATCTGCGGCTGTTGGAACATTATGTGCCGGATACTGTGGAACTGGATCTGTATTTTGCACAAAATGACAGAGGAGAAGAAGCTATGCCTTCCGCAAAGTTAATGCGTATGGCAAGACTTGCGGCATCCGATGCCGTGGAGCCGAAGCTGCGGCATAAAATAGCGGTAGAGCTGGCGCAGGCTTATTTTGATGCCGATGATGTGCAGGCATTGGATGAATATCTGCAGGAGTTTGCTGGAGAACATCTGACAGTGGAACAGAGGGAGACCGTACTGCGTTTCCTGATACTGCGGGGGAATTATGAGAAGGCATATCAGTGGATCGAACGGTATACACCGTATTTTGCGGAAGCCAAAATATTGCTGCGCCTGACGGCTGATCTCACAGTCCGTACATGACGGAGAACCGGCCTTATATGCGGCGGCATTGTCTGTTTTTCGCAGAGGAAAATACAACGGAAATGTTTTGGAGTATCTGTCTCATTATGTACAGGGAACGACGAAAGAGTTGCGTGATATCTGGAAAGCAGCCAGATCTTTTGAAGTAGACTGCTATGAACTCAGTGAGAAAATTCTGGTACAGATGTTGTTTTCCGGTGCATTTGTGGGAGAACGGCTGGATATTTTCCGCTATTACGTATCTCAGGGAGCCGGACAGGAGATCGAAGAGGCGGTTCTGATCCAGAGCTCTTATGATTACTTCTGCAGAGAAAAACTGACGGAGGAATACATTTTTCATGAAATCCGTAATTGCTATCTGCGGGGGGAAGAGACACAGAGAATCTGTAAACTGGCATATCTGAAATTCTATGCGGAGAACAGAGACAGGTTGGAGAGAGAAGATGAGCTGCTGATCCGGGACTTCCTGCAGGAAATGATGAAAGAGCATATTCATCTGAATTTTTTCCGGGAATATAAGGACTGCCTTCCCGAGCTGCAGGAATTAAAGGACAAGACCATTGTGGAGTATCATACCAGAGGCGGTGTCCGGGCAAGAATTCATTATGTGATGCTGCATGAGAACGGACAGGCGGAGGATTATCTGTCGGAATACATGCAGGAAGTATACAGTGGAGTATTTTTCAAAGAGTTTGTGCTCTTTTTTGGTGAGAATATTCAGTATTATATTATGGAAGAATCCGCAAACGGAGAACAACTGACGGAGAGCGGAAGCTTACAGAAGAGTGATATCATGAATGATAATCCAGACAGTAAATACGAGATTGTCAATGATATGATGATCAGTATGACGCTGCAGGATGATGATACACTGGATCATCTTCTGGAGGAATATTACCGCAGAGAATATCTGGATCACAGACTGTTCACTCTGCAGTAAGATCAGACAGACCACAGAGAGGAGGCGGAAGGAAGATGCGACTGCCGGGAAGCGAAAAAGTAATCGTCGGATATGATCTTGGCAATAAATATGCGCAGATCAGCTGCTATGTTACGGGTAGTGAGGAAGAGATCAGAACATTGTCTTCCGTAGCGGGATCTTCGGTCTATACCATTCCGCTGGCGCTCAGTAAGAGACAGGGAGTCAACCAGTGGTTTTACGGAAGTGAAGCAATACGATATGCCGGGGAGGAAGAAGGAATTCTGGTGGAGAACCTTTTGAAGCTGGCCAGGGACGGAGAACCGGTGCAGATCGACGGCGCACCGATTGATCCGGTTGCGTTGCTGACGCTTTTCCTGAAACGAAGTCTGGGTCTTTTATCTCAGGTGACAAATACGGAACGTATCGGTGCCCTGATGATCACCTGCGAAGAATTGGATCATCGGATGTTGGAAGTGCTGACAGCAGCCACAGAGGGACTTCATCTGAAGACGGATCAGATCTGCTTCCAAAGTCATGTGGAGAGCTTTTATTACTATAATCTGTACCAGCCGGAGGAACTGTGGCGGCATAAGACGATATTATGCGAATATGGAGATGCTTCCATACGTACCTACTGCATGGAATGCAACCGGCATACCACACCTGTAGTGGCATATATGGAGGAGAGGGAATTTCCTTTCCCGGTACCGGAATCCGATGAGAAAATGCAGGAGATCGCGAAAAAACTGTGTGAAAATCAGATGATATCTTCGGTATATCTGATCGGTGAAGCTTTTTCCCGGGACTGGATGAAGGAATCCCTGCGCTATCTGTGTAAGGGGAGGAGAGTTTTCCAGGGCAATAATCTGTTCAGCAAGGGTGCCTGTTATGGCATGATGGAGAGACTGACTCCCGGGGAAACCGGTAAAAATCATGTGTTTCTGGGAAAAGATAAACTCAAATCCAATATCGGAATGAAGGTTCTCAGACAGGGAGAGGAATCCTACCAGGCATTGCTGGATGCCGGAATCAACTGGTATGAAGCCAAAAATACCATGGAATTCTATCTGCTGGAGGGACGAGCTGTGGAGATCCTGATCACTTCCCTGACCGGCAAGGGGAACCGGATCGCCAGAATCGTACCGGAAGAATTACAGGAGGGAATCATCCGTCTGCGGATCAGCGTGGAAATGCGGGATGACACACACCTCAAGGTAGAACTGGAGGATTTGGGATTTGGCACATTTCGTGCTGCAACACATCACATCTGGAAGGAAGAGATCGAACTCTGACCGGAGATGAAGATGGATGGAGATGAGAATGGAAATGAAGGCAAGTCTGTGTGTAGGTGAATATTGTGAGACAGCCTATAATATAGAAGGACTGGAGATCCGGGTCTATTGCATGGAGGAACTGTGTTATTGCCTGAAGGAAAATGCGTTTCTTCTGGATATGTCTATCATGAATGATAAACTGGTGGACTGGATCGGAGAGGAATGCAGGGTCAGAGAACTGGCAAAGCAATTATACCCCATGGTACATAAACAGGGGTCACTGAGTGTTTTCGTGCTGACGATTCTGCAGTATGTGGGAATCTATGGGGAAGAAGAGTTGCAGGCAGTCGCACAGGTGCTGAAGCAGGGATCCGGACTCAGCAACCTGGAGAAACGTAAGAGCCAGATCGACTATATGGTGGAAAAAAGAAAATATGCCGCGGCCATTCGCGGATATGATATGCTATTGGAGACCTGGCGTGATCTGGAGAGAGAAGGAAGAGAGCTCCCGGCCGGAAAAGTCAGGGCGGCGATCCTGCATAATAAAGGCGTGGCCCTTACCGGACTGATGCTTTATGATAAGGCGGCAGAGTATTTTCGTGAGGCATGGCAGGCGGATCCGGACAGAAGCCATCTGGATGCTTATCTTGCGGCAAAACGCATGGAGCTTTCGGAAGATGCTTATGTGGCATTTGCGGCCCGGAACCCGGAATTCTATACAGAATCTCTGGAACTGGAGAAAAGTATGGAACAATTCGGGAGAGAATGGGAACAGCAGCCGGAATTCCGGCAGTTGAAACTGCGAAGAGAATGGCGCGCAAATGACAGACAGAAATACGATGCGGAAAATGAGAGACTCATCACAGCATTGAAAAACAGTTATCGGACGAGTGTCAGTATATAACAGGACCAGAACGGACAGGAGAAAACTATGGCGTGGTGGAAACGCTTTTTTAAGAAAAAAACAGAACCGGTGGAAGAGGATGACTGGGAACAGTTGGTCTATACACGTAACGGTGTAAATTTTGAAGAGGAAGATCAGCGGAAACGTTACATTGTGAACTGCCTGGAGCAGATAGCGGAAGCTTCCAGGGAGATCGATCTGCTCACCGGAGAATATACACTGGTAACATCGTATCTGACGGATATGGAAGAGATTGAGGCGTTACCTGCACAGCAGAGAGGGGAGATCAACCGTACCGCAGGTAAAATATCTGCGCTGGAACAGGAACGCAGTAAATATCGTGAGAAGAAAAACCGGATGAAAGATGCGGATTATTATGCCATCCGTAAAAGAGAAGATGAGATCGAAGAAGGGATTCAGAAGATCCGGGAAGGCGAAAAATACGGCAATCTGGTACGACAGGATCTGCATCGACTGGATGGAGAACGGCATGCCTATGAATATCGCAGAAATGAACTGGAGAATCTGATGAACAATCAGAGGGGAATGGCGGTGATCTTCCTGACGGCATTGATCGTGTGCGTGATCATGCTGGCTGTTCTGCAGTTTGCATTTGAAATGGATACTTACGTGGGATATTTCCTGGCGATAGGCGCCGGCGCAGTGGCAATCTCCTATGTGTGTATCAAATACATGGACAGTGACAGGGAATTGCAGCGTGTGGAGAAGACCATCAATAAACTGATCCAGCTGCAGAACAAAGTAAAGATCCGGTATGTGAACAACTGTCAGCTGATGGAATATCTGTATCTGAAATATAATACGGACAGTGCAGCCAGACTGGAAAAGCTGTGGAAAATGTACCAGGATGAAAAGGAAGAACGGAAACAGTTCGCGGAGGCGGAAGCCAAGATCGAATATTACCAGAAGCAACTGGTGGAACAGCTGTCTAACTATCGGGTACAGATGCCGGAACGCTGGATCGGTCAGACGGCAGCTCTTTTGGATAAACGCGAAATGGTGGAAATCCGACATGAACTCATTCAGAGAAGACAGGCGCTCCGCAAACAGATGGATTACAACCAGGAGGTGGCGGAGACCGCCAGGAACGAAGTGAAGGATGTAGCAGCAGCATACCCCAGATATGCAAAGGAAATTCTCTCGATGGTGGAGCGTTACGACCGATAAAGAATTGACAAGACCCTCCCGTTATGTTACTATGACACCGTGTTAGCAATTTACCATGCTAAAGTATACAATGCGGCCAACAGTGAGTGGCAGAACGGGAGGATGTATTATGAAAAGAGTATTAGTGGCATTATTGGCGATCAGCATGGCAGCAGGTGTTCTTACCGGCTGTGGTTCTAAAGGATCTGATAAGACATTTACCGTAGGTTTTGATGCGGAATTTCCCCCTTACGGATATCGTGATGACAATGGAGAATATGTAGGCTTTGACCTGGATCTGGCAGCGGAAGTATGCAAGAGACAGGGCTGGGAACTGGTAAAGCAGCCCATTGACTGGGATGCAAAGGATATGGAGCTTTCTTCCGGAGCTATTGACTGTATCTGGAACGGGTTCACCATGAACGGCAGAGAGGATGCCTACACCTGGACCGAGCCCTATGTGGATAACAGCCAGGTGTTCGTCGTAGCAGCAGCTTCCGGTGTACAGAATAAGGAAGAGCTGGCAGACAAGGTTGTAGCGGTACAGAAGGATTCTTCCGCACTGGCTGCACTGAATGATGAAGAGAACACCGATAACATTGCACTGCGTGATTCCTTTGCACAGCTGATCGAGTATGCGGATTATAACACTGCATTCATGGATCTGGAGCAGGGTGCGGTAGATGCCGTAGCTATCGATATCGGTGTGGCACAGTACCAGATTGCCCAGAGAGAAGCAGGGAAGTTCGTTATGCTGCAGGGTGAGGACAACAAGCTGGCAGTAGAGCAGTACGCCGTTGGTTTCTTAAAGGGTAACGATGAGTTAAGAAATACCGTGCAGAAGACCCTCGATGAGATGGCAGCAGACGGTACTTTCACACAGATCGCTGAAAAGTGGGGACTGACCGACAGTGTCTGCCTCGGTAAATAACAAAAGATAATTGATGTAAGTCAGGATAATTAAGGAGTAGATTTCATGAGTTTGCTGACCATGAGTGCCCAGCTGGCAGAGGGCTTTCTGATAACGGTGGAAATATTTGTACTGACCCTTTTATTCTCCCTTCCTCTTGGGTTGATCGTAGCCTTCGGAAGAATGTCAGGATGTAAGGTGATCCGCATTATTTCTAAAATTTACATATCCATCATGAGAGGAACCCCTCTGATGCTGCAGATCATCGTGGTGTATTTCGCACCCTTTTATGTGTTCCGCATGCACGTGGGAACGGGGTATCGTTTCCCGGCGGTGATCGTGGCATTCGTGATCAACTATGCAGCATATTTTGCGGAAATCTACCGTGCGGGGATCGAATCTATTCCGGTGGGACAGTATGAGGCTGCGCAGGTACTGGGCTACAGTAAGGCACAGACTTTCATGAAGATCATTCTGCCGCAGGTCGTGAAGCGGGTGCTTCCGCCGGTGACCAATGAGACTATCACATTAGTCAAGGATACTTCTATGGCATTTACCATTTCCATTGCGGAGATGTTTACAGTCGCGAAGCAGATCGGAGCAGCACAGACCAGTGTGGTTCCGTTGCTGGCGGCAGGTGTATTCTATTATATCTTTAATCTCGTTGTGGCATCCTTCATGGAATACCTGGAGAAGAAGACATCTTATTACAGATAGGTGACAGACAGGAGTATCGTATATGGAACAGACAGACGGCGAAATCCTCTTAGAAATGAATCATGTGAAAAAAAGCTTTGATGGAAACGGAGTGCTACGGGATATCTCCCTGACCGTGAAAAAGGGAGAGGTGGTCTCCATCATCGGTCCCTCCGGTTCCGGGAAGTCCACACTGCTTCGCTGTGCAACGCTTTTGGAAAAAATGGACGGCGGTGAGCTGATCTATTTAGGGCAGACGGCAGCTTCAGAGAAAACGGATAAAAACGGCAGAGTACAGTGCGAATATGCATCGAAGGCGGAATTACATAATATCCGTAAATGTTTTGGACTGGTATTCCAGAATTTTAACCTTTTTCCCCATTATACGGTGATGAAAAATATCATCGATGCGCCGATCCATGTGGATAAGGTAAGCCGCACAGAAGCCGTGGCGAGGGCGGAGAAGCTTTTAGCACAGTTGGGACTGTCGGATAAGGCAGATGCCTACCCTTACCAGTTGTCCGGCGGACAGCAGCAGAGAGTATCCATAGCCAGGGCACTGGCACTGCAGCCCAAGATCCTGTTCTTCGATGAGCCGACCTCAGCACTGGATCCGGAATTGACGGCAGAAGTATTAAAGGTGATCAGACAGCTGGCAAGTGAACATATGACCATGATCATCGTGACTCATGAAATGCAGTTTGCCAGAGAAGTATCCGACCGCATTATTTTCATGGAACAGGGTGTGATCGTGGAGGAAGGTTCTCCCGAAGCACTTTTTACAACGGAAAATGTCCGGGTTCGGGAATTTATCGGTAAGTTGCAGTAAAAACATATTGATTTTTTTTCGCAAATCTGTTTATCTATTAGGTGTGGGTGTATCTTGCCCACACCTGTTTCAATAAAAGACTGAAAAACATAAGAATGCGAGGACTGATGGTATGAGCGTACAGGAAATGAAACCGATCAAGGAAGGCAAAGTTCGTGAGATCTACGACAACGTAGATACCCTGATCATGGTGGCAACTGACCGTATCAGCTGCTTTGATGTGATCTTGGACAACACAGTAACGAAGAAAGGAACTGTATTGACCCAGATGTCAAAATTCTGGTTTGATATGACGGAGGATGTGATCCCCAATCATATGGTATCCGCTGATGTTAAGGATATGCCGGAATTTTTCAGACAGCCGAAGTTTGACGGCAACAGCATGATGTGCAAGAAGCTGAACATGCTCCCCATCGAGTGCATCGTTCGTGGATACATTACCGGAAGCGGCTGGGAAAGCTACAAGAAGAACGGTACCGTATGCGGCATCAAGCTTCCGGAAGGTCTGAAGGAGGCAGATAAGCTTCCTGAGCCCATCTATACCCCTTCCACCAAGGCGGAGATCGGAGATCATGATGAGAACATCTCCTACGAACAGAGTGTGGAATATCTGGAGAAGCGTTTCCCCGGAAAGGGTGCAGAATATGCTGCCAAGCTTCGTGACTATACCATCGCTATTTATAAAAAGTGTGCGGATTACGCATTGACCAAAGGAATCATCATTGCAGATACCAAGTTCGAGTTCGGTCTGGATGAGAACGGCAATATGGTACTGGGAGATGAAGTGCTGACTCCCGACAGCTCCCGTTTCTGGCCGGTAGACGGCTATGAGCCCGGACATGGCCAGCCTTCCTTTGACAAACAGTTCGCCCGTGACTGGCTGAAAGCCAATCCTGAAAAGGGCTGGAAGCTGCCGGAGGAGATCGTGGAGAAGACCATCGGCAAATACCTTCAGGCATACAAGATGCTGACAGGAAAGGATCTGTAAATAATAATTTGGGGTATTCCTTTTTGCGGGGGCAGGCAGGAAAGGTAAGGCTTACAAGTGACGGACAACATTTATATCCAGACAGAAAATAACGACAAATTAAAGGAAGAATGCGGTGTCTTCGGTGTGTACGACTTTGACGGACACGATGTGGCATCTACGATCTATTACGGACTTCTGGCATTGCAGCACAGAGGTCAGGAGAGCTGCGGTATCGCCGTCAGCGATACAAACGGACCGAAAGGGAAAGTCTTAAGCAGCAAGGATATGGGACTGGTCAATGAGGCATTTACACCCGAACACCTCGAGAAGTTAAAGGGGGATATCGGTGTGGGACATGTCCGCTATTCCACGGCGGGCGGTTCTACCAGAGAAAATGCACAGCCTCTGGTACTGAATTATGTAAAAGGTACTTTGGGACTGGCACATAACGGTAATCTGATCAATGCTCCGGAATTGCGGAGAGAGTTAGAGTACACCGGTGCTATCTTCCAGACCACCATTGACTCCGAGGTCATTGCATACCATATTGCCAGAGAGCGTCTGAATTCCAAATCCGTAGAGGAAGCGGTGGGCAGAGCCATGACGAAGATCAAGGGAGCGTACTCCCTGGTGGTGATGTCTCCGAGGAAGCTGATCGGCGCCAGAGACCCTTATGGTTTTAAGCCGTTATGTATCGGTAAGAGAGACCATACCTATTTTCTGTCCAGTGAGACCTGCGCTCTGGATACGGTAGGAGCTGAATTTGTCCGGGATGTGTTACCCGGTGAGATCGTGACCATATCTCCGGAGAAGGGGATCGAGTCCGACACCAGCCATGTGCTGAAGCCTGCGGATACCGCAAGATGTATTTTTGAGTATATTTATTTCGCCAGACCTGACAGCTTTATCGATGGGATCAGCGTGTATGATTCCCGTATTCTGGCAGGAAAGTTCCTGGCTATGGATTCCCCGGTGGATGCGGATCTGGTCATCGGCGTACCGGAGTCCGGCAACTGCGCTGCCATGGGATATTCCATGCAGTCCGGAATCCCTTATGGTATGGGATTCGTGAAAAATGCCTATGTGGGCAGAACTTTTATCAAACCGAAGCAGAAGAGCAGAGAGAGCAGTGTACAGGTTAAGTTAAATCCTATCCGGGAAGCCGTGGAGGGCAAGCGTGTCATCATGATCGATGATTCCATTGTCCGCGGCACCACCTCCGACCGTATCGTGAAGATGTTGCGGGAGGCAGGAGCGAAGGAGGTCCATATGAGAGTCAGCTCACCGCCTTTTCTGTGGCCCTGCTATTTCGGCACAGATGTTCCGGCGAGAGACCAGCTGATCGCATATAACCGTTCCGTGAAGGAGATCAGTGACCTCATCGGTACAGACAGTCTGGACTATCTGAAGATCGAGAGACTGGAAGAGCTGGTGGGCGGTAAGCTCGGTATCTGTAAGGGCTGCTTTACCGGCAAATACCCTATGGAACCGCCTGCGGAAGATATCCGCGGAGACTTTGACAAATAAATGATAACTATTCGTAAGATGGCTCGAATAGTTGTAATAATTAGAAAATAAGAGGAGCAAGACAAATGAGTACAGGTACAGACAGATATCAGAGCCCGTTATCCGAACGCTACGCCAGTAAGGAGATGCAGTATATTTTCTCCCCGGATATGAAATTCCGTACATGGAGAAAACTGTGGATCGCACTGGCAGAGACGGAGAAAGAGCTGGGGCTGTCCCAGGACGGGAAACCCGTCATCACAGATGAGCAGATCGAGGAGCTGAAGGCACACGCAGAGGACATCAATTATGATGTGGCAAAAGAGCGTGAGAAGCTGGTACGTCATGATGTTATGAGCCATGTATATGCATACGGACAGCAGTGCCCCAAGGCAGCCGGAATCATTCATCTGGGTGCAACCTCCTGTTACGTAGGTGACAACACCGATATTATCGTGATGACAGAGGCTTTGAAGTTAGTCAGAAAAAAGCTGATCAATGTCATGAAGGAACTGGCTGATTTCGCAGATAAGTATAAGGCACAGCCTACCCTGGCATTCACTCATTTTCAGCCTGCACAGCCTACGACCGTAGGTAAGAGAGCAACCTTGTGGCTGCAGGAGTTCTCTCTGGATCTGGAGGATCTGGATCATGTTCTGGGTACCATGAAGCTGTTAGGCTCCAAGGGAACCACCGGAACCCAGGCATCCTTCCTGGAACTGTTCAACGGGGATCAGGAGACCATCGACAAGATCGATCCCATGATCGCTGCCAAGATGGGCTTCAAGGAGTGCTATCCCGTATCCGGACAGACTTATTCCCGTAAGGTGGATACCAGAGTAGCCAACGTACTGGCAGGTATTGCGGCATCCGCACACAAGATGAGCAACGATATCCGTCTGTTACAGCACCTGAAGGAAGTGGAAGAGCCGTTTGAGAAGAATCAGATCGGTTCCTCCGCAATGGCATATAAGCGTAATCCCATGAGAAGTGAGCGCATTGCGTCTCTGTCCCGTTATGTGATGGTGGACGCACTGAATCCCGCGATCACTTCCGCTACCCAGTGGTTCGAGAGAACGCTGGATGACTCTGCAAATAAGAGACTGTCCATTCCCGAAGGCTTTCTTGCCATCGACGGCATCCTGGATCTGTGCCTGAATGTTGTGGACGGTCTGGTAGTATACCCGAAGGTGATCGAGAAGCATATGATGAGTGAGTTGCCCTTTATGGCTACCGAGAATATCATGATGGATGCTGTAAAGTTAGGCGGCAACCGTCAGGAGCTGCATGAGCGTATCCGTGAGCTGTCCATGGAGGCGGGCCGCAACGTGAAGGTAGAAGGAAAAGAAAACAATCTGTTAGAGCTGATCGCCGCAGATCCTGCATTCCCCATGGGACTGGAGGAACTGAAGGCATCCATGGATCCTTCTAAGTATATCGGACGTTCTAAGGAACAGGTGGAAGCATTCTTAAAGAACGTGATCCATCCGATTCTGGAAGCCAACAAAGATCTTCTGGGCGTAAAGGCAGAGATCAATGTATAAATAGAAATCATATCATCACAGAAATCCGTCATTTGACCAGGAGAGCCAATGGCGGTTTTCTGCGTTGCGGAGAAATATCAGAGAGAGCAGGAGATAGATAAAAATGGGTGGATTTTTTGGAGTCGCAGCAAAAGAAGACTGTGTATTTGATCTGTTTTTCGGAACAGACTATCATTCCCATCTGGGAACCAGACGCGCCGGAATGGCTGTCTACAGCAAAGAGGAAGGTTATAACAGAGCCATTCACAACATCGAGAATGCGCCGTTTCGTACCAAATTCGACAAGGATGTCAATGAAATGCGGGGCAATCTCGGTATCGGATGTATCTCAGATTTTGAACCACAGCCACTGATGGTGCGTTCCCATCACGGAACTTATGCCATCACTACGGTTGGCAAGATCAATAATACTGATGCCATTATAAAGGATCTGTTCGCAAAAGGACATTCCCATTTTCTGGAGATGAGCGGCGGAGACATCAACGCCACGGAGTTGGTGGCAGCCATCGTGAATCAGAAGGATAACCTGGTAGAGGGCATTCAGTACGCCCAGGAGATCATTGAAGGTTCCATGACGCTTCTGATCATGACACCGAAGGGAATCTATGCGGCCAGAGATAAGATGGGACGTACTCCTGTGGCCGTGGGCAAAAAGGAAGGGGCATATTGTGTTTCCTTTGAAAGTTTTGCTTATCTGAATCTGGGATACCAGCCGGTACGTGAACTGGGACCGGGAGAGATCGCCGTGGTGACACCGGAGGGTGTGCGGACGCTGGTACAGCCTGGAAAAGACATGAAAATCTGTACCTTTTTGTGGGTATATTATGGATATCCTTCTTCCTCTTACGAAGGAATCAGTGTTGAAAAAATGCGTTATCAGTGTGGCGCCAAGCTCGCGGAGCGTGATCATGTAAAGCCGGATATCGTAGCCGGTGTGCCGGATTCCGGTACCGCCCATGCAGTGGGATATGCGAACCGTTCGGGGATTCCTTTCTCCCGCCCGTTCATTAAATATACACCGACCTGGCCGAGATCTTTTATGCCGACGATACAGACCCAGAGAAATCTGATCGCCAAGATGAAATTAATTCCGGTACATGACCTGATCCAGGATCAGAGCCTGTTGCTCATTGATGATTCCATTGTCCGCGGTACGACATCAGACCGCATCGTAAAAATGCTGCGTGATGCCGGTGCAACCGAAGTGCATGTAAGGATCAGTTCCCCACCATTTTTATGGCCGTGTTACTTTGGAACAGATATCCCGGAGAGAGAACAGCTCATTGCATACAATCGTTCCATCGAGGATATCCGTAAGATCATTGGTGCGGATTCCCTTGGATACCTTGGAGTTGAGCGTTTAGAGGAAATGGTCGGCGGATTAAGTATCTGTAAGGGATGCTTTACGGGTACCTACCCGATGGAACCGCCGAAAGAAGACATCCGGGGCGATTTTGAGAGATAGATAATAACAAATGTTAAGGAGAACAGAAATGAGTACAGACAGATATACAAGTCCGTTATCTGAGCGTTATGCCAGCAAGGAGATGCAGTATATTTTTTCACAGGACAAAAAGTTCCGTACCGATAAAGAAAAATGAACGAAATGAACGTTTTCTGGAAAAAGACATAATATCCCCCTTTTGTTCTGGAGCAAGTTTGCTTAAGATACCTGTACCCATAATCATATGCTGATTATGACTGGGATATGTTTCTTACAAGGGGTTCCCTTGTTACAAAAGGAAAAATATGGTAAGATAATGAATAGATTGGCCATGTTAAATGGTCCAAGATCAGGCAGTATAAAATCAATGATCGTATGGAGGATAAGGCAATGCAGAATTTTGAATTTTATGCACCAACCCGGATGATTTTTGGAAAAGATACTCACAAGCAGGTGGGAAAACTGGTAAAGGAGTACGGTTTTAAGAAGGTTTTCGTTCATTACGGCGGTGCAAGCGCGCAGAAGAGCGGGCTTCTTGATACTGTATTAGATGCCTTAAAGGCAGAAAATATCGACTATGTGACCTTAGGCGGCGTTCAGGCAAATCCGACTCTGGCTATGGCAAGAGAAGGCATTGAACTGGGCAAAAAGGAAGGCGTTGACTTTATCCTTGCAGTAGGCGGCGGAAGTGTCATCGACTCTGCAAAATGTATTGCAGACGGTATTGCAAACCCGGATGTAGACGTATGGAAGTTCTATATGAAAGAGGAAACTCCAAAGGCTGCTCTGCCGGTAGGCGTTATCCTTACACTGTCTGCAACCGGAAGTGAAATGAGTGCTTCCAGCGTTATCACCAATACAGAACTGGGCTTAAAACGCGGATTTAACAGCCCTGGACACAGACCATTATTCTCTATCTGCAATCCGGAACTGACCTATACTGTAAGCCCGTTCCAGACCGGCTGCGGAGCTGTGGATATTATGATGCATACGTTAGAACGCTATTTCAGTGTTGGTGAGGATACACCATTATCCGACCGTATTGCAGAGGGAGTTTTAAAGACAGTGATCCCGGCTGGAAAAGCAGCACTGGAAAATCCAAATGATTATGAAGCAAGAGCGTCCATCATGTGGGCAGGAACTATTTCCCACAATGACCTGACCGGCCTTGGAAGATCCGTTTTTATGGCAGTACATCAGATGGAGCATGAATTATCCGGTATGGATGAGAAAATTGCTCACGGCGCAGGACTTTCTGCTTTATGGGCATCTTGGGCAAGATATGTATATGAAAATAATGTAAGCCGCTTTGCCCAGTACGCAGTGAATGTATGGAACATTGAAATGGATTTTGAGCATCCGGAAAAGACCGCTTTGGCAGGTATTAAGGCTACAGAAGATTATTTCAAGAGCCTGAATATGCCAACCTCTTTAAGAGAACTGAATGTGGATCCTGCATCTTTTGAAGAACTGGCAGAAAAATGCACCAACCACGGCACAAGAACACTGGCAGGTATTAAGGTATTGGACAAGCCGGATATTATTGAAATTTATAAGATGGCATATTAAAAAGCAGCAGTAAGAGAGAACGCCTGCTGGCGCAGGCGGTACTCCGGCAGACATAGAAACAGCCTTCAGAAAAGGAACAAAATGTTCCAATTCTGGAGGCTGTGCTGCGTTATCATGGGTTCATAAAAAATATCAGTGACATGTTTTACAGTTTTATAATCTCCCCGTCATCAGGAACCAGCAGATTTCCATGATAATATTCTTTTCCTTCTGCTGTGTAAAGTTCTTTCCTGTGGCTTAAGTTTTTATCTTCTGTATGCCACAGCACCAGATTTGGAATAGAAAGGCTTTCTGCCAGTTCGCAGGCTTCTTTTACTGTGCTGTGATGTTTTTCATAAGGCTGGAACCGTTCTCTGTCACCATAGAGGCAGAATGCTTCGTGAAGAAGCCACTGACTGCCTTCCACATATGGCTTACATTCCGGATTGTAAGGCTCGTCTCCGGCGCAGGTGAACTTCTTTCCGTTTTTCAGGTGCATGGTGAAGCCGAACTGTTTTGCCTTTGTAGACAAAATATCAAAGAAAGTTACATCATAATCTAAAATAGAAACGGTTTCTCCGTCTTCTACCGGGATCAGGAAGATCTGTTCCCCGATCATTTTATAAAATTTCCCCTGAAGTGTTAAACGGCATAAGGTAGAGATCGTATCTGCCAGTCCCGGATGGCAGTAGATGCGAAGTTCCCCTTCGTATTTTCCTTTTTTCATGGCAGTGGCGATCATGCGGACCATCCAGACAATTCCAAGGATATGGTCGGTGTGCTCATGGGTGACAAAAATGTGATGGATATGGGCCATGTCCACATTCATTTTTTCCAGAATACCTAAAATACCATTACCGCCGCCGGCATCTACCATAAAAAATTCATCTCCGTCTTTTATGGCAAAGCAGGTATTGTAACAGCGGGTTGCCTGTGCGTTTCCGGTACCAAATACGTATAATTCTTCCATATTTCGATCCTTTCTTGTGCATTTCTTCATAAATCTTAACAAAATGTAAGCTTGTGTTCCTGCGGAAAAACTTTTATTTTCAATAAGAATATGGTACTATAATCCCATATAAAACGCAAGATTTCCTTGATAAAGTCTTTTTTGGGACATGTAAAGAAAGGAAAATGCGATAAGATGGGGGAATGTAATATGAGGGATCTGGCTTATCTGCAGCTTCTGGCGCGTGAATATCCGTCAGTTAAGGAAGCTACCAGTGAGATCGTAAACTTAATGGCGATCTGTAGTCTTCCAAAAGGAACAGAGTATTTTTTCAGTGATCTTCATGGAGAGTATGAAGCGTTTATCCATTTACTCCGGTCTTCTTCCGGTATCATCCGTGAAAAGATCAAGGAAACATTCGGACATTTGATCCCGGAGGAGGAGCAGTTACAGTTAGCAAATCTGATCTATTATCCAGAGCGTCATCTTCCAAGGATGATGAAAGTTGGACGGTATACAGAAGACTGGCAGAAGATCACCATTTACAGACTGGTTAAGATCTGCCGCGAAGTTTCTTCCAAATATACCCGTTCGAAGGTAAGAAAAAAGATGCCCAAGGAGTTTGCTTATATTATTGATGAGCTTCTCCATGTAGACTACAGCGATGAGAACAAGAAACTTTACTACAATGAGATCATCCATTCTATTATTGATACCAGTATAGCAGACAAGTTTATTGTTGCGCTGTGCCGTTTGATCCAAAATCTGACCATTGATAATCTTCACATTATCGGCGATATTTTTGATCGTGGACCAAGAGCGGATATTATCATGAAGGAGTTAATGAACTTCCATGATGTGGACATCCAGTGGGGAAATCATGATATTTCCTGGATGGGAGCAGCTGCCGGCAATCTGGCCTGTATCTGTAATGTGCTTCGTATAGCCATCAGCTACAACAGCTTTGATGTGCTGGAAGATGGATACGGTATCAATCTGCGTCCACTGTCCATGTTTGCGGCAAAAGTTTACCAGGATGATCCATGTGTCCGCTTTATGCCAAAGAT
>ERZ840517.758-NODE-758-length-40432-cov-8.482329_pt1 | contig 40432 bp, 37 predicted proteins | sample MGYA00519876_ERZ840517 | MGnify/ENA primary metagenome ERZ840517 (study PRJEB31850, sample SAMEA3708882) | human gut metagenome | biome: human gut; feature: human-associated habitat; material: faeces | place: China | collected 2014 ... | reverse complement strand
CGGCATTGCTGCACAACGGCTCCACGCTGGGCATCAGCCTGCGGAATATGACCGATCTGCTGGACGATGAAGAAAATCCCCGAAAATAAGCAAGAAGGTGAGGGAGCAGAGAGGCGGCAAGGTGCTTCTCTGCTCCTTGCAGGCACCGTGCGTTCAGCGTTAAGGTAGGCGGATAGACGCGGAGCATAACAAAGCCCGTATCAGTTTAACTGGTACGGGCTTTGTTGAATAATAAGACCGGCGGAGACCGATGCCGCCAGCAGGACACAGAACACAGCATCCCACGCCGAGAACCGAAACGACAGATAATTGCTCTTGCGGCGCTTTAAGTCAATGCCCCGTGTTTCGGAGGAGGCGGAAATCGTCTCGGCGATGCGGATGACACGCAAAGCCATCGGCACGGTCAGTATTTCGATATAGGATGGCAGCGCTCGCAGCTTCTGAAGCGGTGTTGCAAATGCGCCCCGCGTCCGGATGGACTGCCGCAGTACCGTTGTGGCAATTCTGGAACGCCGGGAGTACACAGGCTGCACGGTGAACTTCAAGACTTACACCAATTCTATCTGGGATAAGAAGCAAAGGGATAATCCCATTGAAAAGCAGGCGATTTTCCCCAATACCCACGAGCGCATTATTGACGATGATGTGTTTGAAAAGGTGCAGGAGATCCGCTCATCCGCGTCAAGGTATTGGAGCGGCTGGTTCTCAAGCACATTCAAGCGGTTATGGGGTATATCCTGCGGCACGAGGATTATTTCCGCACGATCATGGAGGAACAGCTCCGCGTGGAAAGCTGTGAGCAAATCCACATCCGCAGAAAGCGTCTGGAAAGCAACGAACGCCGTATTGCCGAGCTGAAAAGACTGTTCATCAAGATTTATGAGGACAACGCCAGCGGGCGGTTGACGGATGAACGCTATGATATGCTAAGCCAGACCTATGAAGCGGAGCAGAAACAGTTGGAAGTGGAAGCGATCACCTTGCAGCAGGAGATTGAAGTACAGGAACGACAGAACGAAAACATTGAGAAGTTCATTCAGAAAGCGCACAAGTATGTGGGCATTGAGGAACTGGACGGCTATGCGCTGCGTGAGCTGGTGTCTGCCATCTATGTGGACGCTCCGGACAAGTCCAGCGGCAAGCGGGTACAGCACATCCATATCAGGTACGACGGGCTGGGCTTTATCCCTCTGAATGAGCTGATGAAAAAGGAAACAGCGTGACCGAAGTCACGCCGCCCCTATGGAAACACAAGGTTTTCATCATTTTTTGATTTTACTGTTTTACGACCACCCGGCAATTCGCCGCGGGGCTTTGTAAAGCGGGAAAAGCGGGCTGTTCCGGCCGCGAAAAAACAGCCACCCGGATGGGTGGCTGCTTTTTGCTTGCAAAAGAACTTACTTCAGCTCGACCTTGCCGCCGGCCTCTTCGACCTGCTTCTTCATAGCCTCGGCATCGTCCTTGGACAGGCCTTCCTTCAGGGTGTGGGGCACGCCCTCGACGGCAGCCTTGGCCTCGGCCAGGCCCAGACCGGTGATCTCGCGGACGACCTTGATGACCTTGATCTTCTGAGCGGCGTCGAAGCCAGCCAGGACCACGTCGAACTCGGTCTTCTCCTCAGCGGCGGGAGCAGCAGCGCCGGCAGCGGGAGCAGCCATAGCGGCGGCGGAAACGCCGAACTCCTCCTCCAGAGCGTGCACCAGCTCGGACAGCTCCAGAACGGTCAAACCCTTGATCTCTTCGATCATAGCAGTAATCTTCTCAGACATTGTGATAGCCTCCTATTTGTAAGATTTAAATTGATGTTGTGCAGGCCCTGTGCCTGCGATGGAAAGGGGGCCGAATTACTCGGCGGCAGCGCCGTTCTTCTCGGCGATCTGCTTCAGCACGCAAGCCAGACCAGAAATAGGGGCCAGCATGGTGCCCAGGACCTGCGCCTGCAGCACGGGCAGGGCGGGAATGGACGCCAGCGCGTTCACGGTCTCCATGGAGACGACCTTGCCCTCCATGAAACCGCCCTTGATCTCGAACTTGTCCTTCAGCTTCTTTGCGTAGTCCGCCATCACACGGGCCGGGGCGACGGGATCGTCAACACAGATAGCCAGAGAAGTGGTACCGTTGAGCTGATCGTCCAGTTCGTTCAGACCGCAGTTGTTGAAAGCGAAACGCAGCAGGGTGTTCTTGATGACAGCGTACTCAATGTTGTTCTTACGGCACTCCGCGCGCAGAGCGGTATCCTCTGCCACGGTGATGCCCTTGTAATCAACGATGACACCGGCTGCGGAATTCTGCAGCTTTTCGGTCAGCGCCGCCACGATCGCCTGCTTTTCAGACAGAACCTTTGCGTTGGGCATTCTTTGATTTCACCTCCGTTAGAATTGTCGGTGCGTTCAAAAAAGGAAACCGTCCTCATGCCAAAGGACATGAGGACGGTAAAAGCAATCAAAATGACTTGCCATCCTCGGCAGGACTTACGGCTTTCGCCACCTGCTGTCTTTGGAACGCAACCAATATTATATCCAAGGCTTCACAGCTTGTCAAGCCAAAGATAACAATTTTCCGGCATTTTCAGGACACTTCCTGAAAGCGCCCCGGGTACCAAGATACCGAGCCGCCGTTCAGATCTCCGCGCAGATTTTTCGCTGGGCAAGGCGAAGTCTCGCAGGAATACTTTGTGTATTTCAAGAGGCTTCAACGCAGGCCGGCGGGAAATCTGCCGGTGAACTGTGCGGTGGAGTCGGTATCGCGGTGCCCTCACAAAATTACAGCTGCTTGTTGGCGTTCATCTTCACGCCGGGACCCATGGTGGAAGCGGCCACGCAGGACTTGATATACTGACCCTTGGCAGCGGCGGGCTTGGCCTTGATGATAGCGCCGATGAGGGCGGAATAGTTCTCAAACAGCTTGTCAGCGCCGAAGGACACCTTGCCGATGGGGCAGTGGATGATGTTGGTCTTGTCCAGACGATACTCGACCTTACCGGCCTTCGCCTCCTGAACGGCCTTGGCGGCGTCGGGAGTCACAGTGCCGGACTTGGGAGAGGGCATCAGACCCTTGGGGCCCAGGACCTTACCCAGACGACCCACAACGCCCATCATGTCGGGGGTGGCGACGACCACGTCGAAGTCGAACCAGTTTTCCTTCTGGATCTTCTCCACCAGGTCCATCTCGCCCACGTAGTCGGCGCCGGCGGCCTTGGCAGCCTCGGCCTTGTCGCCCTTGGCGAACACCAAAACGCGGACGGACTTGCCGGTGCCGTTGGGCAGCACAATGGCGCCGCGGACCTGCTGGTCAGCGTGACGGGAGTCCACGCCCAGCTTGACGTGCAGCTCCACGGTCTCGTCGAACTTGGCGGAAGCGGTCTTGCAGATCAACTCCAGGCCCTCCTTAGGGTCGTACAGCATAGCCTTGTCGATCTGCTTGGCGCTCTCTTGATATTTCTTACCTCTAAACATTTCTTACACCCTCCTTACTCGCCGACCACGACGCCCATGGAACGGGCGGTACCGGCGATCATGCTCATGGCGGCTTCCAGAGACGCGGCGTTCAGGTCGCGCATCTTCAGCTCGGCGATCTTCTGAATGGAGGCCTTGGAAATGGTGGCGACCTTCTCCTTGTTGGGAACGCCGGAACCGGACTCAATGTTGCACTCCTTCTTGATGAGGACAGCCGCGGGAGGGGTCTTGGTGATAAAGCTAAAGGAACGGTCGGCGTACACGGTGATGACCACGGGGATGATCAGGCCCATGTCATTCTTGGTGCGCTCGTTGAATTCCTTGGTAAAGGCAGCGATGTTGATGCCGTGCTGACCCAGGGCCGGGCCAACGGGGGGTGCGGGAGTTGCTTTGCCCGCGGGGATCTGCAGTTTGACGTATCCAACTACTTTCTGTGCCATTTGTAGGCACCTCCTTCAATAAAATGTGGTAGCGGCGGGGATACTTGCCGCTTTTGGCGAGACGCGCAGCGTCTCTCCCACTTTGCCGGCACACCTGCGCCGGACTTCCGCGCAGACGCTCTGCGCTCAGTTGCTGCTGACCTCGACCTGGTCCAGTTCAAGATCAACGGGGGTCTCGCGTCCGAACATGGATACGACCACGCGCACCCGGTTCTTCTCCGGCTCGATCTCCTCCACGGTACCGGTGAAGCTGGACAGCGGGCCTTCGGTAATACGCACCGTGTCGCCCACATGGTAGAGCACGACGATCTCGCGCTTCTCCATGCCCAGCGCAGCCACCTCGTCCTCGGTCAGGGGGATAGCCTTGTTGGCCTCGCCCACGAAGCCTGTGACGCCGCGGATGTTGCGGATCAGGTGCCAGGTATCGTCCGTCATGACCATCTTGATGAGGACGTAGCCGGGAAATACCTTCCGCTGCACTTCCTTCATCACGCCGGTCTCGGTGACCTCGGTGACCGTCTCCATCGGGATCTCGGTCTTGAGGACCATGTCCTCCATCCCGCGGTTCACCACGGACTTTTCGATGGCGGCCTTTACCGCGTTTTCATAGCCGGAATAGGTATGTGCCACATACCACTTTGCGTTATCAGCCATGTCCTGTACCTTAGAACAGACCGATGAGGGTATCCACCGCCAGCACGGCCACGGCATCAAAGATCCAGATCGCCGCGCCCACGATCAGGGAGCACAGCAGGACGGTGCCGGTGTTCTTGGCGGTAGTCTTGCCATCAGGCCAAACGACCTTCTTCAGTTCGCTTCTCATTTCGCGGAACCACTTGCCGCGATCCTTACTGACCTTCTTCTCTTCAGCCATGTCAATATCTCCTTCCGGTTACTTCGTCTCGGTATGGACGGTGTGCTTTCTGCAGAAGGGGCAATACTTGTTCAGCTCAAGCTTGTCAGGGGTATTCTTCTTGTTCTTCATCGTGTTGTAGTTTCTCTGCTTGCACTCGTTGCATCTCAAAGTGATCTTCACGCGCATTAACGGCACCTCCTTATTAGATTAGGCTTCCGTTCCGGAACGCCCTTTTGCCTCCCTGCCGGATGATCTCCATCTGCGCCCCCGAAGCGAAAAAGCGCGCAAAAAGAAAGCACCCACTCACAGGTAATGCCCACTATACCACACTTTCCCCCGCCGGTCAACCGCTTTTTGCAGAAAAATCCCGTATTTTTCACGGTTTCGTCCCATTTTCTGTTGCTTCCCGCCGCCATTTTGTGTATGATAGAGCCAACGTGAAAAAACGCGGCGGCGCACGCCGCGAAAAGTGAGGTACATCCCCATGAAGATCATGGCCATCGACTACGGCGACGCCCACACCGGCATCGCCATTTCCGACTATACCGAGACGCTGGCGGGCTACTCCGACACCCTCCACTCCCGCCGACAGGAGGAGGTGCTCTCCGGCATACAGCGGCTCATCGCCGAGCACGGCGTACAGCTGCTGGTGCTGGGCTACCCCCGGAACATGGATGGCACCGAGGGGCCCCGGGCCGAGAAATGCGCCGCCTTCGGCGCGCTGCTGCGGCAGGCGACCGGGCTGGAGGTCATCCTCTGGGACGAGCGCCGCACCACCATCGACGCCCACAACATCCTGTTTCAGAACGGGCAGAACGCCAAGAAGCGGAAGAAGACCGTGGATGCGGTGGCCGCTGCGCTGATGCTGGAGGGCTATCTGACCCGCCGGCGGCTGGAGGGCGCGAAATGACGGACGTTATCGTTATCGGCGGCGGCGCCAGCGGCATGATGGCGGCGCTGACCGCCGCGGAAAACGGCCGCAGCGTCGTCCTGCTGGAACGGCAGAGCCGGGTGGGGCGCAAGCTGCTGGCCACCGGCAACGGCCGGTGCAATCTGACCAACCACAACCTCTCTCCCGCCCGCTATCACGGAGAGGACAGCGGCTTCTGCGCCCACGCGCTGCGTACCTTTGACACAGGCACAACGCTGCAGTATTTTGCCTCACTGGGACTGCTGACGGTCAGTGAGGACAGCGGCCGCGTCTACCCCATGAGCAACATGGCCGGCAGCGTGCTGGACGTGCTGCGCTATGGGCTGGAGCGCCCCGGCATCCAGGTCTGCACCGGACAGGCAGTCACCGCCGTAAAGCACGCGGCGGAGGGCTTCACCGTCAGGACCGAGACGGAGGTCTTTGCCGCGCGGAAGGTCATACTGGCCGCCGGCGGAGCCGCCGGCAGCAAGGTAGGCGGCGTCATGGACGGCTATCGCCTTGCCAAAATGCTGGGGCACCACCGCACCGTGCTGTATCCCTCCCTGGTACAGCTGAGGACCGATCCCACCTATCCCCGGGCGCTGAAGGGCATCAAGGCCGAGTGCGGCATCGCCATCCTCCGGGGCGGCGAGCGTGTGGCGGCGAACTACGGCGAGGTGCTGTTCACCGAATACGGCGTCAGCGGTCCGGCGATCTTTGACATCTCCCGGACGGTGTCCACCGGCGGCGAGGGGCTGGTCTGCGCGCTGGACTTCTTCCCCGACTGGGAGCCCCGGGACGTGCTGGACTGGCTGCGCCTGCGCCGGGAGACCATGGGCACCCACGAGGCCTCCACCCTGCTGGTAGGCTCCTGCCACACCCGGCTGGGGCAGATGCTCTGCAAGGCCGCCGGGTTCACCACTCAGCGCGCCGCCGACCTCACCGACAGCGATCTGGAGCGTATCGCCCGGCAGGTGAAGCGCTTTGCGCTCCCTATCACCGGCACCTGCGGCTTTGACCAGGCACAGGTCACAGCGGGCGGCCTGCGGACGGAGGAATTTGACCCGGAAACGCTGGAAAGCCGCGTCGTTCCGGGGCTGTACGCCTGCGGCGAGGTGCTGGACGTGGACGGTGACTGCGGCGGCTTCAACCTGCAATGGGCCTGGTCGTCCGGGCATCTGGCCGGGCTGCTGCTGTAATAAGTTGACAATAATTTTAATTATGGTAAACCTGTAAACTGCCCGCGGCAGCTTACAGGTTTACTTTTTCGTCTTAATAAAGTCTTAATCCTCCCCCTGCTTGTTTCTTAAGAGGCATTTCGGTACCATGGAGCCAGAAAGGAAAGAAAGGAAGTGCCCCTATGGAACCCACGCTGCGGACCATCAATGCCGTGATCTCGGCGCTGTTTTTTATCTGCTATACCTATCAATTTCTCTATATCCCACTGGTGCTGCTGAAAAAGCGCCGGCCCCTTCCCTGCCCTGCCGCACCCCACCGGTACGCGGTGCTCATCGCTGCGCGGAACGAGGAAAGCGTCATTGCCGGGCTGCTGGACTCACTGGCCGCGCAGACCTACGATATGTCCCTGGTGACGGTGTTCGTGGCGGCAGACAACTGCACCGACAGCACCGCCGCCATCGCGCGGGAACATGGGGCGGTGGTGTACGAGCGCTTCAATCATGTGAACGTGGGCAAGGGCTACGCCCTGGATTTTCTGCTGCAGCACATCGGTGCAGACTACCCCAACGGCTTCGACGGCTACTTCGTGTTCGATGCGGACAACATCCTGGCGCCGGACTACCTCGAGCGCATGAATGAGAGCTTCTCCGCCGGAAACGAGATCGTGACCAGCTACCGCAACAGCAAAAATTTCGGCGACAATTGGATCAGCGCCGGGTATGCCCTGTGGTTCCTGCGGGAGAGCCGCTATCTGAACGGCGCGCGGAACCGGCTGGGCAGCAGCGCCGCCGTAGGCGGAACGGGCTTTCTGTTCTCACAGCGGATACTGGACGAGAGCCATGGCTGGCGGTTCTATCTGCTGACGGAGGACATTGAATTCTCCATCTACCACATCCTCCGCGGCGAAAAGATCGCCATCTGCGAGGACGCGGTGCTCTACGACGAGCAGCCCACCAGCTTCCGCCAGTCCGTCCGCCAGCGGCTGCGCTGGGCCAAGGGCTACATACAGGTGTTCCGCCGCTACGGCGCGGAGCTGCTGAAGGGCACGGCCAAGGGCAGCTGGAGCTGCTTCGATATGTCCATGTCCATCCTGCCGGCGTTTATCCTGACGGCGCTGGGCCTGCTGGCCAACCTGACGCTGTCGGTGCTGGGCCTGCTGCAGGGCGACGGCGTGTGGTTCGCCATGCGCTCCCTCCTGGAGTGCATGGGCAGCATCCTGGCCACCCTGCTGGTGCTGGGCGGCATCACCGTGGCCAGCGAGTGGCGGCGCATCCACGCCCCGGCGTGGAAGAAGGTCGCCTTCACCTTCACGTTCCCGCTGTTCATGCTGACGTATCTGCCCATCTCGCTGGCGGCGCTGTTTATGAAGGTGGAGTGGAAGCCCATCCACCACAGCGTGAACCTGACGTCGCTCCCCTCCCCCGCTGTGAAGAATTGACCTTGTGCAAAGGCGGGAATAGGGGTATGATAGAGATATACCACACCCACAGGAGGTCCCTCTATGTACACGATTTTGGTCGTTGATGATGAAAAGGATATTGTCTCCGCGCTGGAGATCTATCTCAAGGCCGAGGGCTACCGGGTGCTGTCCGCCTGCAACGGAAAAGAGGCCCTGGCCGCGGCGGCGCGGGAGGACGTGCACCTCATTCTGATGGATATCATGATGCCCGTGATGGACGGACTGTCCGCCATGGCCCAGCTGCGGCAGACCAGCAACGTACCCGTGATCCTGCTGACCGCCAAGGGCGAGGACACCGACAAGGTACTGGGGCTGAACGTGGGCGCAGACGACTACATCACCAAGCCCTTCAACCCGGTGGAGCTGCTGGCCCGGGTGCGCTCACAGCTGCGGCGGTATTTGCAGTTGGGCGGCGGGCAGGTGCAGGCAAGCACGCTCATCATCGGCGGTATCTGCCTGGACGACAACGCCAAGACCGTCACCGTGGACGGCGACCCAGTGGCGCTGACACCCAAGGAGTACGACATCCTGCGGTTCCTCATGCGGAACGCGGGGACGGTGTTCTCTCCCAATGAGATCTACCGCCGGGTGTGGGAGGACGTGCCGCTGAACGCCGCCGGGGCCATCGCCGTGCACATCCGCCACCTGCGGGAAAAGTTAGAGATCAACCCCTCAGAGCCCCGGTACATCAAGGTGGTCTGGGGCAAGGGCTATAAGATGGAGGGCGGCATCTCATGAAGGGATTTTTAGACAAGACGTGGGCGAAGGCCGCCGCCTTTGTGCTGACGCTGGTATTCGGCGTGCTGACCGTTCTGGGCGGCGTGGGTGTGGGTATCCTTATCAGCTACGACGTGTTTCTGGACGGCGGCGACTTCCTGCGCCAGACGATGTACGAGGGAAACTGCGTCAGATCCATCGACACCGCCGACAGCTTCCTGCGCGGCACGCTGGCCAATGCGGGCGTGCTGGTCAGTGACGGCACCTATGACTACAGTACCGTTGAAAATGGAGATGTCACCGAGGAGGAGCGGGCTCAGGTGATCAGCGACCTGCCCCGCGTTTTTGCGGAGGAGTTCTCCCGCGATGCCGCCGACTGTCACCTGACCGTCACCGTCAGAGGAAATGGGGAGGTCGTCGGTACCTTTGAAAATTTTGAGCTGACAGACGGTGACAAGCCGCTGTACGCCACGCAGGAGACGTTCACCTACGCGCTGAACACCGGCAATACGGCCATGGTCACCATTGCCGCCGATCTGCTGCGCACCGAGGAGGCGCCCTCTTATTCCTATCTGCTGGACATGTGGCTGGTGGAGCACACCACGCTGACGGTGTTCCTGACGGTGCTGTTCGCGGCGCTGGCACTGTTCTTCTTCTGCTTCCTCATGGCCTCTGCCGGCCATTGGGCGGGGCATGAGGGCATCCATCTGACGTGGCTGGATAAGATCCCGGCGGACGTGTGGCTGATCGTACTGCTGTGTACGTTTTTCATTGGCTGGGAAGCGTTCTATTACGGGTGGGGACGCGTTTTCTTCTGCGCGGCGCTGGTGCCGCTGGTGCTGCTGTTCCTGTGCGCCTTTGCCGCCCAGTGCAAGGCGGGCACCGTCCTGCGGAGCGCGCTGATCGCGCGGATAGCCCGGTTCCTCTGGCGCATTGTCCGTTCGCTGTTTCTGGGGCTGTGGCGCATCGCCAAAAATCTGCCGCTGGTGTGGAAAACGGCGCTGGCGGGACTGGTACTGGCGTTTGTGGAGTTCTTCCTGTTTGAGCAATCCCGCAGTGCCAGCGAAAGCACCGTCATCTTCCTGCTGCTGAAGCTGGTGGAGCTGCTGGCCATCCTGTACATCGCCCTGAATCTGCGGATGCTGCAAAAGGGCGGCGAAAAGCTGGCCCGGGGCGACTTCTCCTCGCCCATCGACACGAAGTACCTCATCGGTGACTTCAAGCGCTACGGCCAGGAGCTCAACGACGTGCAGTCCGGCCTGGAGCAGGCGGTGCAGGAGCAGATGAAGGCCGAGCACCTGAAGACAGAGCTCATCACCAACGTGTCCCACGACATCAAGACGCCGCTGACCTCCATCGTCAACTATGTGGATCTGCTGAAAAAGGAGGACATCCCCTCCCCAGAGGCCCGGGAGTACATCGCCGTGCTGGACCGCCAGAGCCATCGGCTGAAAAAGCTGACAGAGGATCTAGTGGAGGCGTCCAAAGCCTCCTCCGGCGTGCTGAATGTGGACCTACAGCCCACGGACGTGAACGTGCTGTTTTCACAGATCGAGGGCGAGTATCAGGAACGGTTGGCCGCCTGCCAGTTGACGCTGGTAACGCAGCCTCCCGCACCGGGTACCGTCATCCGCGCCGACAGTCGTTTGCTGAGCCGCGTCATGGACAATCTGGTATCGAATATCTGCAAATATGCCCTGCCCGGCACACGGGTCTATGTGGTTTCCACGCTGTCCCGGGAGGCCGTTACCATCAGCTTCAAGAACGTCTCGCGGGACGAGCTGAATATCTCCCCCGACGAGCTGATGGAGCGTTTTGTGCGCGGCGATGCCTCGCGGCACACGGAGGGCAGCGGACTGGGGCTATCCATCGCACGGAGCCTGGTGCAGCTGCAGGGCGGCCGCTTCGACTTGGCCATCGACGCCGACCTTTTCCGCGCGGATATCACCTTCCCGCTGTCGGAGAGCGCAGCAAGCTAAGTGTTTTATACAGATCTGAATAAGGTCGTCATCGGCAGGCAAGCGCCCGCCGATGACGACCTTATTTATGTAAACTAAAAATTTTCTCTTCCCTTCCACCCGCAGCTGTGGTATACTAAGGAAGTATCCGGGTATAGCGAAGTTGGTATCGCGCTTGATTTGGGAGTGCCGTGGCGGTATCCGGGACAGAGTAATGTGAAACGCCGGAAAGCCTTGTAACACCTGCGTTTGCGGGACTTTCTCCGATTGCCGAAAGCGGCATAAAAGCAGCTTTGACCACAGGAATGACCACAGACAGAAAAATCTTTGATTTTCCCCCTCGCCGTGGTATAATGGCAGAAATTGAATATCCGGGTATAGCGAAGTTGGTATCGCGCCTGGTTTGGGAGAATACGCCCAGCCGGATCGCCTAACTTCATAACGGGGTGTTGCGCAGTTGGTAGCGCGCCTGCTTTGGGAGCAGGAGGCCCAGGGTTCGAGTCCCTGCACTCCGACCACCTTTCTTTGAAAAACCGCCTTTTTAGGCGGTTTTTCTGCGTTAAAAGTTTAATTCTTGAGATTCACTTGACCACATTCCAACTGTGGTCAATCAGCCAAATCGGCGGTGGCTGTCCTACCGGATACGAACTGAAAAAACAACGAAATCCCTAACCCATCCCTAACAGGAGTATTTTCAATATTTTTGTGCGCAGGTGTGACAATATCTTGAATTTTTCGGCGTTATGCACTATAATATTTCTGCGGTGGACCTTTGCGCCACCAAGGCAGCCGTATGAGAGTGTCCTCATACGGTTTCTTATTATCCACTAAAGAGAAAAGAGGATTGAATAATGGATTTATCTTGGTCGGCTACAGCAACACCATCCGCTAATGGAAATGTCTTTCTTAAATCGTTTGATGTAGAGAAATATGATACATTATTTGCCACTTTTACTTCCCTTGACGGTTCCGAAAAAAAGAAATACAAAGGCGCAGAGGACTACATTGTACAGCAAGGTGGAACTTCCCTTTCACCTGAGGAACGCAACTATAAGAAATATATTGATGAGATGTCGGCAAATGTTGATCACGGAAAGTTTTTTAGTATCTTACCCGTCGATCTTTACTCTGAAAAAGACACCATCATGGATCTTCTCTCGTCTTTGGAAACCGAAAACTATATTAAGGCAGCATATAAATCCAAAAAGCTAAAGGTAACTGGCGAACTACGGACTGATACAGCAATAAAGTTGACTGATTCTATTCGTCAGGGAAGAAGTTTACTGCAATCTGCATATGCAGCAAATATGCTCTCTAAACCGCTAATCAATTTCTATGCAGCATCGGCATATGCATATGCAACTATAGTCATCAACTCTCCATTACACAAAGCATTAGATAGCCTTAAAGGCTCACACGGCCACACTTATAACCACCTTAAAAACACTGTAGAATTCGGTGGAAAAACTCCATCTGGTACCTTTATTGACCTTCTTGCGTCCATATACATGCCGCAAATTGTCACAGAAAGTGTTTCCTTTAGATACAGTGCACTCCCTTCTCTTGACTTCATTCAAAGCCACGAGGTCAGCATATCATTGATGGCACTTCTTTCTACCGTTCCGGAACTTCATGATCAAGCAATGCAGATTCCTGATGTGCCCAATTCCGTATACCCGTTGAAGATAAAAAGTATTGTAAAAAAAGAAACAGTCGTATATGTGTTCGAAATTGGAAACGGTATAGAAAAGCCGTCTGCCACTTCGCTTAAAACCATTTTTAAAACTGATGATGTGGTTGAGGCCAACGGAAAATACACTGTTGATGTCCCCGTAAATAAAATACGAGATATCATGCCTACAATCTATCAAGATACCCGAGGGGGACTGTGGTACATTGAACCGCTAATTGAAGGACTGTATTTACCCGAGATTTGTTTGCACTACTTGATAATTAGCGCTCTATGTAACATTATGAGATATTCCCCCCATGAATGGAATAACATTCTCTCGAACAAAGTATCTTCCGAGTTTTCATTGCTGATTTCAAAATACCTGCGGCTATTTGAACTGAAGTATCCGATGCTTGTAGTTCAACAATTAACAAACTTCGCACCCGTTATTAAACCCTGATACAAATCAAAGGAGTGGAAGGCCTTTTGCCCTCCACTCCTTTGTATATTGCCTATCCCACTCTCTCGAACGGGATTACCTTGCACCGGCTTTCCTCCGGCGGGTCGGGAGGTTCCGGGGTGTTGGCTGCCGTGACCGATTCCATGAAGCCGCCGATTTTCTCAGCCGCACCTCTCTGCATATCATTGGTGATATGCGTATAGGTGTCCAGAGTGAAGCCCGCGCTGTAGTGACCCAGCATGCTGGACAGGGTCTTCACATCCACACCGCTGGGGATCGCCATCGTGGCGAATGTGTGTCTCAAATCGTGGAAGCGCACGTGCTCCTCGATGCCTGCGTTTTTCAGCAGCTTCCGGTTGATCCGCGACACGGCGTCCGGACTCCAGTAACCGCCTGTGCGGGGCGACGGGAACAGGATGGGGTTGTCCGGGTGCTGCTCGTGCTCCTGCACCAGCAGGTCTACCGCCTGCTGCGACAGCGCCACCTTGCGGACGGAGTTTTTCGTTTTCGGCTCTGTCACATCCAGTTCGCCCTCCATGCGGGTGACCTGCTTGTTCACCGTCAGGATGCGCTCCTTCACATTCAAGTCCTCCCACTGGAGCGCCAGCAGTTCGCCCCGGCGCAGGCCGCTGGACAGCTCCAGATAGAACATGGGCAGGACACCGTACTTCTCCGCTTCCTGGAGGTATCTGCCGATTTTCTCTGGCGGGAGGATGGTCATCTCTTTCTTGTCCTTGGGCGGGATGCGGCAGTTCTCGCAGGGGTTGTGCGGGATGAGCCGCTCTTTCACTGCCTGCTTCAGCGCCGCCTGCAGCACCGCATGGACACGCCGCACGAAGGTGTTGGACAAGGCTTTGTCATTCTGTTTCGCCCCACGGGGCATCCTACCGTTTTCTTTCAGGTCGTTATACATTCTCTGGATGTGGATGGACGAGAGCTGCTTGAGCTTGATCGCGCCAATGGCCGGAATGATGTGGTGTTCAATGATCCCCTCATAGCCCTTGGCGGTGTTGTAGCGGATGTTGGGCTTGCTGTAAGTTTCAAACCACAGGCGGCACCACTCCGCCGCGGTGTAGTCGCCCGTGTGATTGAGCGGCACGCCGCGATTCTCCCGAATGGCTTTCGCCAGCTTTTCTTTGCACTCCGCCTGGGTCTTTGCGGACACGCTTTTCTGGATGGCCCGGCCGGTGACCGGGTCGATGCCCTGGGTGTATCTGCCCTCCCAGCGGCCGCTGGGCTTTTTTCGGATGCTGCCCTCGCCGTTGGCTCGTTTCTTGGCCATTTATGATCCCTCCTTTTTAACACAAACACATACCACAGAGTTTTTGGAATAGCTACTAAAATATTTCAGATTTTTTCGCGGCCTGTTCGTCGATCCATTCCATGAATTTGTCACGGGGAACGATGATGCGGCTGCCCAGGGTAATGGTGGGGAAATCCCTGCGGTGGGCCACCTCATAGGCGTGGGCCAGACCGATGCCCAGCACATGGGACACATCCTCCACGGTCAGCATCAGCGGGAGTTCATCAAAAGAATTGTATTTGGATTTTCTCATTCAGTTCCTTTCTACCCTCCGCGCGGAAGGGTTTTAGTTCTTTGTTTTGCGGCGCAGTTTTTGCGCCGCTTACATGGTCATGTCGGGCCACTGCTCCTCATGGTCATCCGGCTTGTGGCCCAGGGCGATGCGCTTCTCCTGCAGCTTTTTCAGCCGCTTCCTGTCGATCTGGATTCCTCCGGGGCGGGACTTGGGTACGGAGTTGTCCCGGAACACCCGGCTCATGTGATGGAGCAGCCGAGTCACCGCCAGCATTGCAGAGGGCGGACGGTTTTCCTCCAAGTGGTTCAGGAGATACTGTGCATACTGGTTGTCCTGCTCGGCGGATCGGGTCAGCCAGTGGACGGCCCGCTCCTCATCGCAGGGAGCTTCCTTGCTGGTGAGATACAGCTTGCCCAGCATGTACTGGGCGTAGGGATTTCCTCCCTCCGCCGACCTGGTAAACCACTCTATGGCGGCATCACTATTCCGTTTGATCAAATCGCCTTTGAGCAGTCCCTTGGCCAGCCGGTACATGGCATAGCTGCTTCCGTTGACCGCGGCGGTGTACAGCCAATTCATTCCCTGCCGGATATCCCGTACCTCCACATCATCGGAAAGGTATAGCTTGGCCAGGGAGTACTGCGCCACAATGTGTTCCTGCTCCGCCGCCTGTTCGAACCAGTACCGGGCATTCGCCGCGTTGGGTATCAGCAGAGGACCGTCCCGCCAGAGCTTTCCCATCAGGTACTGGGCATACCTGTCGCCGCTCTCTGCCAGCTTGTCCATTTCAGAGACGGCGTCGCTCCGCTCCTCCATGGTCAGGCTCTCGTCCCGGATGATATCCCGCAGTGTCCAGTAGTCGTAGGGTTCGTTTCGAAATTCTTCCGGCTCGTCCTGCTGATTGAGGCCTTTCTCCTCGAAGCCGATCTCACCCAACCGCAGACACTCCGCTTCCTGAATGACCGCGTTTTTGATCTGCCGGAACTCCTTTTGCTGTGAGAGCGGGATGTGTTTCTGGGGCTTGTCGTGGTAGTAGCTATCCACCCTGCCCTGAAACATCAGCCACTGGTCATAGCACTTGCTCACAGCGGGGAGCCGTTCCATCTCGTCCACGATCTCATCCACCAAAGCCTTCAGCCGCTTTGGTAGATAGCCGTAGGATTTTTTGCCCTTGACCGTTCCAAGCTGCGCCGCCAGCTCCAGCATGAGCCGCTCGGCATCCGGGTGGTCACACATACTGTCCCGCATGGTCTGTACCAGTTCCAGCATCGCCCGGCGGGATTCCCGTACCAGTTCATCTCTGGACTCAGACTTCTGTTCGTAGAGATGGAGCATTTCGTTGCGGAAAATATCATTGGTCAGCTTGGACTTGATCTGACGGATGCCCTCCTTGGACAGATAGGCATGGCCCGCTTTTGCGGACCAGGCCATCATGTGGATGTGCGGGTGCTCGCCCTCGTCGTGGAAAGCGGCGTACCATCGGAAGTCGCCGGGTGGGATCTTCATTGCCGCCGCGATGTCGTTGCGGTGGGCGCGGATGAGGTTTCGCCATGCGGCGGCGTTGTCGAAGCCGAGCCGGGCAGCATCCTCACGCTTGAGGGAGATGATGTGCGTCCACACGTTTCCGGTGTAGCTCTTCAGCTCCGTCATGGCCTCCTCCAGCGAAACGGCGTCGTCATCACCGAACAGGCCGTGAGTACCGATGCGCTCAGCACGAGGCCGGGTGGCGATGTACTTCATGTACTGCTCTGACTCGTGGATGGCATCCCAGTTGGATTCCAGCGCCAGCGTGATGAACGCAGAGGCGTTGACCTTGGTGGGCTTCGTCAGGTAGTCCTCGTACTCATAGAGCGTTTTGCTGTCCGGGAAGTCTTTCACCAGCTTGGCGATGAGCTGCTCCTGTTTTCGGGTGGGCGGACGGTCATCCGGGATAAGCTCCACCCGCTCCCGCGTTGCGATGTAGCGCAGGTATCCGGAGGCTCCGCCGGTGCTTTTGATATAGGGACTCTTGAGGATCAGTCTTGCCATTCGTCATCATCCCAGTTCGGCTCCTGACGGGAGCGCGCATACTTCTCCAGAGAGATAGTACCGTTTGTGGCTTTCACATTCCGGACACTCTGCGCCCGTCTGCGCTTCAAGTCATCCCGGTCCATCTCGAACGCTTCGGCGATGATACCGTTGGTCATGTCCTGCTCCACACATCTGGTAAAATCTCTGCGGGCGATATAGTCCTCCAATCTGCTCAGTCTGCCGTTGATGGCAGACATGATCGCCATGGGCAGCAGCGTTGTGTTGTCCTGTATTCCCAGATAGTCCACATAGAAGTTCACCGCTTTCTCGATGAACTCATTTTTGCTCTGGCAGTTGTCGGCGGCGTACCATTGCTCGATCCTTTTTCTGGTTTCCGGCTGCATCCGGAATGCAATACGATCTCTGGTCTCTTTACTCATTCAATTCCTCCTTTTTGCTGTAAGACATCCTTGAAAAGCCCTGCAACACGGGGCTTTTCGGGAAAGCTGACGCCATTGCCGCTTTTTTCGCCTCTCAAAGACGCCAGCTTCAAGCTCCCGAAACTGCCCGCACTGCGGGCAGAAGTGGCGGCTGCGGCGGCACTTGCGACGCCATGCCTTTATCCTGCTTTTTCTTTCGTCCCGCAAAAGTCTGCCGAAAACGGCTCACATCCGGCTTCAATCCCCTGGTCGGGACTGGGACTCGCTTCTTCCCGGAAAGGCGCACACAAGGCGTTCTGGCGACCCTGGGCGTTGGACTTTTTGAGGAGTTCTGCCACACGATAGCGGGCGGTAGCCTCCTCCACCTGCCGGAGCTGCCGCTCATAGAATGCTTCGAGTACACCTTGGATAGGGCGAACGGTGTAGAGCAGATTTCCGTTCAGGGGTCTGCCATCTTTGCTTCGTACCATCGTCGGCTCCGTGTAGATGAGACCTTTCTCCTCCAGCTGCCGCACATACTTTGCCACCGTATTTTCACTCATGCCGATCGCATGACCGATGGTTTTGTAACTGGGGTAGCACTGGTAGGTCTTACGATTCTCGCACCGGAGCAGATAGGAATAGAGGGAGATCTCACGAAAATCCAGACCGATGCTGAATATCTCGTTTGGTACCATAAAATAGTTTTTCTCTGCACTGCGCTTGGGCCATTTGTTGAAACTCAATTCATACCTCCTGTATTGTCGTAGAGTCCGATGACGCTCACACAGGGAACAGAAAAATTTTCATTGCTTTTCTGCTGTTTACCTGATATACTTTTATCAGTAGATTTGTGCGTGCCTGTGTGTGCGCCGAGCCGCCGGACTGTTGCCGCAGTCGCGGCGGTTTTTATTTTGCGGGTGTGTTGTGTGATCCACATTCCTCCTTTGCCCTCATCTGTAAACTATCTTTTTCGCCTCCTCCGTGTTAGAATAAAAAGAGACCGTGCTCCCGGGAGCACGGCCAGAGATGGAATGACCTTCCGAACGGATTGCCGTATGGCGGAGAGCACTCATGCTCTCATAGATGCTCTGTCGAAGACCATGTGGATTCGTCGGCGCGGAGACCGTGCCGTACCGAACCAGGGGCAACCTCACCCGGGTGAAATTGTCCTTCTATTATTACTTAGAGAAAATTCGCAAAATCGGAAGGTCTGGAATTGTAAACTTTTTGTGAACGCAGAAAGGGCGGTGAGCTCATGTCCTTCAAGGATACTCAGTCGTACAAAGAACTTCAGTCTGACTGGCGCTGGATACACGAAATGGACCCGGAAGCTGCCGCCGCTGCAGACCAATGGGTGAAAGAGCATCCGGAGGAGTGGAAGGAGCTGGAGCATATGCTCTACTACAGCGAGGCGAACTTTCACAAGCGTGTAGCACCGGATACTCTGGAGGATTTGGATATAAAGCAGCCCCGATCTTACAATCCGGAAGCGTTCCTGCCGGAGGAAGTACGCAACGCAATTTACAACGACAGACGGTGGTTTGACCGAAGCAAGTATCTGCCGGAGGGTTCTGATGAAGATCCCTTCATGTATTTGGACACCCAAATCTATGACGCCCTGCATGCACTGACCGAACTGCAGAGGGAGATTTTGTTCCGCACGATCATCAATGGCGAGTCCACTGAATCCGTCGCACAGGACAAACAGTGTTCGTCCAGAAACATCCGGGATATCCGAACCCGTGCGCTTCGACAGATACGGGCCAAAATCAAAAGACGTGAAGGCTACGGCAGACCCGACGTTGTCATCATTATTTTGCTGTTTATGCTGCTTGTTGGTGTTCCGCTTGCTTGCTGGGGAGAACAGCTTTGGGCCGCATATCCCTGGCTGGAGTCTGTGGCTGCAGTGCTTAGCGCATTGGTTATGGCTGTCATGTTCCAAAATTCCCTCCGCAGAGAAGCAGAAAGGCTGCTGCGCCAGCATTGGGCCAGCCTGAATGGATCGCAGAAAAAAGAATAATTAAAAGAGGGCGTGAATTATGGAAAGCAATTCACGCTCTCTCCTTTACTTCATCTGAGAAAAATAGAAGCCTGCTGAAACATTCTCAGCAGGCTTCCATGGAACAGCGGATTTTTATTATGCAGCCATCCTGTCAAGCTCTCGCATATGTAGCATTGTTGTACTGAACAACCAGTTCGCTTCCATCTGCGGGTCTTTGTGTATAGTCATTTGATAGTGATTGTATTAACACTTCTCTTATTTCAGGAGTCGTATTCAAATTGTTTAATTCGTGAATTATTCCACCAGGAAACCTTTTAGTTAGCACAAAGACGAACACCGCGCACAATTGAAACACATCTGAATATGTGCCGATCAGGTCACTCTGAAAATAGCTGCAATCAACAGCTTCTGGACTCATCCAAAAGGCAGGGCCAACCTTTTCATTTGGTTTTGTTATTTCTCTGTGTTCCTCCGGGTCAAGGAATGTACACAATCCAAAATCACTAATTACCCATGTTTCGCCTTTGATAAGCACATTCTCTGGTTTGATGTCTCTGTGGATTGCAACCTTATGAATCTCCGCTAACGCTTCACATAGGCCGCGGAATTGCGCAGCATATATCTCATAGGGTACTGACTCAACACTCCGCAGGTAGTCGACAAGATTTCTATCAGCGCGTTCCATAATAACAAACGGAAGTTCCACTGCTTGCCCTTTACTATTAACCGTATCAACCTTTCCCTTATCAACATAACGAATAATATGCGGGTGATTAATGCGCTCCAGCAAAGAGACTTCCTGATCAAATCGCTTTTGGCTTTTTGGAGAAAGTTGGAGAAGAAATTTAACGGCATAAATCGAACCGCTTGAATCAATGCATTCGTACACGGCTCCATTTCCACCGGAACCAATTCGGTCCAGCAATTCATAACTCTTGCCAGAAAAAGAAACGATTTCGTCCTCTATATCGAAATGCGCCGCCTTAAGATATACCGTCATATTCGGCCTTCTTTCTATACGCAGATGACAACCGCTCCATCAAAAAGTCTATTCTCCATTGCCTATTAGAAAGAGAATTTGCATCACTCAGACAGCGGGTGGCATATTCTCTATACAAATCATCATCACTTTGAGGACCAATATTGTCACACATTTCACGCAAGATTTCTCTTGTACTCTCCAGACTTTCGCAATTTAAGACGGCCTCTTTGCGCAATTCGAATATGCAGGCAAACAGAGAATAGAAGTCAGATTTCTGCTTGAATCTTGTATCTTTCATTGGGAATTCTTCTGCGTCAAAGACAAGTGCGATATCGTCAATAATTCCGGTAAAAATATCGACGATGTCTGCTTGATTATCAAGCTGCATATATTCCTCGCATACCGCATCCAAATAATCTTTTTTGTCCTGAATTCCTTTGAGAATGATTGTGAGCAATTCTTCAATGTACTCTACATCAAGCATTCTTCTGCGCTGCTTTACAGAGAAAATCTTTGCCTCTTCGAAGAACTTGTTTTCAGACAGCTCTTCTGCGAGGTGTATAAAGTCTCCAGGAAAATCGGCACGGCGGAGCTCTTGCTTATTCAGCTGCACAGTGTACTTATTCACACGAGAATACAAATCTCGAATCTCTTCGTCAGTGGGATTGAAAATTTCATTAATGTCAATCTTATATCGCAGAATCTGATTCTGTACTTCAGGCGGAAGCTCCGAGAACTTTTTATCTTGGTGTTCACCTATATATGGTTTTTTAAGCGCAAGCTCATTTTTCACAAACTTAAGAATAGCCGTCAATCGCTGTTGCCCATCAATAACAACGCGATAAGTATTTCCATCCCGGATAATCGATTTAATATACACTTTGGGTATAGGGATTCCTTTAATGATGGTATCAATAAGCATGATTTGTGCTGCTTTGCTCCAGACCTCGTTGCGCTGGAAATCCGGTCTTAGCTCTAAGCGGCAACTATCATTCCAGTCGCGCACATCAGATATTGGATGTGAGTATGATTCCCATTGCATAATTTCAACCCTTTCTTTGTGAGAAAATGTTTCAACTCCAAAAATCCTTCAATTTCTTGGCTTTGCTGGGATGTCCAAGTTTCCTATGAGCTTTTGCTTCGATTTGTCGTATGCGCTCTCGTGTGACTCCATATATCGCACCTACATCTTCAAGCGTAAGAGGTCTATTATCGTCAAAGCCTGTTCTGAGACGTATAACATCAGCTTCTCTGGGAGTCAACGAACCAAGTGCATTTAAGAGAGCGTTTCTGGCCATTGAGGAGGCGACTTTTTCAAACAACAAATCGTCTGTTTGAATCAGTTCCTGTGGCAAAGGCAGAGTTTCCCCACAGTCGTTTTCTTCAAAATAGTCGGCAAGATACAGGTGATTTTCAGCTTGCTTAATCGCCATAGTGAGGTACTCACCGGCTTGTGAAAAAGGAACATCTAATTCATCTGCAATTTCAGAAACAAGAGTTTCGCAGAGACTACCTGGCACGCAATCACCACACCAGTGATTAAGGTAGCGTTCGTAAGCCGGAAGCATTTTTTCTTTATAGTGAGCAGGAAAATAATACTCCATCCAGATAGGATTGCATTCCCTGTTAATATTCTGCTGGATCCACAAAGACGCATATGACTGGAATGCCGAAAACCCATCCGGGTCAAATCTATCGACTGCAATGACCAATCCCACAAATCCGGCAGATACCGCATCGATAATATCATATTGGTGTGATTTTGCCATCGAAAGCGCAATCTTCAACGCAACTCGCAAGTGGATGAGTATCAGGTGCTCCCTGGCATATGCATTTCCTGCAGCAGTCTGCATAGTAAGAGCAGTGATCTCTCCGTACTGTGGCGGAGGCAATTTCCTGATAAGTTCAACCACATATTCAAGATCTGGCGATAACGAGATGATTTCCTCGAAAATAGCCTCATAATCTATTCGGCTGTAGTCCTCAAAATGGTCGACATCTTTTCCGATAGGTGCAGTTTCATAAATTATGATTCCGCGAATTTCAAGTGCTTCGCTCAGTTGATCAACTTCAGATACAGACAGGGAGTAGGCGTCCGACATGTCCATGATATCGTCAAAAGTCAAGAAACCTTTTTTCTCAGACTCAGCGATCAGTAGCTTTTGACAGTCTGCAACTTTGGACATCCCGGACACCTCCCTCCTTCGGAGTCTATATCTTATTCGGCATTAGCACGACACAGGTCCAGGATATCTTTACTGGTAATGCCTTCATTAAATCTTTCATTGAATTCCTCTGCAAAATCATACATACGGTTAATGTATTCGGCGGGATCTGTTAATCCGTCAACGAGCTTTTCGTACAAAACCTCCACGCCGCCAAGTACATAGGAATCAAACAATTGAAGATCAACCTCATCTGCTCCGAAACGCCGGAAAGCCTTATCTAACCGTGCTTCCTCATTAGGCTCGTGCTGGGTATCCAAAATGAGTATAAGACGGAAAATATATTTCAACTGCTCAGAGTTGTTTATAAGCTGCTCTGGGAAGATATTCTGGTCCGCTACAGCGCCATCGGAGTCTTTAGAGCCCTTCCGTTTGAAGAGAAATCCAATCAAGGGTGCATTCATGTAAACATCCAGATTGCGCTCAAAGAGCTTCGCCTTTGCAACATCGTCAAAAACAGATGTCAATGCACTAACCATTTCCGCATGGCTTCCTGTAAAACGATACTGTTTATCAAACATGATGACACCCCCTTATACCAGACGAGTATGGAACTCATCGATTTTTTCAAAGTAATGACGGGTCCTTACTTTAGTGCCAAGGTGTTCTTCTGCCAACTCACCATCTGTATCTTTGATAAATATGACAACCTGTTCCGCCGTTTCGGGAATTGCAGAACAAATTGCCTTGATTCTCCGTTTATCAAAAGCAGACAGCGGAGCATCCATAACGAGAGGATAAGGCTCCGAATACGCCTCGTCACCATTCTCAAGCTGATTTTCTCTCGCCATTTTGATGATAGCAGAAATAAATGCAAAGATAACAGAGATGCTCTGAGCAGTAGATGTCTCGACTCCACCATCAAAGTCAGTTACATAGACGGAAATATTGTAATGCTCATCAATCGTAAGCGATAGGCCTCCATCGTAAATGGACTTAAATATCTCGTTGATGTACATTTGCAGCTTCGTTCTGATTTGCGCTTCCTTTTGCTTATACTCCGCGTTCAACTCATCGTAAATTCTCTGAGTATATGCCTTGTACAATTCAATCATCTGATTGTTCTTGTCGAGGAGAGAGAGTTCAGAACGGCTATTCTCTTTCTGCTTCTTTTCCTCTTCAAAAGCACCCTGCTTACGAAGCAATTGCTGCTGTTCAGATCTACGTTTAGAAATCGTATCTGCGCAAGCCCGGATTTGAGCGTTCAGTTTCTTAACTTGTTCCCGAACATCATCGCCATCGAGCTTTTCACTGATAATGGCTAACTGTTCTTCAATATCTGCAATGGATTCTTCTTGCTGGCTAATCAAGCTGACCTGCTCTGCGATATCCTGATACAAAGAAACCTCTTTGCGATATTTAGAACGAGAGTCTTTTACAAATTGGCCTACAGTAACGCCAATAGACTGCGGTGGTAAATAATCCATCAGCTCCATGACCTTGTTGTAAGGGATGGTGCCAGGGTCAAGATGAGTCCCGCAAATGCATGTGCCGCGCTTCAGTAAAAATTCGATGGTCTTAGAATGCATTTCCGGGATATCTTTCCCGCTAAAATCGCTGTGAGAAAGAACTTCCAGTGCTCTGCGTGCAAGTGAAAGCGAGAAAAACGCAGTCATTCCATCATTGAATTTCTTGCAGCTTTCTTTAATGAATTGTGCTTTCAGTTTCTTGAGCTTTTGCAGTTCTGCGGTCAAGCGATCTCTTTCATTTTGCAGCTTTTCGCCATCGGCATATTGTTTGATATCCTGTTCAAACTTGGCTTTTGCAGATGATGCCGCATCGATCTCATCATCGATTTCAATCAGACGCTTGGCAATTTGTTCAAGCTCACTCTGAAGTTCATCAATACGCTTCGAAAGTTGCTGAATTCTGCCGCTACTATCACCAGTATAGGCCTCGTTGAACTTTCCCATAACGGAACTCGTTCTGGTAGGCGCAAGATGTCCCAATGCAGCCAAAGTAGCCTTTAATCCGGTCAGTCCCACAACAGCGTTTGAGAAACCACTGCTCTTTCTCCCGCTGGCAATCTCCTTACTCATTTTTTCGATGCGTTCACCGTCAAAGAAGAAGTAATTTGAAAGCTCCTTAGGGAGAATTTTTTTGATTTCAGCTTCGCATTCAATCTGCTTCAAATAGCGGGTATTTCCATCAGCGGATTTGACCGCAATGTTTAATACTGTGTTCGCGCCGGTCACTTTGTTACTGTAGGATTTCTTATATTCTTGTGTCCGGACGATTTCATAAGCTGCACTACCGTGAGTGAGTCTTAAAATGACTTTAACCGTTATTTTTTGATCTGGCGTCATCTGCTCCGCGAGAACTCTGTTAAGTATGATCTTATCGGTGAAATCCGTTTCACCATACAGGCACCAGAAAAAAGCCTGGGCAAAGGTAGTTTTACCGGTTCCGTTTTCGCCAATGATCAGAGTGACATTTCGCTCTGGATCGGTAGAAAAATCCATTTTTTCATTGATGAACTGTCGAAAGTTCTGCAATTCTATTGATTGGAGCAGCATCGAACTTCCTCCTCTATCCACTTTTTGATGTCGTGAATCATTTGTGCATCAGTTTTGTTTTTGGTGCGCAAATTAGTGTTTTCAGCGATGACAATCTTCCGTTTCAGACGATCGATTGCCTTCCGGTCAAGGTCAAACTTCGATGTCTCCATATGGATCCTCCTTTTCATCATCGTTCAAATCGTAGGGCAATCCATAGCAGTCACAGATTTCCCAAATCAATTGCGATGCTTCCATAGAGTTCATAGACAACCGTCCGAACTCCAATACTCTCGCAAGTTCGTTTTTCACCAGAGACAAATCTCTTCGCATTTGTTCTTGTGTTAAACCAGACACTTCATCCAAAGGCCGGGGTAAAGTTACAAAATCAAAAATCTCTGCAAATTCTTTGCCTGTTTCGGGAGACTTTCTTAACACTCGCCCTCGGCGTTGAATGTACTCTTTAGGATTAGTAGTGCTTGCCAAAATAAAAGCGGTGCGAATACCGGGAATATTTACGCCTTCGTCCAAACACTTGATAGCAACGATGGCCTGTAGATCGTCACCGTCTTTAAAGTGCTGTTTTATGGCGTTACGTTCGTCGATATTCTCTTCTGCTGTAAATTTAGATACTTTCATACCTAATTCGTTGCCAAGTATCCGGGTTACAGCTTCAATTTGCTTAATGTCACCCTCGTCTACATCTGAGCTGTCGGCGTTTGGGGGCAACACATTTGTTGCGCCACAGTATACCAGAAGGAAATGCTCGTCCTTATATGGAGCAATGACTTCTTTAAGGCGAACAAGCTTGAGCGCTGCGGCTGCGACTATGCGGGAACGCTGGATTGCCAGCATTTCGCCATAGCTATCCAACTTGACCTTACCGCCCCGACTTTTGATTACATGGCGGGATATCTCGAAGGATAGTTGCTCATACTTTTCGAGTTCTTCGTCGTTCAGATAAACAAGGACAGGGTAGTATTTGTAAGGTGTAAGTTTCTCTTCTTCAATTGCTCGTTCAAGGCTATACTCAATACACTTTTTCCCGAAGAAGCTATAAAGGGTAGCGGTGCCTTCCTCGTCACGATGCCTTTCCAATGTAGCAGACAAGGCGAGCCGGTAAGTAAATCGTTCATCCAACAGCTTTGCATAACTCCGTGCACCAAAATTGTGCGCCTCGTCTACAACGAGGAGAACCGGGCTTTTTATCTTCCCAATCTGTTCTTGGACAAAACTGTTTGCAAATGTAGCATTCGTGCAAATGAAACAAAAAAAGCGCTTTTCGTTTCTGAGCTTTTGATCCCGAACAGCCTTAGATAATCTCTTTTTCCAGTCTTTTTGGGACGAGCTACTGTAACCGATGATTGGCTGAATATTGAACTTTACGATATCATCTACCCATTGTTCCACCAGGTGCTGATAGGGACAAACGATGATAACAGCAAGCTCGTCATTTAAGTCCTCCGATAATTTTGAAATAGCACCTAAACCTGTAAATGTCTTTCCGGTACCAGTTGCCATATCAAATATGCCGCGATAATTTTCACCTACCCATGCAGAGATGGCTTGTTTCTGATAATCATGCAGGGTTATGTTCTGAGGTATTCTTGCTCCAACCACACCATGCGTTTCCGTATGGGAGGCAAAGCTTCGTTGATTTTCTTTTCGAGGAGGAAACTGTTCCTGGTCGATGTTGAAGTTTGGTGCTTTCTTTCTGTATTTCTCAATCAAGGCATCCGTTATTTTGGGGAATTCCAAAACGCGAATGCTTGGCTCACAGTCACCCCATATAGAATAAAATGCATTTTCCTTTAATCGAACGCGTTCAGATTCACCTTCGTCGTACCAACTACGAAATACGTCGATGGTTTCATAATTCAGAGACATTGCGGTAGAGGATTCATTCATCGAACCGGAAAATGCGACCTTATTGCCGTCAGCATCTTCGATGATACCCATTTTTTCGTGGTACATTCCAATTCCTTTGGCATCCTCTGTATAGGCAATCCGGATATCCAAAACGCCATTAGCAATAAGATTTGCCAAAAGGTTAAGTCGCTCCATTGAATAATAGTCAGTATGTTCATCGGACAACTGTCCTAACAGAGCTGCCTCAATTACCTCATCACGATCTGCATATCCTTTTTTGATTGCTTCGATGTCATCGTCGGACAGATGTGGGGAAGCTACGATCTGAATCCTACCGCCCCGACTGGCCAAATCAGCAATGCCTTTCGATATCTCAATTAGAGAAGACGAAGAGAAGAATCCCACAGCTCGCTTGTAGGATACGGCTTCTTTGAGCAGAGGAACATAGAATTTCTGCACCACATTGTCAATTAGAGAGCGATATTCAGTTTTTATGGTATGTTCCTGAAAACTCATATGTTGCTCTCCTCACATGTTTTCTTCGATGTAATCGAGGGCTTGCCGGAGCTCCTCGAAATCATCTTCTGAGGTAAAGTAACCCACACTGAACCGAACAGTTCCCGCCGGGAGCGTACCAACAAATTGATGAGCAAGAGGTGCACACTGCAGACCAGTTCTGACAGCGATACCGCAGCGGTCAAAAATCTCTCCCGCACTATCACTGCTAATGCCTTCAATCAGACAGGAAACGATTCCCACATAATTGCAATCTGGATAATCACCGACAATTTTAATAAACCAATACTCTTGTAGAAGTTCAATTAATCTCTTTCGGTGTTCTTGCTCTTTTTTCCAGATTGATCCGATTCCCTGGTCCGACCCCCATTTTAGAGCTGCGTTCAAGCCCGCAATGCCAGAGATATTCATTGTTCCCATTTCATATCGCTCTGGAATGCTCTTAGGCATATTCTGATTAGCAGACTCAAAGCCAGTTCCGCCGAAGATAACCGGGGGCAAATCGATTGCGGGATCCATAATGAAACCGGAAATTCCGGTAGGACCATACAAGGTTTTGTGCCCTGCAAAGACTGCAAAGTCAAACACATTGAGCCCCAGGTTGCAGTCTACAAGCCCCGCAGTCTGCGCCATATCGATCACGGTGGTTGCGCCAAACTTTTTGGCTAACGAGCAGATTTCCGTTACGGGCGCAATCAATCCAAGCACATTACTTGCATGACTCACAATGACTAAATCCGGACGCTCTAATTCAAATTGGTATCTTATTCTATCCAGATCATATTTCATATCACGAGAAACAATAAGTTGATGGACAGAGATGGTGCCAGCTTCTTCGAAGTGATGTAAAGTTCGAGTGACCGCATTGTGTTCAAACGGGCTGATGTAGATAGTTTGGGCGCCTTTACAAATCAGCCCCTGAATAATAATGTTTAGTGCTATCGTTGCAGTGGGTGTAAAAACGACTTGTTTTGCTGGACAGTGCAGTAGCTCTTGCACCAACGCCCTGGTTTCACCAATCAGGGCATTGGCGCTCTGTGCGAGGTTATAACGGCCTCTTCCTGCGTTGGCACCATTCAATCTATAAAACTGGTCCATGCTGGCATAGACAATCTCCGGCTTGGGATAAGTTGTTGCCGCGTTATCAAAGTAGGCCATTACTTCTCCTCCTAACACAATTCTTTCAGTATGTCCATGATAATTTGTCGTTTCTCCTGTTCGGGGATGGACTGTCCCATGGAATCCAATGCATCCGTAACCTGATTGTACAAGAGCTTACCTCGTTTGCTGTAGTCAACCCGAGAAAATCTCTTTGTAACCGATTGGCCATTTTCGCCAACAAAAGTAACCTGATAAGCATCTGCCGCCACTTCCTCTTGTGCATCATCTATGCTTTGGTACGCTTCCGCAGTTGCCTTGTATTTTTTCACATTGGCAGCAAAGCGCTCGTATGTGCTGCTGTCCCAGTCCTCCAAGCGAAGATCTGTGGCTGTTTTGGCAAGGCGGGCAATGAGTGCTTCTTCGTCGTTCGTTGCCGTTTTAAACAGACCGAGACACTTTTCCGTACCATCGGTAAACAGTTGCTCAAAAACCTTTTCATCAAGGCTTTCACACCAGTCTTTAATAACTGATGTCAGAGAAGATGCCTTTAGGTTGTTGGTATTCTGCGATGTAGAAAAAATCTCTTTTACCGTTTGGATAAGATCTTTCTTTAGCTGCGCTATGCAATTATCGTAATATTTTTTTGCTGCAGTGATGTTTTCGGCCAAACCAATACTGAACTGGTTTGCATAATCGAATGCCGTCGGGAGTTTATCGAATAGCAATTCATGGCCACCAGTGCTGTTCTTTAACAACCGCAGCATAGCTAAATAGCGTTTATCAACCTTTTTGCCTTTTACGCTGCGCTTGAGTTCCTTTGTATATTTGGGCAACGCCATATACCAGCGTTTCATTGCAGATACTACATAATCGTAGGCATTAACCTTTTTCTCTGCCTCGATCACATAATCAGAGAAGGTCTCTGCCAAGCGTTGGACAAACTCTGCCTTTTCAGGATCCCAGTCCAGATAAGCTAAAGTGAATCCTTCCGGGTTAGCATTTACTTGGAGCAGTACATCAGCAGTAATAGGAACTTGTCCAAATCTGTCTTGCAGAATCAGCTCTTGCTTAAATTCATGAAACACCGCTGCTAAATAAATAGGGATAAGCCCCTTGCGCAAGCCGATATGGTTTTCTGGTGCCACCAGGCGGCGATACAGCACGCCGAAAGACATACTACCAGCAGCTTTGGTTTCCTGAATGAAGCCAACGATGGTGGTCAACATATTTCTAATCAGCTCATCATCCGGTTTCAGTTCAATACGAACGAGTAGATTATCTGTTACGAGAACTCCTGTCCGTAAAAGTGTACTTCTCATAATGGAAACTTCCTGACCGGAACCTGACAAACCGAGGTTATGCTCTAACTCATTTCTGAGCAAACCGGCAATGATTTTGTTTCTACTATTACTTGCGATAGCGGTAATGTCATTGCGATTGATTGCTTCGTTGTTGACAACCGGGGTAAGAGAATACACATCATCGCAAATGTCCGACAGCAGCCCTGTAAGCGCAGCTTTTCGAGTAACCGGTCTCTCTTCGCCCATGTAAATGTAAATGGACTTAAAACTTTCAGGGTGCGTATAAGTGCTTATAAAGTCAGAAATCACTTCACGAAGATCTTCGTATACAACTTCATATTCATCAAACAGAATCTTGTCTCCAGAAGACTGTTCTCTCAACAACGAAACAGCATTAAATTCTTGGATGATCTCGGTAATCTCTTTATACTTCTTGGGAAGGATGAAAAGGAAACGCTGATGACCGGAGCTGGACTGAATCAGTTCCTCCCGAAGACGACTGATGGATTCATCGCTTTGGGGAATAACACCATACACAACACCATCCGCGTCGATTGCTTCACTTTTCATAGTCCAGTCGACATCCAGTCGAACTTCATCCTCATCAATAAACTCAAAAGAGAAATAGCGAGTCATCTCTCTCTCGTCATTGTAACGAGAGGGGTAAATGTAGTTGTCAAAGTTCGAAGCATTTAAGGTCGCTTTCGTTGAAACTTTTCCGGCCAACGCTGCGACAGAATCACGAATCTTTTGGCCGATATCAACGCCCGAGGTTTGCTTTAGTCTCAAATAGTCATTACTTCTCTTTAAATAAACAACATATTCTTTCTCAATAAGATTGGCTATTGCATCCTCAATCTCTTCAACAGTGTAATTGATAGAGAAAATGCCAACGATTTCATCCTTTGTCGGCTTCAGCTTTTCAAACTGCTCCAAAATATAAATGAGAGACAGCGTTTTTATGATTTTGCTTTCCAAAGATTCCGGCTGAAGTTTTGGCAGAATGGCTGTGGTCAGCAAATATGTTTGATGAATCTCGCTGGTATAAACCTCTTTTCTGAACAGTGGCTCAAAGTAATCATAAATTTTATCCGGAGTAATCACATCGAAACATTGGTCATCATAGCCCGCAAGGAATTCCGGCAATGTAGAAGTTCCCATTGCAGACAAGAAAGTAAACAAGGTTCTTTCGTTCTGAGCAACTCGTTCAGACAATCTCGGAAGGATAAACGTCGAAACGGGGTGAAGAGGATAGCAGGAGTAGAGGATATGCTTTAAATCCTTCCTTGTAGTATCTGTGAAAATTGCATGGTTTGCATAGCGATGTTTTACGCTATCAAACTCCCCTTTATGCTGCTGACAGAATTCCGCCCAAAGAGCAGCATCTTTTTGAATTACAGATGCAATGATTTCATAGGTCTGGGCAAAGTTGTTGTTGAGGTGGATATGTTTAAAACGCTCAGATACGCCTCGCCATCCATCGACCTTCTGTTTAGGCAAAGTATCAATATAATTGGCAATTTCTTTGTGAGAAATCAGCATCAAGTGGATTTGATGCTCGCCACTGCGATTGCACTTTTCAGCAAAATCCTGCAGCATTTTTGTATCGCTGACAGATGCCTCGGAGATATTCGCCTCCAAGAACTTGCTAAATTCGTCATAAACGACATAAATGCCTGTATATCCTTTTGAACGCAATCCTCGAACAGCGCTTTCGTACAGTTCTACAACATCAAACCCAAGAAACGGGCTGAATACGCTGCCAGCAGTCAGTGTAGGGTAAATTCGTTCAAATTCCTCATATGCGGTAATACTATAATCTTCGAGATCCTCGATGAATTTCCCGATGGGTTCATCAATTACTTTTTGCAACTGCACATAGGTATCCGGAAAATCAGTTTTCCATCGCTGAATCACTGCAACTGCAGCCTTGTAGTTGGTTTCTGGCATAATATCCAGCAGTTCATTTTCGGCCAATGTTCTCTGAAGTGCCAGAAGAAAAGCCTGTGGAAGACTGGTGTTGCTGCCATTAATAATTACCGGAAGAAGTTTTTGGTCACTTTCATAATAACTCAACACACACTGATGGAGGCGCTTGTTACTCTCCAGCTTGGGAAGCAGCTTTTCAAACAAGGATATATCCTTTTTCATCAGCATGGAAAGAATCATCAGGATAATATGCGATTTTCCCTTGCCGTAGGCACCAATTAAAACCCGAGCTCTTTCAGTAGAGGTAATCCGGGTACTCAAAAGAATATCCTCGAGAAGAGTAAGCGCCGATTGAGTCGGTATGAAGTTTTTGAGTTTATCATCATTGTTCAGGTCATATCCAATATTCACAGAATATTGAAAACCCGAAGCAACAGAAATCATGTTACTCATTTCCGTTTTCTCCTAATCTTACTTTTCAATGCTTGCGTAATACATATCTACGCATTCTTGGAAAGTACGTTGATTGTTTAACCGGACTATATCCAAGCCAGCCGTTCTGATAATTTTAATTTCGCCAGTTTTTTCTACTCGGTGGAGTATATCGAGCATGGTAATGGCATCCAAGTTAAAAACGCGGCCGATATTGCACGGAGCTGTCAGAAGCTCGTTTAGTGCGATTTCTTCTCTTCCAGCTACTTGGTCCACGATAACCGCCAGAATAACCCATGGGCTAAAGCTCTTTGCTGCCGGGATCGATTTTTTGTAAGTGCGTTTTTCCTTGCTCAAAATATCGATAAATCCCAGTTCTCCAAACGGGCAGTCTATGTTATTTTCGGGAGATATCTTTCCAGGGTTTGATTTATATCTTGGCAAGTAGGTATTAACGATACATGTAAAATCATCATTGAGGGAACGAAGAGCGACGGAAATATCTTCGCCACTCATCAGGACATAACTTTGCAGAGCCGAAACAAAATCCTCTTTTGTGAACTCAGTCATCTTGAACTCATTGAAGAAATAGTACCATGCAGTTGCCTCCTCTTTGTTAGAAGCCAGTTTGTAATGTAAGAGATGGAGCGTTCCGAGTTCTTCAATGTATCGGTCGTGCTCATAAATCTGATTGCCAAGATCCGTAAAGGTCTGAATACGCCGTCCTGCCGCGGGCTCCTGCGTTACCCCAACAGCCTGCAGCCAGTATCGCAAAGCCTTTACCATATTTGTACCGATGCCAAGCACATCAGTTGGATTTTCGTCCCGAGAGACAAAGACGTCGGCTCTATTGTGGACATGTTTCATGCCCTTGCTCAGCCAACCTTTTCTGATGAAAAATGTATCATGGGCACGAAATTTCATAGCCATCGGTACATACCTCCAAATGTCTTACTTCGTTCTTAAGTATTTATCCATCATGCAGCCACCATCCAAATACTTGGCGGTAACACACATTTTGCAGCGAACACACTTATCAGGGTTAATATAATAACTATCACCAACGATAGAGATAGCCCCTGCCCGGCAAAGTGATTCGCACTTTAAGCATTTACGGCAAGCGTTGAACTTGCGGATTTGATATCCAATCATGCGTTGCAAAGACTCATGATCTGCCACATTCATAGTTCTTACTTTTACAGCATATTTATATCCGTCTTGCCCAAATGGCTGGATGGAAATAATGGGTACATTGGTTTTGATATCAAGAACCAAAACCTCGTTCAGGAGCTTTTGACCCAATTCTGGGGCGACTCTCCCGAACGGAGTAAACATGCCTATCAAGTCATCGTCCAAAGGACGTACTAAGCTGTAAATCTTCGCATGATCTTCCGTAGTGCAATTTGTAAACCGGATCTTCACATCGCCAGCTGCGGCCAGACCATTTCCGCCCTGGCGAGCCTTCCATTTTCCAGTGTCGACATATACTTCGGCATCCGGTTTGCCGATTTTTTCAGCAAAGCTTATCAGAAAATCTCTCCACTTTTTAGATTGTTCCGGCATATAGATCCTGGATAAAAACTGCGCACGCTGGTTGTTGTTTGGACAGCACCAGCAGCCAACACGATCATATCCCAATCTATAGGCATCGTTAAAGTCCACTTCTTCAGACAAAATATACAGCCAAATATCAAAGTCTTTCCAAAAGAAGATTGGAGAGGCAACAGTTTGCTGCTGGATCTTTACGGACTCAGCATCATCTTCAATACGGTTATACTTGCTCCGGCTCACAGATTCTGATTTTCTTATTCCGTAAAAAGTCAGGATCTGCTGGTTGCGATACAAGCTGTTAATGACCCTGGTAATGGGGCCGGTCTTAAACATGGAGCAGCACCAACGCATCATTCTTGCCGGAGGACCAATATCTTCGCAAACATCGTAGAATACTTGTTCTCTATTTTTGGCGACCTGGAAAATTGCAAGAGGATGGTTTTCTCTATACCTTGATGCATACTCGATCGTTGCCGGGAACTCTAATGTTGTATCACCAAAAATATGAACTAAGCTCGGATTGCTTAGGGCCTTTATGACGATATCAGCTGTTACGGTAGAATCCTTACCCCCGGAAAACGAAAGAACAATATGTTCTTCATCAAATTTCTCCGCCGCTTTTTTGATAAATGCGTGTGCCTCATCTTTGAGGTAGTGCAGCCTTAATTGATTTGCGCTGATAAATCGAGCAATATGCTCATCAAAATGCTCGTAAGTGTTCTGGTCTCTATACTGCTTAAGCTTTTGGGATAAAGCATCAGTATCAGCATCTTGGAAGGTTTTGCTTGATATTGAAACGGATTTCCCGTTGATGTAATACCGGCTGTTTGCTGCCCATACAGACTTTTCAATATAGGCAAACGGTTCCTCACCTAAAAGTAGTTCGAGCAACAGACGTTCCTCTGGAAACACAGGGCGCAAATCTGCAGAAAGATACTTCATTTTCTTAGCACACAGAGGACAAAAGCCCTTGTCAGCCTGTGTTGTTACTTGAATAATCGGGACTTCACAATGAGTACACCAATATACTTCAGTAGGGATATCTTCAATTGTCACAGAGCCACAAACCGGGCAAAGCTCTTCATTGGTTTCTATATTGCAGGTTTTGCACCACATTTTTGATTCTCCTACATATCAGTACCGTCAAAATATGTATACGCTGTCTCTATTTTAACTCAGAGTAACATAATTCTGGTCCATTAAAACGGACAGCAATTAATTCTCGCGCTGAACCTGGCTGCACTTTTTGCGCGCATCCATAGGTTTTTCAGCATCCTTAGGGATAGCCCAAGATTTCCCGAACTTTGTTAAGCCAGGGATTCTCCCTTGAGAACAAAGGACTTGGATGCGTCGACGGGTGATCCCCCATTTTTCAGCAGCTTCTGCAATCGAAATGTAATCCATATTTCACACTCCATCAAAACAAAACAGCCCTACCACAGGGTAGGGCCACACCTAAGGTACAGCTGATGCTATCACGAAAAGGAACAGCCCTTGCATCTGCATCGTCGATATTGGTACGGTAGCCCAATGCATCGAGTGTGTTGAAAATATTATATACCATTTGGCGAACAATTGCAATCACGAGCTTCCATTATTCCCTATATTTCGGCACTATTTTGAGCTCATAGTAACACACAATTTTAGGACTAATAAAACTTTTTCAAACCTCGAAAGAAAACGTTGAACCTCCGGGCAATCAGAGCTACAATGCAAACGCTTTTCAGGCAGAACTAAATCGCACGGAGGAACGACAATGAATTATGAAGTAAAGCCGTTTCATGATTACGAGGCAATCACTATTGATGATCTGAAGGACAAAACCAATAGTTTGCTGAATCTGGTGACGGAGGAACAGCGGCCGCTGCGTGTATCTATGGAGAACGGTAAGGAGTTTCTGCTGTTTCCGCAGGATAATCTCGCCCCACTCTACGACCACGACTTTCGCTTGATTCTGATAGCGGCGATGCGGTATGCAATGGGCAGGAACACATATATGCCCATGGTGGTCGCTGATTATATCAAACGCCACATTCATCTTCTGGATGACAAATTCCTTGTGTTGGCTACCGATGATATTCGACGCCACTTTGAGGACTACGGAGAACACGAGCCGAATCCAAATCTCTGGCAGAGCCTTTTGGGAGTGCTCGAATCAGAGAGGAGAAACAGAATCACCCGGTCAGCGAGGAAGATCAGGCCTTGCCCATCATGCGGGAAACCATTGGAAGTCATGAGCATAGCCGACAACAAACATTCCCCCGGCGGCTTCGATGTAATTGCCCACTGTTGGAACTGCAGCTCGGACTTTGAGTGGCTCTGTGACAAGGACGGCGGCGCTTCGGAGATAAAGCGGTATTTCTTTGGGTAAGAGATTGCAAAACTATGCAGGGAACTTTCGGGATTCTACACCCAACAAGTTCCCTGCAAATTTTCTCTGATGCACTCACCGCCTTATTTCATTGTTTATGCGGCTCAATTTTTGAGGTCAACCCATGATGCCGATTTTATTGCCGTTCTCGTACATATCCTCGGCGTACTCGACATGGTTGGGACCTTCGCTTTTTATCCAGCCAAAGCCGGGGACATAGACCATGTCGCCAGACGGAGGTTCAATGGTTGTTTTAGCTACGTGCGGTTCTGCAGCTTGCTCCGGGGCGAGACCATAAGACACTTCTGGGACAGGTTCTGGCTCCGGTGCGGACTGGACTGCGGGTGTTTCCGCAGGTGCTGACTTCGGTTCTGTGACGGCCTCCTGGGTCTGTTCCGGCTGTGGAGTCGCAGCCTTTTCTTTCTCTGGTGGCAAATCGATTTCTGTTTCTAATTTGGCCTCTGCGACAATCGGCTCTGGGGCGCTTACGGCGGGTGTTTGGGGCAGCGCGGGTGTTTCCTCGATCGTTTCGGCCTGCGACCACATGGCGGCGCGCAGGGCCAGGCAGGCGGTAAATGCTGCGGCGATGATGATACGCTTTTTCATTTTGTTTCCTCCTCTTTGGATGTAAAATGATTGAGTTCTGAGGACAACTCACCTTTTGCGGAATAGCTATCAGAACTTCAGAAGATTATCCAGAATATTTGCCGCCTGTTGCAGTTCGCTCTGGGTGGCCTCATTTTGCATATCCTCGTCCTTTTGTACCTTGTGGGGCAGATAGGGTTCATAGTTCTGTCTGGTGATTGTCGGGCGGTAGTGTCCAAGCATCTGCGCCAACTCCTTGGCATCCATGCCGTTCTTTAGAGCAAGGATGGCGCAGGTGTGCCGGAGATCTGTGAATCGGATGCGGTCAAGCCCCGCTTCCTTGATGATCTCGTTATGCATCCGGCGCACCATCTGCGGCGAGTAGGTCCTCTGCGTGGCCGGATGCATGAACATCAGCGGACTGTTTGGGTGCTTGGCGTGTTCCATGATCAGGAGGTCGATTACCTCCGGTGTCAGTGCTATCGTCCTTGTCTGACTGCCGTACTCCACCAGCTCTCGCCGTACCACGGCACGGTTTTCTGCGATGGTCAGCGTCCGATTTTCGATATCAAGGTCGCTCCATTTCAGGGCGATTAGCTCGCCTTGGCGTAGGCCTGTCGTCAGCGCCAGCATGAACATGGGCAGGTAGCCCAGACGCTCGGCGGCATCCAGATAGTCCTCCATTTCCAGAGGCGTCATGATATTCGCTTTCACCGTTGTGGACTTGCGGTAGCGGAATGCCTTGGCGGGATTCTCTGTTAGGAGACCGTCCCGTATGGCCTGATCCAAGCATTGCTGAAGCAGGCGGTGGATGTGCCGCATGGTTTCTTCTCCCAAGCCAGAGCTGCCGGTTCGATGATTGCCGAAGTGCTTCCGTTCTTCCAGAAATTCTCCAACCATCTCCGATGTCAATTCAGAGAGCGGTATATCACCCAAACCGGGGAGAATATGGTTTTTGAATACATAGTTGTGTGCCGCATAGGTAGTCGGTCTGCTCTGATGCTTATCATAGGTTTCCTGCCAGAAGAGGATGTATTCCCGGAGCGTCATATTCCCACCTCCATGCACTGGCGCTGCAGATCACGGAAAGCTACCCACGGGAGCCTGGCCTGTTTCAGGATTTTCTTGTGCAGATAGTAGAACTCGTGGAGTTTATACTCCGCTCCGGTTTTGGGATTGCGGAACACATAGGGCGAGTCAGTTTCCGGTATCTGCTTCAGAAGGAGTTCTGCTTTGGCGTTAAGCGTCAGCAACCGCTGACCCTTGAGGATGTACCTGTAGCGGACATAAAAATCGGCCCACGACAAGGTGATCAGTTCACATTGCCGCAGACCACTTGAAAGTCCTGTGTAGATGAGGGGGAGTACGCCGAGCTGCTCTGCTGCGCTCAGGTAACGCTGGAGCTGCCCCAAGCGCAGAGGGGCTGCTTTGTATTCCTCTGCCGTTGATTCCTGGCAGAGCCGCACCGGGTTGTAGGGAATAAGCTGGTCCTGTGCCGCTTCGTCCATGCACCGGCGCAGGAGCAGATGGACGCACCAGACACTTCTGGCGCTGAGTCTCTGACTCCGTAGCGTGTCATAGAAATCGGTGATGGTCTGCTTTGTCAGGTCAGAGAGCGCCACACTTCCGATGCTGGGGATGATGTGGCTGTAAATCAGATTGCGGTATCCGCCCTCGGTGTTGCCGTTCCACTTGTAATGGTGGGTGGTAAACCACTGGTCACACCATTGCCCGACCGTGAGATTATTTTCTTTCTGCATATCATCGCCTCCTTTTGGCAAACGAACAATATCACAGAAAGCAGGAAATAGCTACTGGAAAGAATGGAATATTCGCAGAATCAAACTATTCCGAATAATGTCGATATTGTTCGGAATAATACAGTTGATTTTATGCGGAATAGTGGTTATAATGTTTTTGACGAACTGCAATGGAGGTGTTCCAATATGACGATCAAAGAAGCGGCTTCCGCTTGGGGCATTACTGAACGGCGGGTCAATGAGCTCTGCAAGGCCGGACGTATTTCTGGCGCATATAAGGAAGGCAGGCAGTGGTTTATCCCGGACGGTACTCAAAAGCCGATGGATAAGCGTGGCCGCCGAAGTGCTGTGAAGCCCGCAGTGTCATCCGCACGCAAGCCCTTGCCTATTGGTGTGTCTGATTACCAGGATGCCTGCAAGAACTACTACTATGTGGACAAGACCCTGATGATCAAGGAATTTCTGGATGAGCGCCCCAAGGTATCCCTGTTCACCCGTCCCAGACGTTTTGGCAAGACGCTGAACATGGACATGCTCCGCACATTCTTCGAAAAGACGACCGAGGACACATCCGTTTACTTCAGAGACAAGAAAATCTGGTTTTGCGGGGAATCCTACCGTGCCCATCACAGAAAGTATCCTGTGATTTTCCTGTCTTTTAAGGACGTGAAATATACTTCTTGGGAAGAAACCTATCAGACGCTCCAAAAGCTGATCGCGCAGGAATTCCGCCGTCACGATGAATTGGCCTCCAGTTCTGCGCTCAGTAATTACGAAAAAGAGGAATACTCCATTCTCGCAACAGAAGCTGCTGATGAAGTGGATTATCAAATGTCCCTGCGGACATTGACGCTGCTGCTTCATAAGCACCATGATGTTGCCCCCATCGTCATCATTGACGAATACGATACTCCCATCCAGCAGGGACATGTGAACGGTTTCTATGATACTGTCATTGGATTTATGCGCAATCTGTTCTCCGGTGGCCTGAAGGACAATCCGCATCTGAGCTATGGTTTCCTGACCGGCATCCTGCGTGTTGCAAAGGAGAGTATCTTCAGCGGCCTGAACAACCTGAAAATCAACTCCATCTTGGATGAACGTTATAGCGAGTATTTTGGTTTCACCTCGGACGAAGTGCGTGAGATGGCGGAATACTACAGCGCATCTGATAAGTATCAGGAGCTCTGCGATTGGTATGATGGTTACCGCTTTGGCAATACCGAGATTTTTAATCCCTGGTCTGTCATTGGGTACTTCAACAATAACTGCCGTCCCAAAGCATTCTGGCAGTCTACCGGAAGCAATGATATCATCCGTGAGGTGCTGGCTTCTGCAACGCCGGATATTATGGAGCGTCTGGAGCTGTTGATGAAGGGCGAATCCTTTGTCACGCACATTGACACCGGTGTCATTTATCCGCAGGTCCAGAATGATCCGTCCTCCGTTTACAGCTTCCTGCTGGTGGCAGGTTATTTGAAAGCCGTGAGCTGTGACCAGCCTTATGGCGAGGATTATATGTGTGAAGTGGCTCTGCCCAACAAAGAGATTTCTTTCGTCTACAGCAAGGAGATCCTCTCTCAGCTTGAGAATATTATTCCTCGTTCTGCTGCTATCGCTATTCAGGAAGCTATCTACAAGGCAGATATCGAATCACTGCAAAAAGCCTTGGAGAAGTTCCTGCTCCAAACAATAAGTTTCCACGATGCTGCCGATGAAACATTTTACCATGGCCTGATATTGGGTATGTGCGCTGTGATGGACAACAGCTATCGCATTACCTCCAATCGCGAAGCTGGTGATGGACGGTTTGATATTCAGCTGCTTCCTTTGAATAAGCGGCTGCCTGGCATTTTGATTGAATTAAAGGCCGGAAAAGGCCGCTCTGAAACACAGCTTGAAGACCTTGCCAATGTTGCCTTGCAACAGATCAACGACCGTGCGTACAGCGTTGATCTGCAGGCAATGAATGTTACGTCAATTATAAAAATCGGCATTGCATTCTCAGGCAAAAGAACACGTATTGCTGCCGAAAGGCAAAACATCGAATAACCATCTTCACTCAGTGGGCTGGCTATCATCCAAGTCAGCCTGCTGCCTTTTTGTCATCGCGCTTATTTCATTGTTTATGCGGCGCAATTTCTGAGCTGCTCTCTGCAGCAAAAAACACCCGCTGTTGGATGTAAACCCGGTCGGAAGCACTTTTAATATACAGAATTCAATCCCACACAAATCCC
>ERZ840517.753-NODE-753-length-40491-cov-21.025126_pt1 | contig 40491 bp, 32 predicted proteins | sample MGYA00519876_ERZ840517 | MGnify/ENA primary metagenome ERZ840517 (study PRJEB31850, sample SAMEA3708882) | human gut metagenome | biome: human gut; feature: human-associated habitat; material: faeces | place: China | collected 2014 ... | reverse complement strand
TCAGATTCATTAAGAAATGTCGCTTTCAGTGTCTTAATTTATGAGGCCATTATAACATGTTATTGCACAAGCTTTTATAAATTTGACGTTATTTGGATCATGCGGAATGCTAATAGTATTGAGTAAAAAAAATAAATTGGATTTAGAATTAGTAAAGGATACTCTAGCACTCAAGGTGAAAATAAGAAATTTTTTATACGAAAGAACAAATGATATAATGAAAATATACATAGATATAAGCAAGATTGAAAATATTGAAAAAAAAGAAAATGAAAACAATTATGAAAAAATATTTTTGAGTTTTATTCATTGTCCTGATACAATCGAACAATATAAACAAGATTTTCTTTTTTTTAAGGATTCAATAATGAAGAAAGGCAAACTAGATGAAAAAGATATAAAAACAATGAAAGCTTATCAAACATTTTTGATATAATTGGATGCTAAGAATGATATGTTGATTTTTTGTTTTTGGCAGTTTGTTGCGTGATGTCGATGTGTGTTCTTTGATATGGAGTACACCCCATTTGGAAAGAATATTCCAGAGAAAAGATTTTATGCATCGCTTGCGGTCGAAAATGCGTTAGGAAGGCTGAGATATACAGTAGACAGAAAACTTTTCGCCGTAGTCACGGCTAAACTTGGCTGTGGGAAATCGACGCTGATCCGTCATCAGACAGGATATTTTTGCAAGTGGGGTAGAGAAAAAGATTCACCGAATCTCAATCGGAATTTTGAGAATGATCAACTAACTGGGTATGCGAGAAGTCGATGATGTATGCTTACCAGCAACAGAAGTGGCTGATAGACGAGCAGATGATAAGGTATGTGGCAGAGTATGTGATGCTGACAGAAATGGGCTGAAAAATACCATGGAAAGCAGTCGAAAAACATGACAGGAAATAGAGTGAGTTTGTGACAGTGAGTGAAGGTAAGATTGGGAAAGCTCATTGAGAAATATGGAAAATGGCTTATCAGAAGCAGAAAACAGGGAAACGCCGCAGGAAGGGGAATATCGCCTGTGCTGGCATTTGATGCCATTCATTTTGTAACGTATATCTGCACAATGTGTTAGAACAATGGTATGACATCAATCTGTGTGCGAATCGCTTGCAAAGAAGAAAGTATACTATGCGATTGCACAGAAGATTTCCTGTAGTACGAAAATAAATCGAAAGTTTATGTGGGAAATTAGGGAACGACTGGGAGATTTAAAATGGCATTAGTGAAAGATATTGCCAGAAGGGTCAAAGGAAGGTTTTGACTTTCTGGGATTGATAATTTATAATACAAAAACTAGAGAAAAATTGAATAGGTGTCCCCAAAATAGCGAGAAGAATCTCAAGGTGAGTATTTCGGCTATTAAGTTCCGACTGTCCGGTAATAGGAAACCAATAAAAAATACTTGATTGGTTTGTGAGCTCATATCAGTTTTACCTTATTAGCAAAGCCTGCTTCGTACTGCAAAGCGGTGCTGGACTTGAATGTTTCGTTGAAATTGATTAATTGTACCTAAGCCAATCATGACGGTTTTTGTGCTCCGAAACACCGTTTTCCATCCTTCCGGAATTAGAGCTTCTTAGTTCAAAAATATTCATCAAGGTGAAGAAGGAGGAATTTTATGATGATAAAAGGAGTTATTTTTGATATGTTTGAAACATTGGTAACGCATTATAAATGTCCGTTGTATTTTGGCAGTGAAATAGCCGATGATTTAGGTATAAATACGAGGGACTTCTTGAAAATATGGGACGAATATGAAGAAGAACGAACGATTGGCAAAGTAGATCTTGAATTTGTTTTGTCAGATATTTTAACACGGTACAATAAATATTCATTGGATGCCATTCGCTTTGTTGTTAAAAAAAGAGTCAAGATCAAACAACAATGCTTTGAAAATATATCTGAAGAAATAGTTGCAATGCTTGACATTTTGAAAAAAAAGAAAATAAAAATTGGCCTAATCAGCAATTGCTTTTCTGAGGAAGTAGAAGTAATAAAAGATAGTATTTTATATAATTATTTTGATGTGTGTTGCTTGTCTTATGAAATGGGGATAAAAAAACCTGACCAAAGAATATTTCGAGAATGTGTAAAGATGTTAGATGTAAAAGAAAACGAATGCATTTATATTGGCGATGGTGGCAGTAATGAACTAGACGCGGCAAAAAGCGTAGGAATTAGGGCGGTACAAGCAACATGGTTTATTAGCGAACAATCCAAGCAATATAAAATAAAACCTGATGTTGAACATTTAAATCGCCCAATTAATATAGAAAAACTGATAAGTGCGCTGGATGTCAAAAACAGACAAAACTGAGAGTATGTGCCGGATGATAGCTGCTAGGATTGAACTGTATTGAATTGCGGATGAAACTAAAAAAGGATACGGTGTGTCGTTTTCGTAAATATTATGGTAGTGGCAAACAGAATATGAAAAATTGCCCCCCTTTCCATTGGGTTGACCGATTGCATTTTGCATACGTAAGCTCCGTCAAGGCTGGATTTAACCGGTTTTCAGTTCGACCTTGACTGGACTTTCCAAAGCAAAATTTTGGTCACCTAAGCCAAAGAAAGGGAATATAAAGGCTCCACAGCCTTGAAGCCCCTGATTTTACTTGACACTACCAGCATCATAAAAGGGAAAATAATATGATAGAAAAAGAATATAAAACAATGCTGAACTACGAAAAATATATCAGATTATTAGAAGTATTTCATTTTGAAGAAGCCCTTGTTCAGGTGAATTTGTATTATATCAGCAAGCAAGACGATAATAATACAGTTAGGGTTAGATGCAAGTCGGGCAGAATTTTTTTACAAGTTAAAATAGATTGTTCTATAGAAAAAGGAATTCATATAAATAGAGAGTATGAAAAAGAAATAGAGATTATTCCATATATTATCACTAAAGAAGAGTTGAATAATCTTTGTGGTGTTGATTTTTTTGAAGACAGATATCTTCTTGATATACTTGTTACTGAGAGGAGAAATTATATCTGTGAAGATAATATTATTTCGCTAGATCGGAATTCTTATTTAGGGATAACGGATTACGAACTGGAAATTGAATATAAAAATAAAATCGTAGAAAAAATCAAGAAAAAGCTTGAGCAAGAAAAAATTTATAATGAAAAAAATACTAGAGGGAAATTTAAGAGATTTTATGCACGATATAATCAGATTTCTTCATAGTGTAAATGATGTATAGTTTTGCGTAAAAAATTACCATTTTGTTAGAATAAAGCACAAGTTTACAACATATGAGAAAGGTAGAAAATATAATGCAAGAATTTGAAAATATTGTAATTAAATGTTGCCAAGAAGTGGTTTCAGAAAATCACAGTGATATTGAGGTTGATATGGATACATGTCTGACAAATGAATTAGGATTTGATTCATTAGGAATAGTTTCATTGGTTTTATTGTTAGAAGAAAAATTAGAAATGGATTTAGATGAATATCTAATGGAAATTCGGAACAGTAATAATGTGGCTCAACTTATTCAAGCTATATGTCGGGCAAGGATAAATGAATTGTAGATAGTGGTTTATTGTATATAGCCGTTTGAATTGAAAAAGAAGCGTTGAGTGTAAAATCGATAACAATATAAAAAAGGGGAAAGGTAAATGAAGAAGGAATATAGTCTTATATTAAAAGGATGCCTCGTTAATAAAAGTAGTGAAAACGAAAACGAAATTAATACATTATTAGAAGAATATTTATCATGGAAGGAAATAGCTGGAATTCTATTCAATCACAGGTTGGGAGGGTATTTTTACTGTGGATTAACTGAGGCGCAGCGAAAAAAATTGCCGACAGAAATTAGAGAGGTCTTAAAGGCAGTTGTTAAAGTTCAGAAGGAAAATCAGCAGGAACTTATATGCGAAATTAGAAGCATAAATGAAGAATTGACAAAGAGTAAAATACATTTTGCGGCTTTAAAAGGTGCTTTTTTTCATCTGAAATGTACGAATTAGGTGCACGAAGATCAAATGATATTGACTTATTAGTGTATGAAAAGGATCTCGATATTTTAGATGGAGCCTTAAGAAAAATGGGATATATCCAATCATTTGTCAAAGATGGAGAATTGATTGAAGCTAGTAAAAAAGAAAAATTGATTCAAAGAATGAATTATCACGATCTAGTGCCGTATGTAAAAAAAAGAAAAAATGGAAACCTGGAGTTAGATATTAACTTTTTGTTTGACAATAATAAAAATTGTATAGACAAACTTGTTTTTGATATGGGAACAATGTTATACAATGGTAGAAATTATCAAGTTACGAGCCTTAATTACTATACTAATTTAGCACAATTATGTTCGCATTTTTATCGCGAAGCTACAAATACTCTTTGGACAAAAGGACGTCGTGATGTTATGCTGTATAAAATTGTAGACATAATCAATTATATCAGGTTTTACAGAGAGAAGATGATAAATATATTAAGTTTGTTGCTCAAATTAGATGATTGGAATTGAGAACCTATTGTAGTAAAGGTGATCTTATATGGCATGGACGGTTAGGATGTCATAATCGATAAAGAGTCTGGAGTAAGAAAGGTCGATTATAGCGAAATAAGACGATGTCTTATTAAGTGAATTCTCAATATCCACAAATTCATGAATTTAGACCAAAGGGAATGGTGTAGACTGGAAATGCTCATCTATGTGGATAAAAAAAGAGAGTTAACAAGAAAAAACAAAGATTATTATTGGAGGAACAAGTTATGGAATGCGATGAAAAGATAGGAGCAAGAATCAGACAGTTTATGGATGATTGTAATACCTTCTATGAACAGGGACAACTGAGTAAAGCAAGAGATTCACTTTTTGAAGCATGGGGTATCTTGCCTGATGAGAAATATATATATGATGAAAGTTACTGGATTGTGGCATTTATTTTGGATTTGTCTATTGAACTTCATGATATGGATGTGGCAAATCAATGGGTAGATAAAATATTAAAATGTGATTTAGAGAGACAGGATGATGGCGATCGTGAGATGTGGGTGGGAAAAGTGTTGTGTGAGTCAGGAAAAACAGATGAAGCAAAAAAATATTTTGAAATTGCATTTAAGAAATCAGAGGGAAGGTGTTTTGTAGGTGATGATGCTAAATATTTATGTGTTATTTCTGCATGAAAGACCGAAAGTGGAAAATTCAAAAACAAAGTTATTATAATAAAGAAATGGTTTAATGGCGAAAGTCAGAAATGATTCAAAAGGAAGAACTTTTCATAAAAGGGAGATATCGCAGCGAAGACGGCTTGTATAGATTAACATATTCCGATGCTTATGGCAAAAGAACTTCAGTCTATTCAAAGGATAAAAAAATGGGTGTTCCAGATCGGATGTGGGCTTTCTTTGTAAACTGTGTTATTACTTGGAAGTAGACATGCGAAAATTACTTGAATACAAAAAACAGTATCATAAAAATGAATATGTAACGGAGTTTGGCACCGAATACGTTTGAATCAAACGGTTTGGTGCCCTTTTTATTGTACCCACTATGGAGCGTTTACACATAATTCTCCGAAAATTCCAAAATAATGGAAATTTCAATCCGTATAATCCCCCTTGATGAAAAATGTATCGTACGATAAATCATACGATTTCGTGCGAAACATATAGGTTGAACGACAAAGCGGCTCGAAACTATACTAAATGTAGTTACAAGTCGGGTGGTGCAAGGAGGAGAGAAAAATAAGAGGTACAGTGAGAAAAAGATTGATGGATTATCTGCAGGACAATCATATGACGGCATACTGTTTTGCAAAGAAAAGCGGAATCCCACAAAGTACGATATGGAGTATCTTGAAAAAGGAAGACTATGAGGTGCGGGAGAAAAACATTCGGAAAATATGTAAAGCAATGGGAATATCAGCAAGTGAGATCATGGAATCCGAAGAGGAAGCAAAACGAAACCTCAGAGCAGGTGAGATCCCGGTGATGCATAAGTATCGAAAGCTGGATAAAAGCGATCAGTTTCGTGTACAAGGGTATATGGATGCATTGCTGGAAAAGCAGGACGGGGAGAAGAGTACATCATGAAATCACCCAAATGACGAAAAAAATTAAAAATGGTTGATTTTTTCTGGGAAATAGCATAGAATAACAGTAACAGGACTCCCCGCACCTCTCACATATGTGATGTGTCCCATGGGGAGACATTTTTTTTAGTAGACAAGGATTGGATAATTCAAGCAAAGTGGAAATGGATTACAAACAGGATAGTCATTACGAAGAAACAGTAATGATGAAATCACCTAAAACCTATGAAGAACAGGTTAAAATCATAAAGAGAAAAGGATTTATCGTGGATGATGATGAAGCGTGCGAATCTTTTTTAAAACAGGCAAATTATTATCGTTTATCGGCATATTTTCTGCCATTTAGAAATGCAGATGGAACATATTTTGAAAATATTAATTTCAACAGAATTAAACGCATATATGAGTTTGATGGTCGTATAAGAAATTTGATATTTGAATGTATCGAGACAATAGAACTGTATTTGAGGACACAATTGTCATATTATTGTGGACATGCATACGGTGCATTGGGATACTTAAACTCGGATATATATAATGAAAGGCATAATGATGACAAATTTAAGAGGCTGCTTGACATTTGCATTGAAGAGAACAAAATGACATTAGTGGTGCAGCATCATAAGAAAAAGTATAGCGGACAATTTCCAATCTGGGTGATTATAGAGTTCTTCTCTATGGGGATGCTTTCATATCTGTATGCTGATTTGAAGTCGGTGGATCAGAAAAAAATTGCAAGAGAGCTATATCATACATCAAGTGTGTGTCTAAAAAGCTGGTTGCGCTGCTTAACGGATTTACGCAATCGCTGTGCTCATTATTCAAGAACATATTACTGGTCATTTCCAGCATTGCCTAGGATGCCGAAAAATGTGTCGTTTAATACTAACCGGAAATTGTTTTCGCAGATATTGACGCTTAAATTTTTATATCCCGATAAAAATGAGTGGGAAAGCAGAATTATGACAGAGTTAAGAGCATTGATAGAGGAGTATGGAGATGATATTTCGTTGTCACATATTGGATTTCCGGAAAACTGGGATGAAATGATATAAATATCGTTTATGGAAAAGTATACGGGGGGTGAAATAAATAATTACCGCAATAGGGAGCCGCAGCGCGGCTCTTTTTGTATTGGCAATGATACGATAAATCATACGATTTTGTGCGAAACATATCATCTAGTAAAATGGTAGATTCCTGTTTATACTTGTATTGTGTCCACAGGAAATAATCCTTTCAGACACGGACAACTGAATACGATGATTTCACTGGACGTAAAGAACAGTTACGCATTGCGCCGTGCCGCAGATGCGCCAGGATCGGTAGGACAGACATAAAGGAGATAGCTTGTCAGGTATTCTTTTGATTGATCTGTCTGATGTGAGATGCCGGGAGTCAGGCGCTTATTATTGCAGCTGAGGAGTAAATCGTGGTACAATTTCAAATATATGGATTTTTCGATTGGGAAAATAGATGGAATGAAACAGAGTACAGGAGGTAGTTGTGAAGACATTAGTAGCGATTGGAGAGGCGTTGATTGATTTTGCACCACAGCAGACGGGCAGACAGATCAAAGATACGGAAAGCTTTATGCCAAAGGTGGGAGGTGCACCGGCCAATGTATGTGGAGCATATGCAAAACTTGGTGGCAAAGCAGTTATGCTGACGCAGCTTGGAGCAGATCCGTTTGGGGATAAGATTGTGGAAGAACTTGCGCACAGCGGCATAGACACCACATATATTTCACGCACAGAGGAAGCTAACACGTCGTTGGCATTTGTGGCATTGCTGGAAAATGGAGACAGAGAATTTACGTTTTTTAGAAAACCCGGCGCAGATATGCTGTATCGACCGGAACAGGTGCCGGAAGAAGTGTTTGCAGATGCATATGCGCTTCATTTTTGCTCGGTTTCTCTAGGAGATTATCCGATGAAGCAGGCGCATAAGAAAGCGATTGAAAAGGCTTCGGCGGCTGGAGTGATGATCAGCTTTGACCCGAATCTTCGACCTCAGTTGTGGCCGGATCAGGCGCAGCTTAAGGCGGCAGTGACAGAATTCCTTCCTTGCGCGGATATTCTTAAGCTGTCAGATGAAGAGTTGTTTTTTGTCACAGGCAAAGAACATATTGAAGATGCGGTGGAAGAGCTGTTTGCTATGGGAATCTCTGTGATCTTATATACGAAAGGAAGTCAGGGTGCGGAGGTTTACACAAGAACAGCGCATGTAGCTGTGTCCGGCACTGGGAAAAAGGCAGTGGATACGACCGGAGCGGGAGACGGATTTATTGGTTCTTTCCTTAACCAACTCGCTTATGAGGGGAGAACCCTGGATGACATGAAGAAGATGACGGATAAGGAGTGGGAGTCCTATCTGATTTTTTCAAACCGTTACTGCGGAGAAAGCATTCAGAAAAAAGGAGCGCTATCTTCTTACCTTACCAGACAGGAAATGGAAATGCTTTTTGGTTGAGGATAGGGCATTGTTAAGGAAACATTAAGTTAAGGTGTTAGAATTTATTAGCAGACAAGGAGTACAGGAGTCATATGGAAAAAATTAATAAAGAATATCCGATTTTAAGTAATTGGAAGTTTGTGTTTAAGGAAATGTATGACCTAGACCACAAGTACCCTTGGTATATTGCAGTACGATCGGTAGCAGGATTTTTGGCGCCGTTTATTGCAGCGATCATACCAAGTGCGGCGATCAGTATGGTCGAAAAAAAGGCAGATTTTTTGACTTTTTTTGGAGTAATGCTGGCGTTTGTGCTGGGAAATATGATTATGGGGATCGTATCGACAAAGTATGATTTTCTGATTAAAAAGAAAAATTATAAGGTGCAGTTTCAGTCTGTTCAGAAGAAAGTGATCAGCAAAATTATGACAGTGGATTACCAAATTCTGGAGAGTGCAGAAGGAAAACGAGCAGCGGATGGCGCAAAATACAGCTACTCGGAGGAATGGAATGGCTGGAGCCGCATTATGGATATGTTTACGCCATTCGCATTTAATCTGTTGGGAATTATCGTATATACGATCATACTGATTCCAAGATGCCCCTGGGTACTGCCGGTTTTTGCGATTATGAGCATTATGAATGTGATGATTGAGAAGAAAATTGCGCAACGGGGTTATCGGAAATATAGAGAGACAATTTGGGAGACAGATTCCAGAGTGGAGTATTTTTTTCAGAGAAGTACATCTGCTACGGACGGTAAAGACATTCGTTTGTATCGCATGGAAAAGTGGTTTGTGGATGTCATGAAAACACTGGTTCAGAGACGAATGAAAGTATGGAAACGCGTGGAGATGTATTATTTTCTGCCGCATCTGTCGGACACGATCTGGTCGCTCGTGCGTGACATCATTGCGTATACGGTGTTGATAAATCAGTTTTTGGCAGGGGAATTGAATGCGACCACATTTACTTTTTATTTGGGAATTATTACCGGTTTTGCTGGCTGGCTGAATGGCGGTAATATGGGAGACGGTTTCGTTCGCGCTAACAGTGAAATGATCCGTTGCAACTGGGGCATTAACGATTACCGCAGTTTTATGGAGTTAAAGGATTCGGAGCATACAGTAGAGAAAGAGAATACGGAAAACACTTGTGCTAAAAATGGGACAGACAAAACGGAAAACGGTATTACGCTTGAGTTTAAGAATGTATGTTTTCGTTATCCCGGTGCAAAACAGGATGTGATACATAATCTGAATCTCAAGGTAAAGGCAGGCGAAAATATTGCACTGGTGGGAGTAAACGGAGCTGGCAAGACCACTTTAGTAAAGTTGTTGTGCGGTTTTTATCATCCAAATGAAGGACAGATTTTGATCGCTGGCAGGGAGATTTCTGATTATTCAGAGACAGAATATCGCAAATTAGTCGGAGCAGTATTTCAAGACATGATGGTGATGGCAACTTCGGTAGCAGAAAATATCGCTTGTGAAAAACAGGAAAATATTGATGAACCAAAACTGCGAACGGCAATGCAGCTTGCAGATATTGAGGATAAGGTCCTATCTTTGCCAAAGAAGGAAAAGACAGCGGTTACCAACTTTTTGGATAAGGATGGCGTGTTGTTTTCGGGCGGAGAATTACAGCGCATATTACTGGCGAGAGCTTTATATAAGGACGCACCGCTTTTGTTGTTAGACGAGCCGACCAGTGCGCTGGATCCTCTGGCAGAGACAGCGATTTACGAACAGTATCACCGGTTATCGGAAGGGAAAACAACGATTTTTATTTCCCATCGCTTGGCGAGTACCAAATTCTGCGACCGCATCATTTATTATGAAAATGGTCAGGTGAAAGAAGACGGCACGCACGATGAACTAATGAAAAAGAATGGTGCATATGCCAAGATGTTTGAAATACAAAGTCAATACTACAATGAGAAGGGTGGTGATTTCGATGAGTAAGCATGCGATCAGCAATGAAAAAGAATCTGTAGGGGCGATCATAAAGAAATTTATGCATGTCATCGGGATCAATCATCGGCTGTGCAAGTGGATCCTGCCTTGTAATCTTGGAAAAAATATAATTATGGCGGGTCTGCCTTATGTGGGCATTGTATACGGCTGCAATATCTTAAATGCATTAGTTGCACGGGAAGCGAAGGGACATATCATGAATATGGTCTACCAACTTTTGGTGATCACTTTTGCAATGACGCTCCTGTACCATATTTTGGATAAAGCAGGAAATGCGATGCGAGATAATATTCGTTACCGAATCAAGGCGGATATATCCAGTAAAGCTGCAAGCTTAGATTATCAAGATCTTGAGTCGCAGGATAGTATGCAGCTTTTGACGGCAGCGTTAGAAGGTGAAAAAGAAAGCGGTGGTATTTACTGGTTTTCGGATAAATTAGGCGTGCTGATCGGTGATGTTGCATCTATCTTTTATGCCTTTGTTGTGCTTGTCCCAATTTTGACACAGCAACAGCATTTGACCGGAAATGGTGTGATGCAGATCTTAAATTCTAAGTGGATCATATACCTTATTTTCTTGTTAAATCTGTTTTCTATGTTCCTTTTTATGTGGATATCCAAGAAGGGCAACAAAAAGCAGTATGAAATTTATGAGGAAAGTTTGGATGCGATTCGCAAGGACGATTATTTTTATCGCGAGATCCTCAGCAAATATGCGACAGGTAAGGAGATCCGTCTGTATGCCTTAAAGGATTTGCTGTTGAGGGATATGACGAAAGTGTGGGATGAAAAGTGCAATATTCAGGACAGAAAGCTAGACATTCAGGAAAAGATCCGAATCCGTTATTTGATCGTACAGGCGTTGCTTTTAGTGATTTCCTATACGGTGATCGGAGTCAGAGGCGTTAATGGGATGATCACGGGAGCGGAAGTGGTCAAGTATGTATCGGCACTAACGGCACTCGGAGGTGCTTGTCAATATATGGTAGATCATTTTGAAACGGTGTTGCTTAATATGCAGTATTTGCATCATTATTACGAATATCTGCAGTTGCCAAATCGCAAACAGACGGGTGGAAAACCTACGGCTGATCTACCTCAACAGGATTTGGTGATTACCTTTGAGGATGTAAGTTTTAAGTATCCCGGTGGTAAAAAGGATAGTTTAGAGCATGTTAATCTCACATTTCACTATGGAGAAAAAATTGCGCTGGTAGGTCCGAATGGTGCCGGAAAAACGACCTTGATCCTGTTGCTGTGTCGACTGTATGAGCCAACACACGGACGTATTTTGCTAAATGGGATCGATATTCGTGAATATGATTATGAAGAATATTTGGCAATGTTTGGTGTGGTATTTCAGGATTTCAAACTGTTCGCTATGACAGTAGCAGAAAATGTTGCTGCCAGTGAGGAGTACGATGAGCGGGAGATTGAAGAGGTTTTGGAGAAAGCAGGCATTTGGGAGCGTGTCCAGAAAATGGAACAGGGAATCCATAATCCATTGTATAATGTTGGTATTAAAGGTGTTGAGGTGTCTGGCGGTGAGGCACAGAAAATTGCTATTGCGCGCGCCTTATATAAGAAAGCACCTTTTATCATTTTGGACGAACCAACCAGTGCACTAGACCCTATGGCGGAATATGAAATTTATTCAAGTTTTGACCGACTGATTCAAGACAGAATGGCGGTATACATATCCCATAGAATGTCAAGCTGTCGTTTTTGCCAACGGATTATTGTGTTAAAAGACGGACAAGTGCAAGAGCAGGGAACGCACGAAGAATTGATAGAAAAAGACGGGATTTACGCTATGATGTGGAATGCACAGGCACAAAACTATCAATAGAAGGAGATTAGACGTATGAAAAATAATTTTCAAAAGACGATGTACGCCTGTTTTGCAGGTTATATTGTTTAGGCGATCGTCAATAATTTTGTGCCGTTGCTTTTCTGACTTTTGAAAAAAGCTATCATATTCCACTCAGTCAGATTACGATGCTGATCACTTTTAACTTTGGTATTCAGTTACTGGTGGACCTGTTATCGGCAGGATTCATTGACCGGATCGGTTATCGGGTATCCATTGTGCTGGCGCATCATTTTTCCGGTGTTGCTTGTTGTGAGTATTTTATTATTGCGGACAGTTAGGGAAAATAGGAAAGATTGAAAGAAAGCAGATTAAAGAGAGAATAGATTGAAAGAAAGTAGATTGAAGAGAGAATAGATTGAAACAGTATAGATTGAAAAGAGAGTAAATAGATATTTGTAATTTTGCACAAAGAAAACATTTTCGTAGATAGTTTCGAAAATGTTTTCTTTGTGCATTATGGCGAAAATGTGAACAAAATATGAATGAGTATTGTAAAAATTTCATAATATAGCTATAATTATCAATGTGATTATGTGCAATTCAAACAAAAAAGGTGTAAATAGGGAAACGGCGGAACAGAACTGCGCCAATTGGGAAAAGTATGTTTGGGTGAGAATGTAAATAGGGAAATTATCTGAATGGGGATCAGAAATCAAGCGTATTCCAAGGAATGGGTACAAAAGAATAAACAGTTTCAGAAAGGGAAGGTAGTTTTATGAACAAAGCAAAAAAATGGTTGGCGCATGTGTTGGCACTGGCAATGGTTATTAGTTCTATTAGCGTATTGTCATTCGGTCAGCAAACAAAATCAGAGGCAGCATCCGGATCGTTCCAGAATCTGAATCAGAGCCAGTTTGTATCTGCAATGGGAGCAGGCTGGAATCTGGGAAATCAGTTGGAAGCAGCAAATAACGGAGTACCAAGTGAAACAGCGTGGGGTAATCCGACCATTACGGAAAGTCTGATCAAAGCAGTGAAAAACGCAGGATTTACATCCATCCGCATTCCGGTATCCTATATGGGACACATTGGCTCAGACAGCAACTATACGGTTGATGCCAGCTGGTTAAACAGAGTGCAGCAAGTGGTAGATATGTGTGTAGACAATGGTTTGTATGCGATTATCAACATGCATGGTGATGGTTATACTACTTTGGATGGTGGTTGGCTGTTTTGTGGATCTTCCAATCAGACAGCGATCAAGGCAAAGTACAAGGCTGTGTGGAAACAAATTGCAACTAAGTTCAAAAATTATGATCAGCATTTAGTATTTGAGTCTATGAATGAAGAATTCGATGGAACATACGGAACACCTTCATCCACGGCATATGCAAATATTAATGCTTATAATCAGATCTTTGTAGACACAGTTCGTCAGACAGGTGGCAACAATGCAAAGCGTTGGCTCATGATTCCGGGATGGAATACCAATATTACATATACAGTTGGTAATTACGGATTTTCCCTGCCAACAGACAATTACAGAGATCGCAGCATTTCTACTCCAAGAATTATGATTTCTGTCCATTACTATGATCCATGGGATTTCTGTGGAGAGGAATCTTCTAATGTAACACAGTGGGGAGATACAGCAACAAACAGCGCAAAGACATCTTCCTGGGGTGATGAATCTGCTCTGAAATCACAGTTTTCCAGCTTGTATAACAAGTTCGTAGCAGCAGGTTACCCGGTAGTGATCGGTGAGTATGGTTCAATTGATAAGTCAGCATACGATTCTACAAGCGCTGCACAGAGAGCAGAGTTTGCGAAAAAAGTATGTACTTATGCTAAGAAGTATGGCATGGTGCCGGTCCTTTGGGATAATGGTTATACGGGCACATATGGTTTTGGCGTGATTGACAGAAGTACCTGTAAAGTAACACAGCAAAAGATTATTGATGCCATTGCATCAGTATATCCAAAGAGCAGCAATTCCAACAGCTCTAGCAGCTCCAATAGCTCCAACAGTTCCGCATCTTCTTTAGAGGGAACATACTATATTAAGAGTTCCTTCAGTGGTTTATATTTGGACGTTGCTAATGGATCAGCTTCTAACAATGCTAATGTGCAGCAGTATACGTACACAGGCACAGATCGTCAAAAATTCAAGCTGGTAAAGGATTCCGCAACAGGATATTACTATATTTATACAGGTGCCAGCGGATATTCAAAGGTAGTAGATGTTGCAGGCAAAAGTGCCGCTGATGGTGCTAATATTTTGCAATACAGTTATAAGGGTTCCAACAACCAGTTATTTGACATTCAAAAGATATCAAATGGAGCCTATGCGATTAAGACAAGAGTAACCTCCAGTGCTTCCTGCCTTGATGTATATAATTGGAGTACGGCAGCAGGTGGCAATATCGCTCAGTATTCTTACTGGGGTGGTGCCTGCCAGTTATGGATCTTAGAAAAAGCATCAGACACAAAGGGCACAGACATCAGTCTGTCAGCCAATGATCTTACTTACGGAAACTATACAAATGCCATTACATCAGGAAGTTTTACAATCGGAGCATCTTCTAGCAAAAATGTAGCGGTGCTTAATCGCAACACTACTGTATATGGCACAAGTTACAGCAAAGTATTGCAAATGAATGGTGGTGGTAACAGCACCGGAAGATATATCAAGTTTACGGCAACGGGAGCTTGTACGGTAAAAGTTACGGCAGCATCCACATCCACATCCGCATCCAGAACAGTGCGTCTGGCATCCGGTAGCGTAGGTGGAAGCACAGTAGGAAATGCTACGATCACAGGAACACCATCTACGGTAACATACAAAATTCCTTCTGCAGGTACCTATTATCTGTATTCAACGGGAAGTGGAATTTATGTATATCAGGTTAATGTAGCATATTAATGAATTGTCACAACTAATCATCACAAATAATATAAAATGATACAGAGGGCTTTTTGGTGCTAGAGATTTCAAAAAGTCCTCTGTGTTTTATCTGAAAATTTAAAACAGTATTCATTTTCGTTATACAATATATTAGGCTAAGTAAAACTTTCCATACCGGGAGTTATTGACCAAACCACATATTGCTTATTATGTCAGTAAAATAATAGCTATTTTGCAGCCGATAAAGTAAATTATCCTGCCATCAAAAAAACTAAGACAATTGCCGAAGAACGCAGAGTTTTTAGTTGATTTCTTATTTTGTTAAGTCTCTGATGAATACATGCCTGAAGGATTGTCTGAGATGTCCCGGTTTAGCAAGGTATCATCCATTTTTGGACGGGACGCTTCCGCTACGATGCGCTACGTCACGTTACTTAATGTCTCTGAAATACGAGACATAAGTAACGACGAGCGCAAAGTCCCTTTCAAAAATGATGAATACCTTGCTTCCGGGACTTCGAGTTTCCGAAAGGCATGTAAATCATACATCAGAGACAACAAAATTTAGAAATCACTATGAAAAAGAGCAAAACCAGCGTTTTGCTCTACAAGAATTGCTAAAGCAATTCTTGGCGATGTCACGCTACATAACAGCAATTTCCTATCAACTGAAAACTAATTGCGGCAAGGCAATTGCTATAGTTTTTTGATGGCAGTATTCACTATATGTCAGCTGCAAAATATAATTAAACCATCGACATAATAAGCGATATGTGGTTGTGCGAAATAATGAGGTATGGGAAGTTTGAATTAGGCTAAGTTGAACGGTCTAAGATTAGAAAACCGCACCAAACGGCGGAGAAAGCAGGACGAAGATGAAACAAAAGACAAAGCAAAAAGTTATCACGGAGCGGGAAATTATTCGCTTCCGTCAATGTTTATACAAAGCAGAAAAGTCCCCGAGTACGATAGATAAATATGTACGGGATGTCCGTAAATTGCAGCAATATGCGAACGGAAGGATCCTAACGAAAACGCTTATGCTGGAATATAAAAGAGATCTGGAAGTGAGCAGTACCTACAAGGCTACCAGTATTAATTCGTACATTGCAGCCATCAATCAATTTTGTCAGGCAATGCACTGGAATGATCTATGCATCAAAACGATCAAAGTGCAGAGAACAGCATTTGAGCCCGAAGAAAAAGAATTAACGATAGGAAGACAATAAAGCCGGCATCGCTGTTTTCGCTGCTGTGATCTACAGAGAAAGTAGAATATTGTAAGATATGTACATAATAATCTCATAAATATGTGAATATTGCCGATAGTAATCCCTCTTGAAAGATGACATATCATCACGTACGAAACAATATGTACAAATGCATAACAGGAAGAGGGGGAGTACACTATGGCAAGAGAAATAAAACCATACGAAGAACTGGAGCTAAAAGACGACTTTATGTTTGGATTGATCATGCACGATCCCAAATATGTAAAACCATTTTTGGAGATGATCTTGAAGATCAAGATTCGAAAGGTCGTGTATCCGCAGTCACAGAAGAGTATTGATCTGTCTGCAGATGCAAAAGCAATACGGTTAGATGTGTATGTGGAAGATGACCAGAACACGGTCTTTAACCTCGAGATGCAGACGTCAGATAATAGGAATCTACCGAAACGGATGCGGTATTATCAAGGCGTGATAGACCTTAACATATTGCAGAAAGGTCAGGATTACACGAAATTAAAGAAAAGTTATGTGATCTTTATCTGTACATTTGATCCGTTCGGAGAAGGTCGGCATATTTATACATTTTGTAATACCTGTCAGGAAAATACGGCATTGACATTAGATGATGACGCAGTTAAGATAATCTTAAGTACGAAGGGGACGATGGATGATGTGAGTCCCGAAATGAAACGGATTTTGGATTATATTGATGGAAAAGGTGCGTCGGATGAGTATACGAAGCAGTTAGAGGAAGCAGTGCGTTCGGCCCGCCAAAATGAGAGTTGGAGGTTGGGATATATGACGTTAGAATACGAATATCGGCAGCGTTATGAAGAGGGCCAGAAGGAAGGCGAAGAAACAGGAATAGCCAAAACCAATGAACGGTTTATTCGAAAGCTATACGAACGTGGAGAAAGCATAGCATCTATTGCAGAATTTGTAGAGCTGGATGAGGAAGCAGTGAAGCGGATTATTGAAGCAATGGGATTAGAGTAAGAAAGTAGGATGAAAAATTATTATGATTAACAAGTTGCATGCTGAAATGATTAAATTGTATGCAGGAGATCCGAAAAGAATACAGCATTTTTGCAAAGTTCACAGCTATGCAAAATTAATAGCAGAACTGGAGAATGTGGATGAGAAGACTAGGTTTATTCTTGAGACAGCAGCATTAACACATGACATAGGCATTCATGTATGCGAACAAAAATATGGCGACTGCGGGGGTAAATTACAGGAACAGGAAGGTCCGGGACTGGCGCAACAATTGCTTGCCAAGTTGCGGTTCCCGGAGGATGTATCGACCAGGGTACAATATTTGATCGCACATCATCATACCTATGAGGATATGGATGGGATCGACTATCAGATTTTGGTTGAGGCAGATTTTTTGGTGAATATGTATGAAGATACATTATCACAGCAGGCAGTACAGCATGCGTATACAACGATTTTTAGAACAGAGACAGGGAAGATGATTTGTAGGGATATGTTTGCACTTACTTAAAATCGTACTTGAAGATCATGATTCGTCCTGCGGATGGATTACAGGGATAAATAACTGCTTGGGATATATGATGTTTTGAACATGCAGTATTTCAGGAAAAGGAGTAGTATGTGATGGATGAACGATTAAAAAAACAGCTTGCATTTGCATTGGAGATTGATAAGGAGAAGAATATTTTTCGGCAGACGCATCTTTCCGGACATGGAAGAAATGAAAATGATGCAGAGCATGCTTGGCATATGGCAATTATGGCGTATGTGCTTCGGGAATATTCGAATGAAAAAATCGACGTTGCAAAAGTGATGTTAATGTGTTTGATCCATGATATTGTAGAGATCGATGCAGGGGATACTTATGCGTATGATGCAGAGAATCTGAAGACACAGAAAGCAAGAGAGGATGCTGCAAAGGAGCGGATCTTTTCGCTCTTACCGGATGAACAAAAGGAAGAACTGATCGCATTGTTTGATGAGTTTGAGGCGTTTGAAACGCCGGAATCGAAGTTTGCACATGCCATGGATAATTTACAGCCGTTAATGTTAAATAACAGTAATGGTGGTGCGGATTGGAAGGAACACGAGGTTACGGCGCAGCAGGTATACGGAAGGCAGAGTAAGACGCGTCTTGGATCAGAACCATTGTTCGAAGTCGTAGATTCGATCATACAGCAAAACATTGCAAATGGTCAGATACGTGAGGATTGAGTCACATCTGGTCCAACTATTGCAAAATAAATCATCGTGATCCATGGAGGAAAGGTGTAAAGAATAGAATGATTATTTATGATGAGAAACAGCATATTTTCCGACTAAATACCAAGAGTACCAGTTACATGATCGGCATTACACCGGAAGGGTATTTAGGACATATTTATTATGGGGAGCGTTTACAGCACATTGACGGTGGGTATTTGCTGCGGACGGAGGAATATCCATATACACCAGAGCGCAACAAACGCGAAAAATGCGTATTTTTGGAAAGCTTTCCGATGGAACTGCCAACCGGCGGCATTGGGGATTTTCGGGAAAGCTGCTTGGATATTCGAGATGAAAATGGATGCCTGGGAACGGAAATTCTTTACAAAGAGCATCGAATATATTCCGGCAAGACACCATTAGAGGGACTTCCGGCTTCTTTTGTCACTGCTTCACAGATGGATACGGAAGATGCCGGTACAGCAGTACAGACGTTAGAGCTTATTTGTCAGGATCGAGTGCTTGGTGTAGAAGTTGTGCTATCGTATACAGCTTTTGAGAGGGAGGATGTAATTACTCGTTCTGTGCGGGTAGACAATCGGGGAGAGCAGACGCTTACCATTGAAAAAATATATAGTGCCTGTCTGGATATGGATTATGAGGAAGATTATGAGTTGCTGACTTTGCCGGGCGCATGGGCCAGAGAACGACGTATACAGCGCCGGAGAATTGGATATGGAAGACAATCAGCGGCGTCGATCCGTGGGGAATCCGGGCATCAGGAGCATCCGTTTATTGCACTGGTTACACCGGGTACAACGCAGACCCGAGGAGATGTATATGCAATGCATTTTGTATATTCTGGCAATTTTTTGGGACAGGTGGAAGTGTCGCAGCATGACATGATACGTATGACAATGGGAATACACTCTTATGAATTTGGGTGGAAGCTGACACCGGGACAGACCTTTCAGGCACCGGAAGTAGTTCTCACCTACTCGTCGGAAGGCCTTGGCAAGATGACTCGTTCCCTTCATGATTTTTACCGTGAGCATTTGATTCGCAGCCGCTACAAAAATACGGAGCGTCCGATACTGATCAATAATTGGGAAGCAACGTATTTCGATTTTACAACGGAAAAGTTATTGGATATTGCGCAGACTGCGAAAGACTGTGGCATAGAGTTATTCGTGATGGATGATGGATGGTTCGGCAGACGCAACAATGATGAGTCTTCGCTGGGAGATTGGTATGTGAATGAGGAAAAACTTACCGGTGGTTTAAAACATTTGGTAGACAGCATTAATAAAATCGGCATGAAGTTTGGTATATGGTTTGAGCCGGAGATGATTTCTCCGGATTCGGATCTGTTTCGCACACATCCGGACTGGATGATCCAAATACCGGGACGTGAGCCGACTCTTAGCCGGGCGCAGGGCGTGTTGGATCTATCGAATCCGGAAGTTGAGGAGTATGCTTATGAATCGGTGGCACGTATTTTGCGCAGTGCACCGATCATGTACGTAAAATGGGACATGAACCGCCAACTGTCTGATCTTGGAAGTGCATATCTGGGCAAAGAGCATGGGCAGGAATTACTTCATCGGTATGTGTTAGCAGTATACCGCATGCAGGAGCGGCTGATTACGGAATTTCCGGATCTGTTGTTGGAAAATTGTTCCGGAGGCGGGGGACGCTTTGATCCGGGAATGCTATATTACAGTCCGCAGATCTGGTGCTCTGATGACACAGATGCCGTGGAGCGTTTAGGTATTCAGGAGGGAACAGCGTTAATTTATCCATTATCCACGATAGGGGCGCATGTTAGCGTCTGCCCAAATCACACGGTAGGACGCAATACTCCGTTTACGACTCGTGGACATGTCGCATTGGCGGGAACATTTGGTTATTAGCTTGATGTGACAAAGTTATCCGAGGAAGAGAAGGCGTTGATCCGTGAGCAGACAGAGATGTATCATACCTACCAATTATTGATCCGAAATGGGGATTACTATAGACTCGCATCGTATGCAGAAAATCACTACTATGATGCTTATATGGTTGTGTCAAAAGATCAGAAAGAGGCTTTAATGACATTTGTACAGGTGCTCGCGGAACCGAACCGCCGAAGCCGTAAGGTACATTTACAGGGACTGGATCCGGAAGCGGTTTATTATTGTGATGTGACGCAAAGGGAATATACCGGTGAAATATTAATGAAAGGCGGCCTGTTGATCGGTGATCTCTGGGGAGATGCCGTAAGCCGCCTGTACCATTTTGAGAAAAGATAGAAACAATATGTGATTCATAAACGAAACGCATAGCTTCTAAACAAGTGTGAATAAATAGTTTGGTGAATTATTGTACTGTGTCGAGTGCTTCCAACAGTGCGGTTGCAAGCTGGTCCGAGCAGGATGTGCTTTTGAAACCGCACGTGATGCCCTTGACTTTATCTACGACCTGTTCTACGGTCAGACCGTCAACCAAAGAGCTGATCGCCTTTAGGTTACCGTTACAGCCACCGACAAATTGTACGTTATGAACAACATCACCATCCAGATCAAATTCAATTTCACTGGAACAAGTTCCTTTTGTAGTATAAGAATAATGCATAGTCATCAATCCTTTCTTTCTTATTAGTAGTTAGTCTTTTTATCAAACTCGCCAAAGCGTTCACATAGCGACCAGTCATCTGCCAGGTATAGATACCGGCATCTGACTGATAGCTATGTGCAATTTTGCCTTCGCGCACATTAAACTTCAATCCGGGAAAAGACTTCCCCAAGTCCACATTGTAACAAAAGATCTGCATCTGCATCCATCGGGGTGGCAGATTTATTGATCAATACCAAATGGTTTCCATGGAAATAATGCAGTAGTCCGGCGGCCGGATATACAGCGAGAGAAGTGCCGCCGATGATCATGAGATCGGATTCACTGATCGCTTTGACAGCACCGGTTACTGTTGCGTCATTTAATCCCTCTTCGTATAATACAACATCCGGCTTGATAATACCACCACATTCACAAGTTGGAATGCCTGTGCTTTCAGTAATACAGTGAATATCATAAAATGCATGGCATTTGGTGCAGTAATTGCGGTGCACGGATCCATGGAGTTCGTATACCGTTTTGCTGCCTGCTGCTTGATGAAGCCCATCAATATTTTGAGTCACAACAGCAGTAAGTTTGCCTTTTTGTTCCATTTCTGCCAATTTCAGATGAGTGATATTTGGCTTAGCGTCCAGACAGATCATCTTATCGCGGTAAAAGTCATAGAACGCTTTTGTATTTCGCATAAAAAACGTATGGCTGAGAATGGTTTCCGGTGGATAATCATATTTTTGATGATACAAACCATCTACACTGCGAAAATCCGGGATGCCGCTTTCGGTTGAGACTCCGGCACCGCCAAAAAACACAATACGTTTACTTTCATTGACCCAGCTTTGAAGCTGATCAATGCCTTCTGCCTGTGAAGTATTCATATACTGCTCACCTAACCTTTCTTTCCATTGCTTTACGATATATCATTTACTCAAACTGCCCATACCTCCAACCTCCACAACCACATATTGCTTATTATGTCAATAACCATGTTGCATTTTGCAGCCACCAAAGAGTGGCTTCTGCCATCCGAGAACTATAGTAATTGCCTTGCCGCATTTTGTTTTTACAGTGATTTCTAAATTTTGTTGTCTCTGATGTATGATTTACATGCCTTACGGAGAACTCGCTGTCCCGGAAGCAAGATAATCATCATTTTTGAAAGGGACTTTGCGCTCGTCGTTACTTATGTCTCGTATCTCAGAGACATTAAGTAACGTGACGTAGCGCATCGTAGCGAAAGCGTCCCGTCCAAAAATGGATGATATCTTGCTAAACCGGGACGTCTCAAACACTCCTCTAGGCATGTATTCATCAGAGACTTAACAAAATAAGAAATCACGAAAAAAACATTGCGTTCTGCGGCAATTATCTTAGTTCTCGAATGACAGAACAATTTAGTTTATCGGCTGCAAAATATCCAATTTATTGCCGACATAATAAGCAATCTGTGGTTCGGACAATAACTTCCGGTATGGGAAGTTTGAGTGAATTGCTAATCTTCTAATGCGGCATATACAATATCGCGGATAACTTGTACATCCCGGTAACCGTTACCACCGCATTTGTTGATCACATAAATGATCGCCAGATCCTCAGCCGGATCCATACTTACATAGCTGCCTAACCAGCCGTCCCATCCAAATTCGCCATTAGATCCAATGCTTTCGGAAAGTTCTGTATGGATCATACAACGCATCAGATTGCCATAGCCATAACCTTTTAATGATTCCCAGTCAAAGCTTACCAGCTGTTTTTCATTAAGATGATTCTGTGTCATCCATTCTACTGTTTTGCGTCCCAAAATGCGGATACCCTGATACGTTCCTTTGTTTAACATCATCTGTGCAAATTTGGCGTAATCGCTCAAGGTAGATACTAAACCTGCGCCACCGGATTCAAAAGATGGCTGTTTTAGATGCATATGAGACAGACATAAATGCTGCCAGGTGCATGGATCTAACGTCTGAGTTTCCGGCATATATTGATAGAACTGCATAAAACGGTCCTGCTTTTGCTCTGGGACATAGAAATCGGTGTCTGTCATGCCGAGCGGTTCAAAAATAGTTTCTTTTAGATATGTAATGTAGCGTTTGCCGGATACGACTTCCACGATGGCGCCGAGAACGTCTGCGCAAAAACCGTATAACCAGCGCTCGCCGGGCTGGAATGCCAGAGGCTGTTGACCGATGATATTTGCCAATTCATAGGTAGAAGGAGTCGGTTCGCCTTTGGCGATCTTGTCATAGAAATCTGCTTGGATCTTGTCCATAATAGCACCGGCAGGAAAAGATGCATCCGGGTAGACTACACCGGCAGTCATATCCAACAGATCTTGAATAGTGACTTCGCGGTTCGCCGGAACAAGTCCCTGATCGGTATATACTTTTTGATCTTTAAACCCCGGTAAATACTTGCTGGCCGGGTCGGATAGTGCTAATGCACCCTTTTCTACCAAAGTCATCACAGCAACAGAAGTGATCGGCTTTGTCATAGAATAACAGCGGAAGATCGTATCTGGTTTCATTGGATGGTGCTTTTCCTTGTCTGCTTCGCCGTATTCTTTGCGGTATACTTCCTCGCCGCGATGGAGTATACAGATGGATGCGCCGACATTACAGTCAGGATCTTCACTGTGTCCGATCAATGTTGATGTGATCGCAGCATCCAGTCGTTTTAAGATGGTTTGGTTCATATATCAAAATCCTCGCTTTCTGCTTAAGTATTCTCTTGTTATGTTAGCACAATACCTGATAAAAACCAATCATTATCAACAAGAATAAAATTAAAAAAAAAATACATACTATGTTTGAGAATAGCAGAACATATGGCAAAGGAAGGAGAATAGCAGATATGAATCCGGCACAGGCATATACGATCATGTTTTTTACAGGAGGATTTTTATATTGCGCATTAGAAATATTAATGCGGGGTTATTCTCATATATCAATGCTGCTAGCTGGTGGAATTTGTTTTGTGTTAGTCGGTGCTGTGCAAAATCTACTGGGTGGACAGGCATCACTGGTGGGGCAGATGCTTTTGTGCAGTCTTATGATCACGGTGGTGGAATTTGTTGTCGGCATGATCGTGAATCGTTATCTGCATCTGGCGGTATGGGATTATTCCGGACAGCAGTACAACTTTCGGGGGCAGATCTGTCTTTTATATTGTAATTTATGGTTCTGGTTGTCGGGTCCTGTTATCGTACTCCATGATTTAATGGAACATTTCTTATTAAACGTACCGATGCAGCACTATAAAATTTTTTAGTATGTATGCCCGCTTGCTGCTGAGGAGATATGTTTGGATCTTCTGAACGGATATTGTTTTGAGACATTTTCCTTTGTGGTATATTGGACATTATCATAAATGGTTCATAATTTTGGCGAATAGTCTCGTTTGGGTATTGACGAAATGCGTCGAAAGGTATAATATAAAAGTTGTGTGTTATTACACGGTATAAGAAAATAGTTCACAAAACAACTCTTATTTAGAGTGGCGGAGAGTGAAGGCTCTGTGAAACCACGGCAACCCCTGACAGGAAGGTGCCAATCTCAGCGAGAAATCGAGCAATAAGAGGGTTTGAGATCAAGTTGAAATCAAGTCCATCTGTCGTCGGTTTAGGTGGGCTTTTTCTTTTTGGAAATATTCGTAGATGGACCGTACAGAAATGGTACGGCAGAATGGAGGAAATTATGGAGAAACGTTTGTTTACATCGGAATCGGTTACGGAAGGACACCCGGACAAAATATGTGATAACATTTCCGATGCTGTATTGGATGCATTGATGGAGCAGGATCCGATGAGCCGTGTTGCTTGCGAGACAGTCATTACGACAGATTATGTGATGATCATGGGCGAGATCAGCACGAGAGCTAAGGTTGATTATGAGAAGATCGCGCGTGAGACGATCCGTGAGATCGGTTATGACGATGACGCCAAAGGATTCAACTGTGATACCTGTAAGGTAAAGGTGTTGTTAGATCAGCAGTCTGCAGATATAGCTATGGGTGTTGATAAGGCTTTTGAGGCAAAGAATGGTGAAATGGATATGTCTGATGCACAGATTGAAGCAATCGGTGCAGGAGATCAGGGAATGATGTTTGGCTATGCAACCAACGAGACGGAGGATTGCATGCCATATGCGATTTCTTTGGCACATCAGTTGACACGCCGGTTGACAGAGATGCGTAAGAATGGAACACTTTCTTATCTTCGACCGGATGGCAAAAGTCAGGTGACAGTAGAGTATGATGAAGCCGGTAAGCCGATACATATCAGTGCTGTGGTTATTTCGAGTCAACATGCAGAGGATGTATCACAGGAGCAGATCCATGAAGATATTCGTAAGTATGTGATCGATCCGATCCTCCCGGCAGAATTAGTAAGTGAAGATACGAAATATTTTATCAATCCAACCGGCAGATTCGTGATCGGCGGACCGAATGGTGACAGCGGATTGACTGGTCGTAAGATCATCGTAGATACGTATGGCGGATATGCACGTCACGGTGGCGGAGCTTTTTCGGGAAAAGACTGCACAAAGGTAGATCGTTCGGCTGCATATGCAGCACGTTACGTTGCCAAAAATATCGTAGCGGCAGGTCTTGCAGACCGTTGTGAGATTCAGCTTTCCTATGCAATCGGTGTTGCACAGCCGACTTCTGTTATGGTAGATACGTTTGGTACCGGCAAATTATCCGACAGCCGTTTGGTTGAAATCATCCGTGATAACTTTGATCTTCGTCCGGCTGGTATAATCAAGATGCTCGATCTGCGCAGACCGATCTATCGCCAAACTGCGGCATATGGACATTTTGGAAGAAACACCTTAAACCTTCCATGGGAGCAGACAGACAAGGTTGCCATCTTGAAACAATATTTGGTATAATACTGCCAAGGGTCATGGAGAAGCGAGGTGTGATTTCTCTTACACTGCTATGCAGGAAAATGATCCATGGTATCTATGAAGGAAACAAAGACACAATACAGGGGGTATATCATGACGAGCAAACCAATTTTATACATTGTAATTCCTTGTTACAATGAAGAAAAAGTATTACCGGAAACAGAACCATTATTTTTGCAGACGCTGCGTGGCATGATCTCAGAGGGGAAGATTGCAGAAGAGAGCCGTGTCATGTTTGTAAATGATGGAAGCAAAGATGCTACTTGGGAATTGATCAGCAAGTTTGCGGAGGAAGAAGAGCAGATCGAGGGTTTATGTTTGTCACGTAATCGTGGACATCAGAATGCTCTTTTTGCAGGATTGATGACAGCAAAACAATATGCAGATATTACAATATCGATCGACTGTGACGGTCAGGATGATATGACAGCGATGACGCGGATGGTGGACGAGTATTTGGGAGGATCACAGATCGTCTATGGTGTGCGTTCCGAGAGAAAGACAGATACGGTATTCAAGCGTGCTACGGCACAGGGCTTTTATAAAGTTATGGCGGCGATGGGCGCAGATGTTGTATACAATCATGCAGATTACCGTTTGATGAGTAAAGAAGCACTGGAAGGATTAGCACAGTTCAAAGAGGTTAATCTGTTCTTACGTGGAATGGCACCGTTAGTAGGTTTTCGCTATTCCTGTGTTTACTATGAACGCGCTGAGAGAATTGCCGGAGAGAGCCATTACCCGTTGAAAAAAATGCTTTCGTTTGCGTTTGATGGTATTACCAGCTTTTCTGTCAAACCAATCAGTATGATCACCAGTATGGGATTTATTGTTTGCGTGATCAGTTTGATCGCTATTGTTGCAACGATCATTGAAAAGATATGCGGAATGACTGTTGGTGGATGGTCAAGTCTTTTGTGCTGTATTTTATTTTTGGGCGGTGTGCAGTTGCTTAGTTTGGGCGTTATTGGAGAGTACATTGGTAAGATTTACATGGAAACCAAGGAACGGCCACGATTTATCATTAGCGAGAGTACCGGGGATATTACACCGGCGAAGGATCGCAGATAGAAAGTGAATATATATGAAACATATTACCATAGGAATATTGGCGCACGTTGATGCGGGTAAAACGACACTGTCGGAGGGACTTTTGTATACGGCAGGGTCGATCCGACAATTAGGGCGTGTTGACGATCAAAACGCTTTTTTAGATAACAATCATATGGAACGTGACCGGGGGATCACTATTTTTTCCAAGCCTGCGCGCTTTGCGCTGCAGGATGGAACGGTTACGCTATTAGATACACCGGGACATGTAGATTTTTCGGCAGAAATGGAGCGCGCATTGCAGGTACTGGACTATGCAGTATTAGTCGTTAGTGCTGCTGATGGCGTGCAAAGCCATACCGAGACGTTATGGCAGCTTTTTGCTTACTACGATATTCCGGTGTTTCTTTTTATCAACAAAATGGATATGCCGGATACGGATCGTGGTCGGATCATGCAGGAACTACAGGAAAAGCTTTCGGATGCCTGTGTTGATTTTATGGCAGAACCTGAGAGCGTGATGGAAGCGGCAGCCATGTGTGAAGAGGATCTGTTGGAACGCTTTTTGCAGGATGGAACACTTGAAGATGCAGATGTGATCCGGCTGATCAGACAACGGAAGTTGTTTCCATGTTATTTTGGCTCTGCACTAAAAATGCAGGGAGTTGAAACATTTCTAAAGGGATTGTGGCAATATACAGAGCCCGGTCAGTATGGAGATGAGTTTGGTGCCAGAGTATACAAGATATCCAGAGACGAGCAGGGCAATCGACTGACACATTTGAAAGTGACGGGTGGACGCCTGCAGGCGAGACAGTTATTACAGGGCAAAAAGCAGCTGCAGTCTGATGACGGCGATGAAGAGCAGATCTGGAGCGAAAAGATCAATCAGATCCGGTTCTATTCCGGAGAAAAATATACGACGGCAAAGGAAGCCAAAGCGGGAGAAATTTGTGCGGTTACCGGTTTGTCCCATACGTATCCGGGAGAGGGGCTTGGCTTTATGGAACACGATGAAGTTCCAATATTAGAGCCGGTTTTGACGTATCGGATCTTTTTGGAACCGGACTGGGATGTAAGACGTGCACTTCCGCTCTTGAAGCAGCTTGAGGAGGAGGAACCTGAGCTTCATATTATATGGGATGAAACACTCAAAGAACTTCATGCACAGGTGATGGGCGAGGTGCAGATCGAAGTGATCAGGCAGCAGTTATTTGATCGTTATCGTATGCATGTCACTTTTGGCGAGGGAAATATCGTTTACAAAGAAACCATAGCGGCACCGGTTATCGGTATGGGGCATTTTGAACCATTACGACATTATGCAGAGGTTCATTTGCTGTTGGAGCCCGGTGAGCCGGAATCCGGTCTGGTGTTTGACACGAATTGCAGCGAAGATATGCTGAGCAAAAACTGGCAGCGTTTGATTCTAACTCATTTGCAGGAAAAGAAACATCGCGGAGTGCTTACCGGATCAGAGATCACGGATATGCGGATCTCCGTTATTGCAGGTAAAGCACATGTGAAGCATACGGAGGGCGGCGATTTCAGACAGGCGACCTACCGTGCAGTCAGGCAGGGACTTAGACAGGCAGAAACGATCTTACTGGAGCCGTACTATTCGTTCCGTTTGGAGCTGCCGACCGAACAGTTGGGACGGGCAATGACGGACATGGAGCGAATGAGTGCGAAACTGAATGCACCGGATTCATCGGGAGAATACGCAGTTCTTGCCGGAGAAGCACCGGTTGCGACAATACGCTCCTATCAGAAGGATCTGTCTGCTTATACCGGTGGTAAAGGAAAGATGTCCTGTCAGTTGTGCGGATATCGACCATGCCACAATACGGAAGAAGTGGTTGCACAGATTGGTTATGATCCGGATCTGGATTATGCGGCAACAGCGGATTCTGTGTTTACAGCACATGGTTCCGGCTATATCGTTCCTTGGAATGAAGTGGCAGATCATGTACACGTAGATAATGGGTATTCTTTGGAAGGTAAGCAGTCACCGGAAGACGACTATGCGGAGCCTATGACAGCAGCAATGAGGCGCAGAATGCGGTATGATACGGAATACTCGATGGGAGAAGAAGAGATTCGTTCTATTCTTGGACAAGCGGGTGGCGCAAACCGCAATCAGAAGAAAAATTGGATCAGACAGCGAAAACGTGTTGTTTCGTCCACAGACAGTCGTGGACCTGTCGCTTACAAGCGTTCGGCGGAAAAGTATCTGCTGGTGGATGGCTATAATATAGTGTTTGCATGGGACGAACTGAACGAGCTGGCAAAGGATAATATTGACGCAGCCAGAGACCGCCTGATGGATATTTTATGTAATTATCAAGCTTATATGGGGATGACACTGATCCTTGTATTTGATGCTTATAAGGTAAAAGGCGGTATTGGTCAGATGCTGGATTATCACAATATACATGTGGTATATACGAAGGAGGCGGAAACAGCAGATCAATATATCGAAAAACTTGCTCATAACATGGGGCGGGAACATGATGTAACTGTGGCAACTTCGGATGGCCTGGAGCAGCTGATCATCCGCGGGCAAGGCTGCAAATTATGGTCTGCAAGAGAATTTTATGCTGAGGTCAAACGAGTGGAGGAAGCCATTCGAAGACAAGTTGAGTGAGAGAAAAGCGCATTATAGAAAGGCGGGGAAAACAATATGGATATTTACTTATTAGAGCGACTACACAAATTATTGCATGGACCCATCAATGTCTTTGACCGGGAAGGGAATCTGATACACAGCTTTGAGGAAGGTGTGTGTCAGCCGGTTGCACCAAGGGAGTTTCAGGGAAAAGGAAAAGAAAAACCATATATTAAGATGGATGGAAAGGGCGTGGCATACGCAGTCATCCAATCGCCTGTAGGGGAATATATTGTGTTAGGCAGGATACGCGTGTATTATGCGGTAGGCAATGACTCCATAGGCATTTCTTATTGTGGAAAGGATGAATTTCGCGCGATCATAGAGCTTTGCTGGAAATCCATTACCGGACAGGAAATGCCGGGAAATGTATTCTGGAATGTATTGGAGGAGCCGGATGCCAGTATTGCAAAGCATCTGACAAATGATATGCTGCATTATCAGGAGAGGCGTAAAGCGCACAATCCGATCCGACAGGAGCGCCGTGAGCAGGAGAGCATTCGCAGAGGAGATCTGCAGGCGTTGGAAGAAAGTATTAATGAATCTTATGGAGGAGAGATCGGAAATGTTTCCAAGGATGTACTAAGACACTACAAAAATATAGCAGTATGGGTAATCAGCAGTGCGTCTCGAAGCGCCATTCAGGGAGGAGTTACACCGGAAAAAGCCTTGTCTATGTGTGATAGCTTTTTACGCAATGTAGAGGATAATCTGCAGGAGCCGCTGGAAGTTGAGAAGGCGACCAGAGAGGCAGAATTTATATTTGCGCGTGAGGTACGCGACTTGCAGCGAAAAAACTGTGAAGATGTATTAACTTCTCAGGTCAGAAATTATATTTATCTGCATATTATGGATAAACTTCAAGTGACAGACATTGCAAAAGAGTTTGACGTCACACCGAATTATTTATCCGATCGTTTTCGCAAGCAGGAGGGGATTTCGCTGAAGCAATATATTATCAATGAAAAAATTGAAGCAAGCGAGTATTTTTTGAAGTATACCGATAAGTCTATCGGCGAGATCAGTGAACATTGTGCATTTGGTTCACAAAGTCGCTTTACTCAGTATTTTAGGGAAAGACATGGTGTGACACCAAGCGCCTATCGCAGAATATTTCAACAAGAACATGAGATTTGAAAATGCGGCAGTTGTTTCTAAGCATTTTGGAGACACAATCTTACAAAAATTAACCGCGATAGCATTTACTTGTTTTAGGCTACGTGATATAATAGGCAAGATTATAGTGATACGCGCGGTCTCATAAACGAAATGCCGGAAGTTTGGTATTCGGGAATACAGTGTTACAAATGCTGTAATGTTTGCATGGGACGAAATGGGAGGGAATATGACAAAGAAAATACGATCGGTCAGCAATACGTGCATAATTATGCTTGTTTGCATCGGGATAAATTACATGGGAAAGGTATTGGCAGCAGACTGGCATTTGCCGTTGTGGATGGATTCCATCGGCACGGGGATGTCAGCGTGTTTACTTGGCCCTTTTTTTGGCGCTTTATGTGGTGCAACGAATAATATTCTGTACGGAATGAGAAATGTCACCAGTTATGCGTATGCATTTACCAGCGTTGCGATTGCAATCGTTATGGGAATCTGTATGCGCAGACATATGATACGTGACTGGTTTGGTGTCTTTACGACCAGTGCACTTGTTTCGGCCGTTGCAGTCATTGTCTCTACACCATTTAACTTGATATTTTTTCAAGGGTATAACGGCAACCTGTGGGGGGATGCTTTATTTGATATGTTCCGGTATTATCGTATTCCGGTCGTGATCGCCTCCGGGTTATCCGAGCTTCTCGTGGACTTTCCGGATAAAGTGGTTACGGTATGCATCATATTTGGTATATTGGGTATCATCAAGAGCGATCGTTTCGAGTGCAATGCAGAGCGGAAATCTTCAGGTGCCTTAATGATCGGTATTGTCGTTACAGCGGCGTTAATTGGCAGTGGACAGAAGTGCGTTGCAGCAACAGCCGGTGATAAATATACATCGACGTATTCACAGACAGTATATAATGGCGAGAATGGCCTGATCGGTGGTGAGGCAAATGATATTGTAGAAACCAAAGATGGATATTTGTGGATCGGAACTTATTCAGGGCTGTATCGTTTTGATGGGTCTACGTTTGATACGATGTCCGATATGAAGGATGTCAAAAATGTAAATTGTTTGTTTGAGGATGAGGAAGGTCGTTTATGGATCGGAACCAATGACAATGGTGTATCAATCTATGTTCGAGATAAAATCAGTAACATATTGACGGTACAGAATAATCTTGCATCCAACTCAATCCGCTGTATTGCCGAAGATGAGCAGGGAAATTATTACATAGGTACTTCGGATGCATTAAGTATCGTAACGATCAATAATGGCCTGAAGGTGCACAAAACCTTACAGGAAATCATGTATGCACGTTCTATAGCAACAGGCAAGGCTGGCGATGTTGCCGTTGTCAATAATTCAGGACAATTATTCATTATCAACAATCAGATGATCAAGGAGACGTTCACGTTAAAAACCGGCAATGCTGAAACATTTTATACTTGCTGTAAGTATATGGACAATGGGGATCTGCTGGTCGGAACAACGACAAATGAAATGTATCGTCTCCGTAAAACTAATGGAAAATATCGAACAATAAAACGCTATACAACGGGAAATCTTCAACAGATAAGCAGTATTGCTTCGGACGATCAGGGAAACTATTGGGTATGCAGTGGAAGCGGTATTGGCTATTTGCAAGGAGAGAAGTTTCATACGTTTGATACGAATACGTTCAACAGTTCTATTGACAATATGACGCTGGATTATCAGGGAAATCTTTGGTTTACATCTTCTCGCCTGGGGCTTCTCAAGTTGTCTAAAACCTGCTTCACGGATCTTTTTCGACAGTACTCATTGGAGAAACGTGTTGTTAATACAGTGACAAAATGGCAGGACTGCATATACATTGGAACGGACGATGGACTGCAGATCATTGATGAAAAGCAACAGTGTGTGAGTGACAATAAATTGACACGCAAGCTTCGAGGGCGAAGGATCCGCTGCATGACAGTAGATTCTGCCGGTCATCTTTGGATCGCTATCTCCGGAGAGGAGGGGTTACTCGAAGTGACACCATCTCTGCAGATCACAGAATACGGACCGAATAAAGGAACCATCAGCAATCGCTTTCGAACAGTGATGGAGCTGAAAGATGGGACGATGGCAGCATCCGAAAATACAGGAATAGATTTTATTCGAAATGGGAAAGTAGTGGCAACGATCGGCGAGGAGGACGGCTTAGGCAATCCTCAGATATTGTGTATGCTGCAGTGTTCAGATGGAACTATTTTAGCAGGAAGTGACGGAAGTGGTATTGCTGTGATCCGTAATAATAAGGTACAGCGTACGGTTTCAATGAAAGCGGGACTTACTTCCGATGTTATTTTGCGCATTGTTGCGCTTGATAAAGGATATTTGATCATTACCAGCAACGGATTATGCTATATGAATGATAAGCTGGAATGCAGAAGCCTGTCCGGTTTTCCGTACTCGAACAACTACGATGCAATGGTAAACAGCGATGGTAAAGTATGGATACTAGGCAGTGCAGGTATTTACATAGTTACTCAGGACAGTTTGATCCAAAATGAAAAATACACGTATGAATTGCTCGATGGCAAAAGAGGACTGGATGGTTCACTTACTGCTAACGCTTGGAATTATACCGATGATAAAGGTAACTATTATTTGTCCTGTAATAGTGGAGTGTATGTGGTAAATATTGAACAGTATAATAAAAATAAAACCATTTATCGTATGTGGCTCAATGACATTACGGTAGATGGAACCAAATATTATATCAGTAAAAGCGAAACGACATCGATCGGAGAGTCGGCGGATAAGATTGAGATCACACCGATTCTTATGAATTACACCAAAGAAGATCCATACATTAGTTATTATTTGAAAGGATTTGAGCACAAAAAGAATATTGTCCGACAAAGTGAACTTGGGACGATCGTTTATACGAACCTGCCGTCTGGAACCTATACGTTTGTAATCTCCATACTGGATTATACCGGGACGAAAGAGATCGAAAGCAGTTCGTATTCCATCGAAAAGCCGGAACGCTTTTGGGAGACGTGGTGGTTTAAGGCATATTATATTATTATTGCGGTTATGATCATTATGTACCTTACATGGCTGATCACGAGACTGCAAAGCAACCGCGTGATTGAGCGACAGAATCGCGAGATTGAATTAGCCAAAAAACAGGCGCAGATGGGTAATGAGACGATTCTTGCCATTGCAAAAACTGTCGATGCCAGAGATGAGAATACAAGCCAGCATTCGGAGCGCGTTGCAGAATATTCCGTGCTAATTGCAAAGCGGATGGGCTGGAGCAAAGAACGATGTGAAGCTTTGCGTAAGATCGCATTGCTGCATGATATTGGAAAGATCGGTATACCGGATGCCGTACTTAATAAGCCGTCACGATTGACGGACGAGGAGTATGAGATCATGAAGAGTCATGTGTTGATCGGCGGTGATATACTAAAAGATTTCACAATTGTGCAGGATGTGGCGGATGGCGCCAGATATCACCATGAACGTTATGATGGCAAAGGATATGCCAAGGGGCTGAAAGGAGAGGAAATTCCATTAAATGCGAGAATTATTGGGATTGCCGATGCGTTTGATGCAATGACCTCGAATCGTGTGTATCGGCAAAAGATGGATATGGATTATGTGTTATCAGAACTTCACAAGGGAAGTGGAACACAATTTGATCCCAATATTGTTAAAATTATGATCTCGCTGATAAAAGAGGGCATTATCGATCCGTCGAAGAGATACGAGGGGGGAGAAGCATGAAGAAACAAAAAATGGCAGCATTGATCACTTGTATTTTGGTAGTTGGCTTAGCGGGTGTATGGCATTGTGTTGTACAAAAAAGTCAGGTAAAAGAATCGATAAAAGTTGGTTTTGTCTATATTGGGGATGAAAGTAATCCTTATGTGTACAATTTTATTCGGGCACAAAAAAGCATTGAAAATCAGTTTGGTGATAAGGTGCAGGTCGTAGAGAAATTTAATGTACCTGAAAATGCAGTAGAGGAACCGCTTGTTGAATTGGCAAAAGAAAAATGTGATGTTATCTTTGCGACCAGTTATGGATATGGTAAGACAACGAAAGAAGTAGCTAAGAAATATCCGGAAATACAATTTTGTCAGGCAACAGGGGACAATGCGAATCAGAATCCCATTGTTTCTAATTACCATACCTACATGGGAGCAGTATATCAGGGAAGATATATTGCTGGAATTGTGGCTGGCATGAAATTGCAGGAAATGATCTCAGAAGGTAAGATTACACCGCAAGATGCTAAGATTGGTTATGTTGGAGCTTATGCTTATGCGGAAGTAATATCGGGATATACGGCTTTTTTGCTGGGGGCACGTTCCGTCGTTCCCGAGACAGTTATGACGGTCTGCTATGCAAATACATGGAGTAGTTATTCGTATGAAAAGGAGATTGCAAAGTCGTTGATAGAAGATGGCTGTGTGATCATATCGCAGCACTCAGATACCACAGGGCCGGCAGTTGCCTGTGAGGAGATGAGCCAGACCGACAAATATGAAGTGTATCATGTCGGTTACAATCAAGGCATGACCAGCGTGGCACCTACAACATCTCTGATCGGTTGCAAAGTCAATTGGGAGCCTTATGAATCCGCAGTGATTCAAGCGGTATTGGATGGCAAAAAGATTGAAAGTGAACTGGATGTACAAAAAGAAAAGAATGATGCGTGGGGCGGACTTGCAGACAATTGGGTACAAATGCTGGAGTTGAATGAAGTAATTGCAGCGCCCGGGACCAGGAAGGCTGTGAAACGCGCGATTGATGGATTCGCCAAAGGACAGATCAAGGTGTTCTATGGCAAATATACGGGGGTAAATCCGTTGAATCCTTCCGACAAGATAGATCTGACCAAAGAATATCAAGAAAATGCGAAAGCATCTGCACCGGGATTTTGTTATCAGTTGGATGATATTGTCACGGTAAAAGAAATGGATACGCAACAATAAAAATGACGCTATGGAGGAAGATATGTCAGCCAAGAAAAAAATAATAAAGATCACGTTTGGGGCAGCAGCAATTATGATGCTGTTAAGTGGTAGAAATACAGCGAAGGTTTCGGCACAGACTGTGTCGGAAGATGGTGAGCGTTACCGCATTGAGCAAAATGAAGCGGATGGCAAACGGTATTTGACCGATCGTCATGGACAGACGGTGGCAGGGTGGCATGTCCGTATCGGCAATAAATATTATCGTATTGGTAAAGTAAATGATATTGGTTTATGCCGATCTAAGCGATTCAAAATTATCTTTACTAAAAAGAATGGTCAACTCGTGCAAAATGGTATGGCGCGAGGATTTTCCTTTGATGCCAGGGGCTTACTGGCAGTGAAACGCGGGATCTACCGTATTAGTGGAAAATACTACTATATTGATCATGGCTATATGTATAGCAGGGACTATAGCAAAAAGGGAACACAGTATTTTATGAATCTGGATGGCAGTGTTGCTTATTATCGGAATAAGCATACCTGTTATGCGCCATCTGGTAAGAAACTGACAAAACAGCAGCGTAAGGAAGCGGTTGCCAGGGAGCATGCGCGTGTGATCATTCGTGAATGTGTTCAGAAGCAGCATCGCAAAAAAGCAATGTCTCAGTCCAAAAAGTTGGACAAATGTTTTATGTGGGTTGTGAAAAATTATGATTACTCCGAACGAAAATGTGATGGTAAGAAAGGCTGGACATCGAAATCTGCAGATGCGTTATACCGTTTTCAAACCGGAGACTGCCGTACATTGTCCGTTGGATTTGCTTTTTTGGCTTCGGAACTTGGCTATAAGCGTGTTGTTATTGCGCAGGACACAAGTGATCGTTTTTCGGGAACGCATGTGTGGGCAGTCGTGAATGGAAAATGCTACGATCCGTTGTTTTACAATACAGCGAAACCAAAACGGTATCTTCCGGTATTCAAGGGATCTACGCAGAAACAATATACAGACAAAACCCATTGTACAGTTAATGGAAAGTTTCGTCCGGGAGACTGATCAGTTAATATAGGGATTCGAAGATCGGATCCAACGTTTTTTTACATCATCCGCATATTCTATAGATAAAGGATAGATCAGATCATTACTTCCAGTGATATCTTTTTGGGAGATACTCTGTATGTGATTGATATTCATAATAGTAGAACGGTTGGTTTGAAGAAAATAATCAGGAAGAGCATCACACAGCGTGTTGATAGTTGATCGCTGCCGATACAAATCTGTTATTGTATCAATGGCAATATAATGGGAAGATTTGATACAGCGAAAGGCTATAATGTCAGAGTATTTTATCTGTTTTGTTTCGTGTTTGGATATGGAAATGGTATAACAGTCATCCATAAGCTGTGTGATCACCGGTGATAATGCGAATGTTATCTCTAGTAAGGTGACTGGTTTGACAATATAATACAAGGCACGTACGCGATATCCCTGCAGTGCATAATCCTCGTGGGCAGATAATATAATGATCGTACCAAGATAATTAGCATTGCGAAGAGATTGAGCAAGTGTTAATCCGGAGCCATCCGGCAGTTCGATATCTAAAAAAATAACATCAAAAGAAAGCATCTTATCAAGAGTGCACGAAGCGCAATCTGTAAAAACGGATGTATGTAATGTAACAAATTGCTCTTTGGCCCATTGGTTTAAGGTGGTTTGTAATTGTTGGCAGTGAGCGGGAGAATCCTCGATCATTGCTATGTTTAATTCTGGTTTCATATACGTTCTCCTATTTCTCCGGGATTAAAATAGTCACACAAAAAGAAGTGGAATTTTTTGTGATGTCTATAATCCCATTTGCAGCTTCTACAGTTTTTTGCACATTGAGTAGTCCAAAACCATGCTGACTTGTATCTGCTTTGCTGGTTCGCAGTGCATGATCTTTATCGGTTAAATATTCACCTGTTGATGTGTTCTGCACAATGATCTGCAGAGCGGCACGGAAAGGTTTCATGGATAGCACAATAGATGGTTGTGCTGCGGGATCCTGATGTTGCAGTCTTATACATGCTTCAATAGCATTATCTAATAGATTGCCTAAAATCGTTGTTAATTGCAGATCAGATAAGGGCATTTTATCGTTGACCAATAGGGAATGCTTTAATTCAATATGTTGTGATCTGGCATAACGTATCTTGCCGGACACAATAGCATCAATACTTGCCACCCCTGTATTTACATCATTTAGATAATCCGGGAGATTGTCCTGCAAGGATTGTATGTATTGTGTGATCTGTGAATCTTTATGATTGGCGGCGAGTCCCTTTAGAGTCAACAGATGATTTTTGTAGTCATGCTTCCATGCCCGTATTCCATCTGCAGTTTCTTTGGCATGCTGCAATTCAGCTAATACAGTTTGTTCTTGATGTTGCTTTTGTACTAGATCTGCATTTCGTTTATTAGTAGCACTGATCTGGAAGATCAATAGAATCATAAACAGGATTATTATCATGACGCTAAAGCTGATTCCCTGAAGACGAAAAAATATATTTTGTGGGATATTTTTTTCATAAGTGATCAGGATATCTAATAATATATTGCAACAGATCACGCCAAGTATACTGGTTATATATGTTGCAGCGTATAAAAAAGAGGACATCATTAAGTCTGCTTTCATTAATTTTGCAAACAATATACAAAATAAAGCACATATTAGTAAATACGCGAAAGTAGAACAATAACGGTGATCACCCCCTAGATCAAATGAGCGTAGTGTCGATGCAAATAGTTGATCACATAATGAAAAGGAAAGCTTATCTGCAATCAAACTGATCAACGTAGGGAGTATGGATACATACACCTTTTTAGCAAGTGAGCCATCAAATAAGGCGAGGAGTAATAGTAAATCAAATAATAACAACAATAGTTGAACAAAACCATAGTTCATATTATTTATATTACAAAAACATGTAATAGCCGTTTCTATAATAATAGCACCGAAAATTCCAAGGTGTCGATAAGATGTGTATATCGGACGTACGGAAAATATTCGTGTGAAGAATAGGATAAATATTGTACTCTCTAATAGATTTACCATTATTTCCCAAATAGTTTCTATCATAAATTAGTACTCCTTAACTATATCTTATATATGTAATAACTACATATTAGCATATGTATTTACATAAGTCAATTGACGGCGATGAATTTGAGACTGTGACTGTGAATTATGGGAATCATAATATTAACATGTCAGTTTTAGTAGGAAACTGTTTTTTGAGGCTCATGAGCGCTAAAATACAGGAACTGATAATGCCAGAGCAGATGGAGCTATAATAAGGTAAATGGCAAAGGTATAATATTACACTGAGTACGGATAGAACAAAAAAATTACGTAGGCACTTCGCTCTGGCATGTTGGATCTGATTAGCAGATAAAGGATGGTTTGGATGCTTGATAGGAGCAAAGTGGTAGATAATGAACAGGCAGGCAATATATGTGGGGATACAGAAAGAGGGATGATACAGCCAAAATCTGTTGATCAATAAGGAAAATATGCCAATGCTGGTGCTTAGACACAGGCAGCTAAAGTGTGTCTTACAATGGAATCCTCCAAGTTGTGTTCGTATCAAGAGAAAGCTGAGCGTCCATATGATCATAGCTGAGATCTGGTGCCAAAGTATCGCTACAATTAATAATAATAAATTGCCAATAAATTCACTGATAAAACATTCAATGCCGTATATATATACTTCTGCTTTGTCTGTAGCTTGTCCATATTTCATAAAATACTGTGTCAATAGTTCTGATAATCTGTGAATCATTTTTAACGTCCTTCCTGTGGGTATAATGTGGAGCATACGAACATGGTTGTAAGTTCATTATATTCTTAAAATATAGCCACTGTAATAGAAAAGTCAATATTAAAAAAACTATTCAACGCCAAAAAAACGCAATTCAACGCCAAGTTATTGAAACCGGATAATGCGGATGCTATAGTGGCAATGTGAAATTAGGGAAAGGAGGATTGTAAGGTATGAAAGGAATTTTGAGTTCAAAATTAGCCACAGGAATGTTGATGCTTGCAGCGTTTATGGCTAATATTTTTGCAACTATGCCTTGTCGAGGCAGATGTTATGAGCCAATGTTGCCAGAAGAGTTACGGCATCACACAGGGGAGTAGATTTAGAAATCTACATGGGCGTATTGCTATTACGCCAAGAAATCTGCAGTACTTGAGAACAGACCCTCTGTACCGCAGATTAAAAGAACACACGATAATTATAGCATATTAGGTCTGTGTATGCTGTGTAAGTACACGATACTGCAGAAAATATAAAGTTTCTGCATGAGAAATGGAGGAAAATATGAGATTCAATAAAACAAAACTGTTAAGTTACGGCATTGTGTTGAGTATGACAGCGGTCAGCATGCTGTCAACCAGTCCGCTCGCGTCGGCAGCCGGCAACGTTACGGATGAGGAGTATTCATACGTCAAGGGCTTGGACGAAGATCCATGTTATACGAGATGGAGAGAAAAAAGGA
>ERZ840517.722-NODE-722-length-41959-cov-5.649938_pt1 | contig 41959 bp, 54 predicted proteins | sample MGYA00519876_ERZ840517 | MGnify/ENA primary metagenome ERZ840517 (study PRJEB31850, sample SAMEA3708882) | human gut metagenome | biome: human gut; feature: human-associated habitat; material: faeces | place: China | collected 2014 ... | reverse complement strand
CAGAAGAATTATTTGAAAAAGTATGGAAAGAAAAATATTTAGAAAATAATAATACGGTAATGGTACATATAAGGAGAATACGAGAGAAATTAAATGAAGACACAAAAAAGCCAAAATTTATAAAAACAGTATGGGGAGTTGGATATAAAATTGAAAAATAAAGAATTGTTTAATGAAAAAATGAAATTGATAGGTAGTCTGATCCTTAGAATTATCATCTACTACATTGTAGCAGTAATTTTTTACATTGTAGTTTTAGATAATCTTTTAGGAAACTTTTTAGGAAATACTTTATATAGGTTTAATTATAACTTATATGAGTGGTGTGTTTATAATAAAGAACCTATTTTTTTATTTTATATGATAATTATTCTAGTAATTGCTTTATATCGATTTTTTTCTAAAAAAGTTGATAATATAGAAAAATTATATAAATCATTTGATAACATTTTAAATGAAGAAACTCAAAACATAGAATTACCAAATGAGATGACAAGATTTTCAGAAAAATTAAATAAAATTAAATATGAGTATATTTTAAGTACAAAAAGAGCAAAAGAAGCTGAACAAAAGAAAAATGATTTAATTATGTATATGGCACATGACTTAAAAACACCGCTTACGTCAGTAATAGGATATTTATCGTTATTAAATGAAGAACAAGAAATATCAAAAAAATTACAAAATAAGTATATAAAAATAGCACTTGATAAAGCATTAAGAGTTGAAGAACTTACTAATCAATTTTTTGAAATTACTAGATATAATTTGAATGATATACCTCTAAATAAAACAAATATTGATTTGGTAATGCTATTAGACCAATTAGTAGAAGAATTTTATCCAATGTTAGAAGAAAGAAATTTAAAATTAAATATAACTAAACCTAATATTTTAATGTATAATGCCGATGGAGATAAATTGGCAAGAGCTTTTGGAAATTTACTGAAAAATGCAATTAGCTATAGTTATGAAAATACTACTATTACAATAAATATGATAGAAAATGAAGAAAATATTGAAATTACATTTAAAAATAAGGGAGCTACAATTCCTGAATATAAACTGGAAAGAATATTTGATAAATTTTACAGAGCAGATGAATCAAGACAAACAAATAATGGTGGAGCAGGATTAGGACTTGCTATTACAAAAGAAATAATAGAATTACATAATGGAAAAATTTGTGTAAAAAGTAATGATGAATTTATAGAATTTCAAATTGAATTGAAAAAATAATATTATAAGGTGAAAAATAAATTATAGGCTGTTAGTTAGATTAGTTTGAAACATAACTAATCTTATTTTTTATAGAAATCTTACAAGAAATGTAAGATACATATTAAACAAAATATGATATAATGCTAATGGAGGTTAACAAAATGAAAAGAATACTAATAATTGAAGATGATGAAAAATTGCGATGCGAATTAGAAACATTTTTAAATAAAAATGGATTTGTTGCAACAAGTCTAAACAAGTTTGATAATGCAGTAGAAGATATACTTAATGAAAAAGCAGATTTATTATTACTAGATATAAATTTACCATATACAGATGGAGAATTTATCTGCAAAGAAATAAGAAAAACATCTAATGTGCCTATTATAATGGTAACTAGCAGAGATAATGAAATGGATGAATTACTTTCGTTAAATTATGGTGCAGATCAATATGTAACAAAACCATATAACATTCAAATACTTCTTGCCAAAATTGTCGGACTATTAAAAAGAAATCAAAATGCAGGAAATAATCCAGATAAAATAGACTGTGGGAGCTTTATATTAAATACAGCAGGAAGAATTATAGAAAAAGAAGATAAGAAAATAGAATTAACAAAAAATGAATATAAAATATTAGAATATTTAGTATTACATAGACAACAAGTAATATCAAGAGATGAAATAATGGACTACTTATGGGAAAGTGAAGAATTTGTCGATGATAATACTTTAAATGTTAATATTAAAAGACTAAGGACAAAACTAGAAGAACTAGGAATAATAAATCAAATTGAAACAAGAAGGGGACAAGGGTATATATTAAAATGAAGTTTGGAGAATTTATAAAAGAGAAAATATTATTGATTTTTTTAGTATTATTTATAATAGCAAGTTCGGAAATATTATTATTACCATATCCACAAATAGAAATATTTGTGAGGCTTTATATTGCAATATGTCCAGTAATAATTATAGGTATTGATATTGTTTTAGAATATAGAAAAAAGAGCAATTTTTATAATGAATTAAAAAATAATTTAGAAAAATTAGATACTAAGTATCTAATATCAGAAATAATAAACACTCCAGATTTTATTGAAGGTAAAATATTAAAAAACACTATACAAGAAACTGGAAAATCTATGCTAGAAAATGTAAATACTTATAAGAGATTACAAGAAGATTATAAGGAATATATAGAATTATGGATTCATGAAATAAAAATTCCTATTGCTACTAGCAAACTAATTATTGAAAATAATAAAAATGAAATAACTAAAAGTATTGATGAAGAACTAGATGAAATTGAAAATTATACAGAGCAAGCATTGTTTTATGCTAGAAGTAATACAGTAAATAAAGATTATGTTGTTACAAAATCAAATTTGCAAGAAATAGTAAATGGAGCAATTTTGAAAAATAAAAGTGCATTACTTTCAAGTAAGACAAGTATAGAATTACACGATTTAGAACGAGAAGTATATACAGATAGCAAATGGGCAGTTTTTATAATAAATCAAATTATACAAAATGCAATTAAGTATTCAAAAATTAAAGATAGAAAGATAGAAATATATGCTATTTCAAAAAGAGAAAATGTTGTTTTATATATAAAAGATAATGGAATTGGAATAAAAAAAGGAGAAATAACAAGAGTTTTTGAAAAAGGTTTTACAGGAGAAAATGGTAGAACAATAAACAAGAAATCTACTGGTATAGGGTTATATCTATGTAAGAAATTATGCGATAAATTAGGTTTAGGAATAGAATTAAATTCAGAAAAAGGTATAGGAACAGAAGTAAGAATTATATTCCCTAAAAGCAGTTTTATGAATTTGTAAGTCCATATTAGTTATGGGCTTTATTTTATAAATGAGAAATCTTACAAAAAATGTAATGTTATTGTAAGATAAATCGATGGCATCTATTTTAAAATGAATTTATAATGTAGATATACAAAGAATTGAAAGGAGTTTTTTAGATGGAAAATGTATTAGAGGTTAAAAACATAGAGAAATACTATGGAAACAAATCTAATTTAACAAAAGCAATAGACAATATTAGCTTTAATGTAAAAAATGGAGAGTTTGTAGGAATTATGGGAGCAAGTGGCTCTGGTAAAACTACACTTTTGAATTGTGTATCTACTATTGATAGAGTAACAGCAGGACATATCATTATAAACGGAGAAGATATTACAAAGCTTAAAGGAAATAAATTAAACAAATTTAGGAGAGAGGAACTAGGCTTTATATTCCAAGACTTTAATTTATTAGATACATTAACAATTTATGAAAATATAGCTTTAGCATTAACAATTCAAAAAGTAAATGCTACTGAAATTAACAATAGAGTTAACGAAATAGCAAAAAAATTAGATATTTTAGGAATAATGAACAAATATCCATATCAAGTATCTGGAGGACAAAAGCAAAGATGTGCAGCTGCAAGAGCAATAATAACAAATCCTAAAATAGTATTGGCAGATGAGCCAACAGGTGCATTAGATAGTAAATCAGCAAAACAACTATTGATGACATTTGATTACTTACATCAAAAATTAAATGCAACTATTTTAATGGTAACGCACGATGCTTTTACAGCAAGTTATGCAGATAGAATTATATTTATAAAAGACGGAAAAATCTTTAATGAATTAGTTAAAGGAAATGATACAAGAAAACAATTCTTTGAGAAGATAATTGAGGTGCAAACACTTCTTGGAGGTGATTTGAACGATGTTATTTAAGTTATCAATTAAAAATATGAAAAAGAGCTTTAAGGATTATGCTATATATTTTTTAACATTAGTGTTAGGAGTTGCAATATTCTATATGTTCAACTCATTAGATAGTCAAGAAGCAATGCTACAAGTATCTAGTTCAACAAGGGACATCATCAAACTTATGGTAAATATGCTTGGTTATGTATCTGTATTTGTGGCAGTAGTATTGGGATTACTAATTGTATATGCAAATAATTTCTTGATTAATCGAAGAAAAAAAGAATTTGGTATATATATGACACTTGGAATGGGAAAAAGGCAAATATCTAAAATAATTTTGATGGAAACAATATTAGTAGGAATTATTTCACTAATTGTAGGATTAATAATTGGTATATTTGCATCGCAATTTATGTCGGTATTAGTTGCTAAAATGTTTGAAGCAGACATGAGCAAGTTTCAATTTGTATTTTCAAAAGATGCTTGTATAAAAACTTGTATCTACTTTGCAGTAATGTATGTAGCTGTAATGTTCTTTAACACATTTACAATATCAAGATACAAATTAATTAACTTATTAAATGCAACTAAGAAGAATGAATCCATAAAAATAAAAAAACCTGTAATTTCAATATTAGTTTTCTTATTTGGAGCAGGGATATTAGGATATGCTTATTGGAAAGTAACAGGAGATGTCAATTCTCTTACAACAGCAGATAAAATATTACCACCAATTTTAATGGGAATTGTAGGTACAATCTCAATATTCTGGTCTTTATCAGGATTTGTAATACAAGTAGCTCAGAAAATGAAAAGTACATATTTAAAAGATACAAATATGTTTGTATTAAGACAAATTAATAACAAGATTAATACAACAATTATTAGTATGAGTGTTATATGTCTAATGCTATTTATGACAATCAGTATTTTATCAGTTAGTTTATCATTAAGAAATACAATGCAAAGAGAATTAGCAGATATGACACCAGTAGATTTGAACTTATCTAAAACAGCTAATTTACCAGAAAGCTATACTAACAGGCAAGGTAAAGTAATCAATTATACAAAAGAGCAGATAGAAGATTCTAAAATATCAATAGAAGAAACTTTAAAAAATAATGGATTAGATATGAGTGTATTAAAAGATGTGGTAGAAATACCAATATATACTTCAAATGATTTAACTTGGGAAGATTTTTTTGGAGAAGATTATGGAAAAGTAAAAGCACAATTTCCAAAGCTTGACTATGGTGCAGCAGAAGCAATAGTGAAAATATCAGATTATAATAAAATCGCAAAATTATATGGAACAGAGCAATATGAATTAAAAGATGATGAATATATAGTTCTTTGTGATTATGATAATATGGCAGAAATAAGAAATCAAGTATTAAATGAAGGAGGACATAAACTAACAATAGCAGGAAAAGAATATAAATCTAAATATGCAAACTGTAAAAATGGATATATAGAAATGGCAGCAAGCCATATAAATACAGGTATTATTTTAGTTCCAGATAATTGCCCATTAACAGAAGATATGAAAGAAAAAACAGTTTTTGTAGCAAATTACAATGTAGAAACAGATGAAGAAAAAGAAGAAATCGAAAAAATTTTTGCTGATAACAATAATTCTATTCTTTTACAAAATTTAGATAACAAAGGAATAGACTTAGATGGAATTACAAAAATTGTTATTATACAATCAAGTGTAGGAGTGGCATCAATAGTAACCTTTATAGCAATATATTTAGGAATAATATTCTTAATTGCAAGTGCAGCTATTTTAGCACTAAAACAATTGACAGAAAGTTCAGACAACAAACAGAGATATTTGGTTTTAAGGAAAATTGGTTGTGATGAAAAAATGATAAATAAAGCATTATTTAGTCAAATAGCAATATTCTTTGGATTACCATTAATTTTAGCAATTATTCACTCAATATTTGGAATACAATTTGCCATGACAATAATGGCAGGACTAGCAAAATCAGAAGATTTATTACCATCTATTATAGCAACAGTTATTATTATTGGCATAATTTATGGTGCATATTTCTTGGCTACATACTTGGGTAGCAAAAATATCATTAAAGAGGAGGAATAGCCTATGTTTATATTCGGATTCTTTAAATGGATTATAATTGGAATTATAGCATTTATCATAGTTATAATGTCAAGTATTCGTACAAGCGATTGGAACTTTCCAAAAGATGAAATTATAAATGCTTATAATACATTTTTACAAAGTTTTTGTGTAGCAGGATTATCAAAAGACAAAGATATAGAAGGAAAAAGAGTTTTTGGAACAGACAAATATATTGGAACATATAAAGCAGAATATGATAATATAACATCCGAAGAAACTATATTTGGAGGAACAGCATTAAACCGAAAAAATGGAGATCATATAAGATTAAAAATAAAAGTAGAAAAACAAAGTGGTAACATCAATGTAATTGCTAAACTAGGAGATAATGAAAAAACTTTAATAGATGATACAGGAGAATATGAAGATAATATTTATATTGAAGGTGTGAGCTATTATTTAACTATAAAATTAGATAATTTCAAAGGAAATATTGATATTATATCAGAATAGGAGAAAATGATATGGAAAGTTTAAAAGAAAAAATACCTATGATTATAGCAGTAGTTGTAGCAATAGCAATTTGTGTAGCAATATTGTACTTTTTTGAAAATTATGAATCAGCTTACTTTACTCAAATAGACAATACTAAAATAGAAAAACTATCTAGTACAGATGATATGAAATATAAATATACTTTAGAGTGCTATAATGAAAAAGGAAAGAAAAAAGAATTAAAATTTAAAACAAGTAGAGAACTAAAAGAAGATGCTTTTCTAAAGTTAGAAGTAAAAACTCTAGGAGTACATTCTTGGGAAGAAGTGCAATATGATGAACTTCCTAAAAAAGTTCAAACAAATTATACAAAATAAGTAATGCCACAAAAAAAGAGGTGGTTAAAATGAAAGTAATAAAAAATATAATATTTGTAGCAATAGTATTTTTAATAAGTATAGGATTATTAGTAGTAGGTAATGGATATGATATGTATAAGGATGCAATTTCTAAAATACCTCTTACAGAAAAAGTAGAAACTATTAAAGAAAAAGAAAACTATACTAAAATTGAAGAAGTACCAGAAATATATATAAAAGCAGTAATTTCGGTTGAAGATCATAGATTTTATAAACATAACGGAATAGATATAATAGCAATTGGTAGAGCCACTATAAATGATATAAAAGCAATGAGCTTTGTAGAAGGTGGAAGTACTATTACACAACAATTATCAAAAAATATCTATTTTACACAAGAAAAGAAAATAACAAGAAAAATTGCTGAAGTATTTATGTCTTTTGAAATAGAAAAGAACTATAATAAAGATGAAATACTGGAATTATATTTGAATACAAGCTATTTTGGAGAGGGGTGTTATACAGTAAAAGAAGCAAGTAGAAAATATTTTGGAAAAGAACCCAAAAAAATGACAGATTATGAAGCAATTATGCTTGCAGGAATACCTAATGCACCATCAGTATATTCTCTAACCAAGAATCCAAAACTTGCAAAACAAAGACAGAAACAGGTAATAAATAAAATGATAGAATATAACTATCTTACACAAAGTGAGGCAGATAAAATATTGGAGCAATAATTATAGTGCTAATTGTTTAACTACAATTAGCACACATCCCCTTTTATTTTCGAGAGTCTATATGAAAATGTAGGCTCTTTATTAGAATAAAAATTTCTAAAAACTAATGTAATTTTTCAAAAAGTGTGGTAAAATCAATAGAAAACAAATTTTAGGAAGTGAAACAAATGACAGAAACAGAATTAAAAAGATTTACTATTAGTCTAATTAAAAGCAAAGAAAAAGAAAACGAAGATTATATAAGATATTCATATTATGAGCTAAAAGTAAAAGACAACTTGTCAGAAGGAGAAATTGATGAGGTATTAAGAATAAGTAGAGATTATTTTGAAAACAAAGGATATAAAGTTTATTTTACAAATGCAGAATTTGAATATCAAAATGCCAAAAGAAAAGTAGAAATTAATGAATATATGATAGCTTTTAAAGAATGAGAGGAAAATGAAATGAATCAATACACATATTTTGCATTAGGTATAGTATTAGGAATTAGTTTAGCAGTTTATTATTTTATGAATAGGGAAGAAAAGATAGAGAAGAGGATTGTGTTAGATCAACAAATATATTCAACTCCTAAATTAGATAAAACAATGGAAAATGTTGTTGATAAAATAAATTTAAAAATAAAAGAATTTAAGAGAGAATTAACTGAGGAAGAAAAGAATGAAATAATAAAACAATGCTATCAAGAAAAATTTTTATAATCAAAAAGAAGTTATTAAAATCATAAAAAGACCTGCTCTGCTTGAAACAGAGCAAGTTTTTTTTACAAGAACTAATTTTTTAAAAACTTATCTAAAACTTTTTCAAGTTCAGAATATTTTATAGGTTTTTCTAAATAATCATCAAAACCCAAATCATCAACAAAATGTTTTCTAGCATTTTTAGTAATTGTATGTATAACTATTGGAGTATTAAAATTATTAAGATTTCTTAATTTATGCAATAATTCTGGACCACCATAACCTTTTTGATAAATATTGTTTGTAAAAATAATATCATATTTACAACCATTTTTTATTCTATCATAGACATCAATACCTGTAGTAACAATATCTGCTGAGATTCCCAAATTCATTAACATTGTGCGAGTTAATTTTGAAGAAAAACTATCATAATTACCAATTAAAGCTTTTTTACCTTCAAATTTTCCATTATATTCTTCTGGAATTTCAGAGAATTTAAAAGGATTTAGTTTTAAAGATTCAAATTCTTTTTCTTCTAATATTTGTACTGAATTTTTTAGCCTTGTAATTTCATTATTAAGAAAAGAAATTTTACTTTCCTTTTGTGAAATAGCGTTATTTAGTTTAGTCAATTTATTATTATAGGTATTTATTTTATAAAATAATATGATGATAAGCACAAAAAATACAATACTAAGACTAATAAAAAGATACAACATTTTTCATAAATTCCTTTCTATAAATTTTAATAAAAATACTGGGATTTTTAAGTATTTTATTATAATAGAAAAATATTTGGGCTATATACTTCATTGTGAATATTGCTACAAAATTATACCATACTAAAAAAGAATGGTATTAGAAAGTGTGGTGATATATAATGAAGTTAATAGATATTTTTCGCAAAAATGTAAAGTATTATAGATTTATGCAAGACTACTCACAAGAAAAGTTAGGAGAGTTGTCTGGTTTAAGTACACATTATATATCAGATATTGAACAAGGAAAATACAGTCCATCAATTCCTACTATTGAGAACATAGCAAAAGCACTTGATGTAGAGCCTTATTTGCTTTTTACTGCCAATCCAAAAGCAAATAAACTAGAGCCAAGAGTCGATATTCATCGAAAAAAGTAATTGCTATAAGTATATAGTAATACTTTTTTACAAATAATCAATACAATCGACAAAACTTGTCAAAAATCGCCACTTTTTTATTACTATTCAGTATTATACCATAAAAACACTAAATGGGACAAATAAGTTACATATTTTTTATCTAATTTATGGAAAAATAAGTTTGTTAAGAGGTGTTTTAAATGGAGAATAACGAAAAGTTAAAGGCATTATTGTCAAAAGATTATATGCCTATTATATACAAAAATATAAAAAAGTATAGAAAAGAAAGTGGAATGTCATTAATGGAAGTAGCAGAAATATTGGATATGTCCCACGATTATTTAAGAAGAATTGAATCATTAAATGATGAAGTAAAAACATGTTCATTAAAATTGTTAATTAAATTTAGTATTTTATTTGATAAAAAGTTAGATGACTTTTTAAAAGAGGAAAAGTAGGTTAGCATAGTGCTAATCTTTTTTGTTTTATAAAAAGCAATATATTAAGGGCTAAAGGAGAAAAAGAGACTGGTTAAAACTTTACAAAATTTACATAATATGTTATAATTTAAGAGTGATACTGTAAAGGAGATATATGAAGTTGAGTAATGAAATAACAGTCAAATTAAAATGTACTGTAGAAGAAATATGCAAAATATTAGAAAGCAAAGGATTTCAATTTGCAGAAAGATATTTACTGGACGATATTTATTATATACCGAATACAATTAATATAAAGAATATGTCAGAACGAGATATATTAAGTAAAGCAATAATTTTACGAAATGTTGAAGGATACATTCCAAACAAATATAGAGAAAGTAAACTAACATATAAGAAAAAAGAAATTGATCAAGAAGGAAATATAGTAAAACAAAGTAAAGTTGATTGTAAAATTATAGATTCAAATGATGGAAAAAAATTTTTAGAAGCAATTGATTATAAAGCAATTATGCAAATTAAGGAAATAGATTATCTTTATAAGAAAAACGAATTACAAATATGTATAAAAGATGTGCTAAAAGGTGATAAGCTAATTGAAATCGAAGAAAATGAACAATTAGATACAATAGATAAAATAAAACAAGAATTGGAAAGATTAAATCTTCCAGTAAATACAAATGATTATTTTATAAAAAAAGCTGAAATAGAATTAAGAAAGATTTTATAGGAGCGTGATTGTATGTCAAATATAAACTTGAATTTGTATAAAATTTTTTGCAAAGTTGCACAGTCAAAAAGTTATTCAGAAGCAGCAGAAAAATTAGATTTATCAGTTGCTAATGTTAGTACACAAATAGCAAATTTAGAGGAACAATTAAATTTAAAACTATTTAATAGGGAAAACAAAGGTGTAACTCTAACAGAAGATGGTAAAGAATTATATGAAATAGTAAATAAATCAATATCAGGATTTGATTTTGCAGAAAAATTAGCAAAGGATAAGAATGATATATCAAGTGGTTGCATAAAAATAGGATGCCCATCGCATTTTACAAGTTATTTACTAATGGAAAAAATAGAAAAAGTTAAGAAGGATTATCCAGATCTTAATATAAAAATAATATGTGAAGTTGATATAAATAAGATGATGAGTTTATTACAAAATCATGAGATTGATTTTGCGATAATAGATACAGAGATTGAAAATAGCAATATTGAAATAGAAGAACTATTAAAAATTAATAATATATTTGTTTCAAAAGCACCACTAAAAATTGCAGATATAAAAGAAATTGAAAAATTAAATTGTATTTTAAACCTTGAAAATACAAAAGCAACAAAAAGATTAAAGGAACTTTTAAAAGAATACAATGTTAATATTAATGCTGATATAATGTGTGATGCAACTGAGGTAAGAGTTGAAGCAGTTAAGAAAAATATGGGAATAGCATATGTTATAAAAGAGGCTGTAAAAAATGAATTAAACAATAAAGAATTATATGAAGTTGAACTGCCGATAGAATTACCAAGCCTAAAACTAAATTTAATTTATCTAAAAGGTGAATTGACAAAGGTAGATAAAAAATTTATTAAAGAATATTTAAAAAATATATAAAGTAAAAATGTCCTAGAAATAGGATGTTTTTTGCTTTCAATGATTTTTAAGCGATATTCAAATATTAGGAATAGTTTTCCAATTGCTTTTCATATATAATATAAATGTGTAAAAAGAGATTTTATATATGAAAAGAGGATGTATATGATTAAGAAAAAAGTTTGTTGGAAAATAACAACTAAATGTAATCAAGGCTGTAAATATTGTTTTGGATTTAACAATATACCAAATCTATCTTTTGAAGAAAATGAAAGAGTATTAAATCATTTAATTGCAAGTGGGATAAACCATATTACTTGGACTGGTGGAGAAGCGGTATTATATCCAAGAGTAAATGAATTAATGAGAGAATCAAAAGAAAGAGGATTATATAATAAATTAGTAACGAACGGAATTTACTTATCAAAGAACGATAACGAATATGTAGAAGATATTTTAAATACACTTGATGAAATCAATTTATCTATTGATTCAATTGAAAATGATATCAATTTAGCATTAGGTAAAGAAAATAATCATTTAGATATTATAAAAAATCTTTTAGAAAAAACTAAAAACAAGAATATAAAAGTAAGAATAAACACGGTTGTTAGCAGGCTTAATGTTGATAAATTAGATGAATTAGGAGAATTTTTAAATAACTATCAAATAGAAAAATGGAAATTTTTGAAGTTTATGCCTATTAGAGAAAGGGCAGAAAAAAATGAAAAACTATTTGAAATAGAAGAAAAAGAATTAGAAAATAGTGTAAAAAGATTAAGAAAATTTGAGAATATCAAAACTGTAGAATATAAAAAACAAAGTGAATTTGAAAAAAGTATAGTAATTGTTCCAAATGCAGATATAATTCAAACACAAAATGGAAAGGATCATTATTTTGGAAATGCTTTAAAAGAAGAAATAATAGATTTTGATAAAATATATTCAAATGGAAAAATTAGAACTTTAATTGCACATAATGATATAAATATAACAAACAAGATAGTTGATGCAATAAAAAAACTTGATTTTGTTGATATAGTTGGTACAGCAAAAGATGGAACAGAAACATATCATAAAATTGTAGATTTAAAACCAGAAATGATATTTACAAAATATGCTATGGATAATATGAACGGATTAGATCTTGTAAAATCTTCAAAAGAAAAATTAGAAAATAATATTCCTATATTCAATATGATAATAGATAATAAGGTACAAGAAAATGAAATAGATGAGATGTATGATATTATAGGAAGAAAGTTAAATTCAGTAATATCAAGTTCAGATAACATAAGTAATAGTGTAGTGGATATTATTAATCAATATAATGATTATAAAAATAATAAATAAAAAATAACAGATAAGTTTTTGATCATACTAAAACTTATCTGTTATTTTTTTGTGTTTTTCAAATAATATATGCTAATATCTAAAAATAATTTTGGAGTAACTTCTTCGCCTTTTGGAAAGAATTTATAAATTGCAAAAGGCAAATCTTCTTTATCTTTAAATTCATTTAAAGGCTTTAATGCAGTTCTAAAAGAAGAACGAATACCTTCACCGGTTGTTCCAAGTTCCTTGCCAACTGTATTAAATAAAGTGTTTAAATTGCCAAGTAAATTAGGCGAATTACAACATTTAATTAATGTTTTTCTAACACGATTTGAAGGGCTACTTTCTAATGGAATATGTAACTTTAAAAATAGCCTATCAATTTTTCTTTCTAAAGTGTAATTAGACATTTCATATATAGCTTTTAAAATATTTTTATAATCTGTAGGTTTTAAAAATATTTTATATATTTTAGACCAATTTGCAAGATTTAATAATTCAGCAGTAGAGTTATAAAGTAATATAGTATTACATTTAAATTGTTCAGTATCATCTAATGAAAGCTCGTTGATTACATCACTATATTTTATATTTTTAAAACTGGTGTCCAATATAAAAATGTCAGGTCTAAAATCATAATACTGTTTCAAAACAGAAACTTCATCACTAGTAATTTTAAAATCAATATTGTTATCTTGTGTAAGGTATTGGCAAAGTTGAGAATTTTGCTCAATATTTTGAATGACTGCAAGAATCTTTACCATGATAACTTCTCCTAACAATTTTATAAATCAACAATATTATATCACTTAAATTATGTAAACACAATATAAAATGGAAGATTTTTACAAATAAAACTAAAAATATAACTGATTAAGAATAATTTTAACCATTTTTCGCCGTTTATTAGCCATTTATCGCCGTTTTTACAATGGATTAATATTAATAAGTATAATCTCCAATAGGACAAATAGTCTTTAAGAGTTAGAAAAATAATACATTAGAAAAAATAATAAAGTACAAGAGATTTTTTATATCAATTAAAGATTATTTGTTAGGAGTGATAAAAATATGTAAAAGTAAACCATAAAGAATAAGAAAAAAGTAAATTAATATTTGTTTTTCTTTCTCTTTTAGATATTTGTCCAATTTTTAGAAATTGGAGAGATAATAAATGGAAAGAAAAAATTATTTACAAGAAGAATTATCAAAAGAAGAAAAATCATATTTAAAAAAGTTGATTATAAATGTTAGAAAAAAATACATAAAAAATAATTATGAATATTTAAACAGTAAAGAAATCAATTTGGATATTTGTGAGGATATGGAAAGTAGCAGTTTATTTGATGCTGTTCTTAATAAATGTGTCGATGAGTTAAAGTCCGCTCTTGAATTCGAGAGACTTTTTTGTGATGAAAAATTATATAATGTAGCGAAAGCATTGTCTGGAAAAGAAAAGATGGTGCTTTTTGCTTTATATAAAGAAGAAAAAAGTATAAATCAAATAGCTAAAGAAATGAATGTAGAAAGAACAACAATATGGAGAATAAGAAATAAGGCACAAGAAAAGATTACAAAAAAATTACTAGGAGGAAAAAACAATGTTTAATAACTTTAATTTAGATGATGTAGAAATATTGAAAATTTTAGATGATTATAATCCACTAATTACAAGTATGAGTAAGCTAAGGAATGGAATTGATGAAGACTTAATGCAAGAAATAAAATATATGATTTATAAAACTTTAACAAAAAATAGAAAAAAATTATAAAAAATGCAACATCGAATAAAAAAAATAGGACTCCTAATATTAGAAGGAGGTAACAATATGGATGAAAAAGAAAATACAAATCAAGTTGCAGAAGTAAAGAATTTAAAAGAAACTAAAAATTTTAGTAAAACAAAAGATGTAATAAGCAAAAATAATTCTAAAACGGAAATAGAACTTATTACTGCTTATGCACAGTTGGCATTCCATACATTAAAAAATAGCAATACAGACATAACAGCCAAGTCAATAAAAGAAGAAGTAACAATGTTTTATGAAAAATTTGGAAATACAGAAGTAAAGAGATTAGCTAATATAATAATGAAAGAGAAAAAGGAGAAAAAATAAAATGCTAAAATATTTGATTTTTTCTATAATCTCTTTCAGTTTAGGAATATTTGCTAGAGAGATCATAGAAATATTAGAAAGAAATAAAAGATATAAAACTGTAAAAAAATTAAGTGAACAAAATTTTAAAAAAGCAATGGAAGATTTAGAAATTAAATAGAGTTTTAATATAAGCTCTATTAGTTTCTCCATATTTAAAATTTGTTAGCAAAAAATCTACTAATTAGGAGTGTGTATGAATAGACAAGAGGCGATAAAAAAATTATATTTTGAATGTAAATATAATCAAAAAGAAATTGCTGAAACATTAGAAATTTCAAATAAATATGTCAGCAAGGTTTTGCTAGAAGATAGTAGATATAAAGAAGAAAAAGAAAAAAGAAAACTATTATCACAAAATAGGCATAGACAAAAAACAATTGACTATATAAAAAATAAAAGAAAATTAAATATGAATACTGAATATGAAAAATTAAAGCAAATGCATATACAGGCAAGTAGAGAATTATCTGGGGGAAAAAATATTAGCAATCGAGCATTTAGAAATTGGAATTCTTCTATTTATAAATATAATGATAAGACAAAATCATATTATTTGAAAAAGGGAATAGTAACTGGTTTTGATGTGCCTAAAAAAATAAACTGGAAAAGTTATTAAAGGAGGAACTTATAATGCTTGTAAAAATATTAGTAAACAACACTAATAATAGTAATGGCTATATAAAAGGTACAATAGAATTAAATCTTTTAAAAGAAGCATTAGAAAAAAATGTTATAACTGAAAATTCATATTATTATTTAAAAGATAAAATTATAAAAGAATATAAAATTTTTTGAAATGATTTGACTTAATATTACAACAGAGTTAACATATCAACTGGAAAATATATCAGTTGGGTTAGGAGATTGATATGCAAGTAAAAGTAATCAAGAAAATTGATGGAAAGTTAGACAGAAGGACAGGAAAAGTAATAACTGATAGATTAAGGGTATGTGCTTATTGTAGAGTAAGTACAGGAGATGAAGAACAAATAAATAGTTATGAATCTCAAAAAAAATATTATGATGAAAAAATTAATTCTAATTCACTATGGGTATTTGCTGGAATTTATGCGGATGAGGCGATTACAGGTACATTAGATTATAAAAGAAATGAATTTATGAGAATGATCACAGACGCAATGGAAGGAAAGTTTGATGTTATAATAACAAAATCTATTTCAAGATTTGCTCGTAATACACTTGATACATTAAAATATGTAAGAAAATTGAAAGAGAGAAAGATAGCAGTAATATTTGAAAAAGAGAATATAAATACATTAGAAATGTCTGGAGAGTTTTTACTTACAATATTAAGTTCAATTGCTCAACAAGAAAGTGAAAGTATTTCAGGAAATGTTAAGTTAGGATTAAAAATGAAAAAAGAAAGGGGGGAAATTGTAGGATTTAAACATTGCTTGGGATATGATTATGATAAAGATAGCCATGAAATTAAAATACAACAAGATGAGGCAGAAATTGTAAGACAAATTTTTAATAGATATTGTGAGGGAGCAGGTTCTACAATTATAGCAAGAGAACTTACTGAAGCTGGATATATTCCACCTAAAGGTGGAGAAAAATGGGCAGAGTCAACAATTAGAGGAATTATAAAAAATGAAAAATACAAAGGCGATGTACTACAAGGAAAGACATTTACAATAGACCCAATTACTCATAAAAGAATGGTTAATAAGGGCGAAGAAGATAAATATTATATAGAAAATAATCATGAAGCAATAGTATCAGCTGAAACATATGAAAAAGCACAAAAGATATTAGAAAAAAGATCCGGAGCAGTTGAAACTGGAAGAAGAAAAGGAAATTACAGTAGAAAATATACATTTAGCAGCAGAATTTTTTGTGGTTTTTGTGGTAGTGTATTTGTAAGAAGAAATTTATATAAAAATACAAAACATGAAACAAAAGTATGGCAGTGTATGAACTATGTAAAAAATGGTAAAAAATTTTGTCCTGAAACAAAAGCAATAAGAGAAAAAGTAATTGAAGATTGTTTTATCGAAGCTTATGAGCTGTTGTGCCAAGATAACAAAGAAGTAATAAATAACTTTTTAAATAGAATAGATGGCTTTTTAAGAGAAAATAACACAAAAAGTATATTACAAAAATTAGAAGTAAAAAAGCAGGGGATTGAAAATAAGATAAATTCATTGATAAATTTAATGATTGATGGTACAATAGACAAGGAAACGTTTAATAAAAAGAAAATAGAATTAAATAAGAAGATTAAAAAGATTGAAAAAGATCAAGAACTATTCAAATGCCAACTTGACGATGAGAATAGTTTTGATTTTGGTGTTGAAAAAATTAGAAAAGTGTTTGATAAAGAAGCAAAAGATATTAGAGTGTTTGATAAGGATATATTCGAAGCATTAATTTATAAGGTCGTTATAGGCGATTATGACTCAAATGGAAATAAAGATCCATATGTAATAAGATTTATAGTAAAAAGTGGAATCGAAAATGTCAAAGACAAAATTGAAAGCAAGGTTATTGAAAATATATTAAATAAAGAAAATCTTATTTTGGATTTTTATAGTTGGCAAAATTATGTGTCTTTTGAAAAGCAAGCTGATGGAAGTTTAAGGAAAAAATTAGAAACTAAAATTAGAGTTAAGGTAGAACTAAACTCTGACAATACCACTCAATAGTGAATATGCAACTTTAAAAAATCATTGCAACCATCGATATACATGGCATGTGGAGTGTGTATGTGTTCTAAATCTTAAATAAAACCTTATACTCATACCATATTAGGTGGTATGGGTTTAACTAAACAAAATAAAAAGTAGAGATTATAGGAGAAATAAAAAATGGTATTTAGTATTTTAGCATTATTAGCAGTGTGTATTAGTATATGTATTAAAGATAGAAAAAAATCATTATATGTTCAATCATTAAACTGCTTTTTTGAAGCAATATATGATTTTTTAATATCTGCTTTTACAGGTGCAATTTTAAGTATAATAAATTTAATAAGGACTTTTATATTTATAAATAAAAATAAATTTAGTAAATCTGTATATTTAATAATACTATTTATTTTTGAAGGAATAATTATGATAAATTGTTATTTTTCATGGACAGGGTGGGTTTCGCTATTACCAACAATTGGTTCAATGATTAGATCATATTGTCTATGGCAATCAAATATGAAATTAGTTAGAATATCTGGAATAACAACAGGAATTTTATACGGCTCTTATTATATTTATTACCATAGTTGGTTCATGGTATTAGGTGATTTTATTTTATTACTTACAGGAATATACACACTTTGCAAAAATGATATAAGGAGGAAAAGTAACAATGAAGTTATATGTAATTAGACATGGAAACACAGATAGTAATAGATTAGATATATATAATGGAAAATTATTAAATGAAGATATAAATAATATTGGAATAAAACAAGCACAGGAAGCATCTAAAAAAATTAAAAATTTAAATTTAGATTTGATTATTTGTTCACCACTTTTAAGAACAAGACATACCTGTGATATTATAAATTCTAATAAGATAAAAGTAATATATGATGATCGAATAGAAGAAAGAAATTGTGGAGTTTTAACAAATACGAAAATAGATGATTTTTATTATACGGAATATTGGAATTATTATTCTAAAGTTAAAATCGATAAATTAGAAACAGTTCCAGAATTATTTAAAAGGGTTAATTTATTTTTAGATGAAATCAAGAAAAAATATAGTGGTCAAAATATACTTTTAGTAACACATGGTGGCGTAGCTAGGGCAATCCATTTTTATTTTAATGAATTGCCAGAAGATGGACAGGTGGAAAAATATTTGCCAGATAATTGTGAAATAAGAGAATATAGTTTTAATTAATTTAAATAAAAATTGATATATGTATAATACACATTATATTATTTCAGTTTGCATGTCAGAACATAGTCAGTTATCCCCAAACATATAAAAAGCAACTATTCATAATTAATGAACATGGCATGTTGAGTGCGTGGCAGTGTTACAAATGAAACAAAGATAGAAACTTAATAAGGAGAGAAAAATAAAATAATGAGAGATTTGAAGATAGCAAATATAAATGGAAAAGGATATGAATTAGGAATACAATTTTCGCAATTATTCACTAATACAATAAAAAATGACTTTACATATTTTAAAGAGTTACTAAAAAACGAAAAAGTCAGAAAAAATTTAGAAAAAGTAAAAGAAAAATTAGAAATCAAATATCCTAGTTATTTAGCAGAAACATATGGAAGAGCCGATGGATTGAATATTAATAGAGATGAATATCTATTGAATATTTGTTTTGAAACATATTCTTCAAGAGAATCATGCACGGACGTTATTGTAAAAATAGATGATACACATATAGTATCAGGACATAATGAAGATTTATCAGAAAATTTAGATGAAATGGCTTTAGTAAAATATAACAATAACAATGGATATTTTTATGAACTTTCAACCTATAACTGCCCACAAGGTACTACATTTGGTTGGAATAATAAAGGAATAGTATATAGTGTTAATACAGTAATAATAAATAAAAACAATGAAACTGGTATACCTGTATGGTTTATTCTAAGAGATATTGTACAATGTGGTAGTATAGAAGAGGTAATTGAAAAAATTAATGTAAAGGATTGTGCTTCAGCATTTAGTTTAAATATTATAGATAGTAACAAAAATAAAGCATATTCAATAGAAAAAGCTTTAGACAAATTTGATGTTTTAGAAATTAAAGAAAAATATATACATACAAATCATATTATTCATCCAAATATGAATGACAATATATGCATAAAAACGGATTCAACATTAACTAGATTAGATATAGGAAATAAATTATTAAATAAGATAAATATTAAAAAAACTAGTATAAAAGACGTAAAAAATATTTTACAATTCAATAAGAGCAAAAATGAGTATATATATAGAAAAATTAACGAAGATAAATATCCTACTGTAGCAACATTTTTATTTGACAGTAAAACCAAAGAAATTCAAATATATAGTTATTATGATGGAAAATCTTTTCAATTAAATATGGAATAGGATATTCAAATATACATAAGGAAACCAAGCTACAGTTTGAAAAAATATAGAATAAAACAGATAGAGGTAGTAAAATGAATAATTTAGATGTTAAACTAGAAAAAGAAAATAATGACTTTTTTAGAGAATGGATTATAGAAGAATGGAAACACCATAATACTGTTGATCCAATATATCAATTAAGGATAATAAAACCTGAAGAACTAAAATTTCAAGAAAATGAAGAGTATTTTAAGATTATGTTTAAAGATAAAATGGTGGGATTTATTGGAATAAAGAATTATGAAAAAGAAATCTATTTATATAGATTTTTTATAAGTGATAAGTATAGAAACAATGGAATTGGAACAATAGCATTAAATCAAATTATTGATATGGCAAAAGAACAAAATAAGGATATGTCATTAGAAGTAATTGGTGAAAACATTGCAAGAGATTTATATGAAAGATTAGGATTTAAAACACATTATAGAAAAATGATACTAAAAATAAATGATGATATATATGAAAATTAGGAGAAAAAAATGTGGTTATATTGGTGTTTACTATCAACAATTATTAGTGGATTTATTCCAATAGCTTTGAAAAAGTGTTCTAATAATGAACCAAAACGTATAGCAATAATGGGGTTATTTTTGTATCATTCTATTATGATTTTAATTAGTTTAATTACTAATCCAGAATTTATTACAAATTTAAAGATTGTCGATATATTGAAAATGCTACCAGGAATTATAATTCAATCTATAGGATTTTATTGTGCAATTTCTGCAACAAAATATGGTAAAGTTGCAATAACATCTTCAATACAAAAAGCTAAAGTTGTAGTAACATTTTTATTAGGTATTGTTATACTTAAAGAAAATTGTACAATATTACAGTTAATAATTTCAATTATTTTAGTAATATTGTCTATGTTAGTAGCAAAAAGTAAAAATAATAAAGAAAAAATAGATAAAAAGCTTGAACAAAAAGCAATTTTGTATTCTTATGGATTCGTAATATTTAATGGTATATCAAATTTCATAAATAAAATATATGTTACAGAATATCAAAATCCAGTATATGTTGTATTTAATTATGCAGTAATAACGATTATAGGTATATTGATATATTGCTTAATAACAAAACAATGGAATTATATAGATATTAGAAAAATAAACACTAAAAAATTTTTTATTTTACAATCATTATTAGATGCATCGTCATCAATTTTTGATAGGATTTCATTATTAGATGGGAATGTATCTGTAATTTCTGTAATAAGTACAAGTTCTATTGCAATTACAATTATGGCATCAAGGTTTATATTAAAAGAAAAGATAACATTAAAAAAATATTTAATGATATTAGGAATATTTATATGCGTTTTAATTTTGGCATTAATCAAATAGTTGTACAGACAAACGAGAAAAAGGAATTTATAATCATTACAGTAAAAAGTGGTTTTATAAAAGATATGAAGGATGATGCGATAAGATTGTTAATAGTTATAGGAGGTAAAAATTTGAAAAAAGAATTAATATGCAAAATAACAGACAGAGATATAGGAGAAACACCTGTAGAAATGACAAATCCACAATTAAGAATAGGTGCAAGAGGAATAGTTATAAGAGAAGACGGAAAAATTGCAATATTCAATAAAAGTAGCAAAAATGAGTATAAATTACCTGGCGGAGGATTAGAAGGTGAAGAAAAACCAGAAGAAGCATTCAGAAGAGAGGTATTAGAAGAAACTGGTTGTGAAATAGAGATTTTAGAATGCCTAGGAACAGCAGAAGAATATAAATCATTAAATAATTTTAAACAAATTTCTTATATTTTCGTAGGAAAAGTTTTAAAAGATACTAAGCAATTACATGTAACACAAAAAGAAAAGGAAGAAGGAGCAAAATTACTATGGGAAACTCCTGAAAATGCAATAAAGCTTATAACAAAGTCTTATAATGAATTAATTGCTTCAAAATACGGTTCTGTATATTCTACAAAATTTGTTGTATTAAGAGATAGAAAAATTTTGGAAAGGTGGATTATAGGTTGTTAAAATTTATTTTGAAAGGTACAATTAAAAACATAAATATAAGGACATGTACTACTAGTGATGTTGATTCAATTTACAACATTCAAAATATTGTAATAGATAATTTTAAAGAAGAAGAAAAAGGATATTTTTTACCTTTTAAAAAAGAAACATATTTAAGAATAGTTAATGAACCTATAAATGATGGCGAAATATATGGTGCTTTTTTAGATGACAAAATGATTGCATGGATATTCTTATCAGTTTCAAACAGAATGAAAGAATTAAAACAAATGATTCCGAATTTAGAAGGAAGTTGTGCTGATATAGATGGAGTTATTGTATTACCAGAATATAGAGGATATGGACTACAAAAAATATTAGTAAAACATCTTGAGAAGATAGCGAAAGAAAAAGAAATAAAAAATATTATTGCAGAAGTAACTTTTGGTAATGTTTATAGTTTAAGAAATTTAAATGATTTAGGCTATGAGGAACAGACTTGGTATCAAAAAGATAAAAATATTAAAAGATATATTTTGTTAAAAAAATTAGGAGAAGTTGAAAATGAATAATAATATTAAACCAATAATATTTGATTTAGATGAAGTAAGAAGCAAGGCTGAAAATGGAGACAAATTTGCATGCTATATTTTAGGCAGAAGTTATGATAGTGAAGAAAATGGAGCAGAGCAAAGTTTTGAAAAAGCGATGCACTGGTATGAAAAAGGAAAAGAATTAGGAGATCCTCGTTGTGCTTACGGAGTTGGCGCTTGTTATTATTTTGGAGACGGAGTAGAACAAGATAAAGAAAAAGCAAAACAGATACATAATGAGACTTATGAATCTCTATTAAGTCTTATAAATGAAGAACAAGAAAGTCCGAGAAGACAAGCATTTTCTAAATTTTGTTTAGGTGCTTATTACTATTTTGGATTCGGAAATATTGAAAGAAATGAAAATAAAGCATTTGAATTAATACATGATTGTGCAATGCAAGGGCATCTTCCAGCAATTTATGATTTAGGGGCAAATTTTTATTATAATGGTGTTGGAACAAAGAAAAACTTAAAACTATCTGAATATTATTTAAAGATGGCAGTTAATGCAGGATTGCCAAGAGCAAAAGCTAAGTTTGAACAATACAAAGATACATATGATAGAGAGATTGAAAAATAGTTAATTTAGGAGGTATAATAAATGGAAAATTATTTTATAATACATGGCTCATTTGGAAGTCCATTTGGAAATTGGTTTAGTTGGTTACATGATTTTATAGAAGATGATGGGAAGCAAGTATATGTTCCAAGCTTCCCGATTGGAGTAGGATATCAAAACTATGAAAATTGGAGCAAATTGTTAAAATATTATTTAGACTTAGGACTTATAAATGAAAATACTACAATTATAGGACATAGTATTGCACCAATATTCATATCAAAATTCCTAGTCGAAAATAAAGTGAAAGTTAAGAAATTAATATTCGTATGTGGATTTAATAATTATTTAGGGATAAATGAAGAATATGATAATGTTAATAAATCGATGTATTTTGATAATTTGGAAGATGTAAAACAGTATGCTAAAGAAATAGTTTGTTTCTATTCAGATAATGATCCATATGTAAGATTTGATGTAGAAAGGAACTTTGCAGATATTGTTGCAACAGAGCAAGTTTTAATACATAATGGTGGACACATCAATAGTGAGAGTGGATATGATACATTTGAAGAAATAGTAAGTTACTTATAAAGGTTATATTACAAAAAAATTGCAAATTTTCGTAATATGAAAATTAAATATGTTTTCCCAATTACAGGGATTCTGTAAGAAAGCATTTGAGGGAATTGACAATAATTTTTCAGTAAATAAATTTGAAAAGATTGTTTCTTCAAAAATTGGAAAAGAATATCTTAATATTTCTTTTGACAATAATGTTTTAATACCATTATCTCCAATAAATGAATTGGACAAGAAAGTATTGAGAATTGTTCAAGACATTGCAAATGGAAAAATTACAAGTAATACAATAAAAAATAAAGCTAATATAGAAAAATATTTGTATGGTAATATCGAAAAAGTCTCTGATAAAAGGTTTGCAAATAGAGATAAAATAAATGAAAACACGAAAAGCAGAAATGAACAAATGGAGATAGATTCTAATAATATAGAAGAAAAACATAGTAATGCAAACAAAAGTGAATTGACTAAAAATAAAATAAATGAAAGTATATCATATAATAAAATTAGATTAACAAGAAAAGACAATAGCATTTTATTTAAAAATATTAATTGTAGCAAACTAAAATACAGTAATGAAAGAGCCAAAGGAATTAAAAATTGATGATACTATTTTAAGGGCATGGGAGACATTCTTTGATAATGAAGGAATAAAAAATTATTTAGATTTAGTAATCCATCATCCATATAAAGTTATTGCAAATGTAGAAGCAATAAAGACAATTACTGATATTGGAATATTTGCAATAATTCAATTTTTCATAAATAGTTAAAGTGCTGTAATGTAATTTTTATATAACTAATAAAATTTATATACTAATAAATAAAACAATTATATATGGAGGTATGAAATCTAATGGAACAAGAATTTAAAGACAGAATCAACCTAAACACCGAATTAAGCACAATTTCAAAACAAATATGCAACAAATACGATTTAGGAGAATATATTTCTGAAACAGTTATTACTGTAGGTTATGAAGACTTTAATTATATATTAGAAACATCAACAGGAAAATACTATGTAAAAATATTTCATAAAGACAGAACTGATAAAGATTGCAAAAAATATATTGAAAGAATTGAATTAGCATCATCAACTAATATAAACACACCAAAGTTATACAAAATAAATAATGAAAGCGAATGTATAATTGAAGTAGATGACGTAAAATATAGATTATGTTTGTTTGAGTACATAAATGGTAAAAGTTTTTTTGATTTAAAAATGGCCCCAAATGAAAGTGAAATAAAAGAAATTATAAGGCAAATGGCAAATATACATAAACAACAATTAAATTCAGAGTTCATATATGATAAATGGGCAATTGTAAATTTTATAAAAGAGTTTGAAGATAAAAAACAATATTTAAACGAAAAAAATTATAAAAGATTAAGAGAGTTATTAATTAAATTTAAAAATGTAGATATGAAAAAATTACCACATACCTTTACACATGGAGATATAATAAGTACTAATGTTATGAAAGATAACGATGGAAAATTATGGATAATAGATTTTGCAGTATCTAATTATTTGCCTAGAATTGTAGATTTAGCAGTAAGTTCTTGTAATTTATGTTTTAATCCAGAAAGTATAAAAGAAACAACAAGTAAAATAAAAATGTTAATAAAAGAATATGAAAAATATAATAAATTGACTAATTATGAAAAAGAAGTATTTCCAATATTTTTTGATATTGCTAATGCAATGGGAATTTTGCAAATAAGTTATCTAGCCAATCAGAGCGAAACCTCTGAAGAGGATAAATTTTGGTATAATGAGAGTGAAAGAGGTTTAGAATTTAGTGATAATAATTTTTGGAAAGAAATAATTTGGAGATAAAAAATGATATATCTAAAAACATAACTTTTTTTAAAGCAAAAAAGAAGAATTTGAAGATTATTATAAAAAGATATAAAGAGGAAACAACAAGATAAATAAAAAATATAGGAGGATATATTTATGAAAATAGGAATAGATTTAGATGGCGTAGTCATAGATAGTGAAACAACATTTAGAACTTATGAGGAAATTTTTGATATAGATGTTTTAAAAGGTAATAATTTAATAAATAAAAAAGAACCAAAATTTCAAGCTAGATATAATTGGACAAACGAGCAAGAAAAAGAATTTATTGAAAAATATTTCATGACAGTATCAAAAGAGAGCAATATGATGTCAGGATTTATAGGCATATACAATTTATTAAAAGAACAAGGACACGAATTTGTGGTTATTACGGCAAGAGGTGGTTTTATAAAAGAAATGAAAGATGATGCAATAAGATTATTAGACGAAAATAATATTAAGTTTGATAAATACTATTGGAATGTTGAAGATAAATTAGAAATTTGTAAAAATGAAAAAGTAGACATTATGATTGATGATGATTGGAAAATTATAAAAAGACTAGCAGATAATGAAGTAAAAACATTATATTTTAGGGATACAAACTTGATGAAATTAGAAGAAAATCAGTACATCAAAGAAGTTAATAATTGGGGAGAAATTTATAGATATATAAAATGTAATAAAACATAGAGGTGAAATAAATGAATAAAATAATTAAAAATTTAGCAATGGCATATGGAATTATAGAAAATGAAAAATAAATGACATATTATGAAAAAAAGAGAGGAAATATTTATGTTAAAAATAAATTTAGGTGGAACTTGCGGGAATAGTAAGTGGAGAAATGAATTAATTGAAAAATTAGATAAAAAAATTGAATATAGAAATCCAATTGTAAAAAACGGAACATGGAAATATAACAAAACGATAAAATTAAAGAAAGAAAATGATATGAAAGAATGTGATTATTTAGTTTATGTAATAACACCAAAACAAAAAGGTTTTAGTTCAATTGCATCAGCCGTTGATTATAGCAATAAAGTTCCTAAAAAGGTTATATTTTGTATTTTAAAAGAATATGAAAATGAAAAATTTGAAGGTCACCAATTAGAAAGTATTAATTATGTTGAAGATATAATAAAAAATAATGGTGGACTAATTCTTGAAAATTTAGATCAGATTGCTGAATTTTTAAATAATAAATGTTAAAAAATTTTAAGAGGAAAATTATGATAAAAAGATATAAACAAACAGAAATAGAAAAATTAGCTGAAATATTAAAAAAAGATGGAGTAATAAGTGTTCCAACAGACACAGTATATGGAGTATGTGCCAGAATAAACTCAAAAAAAGCACATGACAATTTAGTAAAAGCAAAAAACAGACCAATTACAAAACCATTTCCAATAATGTGTTCAGATGAAGAACAAATAAAAAGTATAGCAATAATAAATGAAAAAGCAGAAAAATTAATAAAAGAATTTATGCCAGGTCCAATAACGCTAATTTTAGAGAAAAGACCAGAAATGCCAGAATATGTAAATAATGGAAAACCAACAATTGCAGTACGAATGGCAACATCAAAAGAAGTAAAAGAATTAATTATAAAAACAGGATGTCCAATATTTATGAGCAGTGCCAATCAAAGTGGAGAGCCAACATGTACAAACCTGGATGAAATAGAAAATGAATGTCCAAATCTAGACGGAATGATGGAAGGCACTGTCAAATTTGGAAAAGGAAGTACAATAATTGACTGTGTTTCAAAAGAATTAAAGATTTTAAGAGAGGGACCAATTACAATAGAACAAATTAGAGAAGTTCTTGAGGAATAAGAGCCATAAAATTAAATATTAGTCGATAAAAATTTTAAAAGAAATGTTTAGTCAATATTAAGTTGTAGAGGAGATTTTATTATTGTGAATAAAGAATATATAGAAATTAATAAAAAAGCATATGAAATTTTAGCAAATGAGTATAATACTAGAAATTATAAAATTGGCTATGATTTTTGGAATAATATATATGATGATTTGAATTTAAAAAATAAAGAGAATATTAAAATATTAGAAATTGGTCCAGGACATGGAAGAAATATTAAATTTTTTAAACAATATAATAATAAATTTAAAATAACTGCATTAGAAATTTCTAAAAATATGTGTAATATTATAAAAAAAGATAATCCAGATGTACAAATTATAAACGATAACATTTTAAATTATAGTTTTGAAAATGACCAATTTGATATTATTCAAATGATAGCTGTTATCCATTTATTTCCAATAGAAGATGCTAAAATTGTATTAAAAAATGTTAAGAAATCTTTAAAAGAAGATGGATATTTAATTATAGGAACTACTATTAATGAAAAAGATATGGAAGGCTATTATGAAAAAGAAGATTATAATATTAAAGTAAAAAGATTTAGACATAAGTATACTAAAGAAACTTATGAGAAATTATTAAATGAATGTGGATTTGAAATATATAAACCATATTTTGTTAATGAAAATGATAGAAATAAATTATGGTATGATGCTGTATGTAAAAAAGTTAATAAAAAATATTAAAAGTAGATTTATATGAAACAGTATATTGCTAAAAGAAGTCAGAAAAGTAATAAAAAAAGGTGAAAGTTGAAGTTACATTTATGAGCAAAAATAAAGTAAACAATAACTGCTAGAAAGTACTTTTGAATTAAATCTTATTGGCTGATATCATAGAAAAATAAACAATTCTACTAACAGTCGATTGCTAAAAAAGATATAAAGTGATAAGATACAAAAAATTCAAAGGAGGTTTTAAAATGGACAACGAAAAATTTGGAAAATTCATAAAAAAATTAAGAAAAGAAAAAGGAATAACACAAAAAGAATTAGGAGAAAAATTAAATATTACAGATAAAGCAATATCCAAATGGGAAAGAGGATTAAGTTTTCCAGATATAACAATGCTAAATATATTAGCAGAATTTTTTGAAATTGATGTATCAGAATTATTAAATGGAGAAAAAGGAGCAAAAAAAGATATTGATATAGATAAAGAAATTTCTGAAGCAATAGAAAAATATAAAAATATTGAAGAAAAAAGAAAAAAGAAAATTAACAAAATAAAGAAAACAATAGGAGTAATATCAACTATTATATTAATTATTTCATTATTAATACAAATTGCATATTTATTTGTATTGAAAAGACATAATTATGAGTATGTAATTGATATTTTAGAATACATAATTAATCAAATAATTATAATTTCAGCTACAATGAGTTTGATTTTATTAACTAAAAAAGAAAAAATTAAGAATATAATTATATATATTCTCTGTATAATGTTTTCTGTAATTAATATTTCATTTATGTGTAACAATGGATTCAAAAATAAATGTATAATAAGTTTTTCAAATGATTTTTCAAATGAACTTGTTGTTAAAACAAATAAAAATACAGGAGCAATAAAAATATATAGAAACCAAAAATTCTTTTTATTTGCAAAAGAAAAAAAGCAACTAGATTACGAATTAGATGGAAAAATAAAAAAACAATGGCTAACAAATGATATATGTGGAATAACTTATAAAGATAAAAATGGTATATTACAAGAATATGTTGTTACATATGGAGATAGAGGCAATGGAATATCATATTATTATGTAACATCAGCATTAATAGGTGATTGGCAAGTATTTACACAATATGGTAATCCAACACAAATGTTAGTTGATAGTAAAGGGATAACAATAAAAAAGAATGGAAAAAGTGAACTTTTTACCTATGAAAATTGCAAACAGTATGGAACAACGGCATTGGTATTGTATAAGAATTATATACCTAGATATATAATTGCATTAGATAAAAATTGTGAAATTGATGAAAAAACATATATCATAAAAAAAGGTGGAACAATAACATTGGCTGAAATTTCGATGGATAAAACAATTTCTGAATCATTATATTGTATGACATATAAAGACGAAAAAGATTTAGGTAATTATAGTGTTGTAAGTGTTGCAAAAGATAGTTATAAAATTCAAGATGGAATAATGTATATAAGTTTTGATGGAAAAAATACAGTAGAAGTACCTGGAGATTTTTCAAAAATGGTAGATAGTTATAATGAATACAATTATCAAATATCAAACGAAAAAACAATTTTTTATTATATAAAAGATTCAAAAAGATATTTAGTTTATTCTGATGATATGGGAAATAATTGGAATACTGTAGAGATAGAAAATGAGTCTTCAATACAAAATATGCATTTTATAAATTCAAATATAGGATTTATGCTTAAATTTGAAGATGTTGCAATGGGAATAGCATTTGGTAAAATTAGCAAAACTGTTGATGGAGGAAAAACTTGGAAAGATATATATTTTGGAATGGGAGATGAAAAGAAAATATTTAAGGCATCTAGTCAAATAAAATTTATTAATGAAAATGTAGGCTTTTTAACAATGCCTTCTGCCGGGGGAGAAACTTCTGAAATGTATATTACAAAAGATGGAGGAAATAGTTTTAATAAATTAGAAATTATAAATAGTGATATTTATGATTATTATAATTTGCCAACATTTGAAGATGGAATATTAAGTATAAAAATAACACAAGGTTCAGATGGAGATTATAATGGTGGTGATTATAAGGTCTATTATTCAAAAGACTATGGTAATAGTTGGAGCTTGGAAAAATGATTGATACAAATATATAAATAGAAGGGATAAATTAAGATGTTAAAGAATTGTAAACAAAGAAGTATGTATTATGTAATTTTAAGTGTTTTTATACTTTTAATTTTATTAGGAGCATATTTTGTGTTTTTTAATTATCTAAAAGATAGTGGTAAGAGAGAAAATACAAAAGATAATATAGAAACTAATCAATACGAAAATATTAATAATAATGATGTAACAAAAGAAGCAGAAGAAAAACATACAAAAAACTATAGTAGTGATGCTAAAATTGCTTATCAAAACGAAAATGATAAAGAAAATAGTACATTTATATATTTGAATGATAATAATAAAAATGATTATAAATGGAATGAATACATATTGGAAAATAAAACAATTTTAACAACTATGCCTGATATTGAGTTATCGCAATTTGAAGAATTAGAAGATAATTTTTATACTTTAAAGATATCTGACAATAAAATTTACAATGAATTTGCAGAAAAATATAATTTAAAAAAACTAAACGAAAGTGATTTTGATAATATTTTTGCACAAATTATTGTTATGAAAGATTCTGATAGTTTAATAAAATATGATGATGTAATAAAAGGAGAAGAATTTATGTCTGACAGTAAAGTAAATTATACTTTGCCTGTATCAAAAGGTGGAATAGTTGATACATCAGAACCTTTTAAATATTCTTGTGTAATAGCGTATCTTCCAAATTATATGATGAGTAATGGCTATTTTAATGTTATAGTACAAAATGAAAAGATAAAAGTAAATAAAGAAACAGCATTAAACATAGCAAAATCTTATTTAAAAAATTTGAAATATAAAGGGTGTACTAACTTTTTAGATTTGAATTATATTAGAGTTGCAAAAGCTTATGAAAACAATTTCTTAAACATAGAAGATAAAGAAAATCCAAAAGAAGATACTAATAAAAAATATACTGTTTGGAAAGTATTATCATATTCTGAAGAAGATCCTTGTACTTCTGCAATTTTATATATTGATGCTAATACAGGGAAAATAATTGGTGGAAAAATAAATTATGCAACAGATTAATTTTTAAATATCAAACTTTAGCTAATATTTATGGAGAAAAATTATGAAAATAAAACAAATAATAAAAAATATAATTATATCAATAATTATTGGGATAATATTAGGAAGTATTACTGAATTTGCATTAATATTAAACATAAGTTGGTTGATAAGAATAACTCAATCTTTCACATTTTGGGGGATTATTATTGGCATATGTGCTAATAACACTTAAAAGGGGTACTAATTATGAGAAAAATATATGATGATGAAAATAATTTAATAACCATTAACAAGTTAGAGTTTTTATCTGATATAGGGCAAGAATGTAGAGTTTTTAAATATAATAATGATGTCATAAAAATATTTAAAAAAGATTATAAATTAGAACATATATCTAAAAAAACAATAGAATATCTTAAAGGAATTGAAACAAAAAGGATATTAATGCCAACAGGATTTATAAAAGACCAAGATAATAATTTGATAGGTTATAAAATGAAATATGTATCTGGTAATAGAATTATTGGTGAAGATTATGTAGCGGATTTTTTTAGGGAATTAACAATTATAAAAGGCGATATAGAAACGTTATTAGATAAAGGAGTAAGATTATTAGATATAAATAAAAGTAATACTATATATAATGGTGGTTTGTATATGGTAGATCCAGGAAATTACGAAATTGATATGAACATATCAAATGAAAATATAAAAACATGGAATTATAACAAAATAAATACTTTATTAGATGAATTGCTTTTTTCTTCAAAGTATAATCCATATATGTTTAGACAAATTGTTCAATTTTTCATAAAGGAAAAACAGAAAAAAGATATTATATATAATCTAGATATTTTAAAACAATATCTTGATTCTTCTTTAAAGATACAAAATGCAATAGAAGAATTTGTTAGTGAGAATATAAAAGAAAATGTTGAAGAAAAAAATTTATTTGAAAAAATGTTTATGGATTCTGAAAGATAAGTAACATATTCTATTAAAGGAGATATATGAAAAAAACAAAAAAAGCCATTATATTAGATTTAGACGAAACTTTAGAACATGGAATATATCAAATAGATATGATGTAGGAAATCAAATAACAATGGTATTAAGACCTAATCTAGATATATTACTTGAAAAATTATATGAATTAAAAAAGCAAGATATTGATATTATACTATGCACAACAGCAAGAAATAATTGGATAGATAGATTTTTAAAATTAGCACCAGAATTTAAAAATGTATTTGATAAAATATACTCTCGTGATAATGAAGACGAATGGAGATATTATAATAAGGATATATACCCACTTGAAAATAAGGCTCAAAATGAAAATATTAATTTAGAAACTATGAAACCTATAACTACTTTTGGATATGATTCCATATTATTTGTAGATGACAACAAAATAGAAGAATTAAGATTAAAGATGTTATTTGAAATGTCAAAAGGAAAACTGCAAAAAGATGTAACATTTTTTACAGGATTTGGCTTTTATGATGGAGTTATTGAATGGGATAAAATGCTAATGTATAAAAAGATGTCAAATAAGGATTTAGAATTTTCTAAAAAATTAAATGAATATTTAGAAGTTGAAAGAAGTAATCCGGGTTGTAATATGATTTGTTCAGTAATAGATAAATTTATAAAAAAAGATTTAATATACGGTTTGAATATTGTAGATGATGAATATTCAAAAGAATATAATGTTTTTAATAATAGATTAAAAGCCTTAAAATTAGAATTAGAAGAATTAAGTAATAAGTTTGAAGAAAGAGATTTCAAATATACTACTGATGAATTAAAAAAATATAAATCTATAAGAAAAGATGAAAATTGCAATAATTTCTGATATACATGGTAATTTAGAAGCATTAAAAGCAATACTAAAAGACATAGAGAAAAAACAAGTGGACCAAATAATATGTTTGGGAGATACAATTGCAAAAGGAATACATCCACATGAATGTATAAAACTAATAAAAGAAAAATGCGATATAGTAATTCAAGGAAATACAGATGAATAGACATAAAGCAGTTTTAAATGTTGATGACATAGAAACAAAATATAAAATGTTTTTACCAAGTGAATACACTATATCAAATAATATTGCAGATGTAGTGATATATGGTCATATTCATCATCCATATATGGACAAACTCTATAACAAAACATTGATAAATGTTGGAAGTGTAGGAAATTCATTTGACACAATAAGAAATGACAGTAAGGACAGCAATGTTCTTGAAACAACAAGAGCATATTACCTAATTATTTAGGGAGATTATGGAAGTAAAAAATACAACTCAGAGATTTCATTTCAGTTTGTAAGAGTTCCCTACGATATAGAAAAAGAGTTAAAAGACGAAGATAAAAATATAGAAAAAGAATCATATAGATGTGAAATAACAAAAGGAAGATATAGGGATATGACCAAAATTAATGAAAACTATAAAAAATTAAGAATCGATGTAAGTAAAATATAACTGTTTGTCAAAAAAATAAAGTAAAGGTTCTACATTAACATTAATTTTTACAGAAAGTCTAATTAATATATATATAAATATTAGGAGGAAATTATTAAAAAATGAAAGAAAAAACAAAAGAATTTATGAAGAAAAACTTTAAATGGCTTGTGTTATTTATAGCATTAATCGGATTTTTAGCATTAGCAGAAGATGTATTCAATAAAGAAATAATGAATGGAGATATAATTGGATACAAAATAATATCAACACTTTTAATATCAGATTTTGCAACACCTATAGCCAAATTTATCACAAACTTTGGTGGAGCAATATTTTTAATAACATTGACAGTAATATTGATTATATTAATAAAAAATAAAAAAATAGGATTATCCATATTTTCGAATTTAGTAATAATTACTGTATTAAATCAATTGTTAAAAAGAATATTACAAAGACCACGTCCTACTGAATTTAGAATAATCGAAGAAACGGGATACAGTTTTCCATCAGGCCATTCTATGGTAAGTATGGCATTTTATGGATATCTTATATATTTGATTTATAAATATGTAAAAAATAAATACATTAAATGGATTTCGATTGTACTTTTGAGCATTTTGATTTGCACCATCGGTGTAAGTAGAATTTATTTAGGCGTGCATTATACAAGTGATGTTTTAGGTGGATTTTTAGTATCAATTTCTTATTTGATTTTATTTATAAGTACAGTTAATAAGTTCATTATTGAAAAAGATTAAAAATGTGGCAGATAATTGATTGCAATTATCTGTCTTTTAGTATATAATTTGAAAAAATAAAAAACATAAAAGAATATGTGCCACAAGCATTAAAAGAAATAGAACATTTAATAATTATGGAAAATGAAAATCATACACCAATTGCTTTTATGGGAATTGAAGGAGCAAAACTTGAAATGCTATTTATTAAAAACAGTGAAAGAGGAAAAGGACTAGGAAAGCAATTATTAAAATACGGTATAGAAAAATATGATGTTAATGAACTTACAGTAAATGAACAAAATCCAAATGCGAAAGGATTTTATGAGCATATGGGATTTAAAACGTACAAAAGAGCAGAACTTGCCGAACAAGGAAATCCATATCCAATTTTGTATATGAGGTTAGAAAAGTAATTATAAATAAAAATAAAAGGTGATAACATGTGGAATATAAAAGAAATAAAAAAGAATGCAAGAAAGATGCTAAAAAACAATTTATGGACATTATTATTCTTAGGTATGTTTATGTCTATAATAATTGGAAGATATATGATAAATAACGATGGATTTTCCAATTTAAAAATAATATATAACCATATTATAAATAATGAAAATAAAAATACTTCACAAAATTTTATAATAAATGATTGGACAGACAAAATGCTATCTCAATTATTTACAGGAAATGTAACTAATTTGATAAATGAATACAATGAAAGACATAATGTAACAAAAGGTGCAATTTATACAACTTTTAATATTATTACAAAAGGACAACAACAATTGCAAAATACATTTAATGCTATTATGCATTATGAAAATAGTCACATAATTAAAAGTATAGTTGTAATAGCTGCATCAATTATAGGAATATTGATACGAATATTTATAGTATATCCAATAAGAGTCGGTGAAACAAGAATATATTTAGAAAGTATCAATTATAAAAAAACAAGAATAAAAAGACTGACATATGCATTTAAAAAAGGAAGATATTTAGGTTCAGTAAAAGCACTGTTATTAATGGAAATAAAGAAATTTTTATGGAATCTTACAATAGTTGGTGGAATTATAAAAAATTATTCTTATAAAATGGTTACTTATGTAATTGCAGAAAATCCAAATATAACAGCTAAAGATGCAATAAAAATATCAGAAGAGATGATGAATGGAAATAAATTCCAAGCCTTTAAATTAGATGTGTCATTTTTAGGATGGTGTATTTTACAGTACATTACTTTTGGAATTTTAGGAATTTATGTATCTCCTTATTATACATCAACATATACAATATTATATAAAGATTTAAGAAACGAGTATATAAAAAATAAGAAATATAAATTTGAATTATTAAATGATGACAAATTATTTGAAATAAATGATTTAGACAAGTACCCAGATATATATGAAATTGAACGAAAAAAAATTAAAATTGATTATAATAAAAAATATGAAATAACATCAATTATATTATTTTTCTTTATCTTTTCTTTTTTGGGATGGTTATGGGAAGTTAACTTATTCTTGTTTAGAGATGGAAAACTTGTTAATAGAGGTGTTTTACACGGCCCATGGCTACCTATTTATGGGTGGGGATGTACAATAATTGTTATGCTAACAAGATTTAAAAAGTTTAGAGAAATGTTAAAAAACCCTATGCTAACTTTTTTTGTTATAATGAGTCTATGTAGCATTATTGAATATATAACATCTTGGTATCTAGAACAAACAAAAGGATTAAGATATTGGGATTATACAGGAAACTTTTTAAATATCAATGGAAGAATATGTTTAGAATGTAGTATATTTTTTGGACTAGGCGGATCTTTATGTGTATATATAGTTGCACCTTTTTTAGAAAGAATGATTCAGAAAATTAATACAAAGACAAAAATAGTTATTTGCACAATATTGTTGTCATTAATTGTTATTGATAATATATATTCGTCTAAAAATCCTAATGTAGGAGAAGGGATTACAGAGACTGTTTATCAAACAGAATAATATTACAATATAATTGAAAATAAAGGAAGGGGAAAGAGCAATGAGCTTAGTATTAAAAAATGTATCCAAGTCATTTGTGGGAAAGAAAGCTGTAGACAATATTTCCTTTACTTTAACAGAACCAGGAGTATATGGTTTGCTTGGAACTAATGGAGCCGGAAAGACAACGACAATTAGAATGTTACTTGGAATTATTAAAAAGGATAGTGGAGAAATTACTTGGAAGGGAAAAAGCGTAGATAGAAAATCTGTCAGGTTTGGCTACCTACCAGAAGAAAGAGGAGTATATCCAAAAACTAAAATATTTGATCAATTAATGTATTTTGCAGAATTAAAAGGAATGCAAAAAGACGAGACAATAAGGTCAATAAAAAAATGGGCCAAAGAACTAAAAGTGGAAGAATATCTACAAATGCCTGCTGAGAAATTATCAAAAGGAAATCAACAAAAAATACAATTTATGACAGCAATTATACATGATCCAGAATTAGTTGTATTAGATGAACCTTTCAGTGGATTAGATCCAGTTAATACTGAAATATTAAAAAATATTATAATTGATTTAATAAGAAATGGAAAATACATAATAATGTCTGCACACCAAATGGCAACAATTGAAGAATTTTGTAGCGATATTTTAATATTAAATAAAGGAAAAACTGTGCTACAAGGAAATCTAAAAGAAATAAAAGAAAAATATCCGGCAAATAGAGTAGAAATAGATGTAAAGCAAGATATAAAAAAATATATTGAAGAGCTTAACTTAAGTGTAGAAACTGAAACAAATAATAACTATGTTATAAAAATATCAGATGAAGAAAAAGCACATAAATTATTAAATAAACTTGTTGCAGATGGAATTAATATTGACAAATTTGAAATTAAGAAACCTACACTAAACGATATTTTTATAGAAAAGGTAGGTGAATAATGATGAGAGATATTTTAACAGTAATGAAATTTACAATGAGAGATATGGTTAAAAGAAAGTCATTTATAATATCAACATTAATTATTTTGATTTTTATAGTAATTGGTTTTAATATACCCCAATTAATAAAAAGCCTTAACGGAGAAAATTCTGGAGATAAACTATTAGTAATAGACAGTAAAAATGTATTTGAAGGAACATTAGAAAACTTAAAAAAGATGGATTTAGGTTATGAGGTTGAAATAACAAATGAGGATTTAAAATTTGAAGATGTAAAGGAAAAAATAGAAGATAAAGAAATAAAAGAAGCAATAATTATAAATCCAGAAAATGAAAAAATAAAAGTATCATATATTGTAGAAAATAAAACAATGATGAGCGAAGTACCAGAAGGATGCATGAATGCATTAACATCACTATACTCTAACTTAAAAATATCAAAATTAGGATTAACAGAACAACAATTACAATCAATTACTCCAAACTTTGAATTTAGCATAGAACAAACAGAAGAAAAAAGTGCGAGCGGAAATATTTTTGTAATGATGCTAATGTCAATGGTGTTATTTTATGCGATATACTTTTGTGCATATCAAGTATCAAGTTCAATAACAACAGAAAAAACTTCAAAAATAATTGAAACACTTGTAACGTCTACAAGCCCTAAGACAATAGTACTTGGAAAAACAATTGGAATAGGGCTAGTTGGTTTAGCTCAAATGATATTAATAGTTGCAACAGCTTTAATAAGTGCAAAAACATTTTTAGAACCAGGGGTATTAGATTCTGTTTTGGATATGTCTAATATAACACCATATTTAGGAATAATGACTGCGATTTATTTTATATTAGGATATTTGGCTTATGCTTTATTATATGCATTAACAGGCTCTACAGTAAGCAAACCAGAAGATATACAATCTGCTAATTCGCCTGTTGCAATACTAGCGGTAATTGGATTTTATTTATCATATTTTACTATGATGAATCCTACAAGCAAACTTAATTTATTTGCTTCATTGTTTCCAATATCATCACCATTTTGCATGCCGTTTAGAATTATGATGGGACTTGCAAATTCTACAGATGTAATAATGTCAATTGTGATTTTAGTTATTACAATAATTGTTATTGCTAATGTTGCTATAAAGATATATTCAAATGCAATACTGAACTATGGTACAAAGATGAGTATTAAAGATATTATTAAAATGTATAAGGAAAAACAAAGTTAATAAAATAGTAAGATATTACTTTAAGGATACTTGAAATATAGTGGTCTTTTTTGTATAATCGTAATGATAAATAGTAAGTTGTAGGGAAGATATAAAAAATGAAAGTAATAACAATATGTGGAAGTTTAAAATTTCAAAAAGAAATGATGATAGTAGCAGAAAATTGGCTTTAGAAGGTAATTGCGTTCTTACACCAGTTTATCCAATATCAGAAAATTTAGAAAAGACAGAGAAACAACTGGGAAAATTAAAAGAAGCAAATTTTAAAAGAATAGAATTATCAAACTCAATAAGAGTAAAAAATAATTTATCTGAACAAGATACTGATAAATTTTTATCTTTGACACGTACTAAATTAGAAAATAAAAAATTATAAAGTTTATTTTTCTCATGCAAGATTTACATATAAAAATGCAAATATGATGGTACAACCAAATGAATTGATAATAGCTATAAAAGAAGAATAATTTGTTTTGTATATTTATTTATATTATAATATCTAAAAATGGAGGTAGTAGAAATGATAAATATTCTTGATAATATAGAGGTTTTATACCATAGTTGTATAAAAATAAATAAAGAAAAAATTATTTATATAGATCCATATCATATAGATAAAAATTATAATGATGCAGATATAATTTTTATAACACATGACCATTATGACCATTATTCTGAAGATGATATAGATAAAGTAAGAAAATTTAATTCTATTTTTGTTATTCCTGATGATTTATTACCTAAATTACTTGAAAAAGGAATAAATCAAGAAAACATTTTTACGCTTGATTCAGGAGATACAGAAATTATTGATGGAATAAAAGTTGAGGCAGTTCCAGCATATAATACAAATAAGCCTTTTCACCCAAAAGAAAATAATTGGCTAGGCTATATTATAGAAATAAATGGTGTTAGGTATTATATAGCAGGAGATACTGATATTACTGAAGAAAATAAAAAAGTAAAATGTGATGTTGCATTTGTTCCAGTTGGTGGGACATATACAATGGATTTTAAAGAGGCAGCACAATTAATAAATATTATAAAACCTAAATTTGCTATACCAGTTCATTATGGGAGTGTTGTTGGCTCAAAACAAGATGCAACAGATTTTATAAAGTTACTGTATCCAACAATCAAAGGGATAAATTTGATTAATCAATAATATGGAAAGATATGTTAATGGTGAATGGGAAAATAGAAAAGTTAAATGTGAAATTTATGTGAATATTTAGCACTTTGAATTGACAACTGCTAAAAATAGGTATAAAATATTAGCAGTCGTTTTTACAGAGCGCTAATTTTTTTTGTAAATATTAGCCATAATTTTTGCGAGAAAGAAGGTATTTTATGCAAAAAATAACACGTAAAAGTATATTTTCTAATTTATTAAAGTTGGTTTTTATTACATTATTTGTAGGCGTATTTTCACAAATATTTGGTACAAATAATTCTTTGACATGGGTATGTGTATTAATTGGAACTATGATGTATTGGTATATGGATATAGGAATTAATATAAAACAAGCACCATTTGTTATTGTTTTGATGTTTTTACAAATAGGATTTTCAAATAAGTTGGCTCAAATAAATCCAGTAATAGGTTTGATTGTAAACTTTATTACAATATTCTTAATTATGTACATTCCATCAGCAAAACCAGAATATAAGGCGTATATGCCATTTCTTTTATGTTACATTTTTAATCAGTCAAATCCCGCAGAGGGTCATGATTTTGTAACTAGAATGTTAAGTTTGCTTATAGGTGGAGTAATAGTGTCATTAGTATATTATTTTAAAAATAAAAATTCAAATAAGGAGCATGATACAATTAAGCAAGCATTTAAGAGTATGAGTATAACATCAAATAGGTTTATTATAGCTTTAAAGATGGCTATTGGTGTAAGTATTGCGATGTTGATTGGTACATTGTTTGGTGTTAAAAAGACTATGTGGATTTCAATGTCTGTTATGTCTTTAACACAAATTGATTTTTCTAATACTCAAAAAAGATTTATAAGTAGAATAATTTCAACAATAATTGGTTCAATTGTTTTTGCTATATTATTCCAAGCATTGGTACCAGAAAAATATGATGTGATTGTTACAATAATTTTAAATTATATTTATACGTTTATAAATGATTATAAGTATCAAGTAATATTTATTACTGTAAATGCAATTAGTTCTGCTTCGGCTTTATTTGATACAAGTACTGCAATAGAATTGAGAATTTTATTAATTATATTTGGATGTGTATTAGGATATATTATAAATAAAATTAATTTTAGAAAATATTTTACTTTGCTAAAAAGAAAGTTCAGGAGAATGGGAAAATTAGGTACTCATAATTTAAGTTATGAGAATGGTTAGTTATAAGGGAGAGATAGAAATGAAGAATATTTTAACAAATGATTTTGCAAGTGAGCTATTTGACTTAAGTGAAGATAGTATTTATAACATATTAGAGGAATTTAATGAAAACCAAAACATTGATAAAACATTAACTTATGTTTTTATAAAAGCATTTTACATTCATATTGCCAAAGTTATTTTAGACAAAGAAAATATTAGTCTAAACTTTGATGAAGTATATTCAAAATATAGAATGTATTTAAGCATTTACTACAAAAGTAACAACTCTCAAATAAGCCAAGAACTCTTGAACGAAATATTAGATGCATTTGATAAATCTTTTGCGATTATAGAATCATTAGAGTTTAATAGAATAGAAGATAGTTATGAATTTAGGCATCATATCATAGACTCATTTGAACTATTAAGAAAAATTTTAGAAAAAAAGTCTAAATGTAATATAAGAACAGATATATTTGATAAATACATTGCAGATATTCAGGAACAATCTGAAAAAATAAACAACTATATTATAGGCTTAAAATAAATTAAAATCATATAAATCAAAAATATATGTAACATATTATAATTACAAACAAAATATAAAATTACATTATATTAAAGGGAGTACAAATTTGAGTGAAAATAAAATAAATAGAATAAAAGAGTATTGTAAAGAAAATATTAAAGAAAATAAAAAAGACAAATTACAATAAGTAGGGTAGATAACCAGTTGAAATTATCTACCTTTTATTATATAATCCTAACAAGAATTAGTAATTTGAAAGAGAGTTATATAAAAGATAAGAAATAGTATTAGAAAGAAGGGAAAGAAT
>ERZ840517.721-NODE-721-length-41965-cov-4.986495_pt1 | contig 41965 bp, 37 predicted proteins | sample MGYA00519876_ERZ840517 | MGnify/ENA primary metagenome ERZ840517 (study PRJEB31850, sample SAMEA3708882) | human gut metagenome | biome: human gut; feature: human-associated habitat; material: faeces | place: China | collected 2014 ... | reverse complement strand
AATATAATACGTTATACATGCTAAGTTTATAGCACATGTTTTGACCCCAACATCTAATAAATAAAATATATATTACAAAAGGAGACTATATAAATGGAAACAATATTCTACATTGTAGACAGCATTGACGGAGATTACGCAAATCTAAGGCGGGAGGATGACGCACAGGCAGAGCTAAAGCTTGTCGCAAGAGCGCTCCTGCCGGAAGGAATACAGGAGAACAGCAGGCTGAAGTATGAGCTGCTTGAGTATTCTATCTGTGATTGACTGCCGTGCACAGCGGTGACACAGCATGGGAAATAATGTATAAAGTTAGTGTCAATATGCAGGGCAGGCAAAGGAGACTTTAAAGGTTAAAGGTCTCCTTTTTGTTTTAAACCAATTGCAAAACAATGCTATAAATATCAATCCGTACCCACTATTTATTAAAGACTGTAAAAATAATAAATTGTATTGACAATTAACTCTACAAGTAGTAGACTAAAAACGAACTACAAAGTGTAGACCAATGAAACGGGCTGATATAGCGGACTAAAAGAATGAATAGGTAATTGCGAAGCTCGGTGTAGTGCACAACTGTTTATTGGTTGAAATGGGTTTCGCAAACACCTAAAAAGAATGAAGCAGGAAAGGAGAACGTATGGCAGAGTACAGACTGGGCGAGGTCGAGATGAAGTTTGCGGACATCATCTGGGAAAATGAACCGATTGCCTCAGGTGAGCTTGTAAAACTCAGCGGACAGAGACTTCAGTGGAAGAAGTCGACAACGTACACGATATTAAAAAGACTTTGTGAGAGGGAGATATTTCAGAATGTAGACGGCGTGGTGACATCATTGATAAGCAAGGAACAGTTCCAGCTTAAGAAGGGTGAGGAGTTCCTTGACGAGAATTATGGCGGTTCACTGCCGTCATTTGTAGCGGCATTCGCATCGCGAAAGAAGCTGTCTAAGGATGATATAGCTTATCTCAAAAAAATTATTGATGAGAGCAGGTAATAGGGCAAAAACGATTTGCATTTATACAGGACAACGAAAAATGATTGCTTTTCAGGCAGGCTGATGTCTGGGAAACGGGGGTTAAGATGACTGATGTTTTTTACAAAATACTTCAAATGAGCATATCCGCGAGCTGGTTGATTCTTGCGATAGTTGTGTTGAGAATATTTCTGAAAAAGGTTCCAAGAAAGATAATATGCTTTCTGTGGGCGCTGGTTGCGATAAGACTGGTGTGTCCGTTTGCGATTGAGAGCCGTTTCAGTCTGATTCCGGATACGCAGGGCATATTTGCAGATTATGAAAATCAATTAGAAAATGCCGGAACGGATAATGTCAATGCCGGATTGCCGGACATAAGTGGTGCTGTCGGGGGAGCTTTGGACAATGAAGGTGCCGCCGGCGGCAATGCTGATATGGCTTCCGGAAAGCTGAATAATGAAATTGATAATGCTGCGGGAAATATTACGGCCGGGAATACAGCCGGTGGAAATATTACAGGCGGAAGTGTTTCGGATGGAGGTATTGCAGCTGGGAATATCGCAGACAAAAACAATATGTCAGGAAATATCCCTAACATTTCAAACGGAAATGCAATGGCTGTTGACAATCCGGACAGGGTAAATAATGGTGGGCTTAATGATATATCAGGTGGAAATTTTGAAGGTAACCTTGATAATGCAGACAATAATCTGAGCGGAGCAGCCACATACGCCGCTCAGAAGGCTGCAGCCGGCAATGTGGGCTATAGAGCGATATTGGCGGGGAAGCTTGGTGGTATCAGTCTGGGAAGGCTTGCATTTATATGGACTGCAGGATGTGTGATTCTGCTTTTATATGCGGTGTGCTCATATATACTGCTTAGAAGAAAGACTGGAGCAGCTTTTAACAATGGGGAAAATATCTATATATGCGATGATATCGACACACCGTTTATTTTAGGTATACTTTCACCTAAGATATATATACCGTCGCTCTTGACAGAGGAGGAGAGGAGCTATGTAATAGCGCATGAAAAGGCGCATTTAAAGCGTCTGGACTGCGTGTGGAAGCCGCTTGGTTTTATACTGCTTGCGGTGTACTGGTTCAATCCGCTGAGCTGGGTGGCGTATATACTTCTTTGCAGGGACATTGAGCTTGCATGTGATGAGAGGGTAATCGCGGATAAAGATATTGAATATAAAAAGCAGTATGCCATGACACTTTTAAATTGCAGTTCGCCGAAAAAAATGGTGAGCGCATGTCCGCTTGCTTTTGGGGAGGTGAGTGTCAAGACCAGAATAAAGACGGTGCTTAACTATAAAAAGCCTGCTTTCTGGCTTGTACTGGCGGCGGTTGCCGCATGTGTTGTCGTTATGGTATGTTTTATGACTAATCCTAAGAGCAGTGCTCCGGATAATGAGTCTGCTGCAGGTGAAAATATTGATGAGAGCAGCAGTGCGGAACCGGATAGCGAAAAATTGGTGGCGGAAGGTGGCTCAGAAGTTATAAATAATAACGGTTGGAGCGTGTGGTTTGAGGCGATGCCGGGCTACAGCTTTTCATACAGTGAGGAGGGCATTGACATAGCATATGACGAATTCGGTGAAAAAGCATACCTGCGGAGTCTGCAAATGTCATCTTTATCCGGTACCTATGGTGAACTAAGAACCAGTGACAAGCTGCAGAAATGGGGAATGCAGTATAAAGGGACACTTGAGGAATATATAGACGGTGAGGTAGGAGTAAGCATATACAAATATGATGAGACCGCCTCTGTATCGGAGTCGGAAGAGCCTGGAGAAGGATACTTTATTATATTCGGTTCAACACAAAGTGGTACAGTATGGACACTTACACTGCCTGTAGGGGCAGCACGTACGGTTGCAGATAGGTTTATAAATGCTGCCCATTTGACACTTGAGAAAAATCAGTATGCTTACCATATAGAATATGCAGGCTGGAATATAGCGTATGAAGCAAATGATGGTTGGACAGGCAGTTATGATGGCAATATACTTAGTATAAGTAACTCAGAGGATTCAAGGAGCGTAAGTCTTGTTCCTTATAGTGAAGCGGGCAACCGCTTTCTCCCGGACAATGGCAGACAGAAGGAAAGCACTGAACTTTATACATGGAAAATAGAGAATCTCAGAGGAAGCCGTGACAGCTATAAAGAATATAATGGAAATATTGTAAGAAGCATATATTCCATCGCCGGGAATAATGATGACAATTGGAAGAATGGTTATGTTGTTATATACAGCGCTGCTGAAAGTGATATTGTGTGGTATATAAGATTTTCGGAGGAGTATTCGGAAAATGATGTATATGATATCATAGGTGGTATCAATATAAGCTCTGCCGATGCACTGGCGGCGTGGGATGGAAAGCTTAAGTATTATGACAGTAAACTATCGTTAACTGTGTACGAACAATATGAACGTGCACAGGACAGAATAGATTTTCTGGGGAAATGGGTATTAGATGAAAATGGAGCTGCAGTCCGGGTATTTGATTTGTTGACTGAAGAACTTAAGAGTGCAAATACTGGTCTTTATGAAAAATTAAAAGATCCGGTAAGCTCGGTACAGGCATTGCTGGAGTTTAATTACACCTCCAGTGTGGTTTATAATTACTATTCCGCTTTCGATGGTTCGCGCAAGGTGGTGGAATATACACTTGATGATGGAAGCCGGAGAGCGATTGAGGTGGATTATAGTGAAACAGACGGATTATGGATGCCTGCTTATGAATATGATGTAGATTCATCCGGATATGAGAGCATTGTTCTGGTTAATAAATACATGGATGGGATTACAGCAGATAGATTAAAACAGGTAACACAGATTTGGACAGGTGTTTCGGAAATGGGTGATACAATTTTTGATGTATCGGATAACTATGTTATTCTTGACTCTGTTGCAGATTCAGACATTGTGCTGTATGGAATGTACGGAGGGGAAACAATGGTCATAAGGGATGGTGAGCATGTAATTCCTGTCTGGACTAACTGGATGTCACCACACATGGTTATGCCGCAGATTCATTATGGAGATTATGATAATGACGGAGCATACGAGTATGCTATCTGGTCAAATATGGATACAGGTACAGGTGTTTCGGGTGATGAACTTTATATAATTGAAGCAGATTATGCTAAAGAAAATAGTGAAGAGGATTTTTACAGCATAAAGGAATATTCAGATTGGGGCGGTGATTTGGACAATGCTGTGAGCTATTATCTTGATGATACAGGAAATGTTGTCACCATGACATTGAATGGTGAAGATGTGGCTTCAGTTGATTTGTCAGGACATTTTGAGGAACACAAGGAATATAATGAGTCATTTGATGGAATTGATTTTGGTTCACATTATTCTTTTCATGAACAGGATGGAATATGGTATTTTGTAAATGCAGGACGTATATATGTGAAACGTGATGGAAAATCAGTGTACGATGAGGATATGATTCCTTATAACGTGGTGGTGAATGCAAGGGTAGTCTATGAGCCTGATCAGCAATTCCATCTTGAGGATATCGAGATTATCGTTGAGGAAAGAAATAATTAGGACTATGCGGCTAAAGAATGAGAGGAGTATTGGATGACAGAGGCTGATTTGCCGCTTGCCTGTACCTATGAAAAATGCTATATTAAATAATATATGAGAAAAATACGAGGTACAAGATGAAGATAAGAGACATAATAAACGGTGAAAAGCCCACACTGTCATTCGAGGTCTTTCCGCCTAAGAAGGATACGGATTTTGCGAATGTTGAGGCTGCGGCTTTCGGGATAGCGGGGCTTTCACCGAGCTACATGAGCGTGACTTACGGTGCCGGCGGAAGCACCAAGGGACATACGATTGCGCTTGCGCAGGCAATTCAGGAGAAATATAATGTTCCGACCATAGCGCATCTTACCTGCGTATGCGCTAATAGAGAGGGAATTAAGGCGGCGCTCTCAGAGCTGAAGAGTGCGGGAATTGAGAACATTCTTGCCATGAGAGGCGATATTCCGAAGAATTATGAGGGGGAAGTGTTTACAGATTTTTCACATGCCTCTGAGCTTGTTAAGCTTATAAAGGAAAGTGGTGATTTCTGTGTCGGAGGTGCCTGCTATCCTGAGGTACATCCTGATTCGGCTAACAGGAAAGAGGATATTTTAGGGCTTAAGAGAAAGGTTGACGCGGGCTGTGAGTACTTGACAACACAGATGTTTTTTGACAATAATATATTCTTCAATTTCATGTACAGGCTCAGGGAGGCAGGTATAACTGTTCCTATTATTCCCGGAATCATGCCGATTACCAGGAAGGGACAGGTTAAGAATGCAGTGAAGCTGTCGGGCTGTAATGTGCCTGAGCGCTTCAAGAACATTGTCGACAGGTTTGGCGATTCGGAGGAGGCAATGAAGCAGGCGGGTATAGCCTATGCGACCGACCAGATTATCGACCTTATGGCAAATGGCGTCAAGAATATCCATGTATATTCAATGAATAAGCCGGAGATTGCCGAGGGTATACAGAGGAATCTTTCGGAGATACTAAAGGCGTGAAATAGAAGAAAAATATCCACAAAAGCCGGAAAACAAAAACAGAAAACAGGCAAAAGCGGAAATATGTGGGCATAGAAATCTGAAAAAGCAGAAAAACACCCGCAAAGACAAGATATTAAAAACATGAATTGGTGAGTTGAATGAGAAATATTACGGCTGATATCAAATCAGGCAGCTTCAAGCCTGTATATCTTTTGTATGGCAGTGAGGACTATTTGAAAAAATGGCTCCGCGACAGACTGAAAAAAGCGATAGTTCCTGACGGAGATACTATGAATTATTCTTATTTTGAGGGCAAGGCTCCTGACAGTAAGGCGGTGGCGGAGATAGCTGATACCATGCCTTTTTTTGCGGACAGAAGGCTTGTGGTTATTGAGAACAGCCAGTTTTTCAAGACGTCGGCGGATGATATGCTTGTGGAGCTTGTGAAGAATCTCCCGGACACAACGGTTCTTGTGTTCATAGAGAATGAGGTTGACAAGCGGAACAGGCTCTATAAGGCGGTCAAGGAAAAGGGCTATATAAGTGAGCTTAATGAGCAGAGCGATAATGACATAATCAAGTGGGTTGTCGGACTTCTAAAGAGAGAGAACCGCATGATGAATGATGACACAATCAGACTTTTTCTTACCAAGACGGGCAACTCCATGGAGAACATATCAAGGGAGTTTGAAAAGCTTATATGTTACACGATGGGGCGTGAGAGAATAACCTCAGAGGATGTGGAGGAGGTGTGCACCACACAGACCACGAACCGCATATTCGATATGATAACCGCCATATCGCAGAAGAATCAGGAAAAGGCGCTTGAGCTGTACTATGATCTGCTCACACTCAAGGAACCGCCTATGAGAATCATGTTTCTGATAGCGCGCAATTTCAATCAGCTTCTTATGGTAAAGGAGCTTACTGAGAATGGGAATGCTTCGGCGGCGATTGCTGGCAAGATGGGAATACAGGGCTTCCTTGTCGGAAAGCTTCAGGCGCAGGCAAGACCCTTTAAGACCGGTACGTTAAGAAGAGCACTTGAAGAGTGTGTTACGCTTGAGGAAGCGGTGAAAACCGGAAGATTAGAGGACAGATTAGCTGTTGAGATGCTGATAGTCAAGTATTCTGCAGCATAAAAAATAACCCATGATGGGCAGCCACCATCATGGGTTATTTTTTATAAATCAGAAACAGATTATCAATAAGCAGTGGTATAATAATCTGTTAAAATTCGTTATATAATAAGTCTGCTATGTGTTGCAGAAAGCTTAGATTAGTTCATGCTGTTAACAAGAGTAGCTAATCTGGAAACCTTTCTTGCAGCGTTGTTCTTGTGGTATACACCCTTAGAACAAGCCTTAGCGATCTCTGTAGATGCAACCTTAAGCTCGGCAGCAGCAGCAGTCTTATCGCCGGCAGCGACAGCAGCCTCAACCTTCTTTGTATAAGTCTTAATCTTAGACTTGATTGCCTTATTGCGGTCTGCTCTTGTAGCAGCAACTAAAATTCTCTTCTTTGCAGATTTAATGTTAGCCAATTCAATACACCTCCAAATAGTATATAAAAATATTCTAAGTATAAGTGTCTACATCAGAACAGACACGGTAGCACTAATGTAAACATACTTGTATATTATAGAGCGCATTTTTTGAATTGTCAAGCGCTGCAACGAATTTTTTTAAGAAATTTGGAGAAAATACCTTTGGAGGTGTTTGCAGCATGGGGTTGAAGATAAGAACAGATTTAGCGCTTGAGGCGAAGGAGAGCCTTGATGAGGACGGAAGTCTTAATGGGGTAGTGTTTGATGAGCAGACCGATGGGAGTACGGGAATTAAGGTGAGCCGGCTGAGGATACTGAATGAGACAGGTGAGAGGAGCATGGGGCGCGCAAAGGGGGTATATTACACCTTTGAGACGGCTTCACTGTCCGAAAATGATGGGGAATACCACAGGGAGGTGTCCGAATTTCTTGCCGGATATATCAGGGAGACTATAAAAAAGCATATGAAAAAGGAACCACCGTATCATGTCATGGTGGTGGGACTTGGAAATCGTGAGGCAACACCGGATGCGCTGGGACCTTATGTGGTGAATAATCTGGATATTACGGAGAAGCTGACTGAGGATGACTGGCGCTTCGGATATGTGAGCGCCATATCGCCGGGAGTTATGGCACAGACCGGAATGGAGACGGCACAGATTATCATGGGAGTTGTAAAAGAGCTGAAGCCGGACTGCATAATTGTTATTGATGCCCTTGCGGCGCGAAGCACGGCAAGGCTTGCCAACACCATACAGCTCTCCGACACAGGAATCATGCCGGGTTCAGGGGTCGGGAACCATAGAAACGCCATAAATGATAGGAACATGGGGGTGCCGGTCATTGCGATAGGAGTGCCGACTGTCGTGGATGCCGCAACCATCGTGGGAGATGCGCTTGAAGGTCTGCTTGACAGCATGGATTATTCAAGGAGAAAACAGGTTGTTCAGGACTTTATACCTGAGAGTATGTTCCGGATGTATGTCACACCGAAGGATGTTGATGAGCTGGTCAAGAGGATAAGCTTCACGATATCTGAGGCGGTCAATATATCAATGTCGCAAAAATAGCAACATCATTTTGACGTGAAAAGAATATACTGCAATAAGCTTGAGGTGTGGAAGTATGCTGTGACAGGACATAGATTCTTTAACAAAACGATGAGCAGAATTATCACGTTTGTCATTGTGACAAGCTGTGTGGTTCTGCCTGCTTTTGGAGCGCTGAGTAAGGCGGGGCTGAGACAGATAGCCACGATAGGCGGAAAAACAGCATGCAATACATTCTGTCCGGCAGGCTTTTATGATAAGCCGCTATATTATTATGCCGAGAACACACATCCGGCGGTTATTGTATTTGGAAATATATTTCCGTTCGTCCGCTTTATGGCGGCGGGAGCGGGGGCGGAAGCCGGCTGTGAGGGCGGACGGACAGAGTGGGAAATGAGCTGTGTCTTGCCGGGTGGCATAGCATACAGGGAGGTTGTCGCGGCTGATATATATGTGGATAATGAAAATAATCCAGACAGTGTGCCGAATCCGGACAATAAAGATATATCCGGTGATGAAAATAACTGCGGTTCAGGGGAAAAAAATCAGACTACAGCTTCAGGAGGTGGCAGCAGCGATAATGATGACAGCACACCGAGGGATAATGGAGACTCCGGCGATGAACAGGGCTGCACACAGGAGAATTATATTCTCCCTGCCGGAAGTATTCCATGGACTGACGCCACTATTCCTTATGCCTATGAAAGCCTGATAAACTATGATTTTGTGCATGATAATTTTTATGTTATTCCGGCGCACACGGCACTTTCAAGGGATTTATTAAAGCCGGAGGAGTTTCTGAAGCTGGAGTTGTCGGTGAAGAATAAAAGACCATGCATACTGTTGTATCATACCCATTCACAGGAAGCATTTGCGGATTCCGCAGGAAGTGACATGACGATAGTGCAGGTGGGCGACTACCTTGCACAGCTCCTTGAAGAAAAATACGGATTCGAGGTGATACATATAAATACGGAATTCGACATGGTGGAGGGAAAGCTTGACAGAAGCAAGGCATATACCTACGCTGAGAAGGAGATTTCGGATGTGCTGGCAGAGCATCCGGAGATTGACATGGTTATTGACCTGCACAGGGATGGGGTTAATGAAAATCTGCATTTTGTCACTGATATTAATGGTAAAGCTACCGCAAAGGTCATGCTTTTTAACGGAATAAGTTATTCTAATAATCAGGGAGATATAGATTATCTGTATAATCCATATCTGAAGGAAAACCTTGCACTCACATATCAGATGTATCTGCTGGGAAAGACATATTATCCTGATTTTTTCAGATGTATATATATCGAAGCGTACAGATATAACCTGCATCTGTGTAAGAGGAGCATGCTGATTGAGGCGGGAGCGCAGACTAACAGCTTTGCGGAGGTTATCAATGCGATGGAGCCGCTTGCGGAGCTGATAGCAAGAGAATTGGCTGGAACACCGGAGGCAGGCACATATATCCGGTAGGGTGTGGCTGCTTCCGGTGACTGAATTTATTGTACGACACAGTCGCCGAGCACATTGATTGCGGCGAGCTTGTCAAGCTCATTGTTAAATAAAATCTTTAGAGCACCATCCTCGCTGTCGCGGTTATTTACGATGGCAAGATTTTTAATACTGATATGTGATGCGGTTATTCTGCTTATGATATCTAACAGGGCGCCCTCTTTGTCCTGAATATTGCAGTATACAATATGCTCACGTATAATCGGTCCCTTTCTGCCGTCCGCGACTGAATTACGGTATTGTCTTGCTTCGTCAAAAAAGGCATTTATGGCGGAGTGTTCTTTACTTGCTACAATATCCTTTATCTGTGAGAGATAGTCAATGTAATCGCCGAGCAGCTTTACGATAGCGTCCGTGTTGGTGGTGCATATCTGCTCCCACATCTGCGGGGATGAGGAGGCGATTCGTGTTATGTCCTTGAAGCCGCCGGCGGCGAGGAGCTTCATGGTTCCAGCCTCATCATCGGAGTGCTTTATAAGATTTACCAGTGAGGCGGCAATGATGTGGGGAACATGGCTTATTCCTGCGACACTGTAATCGTGGTGCTCAGGGTCGAGCACAACCGGGATGGCACCTGTGAGTCTGACAAGCTCTATGTACCTTGCGAGCATGTCCTGTGTAGTTGCCTTGGTAGGAGTGATGGCATAGAATGCATTTTCTAACAGGATGTCTGAGGCATTATCATAACCGGTCTTCTCAGAGCCTGCCATAGGATGCCCGCCTATAAAACACTCCTCAAGACCAAGCTCCTCCACAGTGTGATGTATATATCCTTTGACACTTCCGACATCGGTTACTATACAGCCTTTTTTTATGAATGGTATCAGCTTTCTTAAATATTCTGAATTGTACTCAACAGGGGTACACAGGAAAATGAAGTCACATTCAAGAAAGCTTTCATCTATTTCGCCTGTCGCTGTATCGATTACACCATCCGCTAATGCCTGTTTGCGCGGAGCTTCGCTTCTATTGTATGCTATAGTATATATGTCAGGGCGGTTTTTCTTTAGCACCTTTGCGATTGAACCGCCGATTAGTCCAAGACCTATAAATCCTACCGTGAGTGTATTCATCTGCAAGTAAGCCTCCTTAATAAATTCAAGGTTGTCTTATATTTGAAATTTTCAGAATAAAACAACAATACTTTATTGCGTTGATTTATTATAGCACAATGCTCATGGGATTTACAAGTTGTTTTAATACGGAGGATTGCCAAACGCTGTGTTGACAAATAAGATACTTTGAAGTAAAATAAATTTAAAGCATATTTCTTGAAAAACTATGTTCTAAGTGTAACGAATGTTGCGCATCTCTTATTCATGAGTCTATGCTTTTATTCCATTAACATTGAGCAGAGGACGATTGCGTAAGGGGTGTCTGGCACCTGTCTGATGATGTCCTCTATGAATAACAGGGAGGTATCATTGATGAACCGTAAAAACAGTGGCAACGAAGAAATTGAAATTGTGAAGGAAATTAAGGCTAACCGCAAGTATAAGGATACGGTGTTCAGAATGCTTTTTTCAAATAAAGAGAGGCTGCTTGAATTATACAACGCTGTATCGGGAAAGCATTACGATGATGTAGATGGTCTTGAGATTGTTACACTTGAGAATGCGGTTTATATGGGAATGAAAAATGACTTGGCATTTCTTCTGGATACCAATATATATCTGTATGAGCACCAGTCAACGGTCAATCCCAATATGCCTTTGCGTGATTTGTTTTACATTTCGGCAGAGTACAGTGAACTGGTTGATATAAAGTCATTATATACGCCGTCTTTGATAAAACTGCCGACACCGAATTTTATTGTGTTTTATAACGGGGAAGCGGATACGGAGGATGTAAGTGAATACAGATTGTCAGATTCATTTATGACACCTGTGGATGACCCTGCACTTGAACTCAGGGTTCGTGTCTTTAATGTGAATTATGGAAGAAATGTCAAGTTGATGGAACAGTGTGGCTCACTGAGGGAATACGCGCAGTATGTGGCTTTGGTGAGAAGATATAAGAAAGAGACGGGTTCACTTGATGATGGAGTCAGATTAGCGATAGAGCAGTGTATCAGGGAAGGAATCCTTGAGGAATTTCTTCGAAAGAACCGTTCGGAGGTCGAGATGACGAGTATATTTGAGTATAATAAAGAGGAAGAGGACAGAAAGCTTTATCAGGCCGGCGTTGAACAGGGAATAGAACAAGGAATAGAGCAGACCAAGAAAAAAATGGCATGTTCGCTTTTAAAGGATAATATTCCACTTGAAAAGGTTGCGAAGCTTCTTGAAGTAAAGGTGAGCGATATTGAAAAGTGGAAGCCGGATATGAAATAGCCTTAGCTGCGTAGCAGCGTATTGTACGAAGTAACGTATGGAACGAAGTTGCGTATAGTTTGAGAAGTCATATTGTGATTGGGGGCTCCTGTGAGGGAGCTCTCCTTTTATTTTGGTGATAAAAAGCTCTTCCATTTTTTCTGTTAATATGGTATTATATAGTGATTTATGATGTTTTTAATCCGCCGGAACCGGTATACTGACCGGAATGTCATGTGTCGGATTATAATATCCGGTTGATTTAATTCTAAAATTAGAAATGAGGAATAAGATGTCCATAGACCAGAGTAAGATTCGTAATTTTTGTATTATAGCCCACATTGACCATGGCAAGTCCACCCTTGCGGACCGTATTATTGAGAAGACCGGACTGCTTACCAGCCGTGAGATGCAGGCACAGGTGCTTGACAACATGGATATTGAGAGGGAGAGAGGTATAACCATCAAGTCGCAGACCGTCCGTGTTGTATATAAGGCAGAGGACGGCGAGGAGTACATCTTCAACCTGATTGATACTCCGGGACATGTCGATTTCAACTATGAGGTTTCAAGAAGCCTTGCGGCATGCGACGGAGCGATTCTTGTGGTTGATGCCGCACAGGGAATAGAGGCTCAGACACTCGCGAATGTGTATCTTGCACTTGACCATGACCTTGATGTCATTCCGGTCATCAACAAGATAGACCTTCCGAGTGCCGAGCCGCAGAGAGTTATCGATGAGATAGAGGACGTTATCGGGCTTGAAGCGCATGATGCACCGCTTATCTCAGCCAAGAACGGAATTAATATAGAACAGGTTCTTGAGGCGGTGGTGCACAAGATTCCTGCACCTAAGGGCTCAAAAGACAACCCTCTTGCAGCACTTATTTTTGACTCACTATATGACCCATATAAGGGAGTTATAGTTTTCTGCCGTATCAAGGAAGGTACAGTAAGAAAAGGAACCAAGATAAGAATGATGGCTACAGGTGCAGAATTCGACACTGTCGAGGTAGGCTATTTCGGAGCAGGTCAGTTTATACCATGCGATGAATTGACTGCAGGAATGGTTGGGTATATAACTGCAAGCATCAAGAATGTGCGCGATACGAGAGTGGGTGACACAGTGACGGACGCAGACAGACCTTGTGCCGAGCCGCTTCCGGGATACAAGAAGGTCAATCCTATGGTATACTGTGGTATGTATCCGGCTGACGGAGCACACTATGCGGATTTGAGGGATGCACTTGAGAAGCTTCAGCTTAATGACGCAGCACTTCAGTATGAGCCGGAGACATCGGTTGCGCTGGGCTTCGGCTTCAGATGCGGTTTCCTTGGACTGTTGCATCTTGAAATCATACAGGAAAGACTTGAACGTGAATATGACCTTGACCTTGTGACAACTGCACCGGGCGTTATCTATAAGGTTCATAAAACGGATGGCACGGTCATGGAGCTTACCAATCCATCCAATCTTCCGGACCCATCGGAGATAGATTTCATGGAGGAGCCTGTTGTATCGGCTGAGATTATGGTTACGACGGAGTTTGTCGGGCCGATAATGGAGTTATGCCAGCAGAGAAGAGGTGTGTATCTTGGAATGGAATACATGGAGACTACCAGAGCACTCCTTAAATATGAGCTTCCGTTGAACGAGATTATTTATGACTTTTTTGATGCGCTCAAGTCGCGTTCAAGAGGTTACGCTTCGTTTGATTATGAGCTTAAGGGCTATGTACAGTCCAAGCTTTGCAAGCTTGATATTCTTGTCAACAAGGAAGAAGTTGATGCACTTTCATTTATCGTGCATGCCGACAGTGCCGCAGAGCGCGGAAGAAAGATGTGCGAGAAGCTCAAGGATGAGATACCAAGACAGCTGTTCGAGATACCTATTCAGGCTGCCATCGGTGGAAGGATTGTTGCCAGAGAGACCGTAAGAGCCATGCGTAAGGATGTCCTTGCAAAGTGCTATGGCGGTGATATTTCACGTAAGAAGAAGCTCCTTGAGAAGCAGAAGGAAGGAAAGAAGCGAATGAGACAGTTCGGTAATGTCGAGATACCGCAGAAGGCATTCATGGCTGTGCTCAAGTTAGATGACAACTAAGATATATAATTGTCAAAATATATGTATTATGTTGGAGGTTGTTCAATTTTATTATATTGTATATGAGCTTGTCAGTTAAGCTTGGTTTAATTATTATGGCTAAAAAAGTCCGGCTTATATTGTAGAAAATTGTATAAATGTCTGCGCATAAATATGAGTTTTACAATTAAAAAAGATAATTTGTAATAGATGGAGGAAAATATAATGGACTATAACAGACTTGCAGAGTTATGTCTGCCGGGTATTGATAAGACACCTGATTATTGGGAGAAGCAGTTCCCGGCAAGAGAGCTTAAGAAGGGGGCGCAGGTGACAAGACTTGCACCAAGCCCTACGGGATTTATACATCTTGGAAATCTCTATGGAGCACTTGCGGATGAGAGAATCGCACATCAGAGCGGTGGAACCTTCTATCTCAGAATAGAGGATACAGATGCCAAGAGAGAGGTTGAGGGAGCTGTTGATATCATCATCAATGTCCTCCGTTACTTTGGTATCGAGTTCGACGAGGGAGCAGGAATCGATAATCCTGAGATTAACAAGTATGGACCTTATTTCCAGAGACAGAGAGCGGAGATTTATCAGACTTATGTTAAGGACTTGGTAAGAAAGGGTCTTGCATATCCATGCTTCTGCACGGAGGAGGAGCTTAACCAGATTAAGGAAGAGCAGATGAAGCATGATATCCTTACAGGATACCACACTAAGTGGGCTAAGTGCCGTAACCTCACAATCGAGGAGGTTGAGGCTAATATAAAGGCGGGCAAGCCTTATGTTATGCGACTTCGTTCACAGGGTACTGAGGGACGTGAGGTTACATTCAAGGATACGATCAAGGGAGAGATTTCCTTCCCTGAGAATATTCAGGATGTCATCATTCTTAAATCAGATGGAATACCTACCTACCATTTTGCACATGCCATAGACGATCACCTTATGGGAACAACTCTTGTAATCCGTGGTGAGGAGTGGCTTTCGAGCGTTCCTACACATATTGAGCTTTTTAATATACTCGGATTTAAGAGACCTGACTATGCACATACAGCTCACCTTATGAAGATGGAGCAGCTTGAAGATGGCACAATGAGCAAGAGAAAGCTTTCTAAGAGAAAGGATCCGGAGCTTTCCCTTGATTTCTACCGTCAGGACGGATACCATCCTCACTGTGTTAAGGTATATCTTATGACACTTTTAAACTCCAATTTCGAGGAGTGGTATGATAAGCACCCTGATTCACCGATTGAGGAGTTCAAGTTCGACGTGCATAAGATGGCACAGTCGGGTGCATTGTTTGATATGGATAAGCTTCACAATATATGCCGCAACGAGTTTGCCAAGATGGACACGGATGCAATCTATGATTTCCTATATGAGTGGAATAAGGAATACAACAAGGATATGGTTGACGTATACTTTAAGTCACCTGAGTACTTCAAGAAGGCTCTTGAGCTGTTCATGGGTGTAGGTCAGAAGAGAAGACGTAAGGATTTCGAGTATGCGAAGCAGATTATGCCGATGTTCTCGTTCTTCTTCGACGAGACATTTGTGCCTAACTATGAGTTTAAGTATGACAATGCGCAGGTTCGTGAGATTCTTGAGAAGTATCTTGCCACTTATGACCATGCTGCTGACAACAACGGCTGGTTTAACAATGTGAAGGCAATCGCTGACGATTGCGGCTTTGCATCCGATATGAAGGCATACAAGGCTGACCCTGAGAACTTCAAGGGAAGTGTTTCGGATGTAGCTGAGATTCTGCGTATAACAATTACGGGAGCTTCCAATTCACCTGATTTGTGGACAATTCTTCATATCATGGGTGAGGACAAGATGCGCGAGCGTATCAATAATATGCTTGGAAAGCTTAACTGATAAACGAGGTCTGAATGAGCTGTGATATAAAGACACAGAAGGGGATATATATACATATCCCCTTTTGCATTTCAAAATGTATATACTGTGATTTCTGTTCCGCACCGGCGGATGATGACACGAAGGAGCGATATGTCAATGCTCTGTGTGCTGAGATTGCGCATGCGGGAAAGGAAGCAGAAAAAAACGGTGACGATAGGAGCATAAGCACTGTATTCTTTGGCGGAGGTACACCATCGATTCTTCCGGCACAATTGTTTGTAAAGATAATGTGTGCGGTGCGGGAAGCCTTTTCGGTGTCGGAGGATGCGGAGATCACTGTTGAGTGCAATCCGGGGACTTTGACTGCCGGGAAGCTGCGGGCATACAGAAGCATGGGCGTGAACAGGCTGAGTATAGGACTTCAGTCTCCGGATAACAGGGAGCTTAGGGCGCTGGGCAGGATACACACCTATGAGCAGTTTGAGGAGTCATATTATGCTGCAAGAGACGCCGGATTTGACAATATCAATATCGATATCATGTCGGCTATTCCTTACCAGACGGTTACAGGGTATCAGTCTAACCTTGAAAAGATAGTGAAGCTTAACCCGGAGCACATTTCGGCATACAGCCTTATTGTTGAGGAGGGCACGCCGCTTTTTGATATGGTTGAACGCTCCGGGGGTGACATTCTTCCAACCGAGGATGAGGACAGGCAGATGTACGCATTGACGAAGAAAATATTAGCGGATGCGGGCTACCACAGATATGAGATTTCCAATTATGCCAGACCGGGCTTTGAGTGCCGTCACAATGCATCGTACTGGGAAAGAACAGACTATATAGGCTTCGGTGTGGCAGCTGCCTCACTTATAAAGAAGTCGGAGAGCTGTCAGCAGTCAAGAAGATTTACGAATACATCTGATTTGGAGAGTTATATAAAAAATCCGATTGACAATCATAGTGAGGAGGAGCTTCTCACGCAGAATGATGAGATGGAAGAATTCGTGTTCCTTGGGCTTCGTATGATGGCAGGAATCTCCACAGAGAGCTTCAAGGAGGTATTCGGGCTGGACTTTTATGAGCTGTATGGTGAGATTGCGGCAAACCAGATGAAGCAGGGGCTTATTAAGAGCGAAGGAGGCAGGATAAGGCTTACAGATATGGGAATTGATGTAAGTAATACCGTTATGGCGGAATATATGCTATAATATAAAAGGATTCGGGTGTCAAAACATGCCAATCTGATTTATGAGTGTATAACGTATTATATTTATGCATATCAGCTCCGTTGTCCGAAGCAAGATGTTCTAAGAACTCTGGTAAAGGCACTGTATACGTTCGCCACCGAAGCAAAGCATACATCCCTGTATGCATTGCTTCTAAAGCAGCATCCATGCTGCTTTTGGCTAGGTGCTTAGCAGAGTTCTAAGAACATCTAAGCTTCTATCAAAAGTCGTGATATGCATAAATATAATACGTTATACACAGCTAGGTTTATATAGCATGTTTTGACACCCGAATCTTAAAAGGTGGTTGTTTAAGCTATTATAAGGAAGGTGTCAGAGTTTGAAGAGAAAATATTTTAAATATATAGTAATGCTTGGTTTGTGTCTCACGGTTCTTACGGGCTGCTCAAAGAAAACGGATGTCCGGCCGGAGAGTACCGAGGCTTCTACGGCGGAGGTTGAGGTTAAGAGCGGAACTACCATAGAGGATGGTGTGTTGCTCGTGGGAATATCGTCAAGTCCTTATATAACAGAGGATGAGGACGGGAAAGTTGAGGGCTTTGAGATTGACCTTGCCAAGGCGATTGGTGAGTTGACTTTTCTTGATGTAAGATTTATAAAGATGAAGTATACTGGAATATATGCCGAGCTTGACACCAGTGCTTTTGATTGTGTGATAAGCGGGATTGCTATATCTGATACAGTTGATGAAGTGTATGATTTCTCAGCTTCATATTATACTGATGAAAACGGAAATGAACTGGCGGCTGTTGTAAAATCAGGAAACAATAAGCTTCTCAATGTCCTCAACAAATCCATAGCTATCCTGAAAAACAATGGAAAACTGGATGAACTGAATGGGAAGTGGTTTCCTGTGGAGGAGACAACCCAGGGCGAAGAATAAAAAGTACTTGCATTTGTTGGAAAATAGTGATATATTAAGCAGGCTTTGTTGAACAAAATACCTTGTTTTTACAGTATTAAGAACAGTGTATTTTGCGATATAAGGTCTGTATTATTATCCGAGTGTTCGTAACCATCCACTCGTAAAACAAAACTAAGGAGATTAAAAAATGAACAGGAAAGTATTATTTATCACTCAGGCAGCAGTAATAGCGGCACTCTATGTTGTGCTCACTTATGTGGCAGCTCTTTTGGGATTATCAAGCGGAGCTATCCAGGTGAGATTTTCGGAGGCACTTACGGTACTGCCTTATTTTATTCCATCAGCTATACCGGGAGTTACGATTGGCTGTTTTCTTGCTAATCTGCTAACAGGAGGCGCAGTGCTTGACATTGTGTTCGGTTCAATAGCGACACTTATCGGCTGTGTTGGCTCATATCTTTTGAGAAAGAATAAGTGGCTTGTTCCGCTTCCCCCGATTATCGCCAATGTAATAATAGTACCATGGGTGCTTCAGACAGCCTATGGTATGACTGATGCTTACTGGTATCTTATGCTTACGGTAGGTGCAGGTGAGATTATCTCATGCTATATATTCGGAATGATTCTTTTGTTTGCTCTTGATAAGCACAAAAAAGCAATCTTTCGTTAACAGATATTTTGGGACAGTTGTCAGGCACACCTGTCCAGGGAATGATAGCGGTTACATATCATTTTTAAAAATCCCGGTTTTATACACGAATTGAAATATGCAGTGTATGAGACCGGGATTTTGCTGTATATTCAGTGGTTATATATCAAGCTCGTTAAAGGGGATAACTGCCGGCATGTCTGTAATATGCTCTCCGATATTTTTTTCCATATAGACCATATCATACCAGCGGTTAAATTTATAACCGCAGTTGTGCAGGTGGGCGCAGATTTTAAATCCCAGATGTTCATGGAAGTGTACGCTTGCCTGTGTAAGGTATTCGTCTTCAATTTCAGTGTATGCCACACAGGAGTAGAGGTTCAGTATGTTCTGTTTTTTTAAAATATTCTCCATTATTCCGTACAATTCACGTCCGATTCCCATGCCATGACAGTCATTTGAAAGATATATAGAAAGCTCAGCGCACCATGAGTATGCGGCGCGAGGGTGGAAGGCATGTGCGTAGGCATAGCCGCTTATTTTGCCGTCAATGAGTACGGCGATGTAGGGAAATTTTGTGAGTACGTCACTAATGCGTGAGGCGAATTCCTCAACACTTGGAACTTCGTATTCGTAGGTTATTGCCGTATTATTTACATAAGGCTCGTATACTTTTAACAGCTCGGCAGCGTCATCGGTGTCTGCCAGCCTGTAGGTTACATTAGGTATTCTGGATTTAAAAAAAGTATCATAAATTGGTGAATTCATTTTGATTCCTCCCACTGTGGAATATTTTTTAGGGATTATAGCACTATTACAGTGAAATGTCGAGGCAGGAATTGAACGCAGAATAAGCAATCCCCCGCTTCAAGTGTGTAGAGCACTAAGCGGTGGGTAAGGAGGATGCGAACTGCGTTCATGAGCAAGCAGCGAAAGCGGATTGCGAATGTCCGCTTTACTTGCCAAAGAGGAACATTATGGTATACAATAATGGATGACATGAAAATATAGCTGTGAAAATAAAAAAGGAAATTATATATGGCAAAGATATTGTTGGTTGAGGATGATGAGACGATTGTGAGGACGCTCAAGGATTTTCTGCACACTGAAGGGTTTACTGTGGAAAATACGGACGGACAGAAAAAGGCGCTGGAGCTGCTTGAGGGGTCGGAGTATGACCTTGTACTTTTGGATGTGTCCCTAAATGAGGGAAATGGATTTTCACTCTGTTCGGCGATAAAGAAGGAGAGGCAGCTTCCGGTGATTTTTCTTACAGCCTCAGGGGATGAGTTCAGTGTGGTGACAGGACTTGATTTAGGTGCGGATGATTATATTGCCAAGCCATTCAGACCGAGGGAGCTTGTGTCGAGAATTAACAGTGTGCTCAGAAGATGCGGGAAGAGCCAGAAGCTGTTTGACATAGATGATATAAGGGTTGATTTGGACAAGGGTGTTGTGTATAAGAATGGACAGGACTTGTATCTGTCGGCACTTGAGTACAGGCTGCTGCTTGCATTTATCAACAGCGAGGGAAGGCTTCTGACCAGAAGCAGGCTGCTTGAGGAGATATGGGATGTTGCAGGCGATTTTGTGAACGACAATACACTGACGGTGTATATAAAAAGATTGCGGGATAAGATAGAGGATAACCCTGCTCAGCCTAAGATAATAGTTACAGTCAGGGGAATGGGCTATAAGCTGGGAAAATAGAAACAATTAAAACAGAGGCAGTCAGGAGATATGGAGCTTGAGGCGGAAGATGGCACATGTTTTGACCCCAACATCGTAAATAATGTAAAAAGGGAGAAATTAAGGCGGGCAGAATGTTAAAGAATAAAGAAGTCAGAAGATATATTTTATCGGGGGTTATCATTACAGCCATTGTTGGAGTGGCAGCATATATTTTTAAGCTGCCGGCGTTCATGGCGGTGGTTATAGAAGGAGTACTTCTATTTTTGCTGTGGTTTGTCGATATGCAAGGACGCTACAGGCACATGGAAAAGATGGCACAGGAGATAGACCTGATTCTCCACGGAAGGGCAGCGGGCATGCTTTCTGAGTATGAGGAGGGTGATATAAGCATACTACGAAATGAGATTGCCAAGATGACAGTAATGCTAAGACAGCAGGCGGAACAGCTTGGCGATGAGAAGCATAAGCTTGCCGATGCGCTTGCGGATATATCACATCAGATAAGGACACCGCTCACCTCACTCAATCTTATGCTTGAGGCGCTGAAAAAAGAGGATGACGAGGAAAAGAAAAGCCGCATTATATTCGATATGAGAAGACAGCTTGAGCGGATTGATGGTCTGGTTGTCTCACTTTTGAAGCTTGCGAAGATGGATGCGGGGACGATAAAGCTTCAAAAATCACAGGTAAAGCTCGGAGAGCTGGTAAAGGCAGCCCTGCAGCCGGTCGAGATAATGCTGGAGCTTAAGGGAATCACCACGAGGATTGATGTGAGAGGCAGCTTTATCGGAGATAAGGAATGGAGCAGTGAGGCGCTTACCAATATACTTAAAAATTGCATGGAGCATACAGCAGATGGTGGGACGATAACTGTATCGGGCTATGAGAATGCAGTCCACACGGAGCTTGTGATAGAGGATTCGGGAAGCGGGATAGATGCTGATGACATACAGCATATATTTGAGCGTTTTTATAAGGGAAAGAATAATAAGAGTGACAGCTACGGCATAGGACTTGCACTTGCACGCTCTATCATTGCCGGGCAGAACGGCACGGTCAAGGCGGAAAATGTAAAGAATACGGATGGAAAAGTATGTGGTGCGAGATTTATAATCAGGTTTTATAAAGGAATTATATAGCGTGTCATATTATATACAGCTTTGTGACAGATTTGTAATAATGCAGTCACCAAGCTGTAATTTTTTTATTGTATAGTTATAGCTGTTAAAAGCTTTGTATGTTGCAAGGTTAATGCGGTGCAGGCATAATAAGGAACGGATTGCGAATGTCCGCTTTACAAATATCATGATTAAGGAGCAGACTGATGGAGATTTTAAGAGTGGAGAATTTAAGAAAGGAATACGGCAGGGGAGAGGCGCAGGTCAACGCGCTTGACGGCATTTCTTTTTCGGTGGAAAAGGGCGAGTTTGTGGCGATAATAGGACCTTCCGGGTCAGGAAAATCGACACTTCTTCATATTTTAGGAGGGGTCGACAGACCAACCTCGGGAAAGGTGTTTGTAAATAATGAGGATGTCTATAAGAGAAATGAGGAGCAGCTTGCGATATTCAGAAGGCGCGAGGTAGGGCTGATATATCAGTTCTACAATCTTATCCCGGTGCTTGATGTCGTCGAGAATATGACACTTCCTGTCCTTATGGATGGAAGAAAGGTGAATGCTGAGAGACTTAATGAACTGTTAGCTGTGCTCAGGCTGTCGGACAGAAAGCACCATCTGCCTAATGAGCTTTCAGGAGGCCAGCAGCAGAGAGTGTCCATAGGCAGGGCGCTTATGAATGCTCCGTCGGTGATGCTTGCGGATGAACCGACCGGAAACCTGGATTCAAAAAACAGTCAGGAGATTGTGGAGCTTTTGAAGATGTCCAATAAAAAGTATGACCAGACCCTTATCATTATAACACATGATGAGAACATAGCATTGCAGGCGGACAGAATCATAGCGATTGAGGACGGAAGGATTACGAGGGACGAGAGGACAAGAAATTGAATATATTTAATAAGGTTACATTAAAAAGCATGAAAAAAAATCCTGTGAGGACAATGGTTACAATCATAGGAATTATTATATCGACGGCGATGTTCACAGCGGTCACGACGCTGACAATAAGTCTGTATTCCTTTGTTTACAGGACGGAGTTATATGACTCCGGAAGCTGGCATGTGGGGTTTGAGTATAAGGGCTACGATGAGTATGCCGGCTGGACGCAGAGTGTGAAGGCAGAGAAGCTGGCGGCGGCGAGGGTGCTCGGGTATGCACAGAGCGGTTCGGAGAATGAGAACAAACCGTATATATATCTTGAGAGTGTTGATGACAATTTTTATGATATCATGCCGGTTCATATAACCTACGGCAGACAGCCGGAAAACTCAGGCGAGATTTTACTTCCGAATCATCTTCAGAGCAACGGAAATGTGAAATACAGTATTGGCAGCACGGTGGTACTTGAGCTTGGAAAGAGATATGGTGTCGACGGGGACGGAAATCCGGATATGGAATATGAGCTTTCACAGGAAAATCCTTTTACGGACAAGGAAATCCTTGTGCCGGATAGAACCTGTGAGTATACGGTTGTGGGATTTTATAATAGACCAACCTTTGAAAACTACAGTGCGCCGGGCTATACGGCACTGACCTGTGGCGAGCCGATGGACGATACAGCAGCAAAGTACAGCTTCTATGTGCGTCTGCAAAAGAAATATCTGTCAGGGGTGTGGTCGATGGGCGAGGACACCGGCGATGGCGGAATTACGAATTACAATAATACTGTGATATCCATAGAGGGCTCAATCATGTATGAGAATGTGGCTGCCCTGTTTACAATGCTTGTCGTGATTTTTGTGGTGATTATCATTGTGGGTTCCGTTTCCATGATTTACAGCGCATTCTCAATATCGGTCGGTGAGAGGACGAAGCAGTTCGGTCTTTTGTCGTCTGTCGGGGCTACCAGAAAACAGCTTAGACGTATGGTGTTTGGCGAGGCAGCTATGGTTTCACTCATAGGTATTCCGGCAGGCGTTGTGTGCGGAATTATCGGTATAGGCATCACACTTCATTTTGTGGGAAACAAGTTTAACTATATTCTCACCAGCCCGTATTCGGTCAATTTAGTGATTAACTTCTATGCGATATTTGCGGCGGTTGCCATCTCACTCATAACGGTTGCGGTATCGGCTGTCATACCGGCTGCGAGGGCGACGAGAGTGTCCGCCATTGATGCTATAAGACAGCACAAGGACATAAAAATTCCACGCTCGAGATGGCGTGCCGGCAGAAAGTATCGCATTACGCAGAAGCTTTTCGGTATGCCGGGAATGTTGGCAAGAAGATATTTTTCCAGGAGCAGGAAAAAGTACCGCGTGACGATTTTTTCACTGTCGATGAGCATTACGCTTTTCATAGTGACCAGCTCATTTTGCAGCTATCTCAAGGGCTATGTCGGAGATAATATAAGTGTGGGAAACTACGATCTGCGATATACGGCAAATGAGGAGGACACAGCAAAGCTTGACGGAAGGCTTGAGGCGATACTTAGCGCCGACGGCGTGCTCGACGCTTCATACTGTTCATGGAATTATAATTATAGCATAATATCGGATAAAGAGGATATCAGCGACAGCTATTTGCGGTACAGGGCAGAAAACGGTGGATTGATTGATGATGAGGATTTGGAGGTGGAAGCCGGCACTTATCATACTGGTAGTTCGGGCGGATTCGTTGAGAACGCGATGGCGTTGTTCATAGACGATGAACAGTACGGTAAATGCCTTGATGAGCTTGGAATAACGGACGATGAGTTTAAGGACTATGAGAACGCTCCGGTAATATTAAAGAATACGGTAAACACTGTGGAATATCAGTATGACAGTGAATCGGGCAAGTACCGCCGTTACAACGCAAATTACGATTTAGTAAATGAGAATGTAAAAATCATTACGGTAAAATGCGCGGAAGATGAAGAGCCGATACAGATACCGGTCGGAAAAATAGTCGGAGAGCTGCCGTACACATTTGAGAGCTTCGGCTATCAGATTGTGCTGCTTTTTCCTTACAGTTCCAAATATAATGCGATGGGGCAGAGGACAGATACACAGTACTTCTTCATAACGCAGGATGGGGACGTGCATGATAAGATGGTTGCAAGTGTGAAGGAAAAACTGACTGAGGCGGGCTATAATGCAAGTGACTATTCCTTCTACGACCCGTATGAATATATCAATCAGCGCAAGAACCTTCTTGTGCTCATAAATGTATTTTCCTACGGATTTATAACGCTCATGGCGCTCATATGTGTCGCAAATGTGTTTAATACGATATCAACAAACATATCTCTAAGAAGAAGGGATTTTGCGATGCTTAGAAGTGTCGGGCTGCCATACAGCGGCATTAAGAAGATGATGGTGTTCGAGTGCCTGCTCTATGGTATACGTTCCATAATATTTTCCGCACCGGCTTCGATAGTTCTGTCATATTTGATATATGAGGCTTATGGCGGTTCGGGCGAATTTACATTTGGTTTTTTTATCCCTTGGCATGCCATTGTGATAGCTGTTGTCGGAGTGTTCACAGTGGTAGGCATATCGATGGCGTATTCGGTGACAAAAGTAAAAGAGGATAATCTGATCGACGAGTTAAAGAACGAGAATGATTAAGAAAATTATGTCTTTTATAAAATTAATTGGCAATAAATGATGCAAATTGCCTTGTGAAAATAATTATGAGGTGATACAATGGTACGATATCAGGGTTCCAAGGTCAAAAAGCCGTTCGTGCCTGCACGATTAGCTTTTTGACCTTGGGACCCGCAAAACTTGAGTTTTGTAATTATCTGCATCAAATATAAAGAGGAAAATATATGATATCTATAGCGAAGTTAGATGATGTTATAAAAAATATGGGTAAGCGCACGGGCTATGAGCTTATCGGTGAGAAGGACGGCTGTGTCAACGGCTGCCGCTGCGGGGTATCCGTGTACACGCGTGAGGAATATGACCTTACTCATGCGGGGGCACACGATGACCAGGAGGGCTTCTTTGTCCTTGAGGGACGCGGAAGGGCGATGGTCGGGGATGACGAGATTGTGTTAGAGCCGGGAGTGTGCTTCGTGGTTCCCGCAGGAGTGAAGCACTGCATGAAGTGTGAGCAGGATAGTGGGTTCTGTAAGGTGTTCTGGTTTCATGCGGCGGTTTAGGGAATGCAGAGCGTAGCTGCCAAGGGTTGAACAGAGGCGGATTTGAAGCTCGCTAATGCCCGGAAACAGGGACTCTACCGCTGGTCGGTTGTGAAAAAAGCATAGTTATTATATATTTAATGCAGATAGAAGCAATAGGAGGACGGACTTGTGTATTGATATGCTCACTGTCTACTTGACAGGGGCATATCAGATTTCATGTACGACGACTTTTGTCTGCATTATTTATGTATCGAAAGGAACTGATGGCAGATATGGAAAGTAATAATTATGAAAATTGTGACAGAAGCAATGCAGGCTATGAAAATTATGAGATTGACAGGGCAGCGTTCGGCGCGTTTGTTGCAACGCAGAGAAAGGAGAAGGGCTATACGCAGAAGGAGCTGGCGGACAGACTTTTTGTGTCGGACAAGGCGGTAAGCAAGTGGGAGAGAGGCTTGAGCTTTCCTGATATATCGCTTCTGGTTCCGTTGTCACAGGCTCTTGATGTTACTGTGATGGAGCTGCTGCAGGGAAGGAAATTTGAGGCTGAAAGGAAGGATGACTTGAGGCTTGACCTTAGTGAGGTGGAGCAGCTTGTAAAAAGGGCGGTCATGTTTTCCGAGGAGACCAATGAGGAAAAAAAGCTTCGCAGGAAGAAGAACGGCCCTATATTTGCTAAGCTTCTGGCTGTATCAGTGGCAGAGGTGATTGTCTGTGCAGTGCTGTTGTTCTATATATTGGCAAATGAGAGAAATCCGCTGTATATCAACTGTATTACATGCTTTGGCACATTGGAGATACTTGGGATAGTGTTTGGAGTCCATATCTGGCTGTTTATGAAGGACAGACTTCCTTCATATTACGATGAAAACAGAATAAGTGAATATGCAGACGGGATGTTCAGGATGAGCATGCCGGGCTTGTACTTCAATAATAAGAACTGGAAGCCTATCACCGTAGTACTTAAGAAATGGAATGCGGCTGTGCTGGTGGGAGTTCCGCTTTGGTGTATATTTATGCTGCTTTTTATTAAAGAGTGGAGTGTGGCACTTACGTTTTCGCTGGTTGTGCTTGTAATATTTTTGTTCGGGTTGTTTGTTCCGGTGTATGTGGCTGGGAGAGAAAAGGGTGCTTGATTTATCAAGCACCACGGTGTCTAATTATCATAGAAAGTGAATCGGATGTAAAATCCGATTTGCCCTCAGTTATTGCATTAAGAAATAGCAACGCCTTGGTCGGGGGATGCTATTTCTTTTTGTTATAATGATTGTCTATATAAGACAGAGCCGAAATTATTACTAATAATAACAATTCTTAATTAACTAATATAGATTAGCAGAGCCGCCTATTGCAGCTCTGCTATTTTTGTAAGTGCGACATATATTGCGCTTATTTTGTACCAGGTCGGGTAGTCAACCACGCCCGTCTGAGGAAGATTGAATATTTTCTGGAACTGTCTTACAGCCTCCTGCGTGGACTCACCGTAGATTCCGTCCACGGCAACCTTAGGTATGCTGGTATAGGTGTTGGCGATGGTGTTGAGCTGTTCCTGAAGCTGGCGCACCTTCTCGCCGGAGGAGCCGATGGTCAGCTCGTAGCCGGGGTAGGAGGCGGGGATACCGCTGATTTCCTCGGCTGTGTTGATGTAGGCGGAGCTTCCGTAGTAGTAGCGCAGGATTTCTATGTCGCTGTAGCCGTCATCGCCCAGAGCCTTGCTTCCCCACTGGCTCATCGCGTTAGGGCAGGATACGCGCTTGCCGTCGCAGTACTGTGTGAGTATAGGCTGTTTTACATTCGGGCGGGAGACATAGCTGGCAAATATTTCATCGACGATGCGGGATATGCTGTCAAAGATATTGCGCCCATATACCCACTTGTGGTCGTACGCCGTTGAGGTGGTTATCGTAAAGTCATAGCCCTTGTTCCTGTACCACTCCGTGTACACACGGTTGAGAGTGAAGGACATTATTGCCGTGATGTTTGCGCGGAGAGTGGATTCAGGCCATGTAGAATAGATTTCACTGCTCGCTACATTTTTTATATAGTCAGCATAGCGCACATAGTAGTCTGTGGCGGAGGAGTCGGATGGGACACCATCATGGACAACGACGTACTCGGGAATGACAACACGGCTGAGCACTATTTCACCGGAGCTTCGTACCGGCTTTATCTCGTCCTCGGGAATTTTCGGAGGAAACACACCCCATAGTGTGTTTGCGGGGATATTAATTACACTTGCTGATGCATTTGGAAGTACAGGATTAAGCCTTACAGGCTGGATGGACAGCTCGCCTGAGAATATCTCAGAGCCTGATATAGTGGTAGGCTCATACCCCGGAGCCGTGATGATGAGATTATATTCGGAGTAAGGCTGGACATCTGATAATGGGTATTCACTGTAGCTTCGCGGTGGTGCGGCAAGGTCAATCTCCTCGGTCATGCCGTTAGAGTCGGTCGTGAGCTGCTCAAGCGTATCCTGTGGGTCGCCGACGTAGGATATGGACACGCTTGCACCGTCGATGGGGCGGTTGTTCACGCGGTCGGTCACGTCGACCATGAGCTGCCCTTCCTCCTCCTGTGCAAAATGAAAGCGTTCTTTTTTTATGAGCATGAAAACCTCTGTTATGAAAACATAATTTGTATCAGTATATGCAGATGAGTTAAGCATGTGAGTGTTCAGGGGTCAGCATTCCGGGATTTGATGGAAGATTGTTTTCAATGAGAAATAAGTACTAAAATAAAATATCCTTGATATAAATGCTTGATTTTTTCCAATTATTTATATATGATAGTTAAAAAATAGACAAACGGGAGCTTGTGTGACAGGCTGAGAGGAAGGTATGACCTTCGACCGGTAACCTGATTTGGGTAATGCCAACGTAGGGATATGCTTGTATTATGTTTTTATGTATATTTTTGGCGGGAGCGACCGGATTAGGAGCTTCCGCTATTTTTTATTTTATATTAATATTTTCAAAGGAGAAAATGAAAATGAAAAATGGTCTTTTAAAAATGGTGGTATTGTCAATGCTTGTAGCACTGGGAGTTGTTATCTCGCCGATTCTGAGGGTTGAGGGAATGTGTCCAATGGCGCATTTTATCAATATTGTGTGTTCTGTATTTTTAGGACCATGGTATTCACTTCTTTGTGCAACACTGATAGGAATTATCAGAATGATAACAATGGGTATTCCGCCGTTAGCACTTACAGGAGCAGTATTCGGGGCATTTTTGTCGGGAGTTTTTTACAGAATATCAAAGGGAAAGCTGGTCTGCGCCGTTCTTGGTGAGGTTATTGGAACAGGCATTATCGGTGCGATTGTCTCATATCCTGTCATGACGTTTATCTGGGGAAGAGAAGGACTTTCCTGGTTATTCTATGTGCCTTCATTTATATGCGGGACATTGATCGGAGGAAGTATTGCGTATGCGTTTCTTCGTAAGCTTGCGGATAATGGAATGCTCACCAACATTCAGAATATGCTTGCCTCGAAGAGCTACAGCTATAAGAGCGGAATTATATCCAATGCATTTACAATAGCTGCTTTTGGAGCCGTTGCATTCGTTGTGATTGCTTTTGTGGAGAAGGCATTAGATCTTACAGGAGTTGTGTGGGGATATCTTCCGTATGTATCAATAGCCGGCTTCATGCTTGCAGCGGTAATTTATCTGGTTGTGAAGAAGATTGGACAGGTAAAGGAAAAGGATGCACAGGTGACTGGTGCAGTGTAAGTAGCTTGAAAGGTTTATGAATCTGTATCCCACAAATATCTAAATTGGAAGAAATGAAAGGGAGCGTATGCTTTGAAGAAGCAGATAAAATGTATAAGAAATAAAGTTAAAGACAACATGCCGCTCATACATTGTATAACAAATCCGATATCCATAAACCAGTGCGCCAACGCACTGCTGGCGATAGGAGCTCGTCCTATAATGGCAGAACATCCTAAAGAGGTCAGGCAGATAACTTCTACTGCACAGGCGGTTTTGTTGAATCTTGGGAATATAACCGATGTGCGCATGGAAGCTATGAAGCTTTCACTTGCTGCCGCAAAGGAAAAGAATATTCCTGTTGTGTTAGATGCGGTGGGGATTGCGTGTTCTAATCTTCGAAGAAATTATACAAATGAGCTTTTAAATATAGGTATTCCGGAAGTAATAAAGGGAAACTATTCGGAGATAAACGCACTGTATTGTGATATGTATAGCAGTGCAGGAGTCGATGCGGATGAAAAGATTGATATTGGCAGTATAGATAGAGCAGCGATGACGTTGGCGGAAAAATACAACACAACAATCCTTGCAAGTGGGAAAACGGATATTGTTACAGATGGAAAGCAACTTATACATATAAAAAATGGAACAAGGCAGTTGGCAAGTGTAACTGGAACAGGTTGTATGCTTGGATCATTGTGCGCAGCATACCTATCGCAGACCGGTATATTGCAGTCAGGCGGACTTGAGGCGGCCATGACTGCATGTGTGGTGCTTGGAATATGCGGGCAGCTTGCACAGACAGATGAAGGGAACGGAACATTTATGGTGCGGCTTATGGATTATCTTACAACGCTTACGCATGGACAGGTGGATGAATATATCGAAGTGAATTAGCAGGAATGCCGGTAGCTGAGGAAAAGATTATTTTGTCAATCATTAAGAAAGGGCTTTGATTATGGGCAGTGGAAAAGATTTTGATACTAAGATTTATTTTATAACGGATAGTACAGGCTTTGCTGAAGATGAATTCATGTGGAGGGTCGAGTCGGCACTTCAGGGCGGAGTGAATATAATGCAGCTCAGGGAGAAGAACAGGACAACCAGGGAATATATTCTACTGGCTGATAAGGTACATATTATTGCAAAAAAATATAATGTGCCACTTATAATTGATGACAGAATAGATGTAGCGATGGCAGTTGATGCCGAAGGGGTACATCTTGGACAGAGTGACATGCCGGTATATATTGCGAGAAAAATACTTGGAGACAGTATTATCATAGGAGCGACAGCGAAAACTGTGCCGCAGGCTGTAGAGGCATATGATCAGGGAGCAGACTATCTTGGAGTAGGTGCGATATATCCGACAACAACGAAGGTCAAGACCGTGCTTACATCCACAGATACCCTTAGAGATATATGTGCAGCAGTTCCGATTAAGGTGAATGCGATTGGCGGACTTAATAAGAATAATATTGATATTTTGCAGGGGATTCCGATAGCAGGTATATGTGCAGTGTCCGCGATTATGAAAGCAGGAAACCCTAAGCTTGCAGTGGAAGAACTTAAATGCAGAGCAGTGGAACTTGGCTTAGGTAACTTTAAGGAGGTATAGGAAAAATGGAGATAAAGAAGCTGAAAACTGCACTCACGATTGCCGGGAGTGATTCAAGTGGTGGTGCAGGTATTCAGGCAGATATAAAGACAATGCTTGCCAATGGTGTGTATGCCATGAGTGCAATCACTGCAATGACAGCACAGAATACCATGGGTGTACGGGCAATTCAGGAATCTACACCGGATTTTTTAAAGGAACAGCTTGACGCGGTATTTGAAGACATTTTTCCGGATGCGGTTAAGATAGGAATGGTTTCATCGGAAGACTTGATTACTGTGATTGCGGACAGACTAAGGCATTACAAGGCGCGGAATATTGTGCTTGACCCTGTGATGGTAGCGACAAGTGGCTCATCGCTTATGAAGAGTGAGGCAGTAGGAACAATGATACAGGAGCTTTTTCCGCTTGCTGCAGTCATCACACCTAATATTCCGGAGGCACAGGTTTTATCAGGTATGCCAATAGCAGATAATATGGGCATGATAAATGCAGCACGAAAAATATATGACAGCTATGGCTGTGCAGTTCTCCTGAAAGGAGGACACAGCGTGAGCGATGCAAATGACTTACTGTTTAAAGATGATAAAATCACATGGTTTGAGGGTCAACGAATCGACAATCCTAACACTCACGGAACAGGCTGCACACTTTCAAGTGCCATCGCCTCAAATCTTGCCAAAGGCTATAGTCTCACTGATTCAGTGGCAAGGGCTAAGGAATATATTTCACATGCGCTTGCATCAATGCTCGATCTTGGACATGGCTCAGGACCGCTTGACCATGGCTGTGTCATTGGGGTCGGTTCTTTGTGGTATTAGGGAGGGGTCATTCAAGTCCCTGCCCGGAGAACTTTATAATAGGCATAAAGGCAGAAAATTGCAATTGCAAATCATAATTATAGAAATAGGAGAAAAGTTAAAATGAGAGAATACGCAACACAGATGGAGGCAGCAAGAAAGGGAATTATAACTCCGGAGATGAAGATTGTGGCAAAGAAGGAGTATCGTACAGAGGAGGAGATAAGAGAGTGGGTTGCCAAGGGACAGGTCGCAATATGTGCAAATAGATTACATACCTGCATAGACCCTAATGGTGTCGGTTCAATGCTCAGAACCAAGATAAATGTGAATCTTGGAGTATCACGCGACTGCAAGGATTATGATGTTGAGATGAAGAAGGTACAGGCAGCAGTTGACATGGGGGCAGAGGCAATAATGGATTTATCCTCTCATGGAAATACGCAGCCGTTCCGCCGCAAGCTTACATCTGAGTGCACAGCGATGATAGGAACGGTTCCGGTATATGACAGCGTTATTCACTATCAGAGGGATCTGGCGACACTTACAGCGAAGGATTTCATAGATGTTGTAAGGCTGCATGCACAGGATGGGGTTGATTTTGTTACACTTCATTGCGGAATTACCAGAAAGACTATAGAGCAGATTAAGAAGCACAAGAGAAAGATGAATATTGTTTCAAGAGGAGGCTCACTGGTATTTGCATGGATGAGCATGACCGGTGAGGAAAATCCGTTTTATGAATATTTTGACGATATTCTTGATATCTGCCGTGAATATGATGTTACAATCTCCCTTGGAGATGCATGCAGACCGGGATGCCTTGCAGATGGAAGTGATGTATGCCAGATAGAGGAATTAGTCCGTCTTGGCGAGCTTACAAAGCGTGCATGGGCGAAGGATGTTCAGGTTATGGTTGAAGGGCCGGGTCATATGCCTATGGATCAGATTGAGGCAAACATGAAGATTCAGCAGACTATATGCATGGGTGCACCTTTCTATGTGTTAGGGCCTATTGTGACAGATATAGCTCCGGGTTATGACCATATAACATCTGCAATAGGAGGTGCTATCGCTGCCGCCTCAGGAGCTGCATTTCTCTGTTATGTTACACCTGCTGAACATCTCGCGTTACCTAATGTCGATGATGTGAAGCAGGGAATTATCGCTTCACGCATTGCTGCACATGCGGCAGATATTGCAAAAAAGATACCTCATGCGAGGGATTTAGATGATGCGATGGGGGATGCAAGACGTACATTTGATTGGGAGAAGCAGTGGGAATGTTCAATAGACCCTCAGACGGCAATGGCTATCCGCGACAGCCGTGCACCTGAGCAGGAGGATAGCTGCTCAATGTGCGGAAAATTCTGTGCAGTCAGAAGCATGAACAAGGCATTAAATGGGGAGTATATCGATATTTTATAAAATAAATGCGAAGCATCGATTTTATATGGGCAGGCAGCGAAGCGGATTGCGAATATCATTGACAATCAGGTGGAGCCATTGTGGTGGTTCTTGATTACAAACTTACAAATGAATATGATAAGAAATTGATGATAAAGGGATGCCTGAATCTTACACATATATCCAATGCCGGAAAGAATAAGCATTGATGAGTGTAATTTTCAAGTATCCTTTTTTAGATTTGACAGAGATATAAGTTGGTTATATAAAAGGATTGACATTGTCAGTTGTAAAAATTAACATAGAAAGTGAAAAACAAAAGTATACCTATAGTCGGCAGCAAAACAGCAGAATGAAGTAATTGTTCGGCTGAAGTATATGCTTTGCAATAGACATATAATACGTGAAAGAAATGAGGGAACACGATTTGCAGGAAAAGATAATGATTGTCGATGATGAGGCGGCGATAGCGGATCTTGTGGAGGTCTATTTAAAGAATGAGGGTTATGACGTGTTTAAGTTCTACAGTGCAACGGAGGCTCTTGAATGCGTGCGGCATGAGGAGCTTTCACTTGCCATACTTGATGTGATGATGCCTGATATGGACGGTTTCACGCTTTGCAGACATATAAGGGAGGAGCATTTTTATCCCATAATTATGCTTACGGCGAAGGTTGAAGATATGGACAAGATAACAGGGCTTACACTGGGCGCTGATGATTACATAACTAAGCCGTTTAATCCATTGGAGCTTGTTGCGAGAGTCAAGACGCAGCTAAGGAGGTACACAAGGTACAACAACAGTACAGGAGTGGTTGAGAACAAGCAGACAGAGGAGTACGATATACGCAGCCTGCATATAGAAAAGGAGAGCCATCTGTGCACCTTTAACGGAAAGGAGTTATCGTTAACACCTATAGAGTTCTCAATTTTGTGGTATCTGTGTGAACGCCGCGGAAAGGTTGTGTCATCGGAGGAGCTGTTCGAGGCAGTGTGGGGTGAGAAGTATCTTGACAACAACAACACGGTTATGGCGCATATAGCCAGACTTCGCGAGAAGCTCAATGAGCCGGCAAGAAAGCCAAGGTTCGTAAAGACGGTCTGGGGGGTTGGATACAAGATTGAATAGCAATAACAATTACAATAAAAATAACAACAAGAATAAAAATAACGCTGATAATAACAATAAGAAAAGGCGTGCCATAAGAAGCCGTGTTTCGCGCACACTGGTATGGCAGTATTTTCTGGCACTTGTTATATATACGGTTTTATATGTTGTGCTTGGTCTTGCCGGGATACAGCTTGCAATAAAAATATCGTGGCGGACTACTCCGCTGTACTATATCGGTATATTTGTGCAGGAATATTTCATGGCGTTCGTGGTTGGATTCTATGCAGCCGGAATAGTCATGCTGACATACTATTTTATGAGCAAGCCGTTAAAGTATTTAGATGACATAATAGACGCCACCGGGCAGATGCTTGAGAACAAGGACGAGGTGATTGTGCTTCCAAAGGCGATGAGAAATGTTGAGGACGAGCTAAATATGCTTCGCAAGCAGTCGATAAAAAATGAACTGATTGCCAGAGCCGCAGAGCAGAGGAAAAATGACCTCATTGTGTATCTGGCGCATGACCTAAAGACACCACTCACAAGCGTCATAGGCTATCTTAATCTTCTGGTTGATGAACCGGACATATCCGCCGCCACGCGGGCGCGGTATACCGGGATTGCGCTTGAAAAGGCTGAGAGACTAGAGGAGCTTATCAACGATTTCTTTGACATAACAAGGTTCAACCTTACAACGCTCACACTTGACATGGAGAACACGAACCTGTCGATGATGCTTGAGCAGATAGCATTTGAGTTCAGACCGCTGCTTGCGGATAAGGAGTTAGAGATTGTCACGGAGCTGGAAAGCAATGTAAATATCATGTGCGACAGGGATAAGCTTGAGAGAGTGTTCGACAATCTGCTAAGAAATGCCATAAACTATAGTTACAATGGCACGAAGATAATTCTTTCGATGAAAAGGGACAATGACAATGTGCGGATTGTAGTGAGCAATGTTGGAAAGACGATACTTCCAGAGAAGCTTGCGAGGATTTTTGAGCAGTTTTACAGGGTGGATTCGTCGCGTTCCACCTCCACGGGAGGCTCAGGACTGGGGCTTGCGATTGCCAAAGAGATTGTTGAGCTTCACGGCGGAACCATAGAGGTGGCGAGTGCGGACGAAAAGATAGTGTTCACTCTGACGCTTCCGTCATAAAATCGTAAGAATTTCATGGGAAAATCATAAGAAATTTAATAGCATTGCCGAATATATGGGGCGCTCTGTTCTGGTACATTTATTGTATCGGAGCGGGGTGCTTTTTTGTACGAAGCAAGATGTTCTAAGAACATCTAAGCTTCTCCCAAAAGTCGTGATATGCATAAATATAACACGTTGTACACAGTTAAGTTTACTAAGCATGTTTTGACATCGGAAGCTGATTAAAAAGCCCGTTTTAGAATATATGGAAATGAGGAAAGAGTATGGATAGGGAATCAGGTATTAAGAATGTGCTTGTGATATTCGGGGGATGTTCACCGGAGTATGGGGTGTCGCTGCAGTCGGCTGCGGCTGTGATAAGAAATATTGACAGGGATAAATATATGCCTGTGCTTGTCGGAATCACAAAGGCTGGTGACTGGTATTACTACGATGGTGATGTTCAGAATATAGAGAATGATTCATGGTGGAATGAGAGCTGTAGGAGGGCGGTCATATCACCGGACAGGAGCAGGCATGAGCTTGTTATCATAGATAATTGTACAACAAGCTATATAAAAATAGACGCCGCTCTGCCGGTACTGCATGGCAAGAACGGTGAGGACGGTTCGGTGCAGGGATGTCTGTCGGTTGCAGGCATACCTGTTGCGGGCTGTGGAATACTTGCCTCCGCGCTGTGCATGGACAAGGACAGAGCGCACAGACTGGTTGGAGAGGCAGGAGTGAGAGTTCCGAAGGCGATGGTTGTGAACAGTGAAAATGCTATGGAAGCGGTTGCAAAGTTCGCCGATATTGTGGGCTTTCCTCTTTTTGTCAAGCCGGTGAAGGCGGGCTCATCCTTCGGAATAACCAAGGTGTGCAAGGACAGCGAGCTGTGCGCCGCTGTAAAGAAGGCTTTTGAGTACGATGACAGCGTGATTATAGAGGAAAATATAGATGGCTTCGAGGTTGGCTGTGCCGTGCTTGGAACGGACAAGCTGATTGTCGGAGAGGTTGATGAGATTGAGCTTTCAGAAGGATTCTTTGATTTTACCGAAAAATATACACTCAAGACATCGAAAATTCATGTGCCGGCGCGTGTGGACGGAGAGACCGCACAGAGGATAAAGGCTACAGCCCGGAAAATATATAGGGCGTTGGGATGTTCGGGCTTTGCGCGTGTAGATATGTTTCTCACAAATGAGGGTGAGATAGTCTTTAACGAGGTCAACACCATTCCGGGATTTACGGAGCATAGCAGGTATCCGGGGATGATGAGGGCTGCCGGAATTGAATTTAAAGAGGTAATTGACAGGATTCTGGGGCAGGTTTTGTAGACACTTAGTTCTATTTTAGGTAATTACGAAACTCAGTGTGTGACAGCCGGACGTTGTGTAATTTTGCTAGTACACTTCCGGACACGTTCTCACTCCTTGAAACCAGTAGCGGTACATAAGCGGCTAAAATACAGCCGCTAAGGACCGACTGGTTTCAAAGGGTCCGGCAGTGTACTAGTAAAATTACACAACTGTTTACTGGTAAATTTTGAGTTTCGTAATTACCTAAGCTTCTAATTGGTGATAAGGAGAGACAGTATATGAAGAGAGTGATTATGCCGGTACAGCAGGCGCAGTGTGGCAGGCTGGTGCTTGTAAATGATAAGCATGGGTTAAATGGCGTGAGCGGGCGCTTTTTGGAGCTGGAGGATATAGGTGCTTCGCCGTGGGGAGAGAGTGTGCTGCTTGAAAGTGAGGCTGCGGCTTGGCTAAACAAGCTTATGGAAGCGATTGATGGATGGAAATATATTGTGCCCGTGAGTGGATACCGTTCGCAGGCGCAGCAGCAGAAAATCTGGGATGACAGTGTGGTCGACAGCGGGCTTGAATTTACCGAAAAATATGTGGCTGTTCCGGGGCACAGTGAACATCAGACCGGACTTGCCATAGACCTTGGACTTAGGCAGGATAAGGTCGACTTCATCCGCCCGGATTTTCCGTACACCGGGATATGCCAGACATTTCGCGATATGGCGGCAGACTATGGTTTCATAGAGCGCTATCCTGAGGGCAGGGAGGCAGTCACGCATATCGGACATGAGCCGTGGCATTTCAGATATGTGGGAGTTGAGCATGCCAAGGCTATAGCTGAGAGAAAAATAACTCTTGAGGAATATATCGAATGGCTCAGAAAAACTACCGGAAAAGAGGAAGGCTATGTCACAGAAGCAAAAAAGCGGAGGGCTTGATATATTCAGGATTATCGCGGCACTTCTTGTGATATCCATACACACATCGCCATTTTCGGGTATTAGTGAAAATCTTGATTTCTTTGTGACGCGGATTGTGGCGAGAGTTGCGGTGCCATTCTTTTTCATGGTTACAGGACAGTACATTCTGTCGGATTTCTACAATCAAAATAGGAAAAATAAACCAGATGCCTCAAAAATATGGAATTATATTAAAAAGCTTTTTTTTATGTATATAATTTCAATAATTATCTATATTCCGATTGGTATATATGCAGGACATTACAGGGGACTTGACCTGTTTGGTGCGCTGAAAATGCTCTTGTTTGACGGAACATTCTATCATCTGTGGTATTTTCCGGCGTGTATCATCGGGGTGCTGCTTGTGTATGGAATGAGCAGATGGCTTGACATAGGAATGATGACGGCGATAGCGGTTGTGCTTTACATTGTGGGGCTTTTGGGTGACAGCTATTATGGGCTTACAGTCAAGGTGCCGGCACTCAATGCAATATACAATGCAATGTTCAGGGTGTTTTCTTATACGCGGAACGGATTTTTTTTCGCACCGGTATTTCTTGTGCTTGGAATCCGGTCGGAGGAATACAGTAAAAAAATATCCGGCGCCGGAAGGCTTGTTGGGTTGCTGTTGTCATTCATTTTAATGACGGTGGAGGGCTTTGCGCTTCACGTAAACGGTATGCAGAGGCATGACAGCATGTATGTTTTCCTCCCGGCTGTGATGATATTTCTGTATCAACTCTTGTTTGATATCAATATGGAGCCTAAAAAGCAGCTTCGCAGGCTTTCAACGTGGATATACATTCTTCACCCCGCGATTATTGTCATTTTGAGGGCGGCGGCAAAGCTGGTTCCTGCAGCGGTGCATGTGGTCGGCAACAGTCTGTTAAACTTCTTTGTGGTAAGTGCAGTGAGCGTATTCGCGGCATGGCTTGTCAATGTGGTGGTAAATAAATTTTGCAGGAACAGCGACGGACGCACTGCTTTGGAGAGCGAAGGATATAAAAAGGACAGAGCATGGATTGAGCTTGATATGGAGGCGCTTAAAAATAATGTGACTTTTCTGAAAAATATGCTTCCGGCGGGCTGTGAGCTTATGCCGGCGGTCAAGGCACAGGCATACGGACACGGAGCTGTTATTATAACGAAGCAGCTTGAAACTCTTGGAATAGATTCTTTCTGTGTCGCCTGCGTTGATGAGGCGGTTGAGCTTAGAAAAGCCGGGGTCAAGGGCATGCTGTTGGTTCTTGGATATACCCATCCGCGAGAGTGGGATTTATTGTCAAAATATGGAATCACGCAGACCATAGTGGATTTTGAGTATGCTGTGAGGCTGAATGATTATGGCATAAGGAATCACAGAAAATTTCATGTGCATGTAGGGGTGGATACGGGCATGCACAGACTTGGTGAGCGAAGCGAAAACATAGATGGTATATGCAGTATCATGGATATGAAAAATCTGAAGGTGGATGGGATTTTTACACATCTGTCTGCTGATGACTCCCTTAAAAAGAAGGATGTTGAATTCACCTTAAAACAAGTGGATGAGTTCGAAAAACTGAAAAAGGAATTGACGGAGAGAGGTTACATCCTCCCGAAAACGCACATATCGGCAAGCTACGGAGTACTTAATTATCCTAAGCTTGGCGGCGATTATGCGCGGGTAGGTATCGCGCTGTACGGAGTGCTGAGTACCGCACAGGACGAGGAGGCATGGAAGGATAAGCTGTTCCCGGTGCTCCAGTTAAAGGCAAGAGTATCATCAGTCAGGGAACTAAATAACGGTGAGTGCGCAGGTTATGGCATGGCTTTTACCGCCAGAAAGGACATGAAAATAGCGGCTCTGTCCATAGGCTACGCCGATGGTCTTCCAAGAGAGCTTTCACAGGGCAGGGGCTATGTGCTCATAGCTGGAAAAAAGGCTCCGATAATCGGGAGGATATGCATGGATCAGACCATCGTTGATGTGAGCGATATTGCCGGTGTGAAATCAGGGGATATTGCGGTAATAATCGGCAGGTCGGGAGACGAATGTATCAATGCTTCACAGCTTGCCGAAGAATCGGGGACGATAACTAATGAGATACTAAGCCGTATGGGAGCAAGATTAAAGAGGACGATAGCGGCAAAGCAGGGAGCATGAGTGCATAAGATTCAAGTCTGATAGGCGCTCGGAAGTGGCATATTAAAAACTGATTATTTGAGGCAGTCTGTTTCAATAAAGGTGAAACAGACTGCTTTTTGAGTGCAACAAAAGCTTATTTTCCGGCGTATGCAATGCCATTTAACTGAAACTGCAAACCATTTTATATTTCAAAGTAAATTTTTGATTTAAGGGAATTCGTAATTGAGAAAGATAACGTTTCGCGATATAATACGGAAAGTGGCAGAGGGTATTATTCTCAATACTAAATCAGGGCTTGGCGTTTCACCGATTATTTCGGTTTCGTACAGCGTTTCTATGATTCTTGGTGTGAATTTTGGAAATATGACATTTGTTCTGTATACCGTATTTGTGCTTATTGAGGTGCTGATACATATAGCATTGAAGAAAGGGCAGGGACAAGAGCTGCTTATCATATTGGGAAAGAATTTATTACATATTGGAGTGGGAATGGTTCTATCCGTTATCGGCGTCGGACGTGTGATTGCCCTGTTTAACCATCTGTTTATGGGGAAGTTGACGAAGCTGGCAGGGATGTAAAAATATTTATATGAATATGTAATTTTCAATAAAAAAGTTTGTGCGTATTTAATTTATTATGTATAATTGAGGAAGATAGTACGCAAGATAATACGCAAGATAATATGTAAAAGTAAGGAGGCTTTTCCGGTACAGGACAGTCGGAAACGAAGATTATATGGAAAATTATGAACCGCCATTTACGATTACCAACAGTATTTTAGCTCATGTCGCTTCAATTTCAGAAAAGCTTGGACGCATTACATTGCTAAGTGATATGGAGACAAAACCGCACCTCAGAAAAAATAACCGCATTAAATCCATACATTCTTCATTAAAAATAGAAGCAAATTCTCTTTCGCTCAATCAGGTGAGAGATGTAATTAACGGCAAATTGGTTGTCGGCGAGCAGAAGGAAATTCAGGAAGTGAAGAATGCGTATGCAGCCTATGAAAAAATATCTGAAATAAATCCATACAGTATCAAGGATTTAAAGTGTTTTCATGGAATTATGACAAAATACCTTGTGGAGGAATCGGGAGATTTTCGTGTTGGTCAGGAGGGCGTGTTTGACGGAGAACAATGTATTTTTATGGCACCGCCCGCGCAATTTGTTCCACAGTTGATGGAAGAGCTTTTTAACTGGATGAAAAGGTCACAGCGGGAGGTTCATCCATTGATACTGAGTAGTGTGTTCCACTATGAATTTGTGTTTATCCATCCGTTCGCTGATGGGAACGGCAGGATGGCAAGGCTTTGGCATACAGCGATTTTGTCTAAATGGAAACCGATATTTGAGTACATTCCGTTAGAAATCCAAATTGAAAAATTTCAGGAAGATTATTATGATACGATTGCAAAATGTCATATGGCTGGCGAATCAACACTTTTTATCGAGTTTATGTTAGAGCAGATTGATAAGATTCTGGATGAATTTTCCATTCAGTTTAGCCGTAATAATGAACAACTTTCAGAGTATGTGAAAAAACTGCTTGAGATAATGGAGTATGATGTTCCGTACACAAGCAATTTGCTTATGGAAAAATTGAATTTGAAATCGAAAGAAGGATTTCGCAGGAATTATCTGCATCCAGCAATGGAAATGAATCTGATTCGGATGACGATTCCCGATAAACCGAACAGCAGAAATCAAAGATATGTAAAAATATGAATGGGGGAAATATATGAAAAACATCACAATCTACACACCTGCAAAGTACAACACTGACAAGTACACAAAGGTTAAGGACAACATTTATAAGACCTACGACAATTTCATGAAGCAGGATTCATTTGTGACTTCATTGTCTTTCGAGCAGGAGCCGGAATACGGCGAGGGTGAAAGCTCAGCCGATATATCGCAGTATCCGCTTGAGGATATTCTGGACAGATATTATGTGGCTATTGAGGATTTTTACGGTGAAATCAATGACGGAAGCAGCAATGTATGTGCGTATGAATTTTCAGGCAGCAACATTGATGATATCGAAAAGCTGTTAGGTATAGTGGGAAAGCATGTATACAACAAGACCGTGGAAAATGATGGCGAGGCCTGCACGGTGCTGGAGATTGAATAGAACAGCGAATTAATTATTGAAAATTATTTTTATATAATGTTTGGAGAAAAAGATGGATGTCATTGAATTTTGGAGATATGTTCTTGAGCAGGATGCTGACAGGC
>ERZ840517.718-NODE-718-length-42225-cov-14.698957_pt1 | contig 42225 bp, 39 predicted proteins | sample MGYA00519876_ERZ840517 | MGnify/ENA primary metagenome ERZ840517 (study PRJEB31850, sample SAMEA3708882) | human gut metagenome | biome: human gut; feature: human-associated habitat; material: faeces | place: China | collected 2014 ... | reverse complement strand
GCTGACCGGCCGGTCAGCCCCGTTTTTGCGTGCTCTGCCTTCCTTTCGGAAATGGCGGGAGCGTGCGCTGCCTTCTCCTTGAGGAGAAGGCATCCAGCTCTGCTTGCCGGATGAGGTGGAAAGGTCACGGCCATCTCCAGCGGCCCCCGGCATCGCACCGCACATCACCCCGCGCCGCGTCTTGACATATTCCCCAAATGTGGTATTCTGTTTTTATTCATTTTGCCCGGTGTTGCGGAAAGAGATGCGCGGCATGAAATACGCATTCGGTAACGCCGATCTCCCCGCCGGCACTGCACCGGCGGGGCACTCGCGCATCGACCGGCCGAAAGTCAAGCGCAATGCCCGGCCCGGCGCCGGGCTCGACCCCCTGCTCGCCTGAGCGGGACACATTCTATTGGAAAAACCAGGTGATGCCATGAAAGCGCTTTCCCAGCCGCTGTTCGCCTCCCTGCGCGGGTATGACAAGGCGCAGCTCGGGCCGGATCTGTTCTCCGGCGTGCTCATCGCGCTGCTGTCCATCCCGATCTCGATGGGCTATGCCCAGCTGACCGGTCTGCCGCCGGTCTACGGCCTGTACGGGTCGCTGGTGCCGATTTTGCTGTTTGCGATGCTCAGCACAACGCGGGAGTTCATCTTCGGCGTCGACGCCGCGCCGGCCGCCATGATTGGCGCGGTGGTCACATCGCTCGGCGTCACGCCCGGCGGCGCGGAGGCCATGCGCGTCGTGCCGGTGCTGACGTTGTACGTCGCGCTGTGGCTGGCCGTGTTCGCGCTCGTGCGTGCGGATAAGGCCGTTGATTACATCTCCGAGCCCGTCATGGGCGGGTTCATCAGCGGCGTCTGCTGCGAGATCATCCTCATGCAGGTACCGAAGCTGCTCGGCTCCGGCACCGGCACGGGCGAGCTCTTCGAGCTGCTGGGGCACATCTTTGACGCAGCAGCGGTCATTAACTGGCCGACCGCCGCGCTCGGCTTCGGAACGCTTGCAGTTTTGCTCATCGCGCCGCGCAAATGGCCGAAGGTGCCATGGGTGCTCGTGATGATGGTGCTCGGCGGGCTGCTCGGCGCGTTTGCGCCGCTGGCCGACTGGGGCGTGGCGCTGCTGGCCGCCGTGCCGCGCGGCCTGCCGAAGGTCGCGCTGCCGGATCTGACTGCGCTGCCGTTCACGCAGGCGCTCGTGGCAACGCTGCCGGTCGCGGCCGTCATTCTGGCCGAGACACTGCTGGCCTCAGCCGGCACGGCGCAGAAAAACGGCTACCGTCTCAACGGCCGCCGCGAGATCGCAACGTATGCCGTCTGCAACGTCACCGCCGGGCTCGTCGGCTGCTGCGTCGTGTCGGGCAGCGTGTCGCGCACGGCCGTTAACGAGCGCAACGGCGGCAAGACGCAGCTCGTGTCCGTCATGGCGAGCGTGACCATGCTCGTCGTGCTGCTCGTCGCCACGCCGCTCATCCGCTTTCTGCCCGTGCCGGTGCTGACGGCCATCGTCGTCAACGCGCTCATCGGGGCGACGGAGTTCGGCATCGCGCGGCGGCTCTGGCGCGTCAACCGGGTCGAGCTGGGCATCTTTGCCGGGGCGTTTCTGGGCGTGCTGCTGCTCGGCGCGATCAAGGGCGTGCTCGTGGGCATGGTGCTGTCGTTCATCGACGTGCTCATGCGCGCGGCCGCGCCCCAGCGCACCTTCCTCGGTACGCTGCCGGGCAAGGCCGGGTTCTTCCCGATTGACCGCGTCAGCGGCGTGCAGGCATTGCCGCGCATCGTGCTCTACCGCTTCAGCGGCAGTCTGTTTTTTGCCAACATCCGCCGCTTTCAGGAGGACATCGAGGGCGCGGTGCAGCCCGACACGCAGGCCGTCATCGTCGACGGCAGCGCCATCGTGAGCGTGGACATCACGGCGTGTGACCGGCTCGTCGCGCTCAACCGCAAGCTGCGCGCGCAGGGCGTGCGCTTTTACCTGACCGAGCACATCGGCGAGGTCAACGACCAGCTGCGGCACTTTGAGGCCGGGGAGCTGATCGAATCCGGCGCCGTGCGCCGCACGATCCAGGGCGCGCTGCGCGATGCCGGCGCAGCCGTCGACATCGGCGGGTCGCAGCAGCGCATCCCCGACAACATGGACGACATCCGCCAGCTCCAGGAGCTCGAGTGGCTCTACGGAGCGGACGCTGAGGTGCAGATCGAGCGCAACGTGCAGCTGCTGCTCGCGCGTATGCGCGCAACGGACGACGTCGCGGAGCGCCGCACCATGCTCGAGCACTTCCTCAACGAAGACTTCCACTTCGGCAGCATCGACACCGACGAGGTGCTGCTGCACCTGGAGGGCCACACGGACGAGCTGGCCGCGCTGCTCGGCAACTCCGAGGACGATGTATTCACCGACCTCGAGGTCGAGCGTGACAGCCTTATCGACCGCGTCGAGCAGGACTATCCCGAGCTCGTCGAGCACGTGCGCGAGCGGCGCGACCACCTCGACCACGACTTCCGCGCCAACCACCCCTCGAGCGCGGCCCGCATCGAGGCCCGCCGCGCGCAGCTGCACGCACGCATCGAGCGCGAGCGCGCCGAGCGAAACGAGCGCCGCGCCCAGCATCAGGCGGAGCTGCTCGAGCGGCATGCCGAGCACACGGCCGCGCGTCAGGAGCGGCACGAGCAGCACGCCACCGAGCAGCAGCTGCGCCATGAGCAGCAGCTCGAGGCGCGCCTGCGCCGCCAGGCGGAGGAGCAGGTCGCGCGCGAGCAGCGCCAGGCAGCGGAACTGGCCCGCAAGGCACAGCACGCGGCCGAGAAGGCCCGGCGTCACGCCGAGCATGCAGCCGAGCGCGCGCAGCGCCATGCCGACCACCTGGCCGAAAAGGCGCAGCGCCACGCCGACCACGCCGCGGAGCGCGCACAGCGTCACGACGACCGCCATGACAGCAGGGACTGACCGCAAGCACAAACGCAAAACAGGATAGAAAACCGGAAGGGGCAGCCACCCCTTCCGGTTTTGTTGTATGTACAGGTCTCCGCCCCGCCGCGCACCTGTAGTTCTCTCCCTGCAGAAGCAGTCGGAGCGTGCGATGCCTTCTCCTCGCCGAGAAGGTGGCAAGCTCTGCTTGCCGGATGAGGTGGAAAGGTCATGGCCGCCTCCAGCGGTACCGGTGATGCGCCGCCCCCGGTCTCGGCCCCGCCGCGCTGGCAAAAAACATCGGCGTCACGGAGTTGCCTCCGTGACGCCGATGCGTCGGTGCGCGCACTTAGCGTTTGCGCTTATTCTTCTGATACAGGGCCCACAGGCCGTTGAGCAGCAGGTTCTTATCGTACGTGATCTCGCGCCGGCAGTACGGGATGATGCAGCCGCCGAGGCCGCCGGTCGCAATGACGGCGGCGGGCTCGCCGAGCTCAGCCTCCATGCGCTCGATCATGCCGTCGAGCATGGCGGCCGTGCCGTAGACACTGCCGGAGCGCATGGCCTCGACCGTGTCGGTGCTGATGCATTTTTTCGGCGCGTCGAGCGAGATGTGCGGCAGCTGCGACGTGCCGCTTGCGAGCGCCTCGAGTGAGATGCCCACGCCGGGGATGATGGCCCCGCCGAGCACGCGCGCCTCGCGGTCGATGACGGTCATGGTGGTCGCCGTGCCCATGTCGATGATGATGAGCGGCGGGGCATGGATGGCCAGCGCGGCGGCCGCGCCGACGACGAGGTCGCTGCCCATGGCGGCGGGATTGTCGAGCGCGATGTTCAGCCCCGTTTTCATGCCGGGGCCGACGACGAGCGGGCGGATGCCCGTGATCATGCGCACGGCGGCGATGAGCGCGCCGTTGATCGGCGGCACGACGGACGACAAAATGGCGCCGTCGATGTCCTCCGGTGCGATACCGGAAAACTCGATCACCTGCCGCAGCGAGATGGCGTACTCGTGCGCGGTCTTGTCGCGGTCGGTCTCCAGACGGGCAATGTTGCGGATGCCGGACTCGTCGAGAAAACCGATCACAATATTCGTATTGCCAACGTCCAGAGCCAGCAGCATATCAGTCCACCGGGCCTTTCTTGCCGGCCGCGATCAGCCGGGTGATGGTCGGGCTCAGGACGAGGTTCACGCCCAGCTCGAGCAGGAAGTTCACGCCCACGAGGGTCGTGACGATATAGGTCGCGACAGCCGTGCCGCCGGCCCACGCCTGCAGCTGCGGCTGATAAAACAGCACCATGGCGAGCACGAACAGCCCGGTGTTGACGACCGGGGCGGCCGCGGCCGCGACGATGACGCCCGCGAGCGCGTGCTTTTTGCCGATGGCGCGATAGAGTGCACCGGCAACGAGGCCGGCCGCCGTGCCCTTGATGAGGCAGACGAGCACGGTCATGACCGGGCGCGCGGAAAACATGATGTAACCGCCCTGATCGGCGCCGGTGACGACGGCGATCGTGACGACGACGCCAAACACGAAGCCGAGCCACGCGCCGGCGCTCACGCCGTAAACGGCTGCGCCGACCACGATCGGGATCAGCACGAGCGACACGGCGAACGGGCCGACCTTGATGAAGCTGCCGAGCAGCTGCAGCACGACGACGATGGCGGTGAAGAGTGCAAGCCCAGCCAGACGCCGGGTCTTACCATTGCTGTTGTTCATTTTTGATACCTCCTAAAGCTGCTGTTCCCGCTCCGGGCGGGATATAGCGCAGGAGTATCTTACCCAATTCGACGCAAAAAATCAAGAGCGGACGCGCAAACTTTGCACGTCCGCCCATGACAATTTTTCAGGATGGGATTACTTGAGTGCGTCCACGGTCGCCAGATACAGGGCATCCGACCCGTCGGACGGCATGAGGAAGCCGGTGCGCGGCGAGAAGCTGAAGCCGTTGAGCGTCGGACCGTCCTGCAGGCAGGAGCGCTTGAACTGCTGGCTGAAGAGGCGGCGGCAGTAGCTGCGCAGCCACTTTTTGAGCGTCGCGTGGTCAAACTCGTCGCCGTAGGCGATGTCGGCCAGGCGCAGCACCTTCTCGGGTGCGAAGCCGTGATCGACCAGATAGTACAGGAAGAAGTCCTGGAGGTTGTACGGGCCGACGGAGTCCTCGCTCTTCTGGGCGATCTCGCCGTTGCGCGTCGGGGGCAGCAGCTCGGGGCTGACCGGCGTGTCGAGCACGTCGAGCAGGGCCTTGGCGAGCACTTTGTCCTCCGTCGTCTCGGCGACGTAGCGCACGACCATCTGCACCATGGTCTTGGTGGAGCCGGCGTTGACGTCGTACATGGAGATGTGGTCGCCGTTGTAGGTGCACCAGCCGTCGGCAAACTCGCTCATGTCCTCGGTGCCGACATGGATGCCGCCGTCGGCAAAGCCGTTGGCCACGTCCATGAGGATCTGGGTGCGCTCGCGCGCCTGCGAATTCTCATACACGACGTTGCGGTTTTCAGGGTCGTGGCCGATGTCTTTAAAGTGCTGCATGACGCTCTCGCCGATGTCGATGACGCGCACGGTCGCGCCGAGCTGCTCGGACACGATGATGGCGTTGGACTTCGTGCGGTCGGTCGTACCGAAGCACGGCATGGTCACGGCAGTGACGTAGTCGGCCGGCAGGCCCATCATCTTCACGGCCTCGGCGCAGATGATGACGGCGAGCGTGGAGTCCACGCCGCCGGAAATGCCGACGACCGGGTGCTTGAGATTGGCGTACTGCATGCGGCGCACGAGGCTGGCGGCCTGCATGTGCAGCAGGCGCTTGGCCGCGGCGTGATAATCGGCCGGGTCGTCCGGACGGTAGGGATACTTGCCGAACGGGCGGGTGAGCACGGTCTCCTCGACGCCCTCGCCCCACTCGGTGACGACGTAGGACGCAGCGTCGCCGGTGAAGGTCGCGTCCTTGCGGCGCGCGGCGATGAGCAGCTGCACGTCGAGCTCGGTCACGATATCGGAGCAGCCGTCCTCGGCGCTCTCGAGCACCTTGCCGTCCTCAGCGATGAGGCACAGGCCGGAATACGTCGCGTCGGTGCTCGACTCGCCAAAGCCGGGGGCCGCCAGCACGACGCCGGCGTGCAGCTTCGCGCTCTCGGCGCGCACGGCGGTGGTCACGCGGCAGGCGGAGTCCGTCGCCATCGGGAAGCCCGCCATCTCGACGAGCACGGTCGCACCGGCGAGCGCATGGCGCACGGCCGGGGACACCGGCGCGGACACGTCCGCGCCGACGAGCACGGCGACGTTCAGTTCGCTGACTTCGCTGTGCTGGAACAGCTGCTGCGGGTGAAAATCGACCGGGCCGAGGGAGCCGATCTGAACATCGTCGAGCAGTGCGCCGGGCAGGGCAAAGTGCTTGTCGCCCGGGCAGCTGGCCGGCACGACGCCGAGCAGCTCGCCGTTGCACACGGCGGCCGCCGCGTCATACACCTTCGCGCCCTGCGCGACCGGCAGGCCGACGAACACGAGCATATCCTTGCCCGCGGACGCCTGGACGACCTTTTCGAGCGCGGCCGCCGCGCCCGCGAGCAGGGTGTTCTGGTAGAACAGATCGCCGCAGGTGGCGCCCGTGAGCGTCAGCTCCGGGAACACGAGCACCTTCACGCCGAGGCGTGCGTGCTCGTCCATGGCGCGGATGACGGCATCCACATTGAACATTGGGTCCGCTACCCGGATCTCGGGAGCAGCCGCTGCAACCTTGATAAATCCGTGTTTCATATTGATTCTTCCTTTTCTCTATTCTAATTTGCTTTCTCGAATGTAAAGAGCGCCGCGTCGTAAAACTTCAGCACCGCGCCGCGCACGGGCACATATTCCTTTTCCGACGCCGTCACGGTGACGGTGCCGTCACGTACCTCGGCGTGCGCGGTCTCGTCGAGCACAGGCAGGACGTTGGCATTGAGCTCCTGCGCCAGCTCGTCGAGGTGCTGCGCGTAATACTCGCTGTCGTGCGGCGGCGTATAGCCCGGCACGGGGTTTGCGCCCCGCGTGAGGCAAAACACGATCATCAGCACCGACAGCAGCAGCACGAAGCCGCCGCCCACGGGCCCGAGCCAGCGGGCGATCTGCGCGCCGGGCTCCTCCTTCGCGGTCGGGTCCGGCGGCGGGACGATCTTCGGCATGGCTTAAAACCGGATGCGCGCGGCGATGTAGTCCTCCAGCTGCTCCATGGGGATGCGCTCCTGCTGCATGGTGTCGCGGTCGCGCACGGTCACGCAGCCGTCGGTAGCGGAATCGAAGTCGAACGTCACGCAGTACGGCGTGCCGATCTCGTCCTGACGGCGGTAGCGCTTGCCGATGGAGCCGGCCTCGTCATAGTCGCACATGAAGCGCTTTTGCAGCTTGTGGTAGAGCTCGGTCGCGGGCTCGGAGAGCTTTTTCGACAGCGGCAGCACCGCGCACTTGAACGGCGCGAGCGCCGGGTGGAAGTGCATGACGACGCGGGTGTCGTTCTTGGCCGCGTCCACGACCTCCTCGTCATACGCCTCGCACAGGAAGGCGAGCGTCACGCGGTCGGCGCCGAGCGACGGCTCGATGACGTAGGGGATGTAGTGCTCGTTTTTCTCCTGGTCGAAATAGTCCATGTCCTGGCCGGAGAACTTCTGGTGCTGGGTCAGGTCGTAGTTCGTGCGGTCGGCGACGCCCCAGAGCTCGCCCCAGCCGAACGGGAACAGATACTCAAAGTCGGTCGTGGCCTTGGAGTAGAAGCTCAGCTCCTCCTTCTCATGGTCGCGCAGGCGGAGGTTTTCATCGTGCATATTCAGGCCCTTGAGCCACTCATGGCAGAAGCTGCGCCAGTAGTCGAACCACTCCAGATCGGTGTCCGGCTCGCAGAAGAACTCGAGCTCCATCTGCTCGAACTCGCGGATGCGGAAAATGAAGTTGCCCGGCGTGATCTCGTTGCGGAAGCTCTTGCCGATCTGGCAGACGCCGAACGGGATCTTGCGGCGCGTCGTGCGCTGGATGTTCTTGAAGTTGACGAAAATGCCCTGCGCTGTCTCAGGGCGCAGATACACCTCGGCGGCCGTGTCCTCGGTCACGCCCTGGTGGGTCTTGAACATGAGGTTGAACTTGCGGATATCGGTAAAGTCGCTCTTGCCGCAGCCCGGGCAGGGGATCTGCTGCGCACGGATGAAGGCGACCATCTCGTCGTTGGTCATGGCCTCGACGTTCACGTCGGGCATGGGATTCTCGGCCAGCCAGCCCTCGATGAGCTTGTCGGCGCGGTGGCGCATCTTGCAGGACTTGCAGTCGATGAGCGGGTCATTGAACGTCGTCACGTGGCCGGAAGCCACCCAGACCTGCGGGTTCATGAGGATGGCGGAGTCGAGCCCGACGTTGTAGGGGTTTTCCTGCACGAACTTCTGCCACCAGGCGCGCTTGACGTTGTTTTTGAGCTCCACGCCGAGCGGGCCGTAGTCCCAGGAGTTGGCGAGGCCGCCGTAGATCTCGGAACCGGGGTACACAAAGCCGCGGTTCTTGCACAGGGCGACGATCTTGTCCATGGTTTTTTCGGTGTTTTTCATTGTTTTTCCTCCCTGCTCCGCCAATGGCGATGGCGGAAGCCAAATAATCTCCGCCGATGGCTTCGGCGGGACGTGTCCAGCCGGAAATGACCCGATTGGACAATTTTATATTATAGCACCGCGCCCCCCGTCCTGCAAGGAATGACACAACGTTAACACGAGACGGGCGCTTGTCTGCAATTTGGGTTGCGTTCCCGAAAAAATCATGTTAAACTACTTTTACCCCCAGTTGTCAGCCGGGGGGTACTCACAAAAGTAAAGGAGACGATAACCATGTCCATTTCCGTTGGCGCCGTCGGCACCGCTTCCACCGTCGTGACGCCTGAAAATACCGCGGCTGCGGTCGGCTCCGGCGCGCTGCCGGTGTTCGCCACGCCGTATATGATCGCCCTGATGGAAAACGCCGCCTGCAACGCCATTGCCGACGGTCTTGAGGAAGGCCAGAGCAGCGTCGGCACGAAGCTCGACGTGTCGCACGACGCGGCGACGCCCGTCGGCATGCACGTCACGGCCAAGGCCGAGCTCGTCGAGGTCGACCGCCGCCGTCTCGTGTTCCACGTCACGGCGGAAGACGACGCCGGCCCCATCGGCCAGGGCACGCACGAGCGCTTTCTCATCATGGCGGACAAGTTCCTCGCCAAGGCGGAGGCGAAAAAGGGCTGAAGCCCGTCCCCCCGCAAGCGGATTTACCGGTCATGCGGTAATTGAGAAAGATTCACAAAATGTCCCTTTCTTTTTGCCGCGAAATCGGTTACACTGTACTTACAGATCCGGGAACACCCGGAGAGGAAAACCTGAAAGGAGTGGCGTTTTATGAAGTTCACGTTCATCGAAAAGAAAATGGCCCCGTCCGATTCCCTGCGTGCGTACGCGGAGAAAAAGGTCAGCAAGATCGACCGGCTCTTCCGCACCGAAAGCGAGGCAAACGTCACCTTCAGCACGGAGCGCGGCCGCTTCACGGCCGAGATCACGATCAAGAACAACGGCACGTTCTTCCGCGCCCATGAGACGACGAGCGACATGTACGCCTCCGTTGACTCCGCCGTGGCGACGATCGAGCGCCAGATCCGCAAGAACAAGACCCGCCTGGCCAAAAAGCTGCGCGAGGGCGCCCTCGAGCGCGAGGTGCAGCCGGAGTACGTCCCCGCAGATGACACGGTCGAGGCCGGCACGTTCGAGGTCGTGCGCCGCAAGCGCTTCCCCATCAAGCCCATGAGCGTCGAGGAAGCGATCCTGCAGATGGATCTGCTCGAGCACACGTTCTTCGTGTTCCGCGATGTTGCGTCCGACGGCGCGGTGTCGGTGGTCTACCGGCGCAAAAACGGCGGCTACGGCCTCATCTCCGACGAGGCGGAGTAAGCGCCTGCCCCCTGTTTTCGGGGCGGCAAAGCGATCCCAGCATCCAAAAATCCATGCACGCCCCGCGCCGAAAGGCGCGGGGCGTGTTTCGCTATGTCTGCCGGAAACTGCTCTTGGGCGGCACGATCGGGCAGCGGGGGGAGCCCGAGGGAGGTAAGGTCCGCCTCGGATGAGATCATGCGTGCGCGCTTGTCGCTGACAAGCGCACACGCCCCGCGCCGAAAGGCGCGGGGCGTGTTTTGCCATGTCAGAGGGTATCACCAGAAGCTGCGCCTTTTCAAGCCTTCCCCTCGAGGGGAAGGCTTCGCACGACCTGATCACCCTGCAAGGGGAAGGCTCGGGTGCGCGTCGGCCCGCAGTGCACCACCGGCACACCCCCCCACCTAAATAGATGGACAGACAGAGCTGGGGGACTCTGTCTGTCCAAATCAGGTTTACTGCCCTTTGGGGTGGCAGCTATGGCACTGCGCACCGCAATGGGCACAGTTGCCGCCGCAGGAGGATTTCCCTTGCCGCTTCTGGCGGATCAGGGAAAGGGAAATGAAGGTGACAATGGCGATGAGTACAATCGAAATCAAAATCGTAGAGAGGTTCGCGCCAATCCAGCTGAACATGGAAAATCACTCCTTTGCGTTTGCGAATTTGAGATGGCTCAGTTTTTGGCCGTGAGCTTGGTGGCCTCCTTGTAGGGACGCACAAGCATGTAGATGATGAGCGCCAGCGCAGCGATCGCGAAGATCAGGCCGATGACGTTCACGTTGCCGGTGAACAGGCCGCCGAACTGGTTGATCATCAGCGCGATCAGATAAGCGAAGCCGCACTGATAGCCGATGGCGAACCAGGTCCACTTGTGGTTGTTCATCTCGCGCTTGATGGCGCCGATGGCTGCGAAGCACGGAGCGCACAGCAGGTTGAACACCAGGAAGGAGTAGGCCGTCACGCCGGTGAAGGCCGCGGCGATGTTCTGGTAGACCGTATCGCCGACACCGTTGGCATAGAGGATGCCGAGCGTACCGACAATGTTCTCCTTGGCGACCAGGCCGGTGATGGAGGCGACCGCCGCCTGCCAGTTGCCCCAGCCGAGGGGCTTGAAGATCCAGGCAAGCACGCCGCCGATCGCGGCGAGGATGGAGTGGTCGATCTCGTCCTCAGCCAGCATACGGAACGTGCCGTCGACCGTGCCGAAGTACGTGGTGAACCAGACGAAGATGGTGGACAGCAGGATGATCGTGCCGGCCTTCTTGATGAAGGACCAGCCGCGCTCCCACATGGAGCGGAGCACGTTGCCGACGGTCGGCCAGTGGTAGGCCGGCAGCTCCATGACGAACGGAGCGGGCTCGCCGGCGAACATCTTGGTTTTCTTGAGCATGATGCCGGAGATGATGATCGCGGCCATGCCGATGAAGTAAGCGGAGGTTGCGACCCATGCCGAGCCGTTGAAGATGGCGCCCGCGATCATGGCGATGAACGGGACCTTTGCGCCGCAGGGGATGAAGGTGGTGGTCATGATCGTCATGCGGCGATCACGCTCGTTTTCAATGGTACGGGAGGCCATGATGCCCGGCACGCCGCAGCCGACGCCGATGAGCATCGGGATGAAGGACTTGCCGCTCAGGCCGAACTTACGGAAGATACGGTCGAGCACGAAGGCGATACGGGACATATAGCCGCAGGCCTCCAGGAAGGCCAGCATCAGGAACAGAACCAGCATCTGCGGCACGAAGCCGAGCACCGCGCCGACACCGGCGACAATGCCGTCGAGGATCAGGCCGCTGAGCCAGTCGGCACAGTTGGCCTTCTCCAGACCGTTGCCGATCAGGACCGGGATGCCCGGGACCCAGACGCCGTAGTCGGCCGGATCGGGCGCGTCAAAGCCGTTTTCTTCGAGGTAGGCGACCGCGTCGACATACGTCATGGCAACGGTGCTGTCCTCGTCGGCGTCATCGGGAATGGCGTCATAGTAGGCGGTCATTTCGTTCTCGGCCAGGGTCTCCTCGTCCTCGACCATGACGGTCGCGGTGTCGGAGCTCGGCACGAAGTCTTTCATTTCCGCGAGAGTCGCGTCGGCGTCGAAGTCTTCGGCTTCGGTGTCGAGACCCAGGAACGCGTCGACGGCTTCGGTCGCGGCGGTGTATTCGTCGTTGGCGTCGTTATAAGCGCTCGAGCCGATGCCCAGCAGGTGCCAGCCGTCGCCGAACAGGCCGTCGTTGGCCCAGTCGGTCGCGGGCGCGCCGACGGCGACCATGGCGACCCAGTAGACCAGGAACATGACCACGGCGAAGATCGGCAGGCCCAGCCAGCGGTTGGTGACGATGCGGTCGATCTTATCGGACGTGGACTGCATGGCCTTGGATTTCTTGCGGTAGCAGGCGCGGATGACTTCCGCGATGTAAACGTAGCGCTCGTTGGTGATGATGGACTCGGCGTCGTCGTCGAGCTCTTCCTCGGCAGCCTTGATGTCCGCCTCGATGTGCTGGTGCACATCCTCGGGGATGTGGAGCTTGGCGAGCACCTTGTCGTCGCGCTCGAAAATTTTGATGGCGTACCAGCGCTGCTGCTCTTCCGGCATCTCGTGCACGGCCGCCTCTTCGATGTGGGCGATCGCGTGCTCGACCGGGCCGGAGAACGTGTGCATCGGCACCGTCTTGGTGGACTTGGCGGCCTCGATGGCGGCTTCCGCCGCGGCCATGACGCCGTCGCCCTTCAGGGCCGAGATCTCCACGACCTTGCAGCCGAGCTGCTGCGAGAGCTGGTTGATGTTGATCTGGTCACCGTTCTTGCGCACGATGTCCATCATGTTCACGGCCATGACCACCGGGATGCCCAGCTCGGTCAGCTGCGTGGTCAGGTACAGGTTGCGCTCGAGGTTCGTGCCGTCCACGATGTTGAGGATGGCGTCCGGGCGCTCGTCGATCAGATAGTTGCGGGCGACGACCTCTTCGAGCGTGTACGGGCTGAGCGAGTAGATGCCCGGAAGGTCCATGATGACGACGTTGTCATGCTTTTTCAGGCGGCCTTCCTTTTTCTCGACCGTGACGCCCGGCCAGTTGCCCACAAACTGATTGGAGCCGGTCAGCGCATTGAACAGCGTTGTCTTGCCGCAGTTCGGGTTGCCGGCTAAGGCAATCTTGATTTGCTTTTCCATTCGGATGCTCCTTTGCGATATTCTCCTCTGTTTTGGGGGATCCTACCTTATGTAATAAAATAAAATGCTTACGGATTATGCTTGGACTTCGATCATTTCGGCGTCGGCCTTGCGCAGGCTCAGCTCGTAGCCGCGGACCGTGACTTCCACCGGATCACCGAGCGGCGCGACCTTGCGCACATACACGTCGGTGCCCTTCGTGATGCCCATGTCCATGATGCGGCGCTTGACGGCGCCCTCACCATGCAGCTTTACCACCTTGACCGTTTCGCCGATCTTGGCTTCTCGCAGCGTTTTCATCGTGCTTCCTCCCTTAAATCATGATTTTGCGTGCCATTTCATCGCTGATGGCAACGCGGGATTCTTTGACCTTCACGATCAGGTTCCCGCCGATCGCCGATACGACCGTGGCCGTCCCGCCGGGGACGAAACCCAGATCCTCTAAGTGCTTTCGCGTTTCCGGGTTCCCGCCGACTTTCAGAATCAGTGTTTCCTCGCCGACATTGGCGAGATTCAGCGGCATCATAGATATCCCTCCACTGGTAAATGGTTAGAGCGTGCTAACCCTGGATGAAAAAAGAACGGTTATATTTGTTTAACATAAGTTAAACTTCCTTAACCTTGCTAAAGTTTAATCTATCTAACAGCGCGTGTCAAGAGGTATTTGTAAAAATTTTTGCATTGCTTGCATTTTTGGTTAAAGTGTGCTAACCTAGAAGCAATTTGACGAAAAGGTTGGTGGAATCCGCTATGCAGATCTTGAGAGCCGCAGAAGACTATCTGGAAGCGATGCTGATGATGCAGCAAAAACACGGTTACATCCGCTCGATCGACATCGCGGAGCAGCTCGGCGTGACGAAGCCGAGCGTGACCTACACGACCAAGCGCCTGCGCGAAAACGGCTACATCACCATGGACCGCGACGGGCTCATCACGCTCACGCCGAGCGGGATGGACATCGCCTCGCGCATGCTCGACCGGCACCACACGCTGACCAAGTTTCTCATGGAGCTCGGCGTGGACGCCAAGACCGCCGAAGAGGACGCCTGCAAGATGGAGCACGACATCAGCGAGCAGTCGTATGCGGCGCTCTGCCGCCATGCCATCGGCAAGCTCGGCATCCTCGGAGAGGACGATGCGGGCCTCGGCGAGACGGCCGGGACCGACGAAACCTGACACACGCAGCCGGATATTTCCGCCCGGGGCAGCCAAAGCTGCCGCGGGCGGTTTCATTCTGCGCCGCGGGCATTGACGCGGCGGCGCGGATTTGCTATGCTGAAAAAGAGCGAAAATTTCCGCTTGACTCTGACACGGTGAGAGGGCTTATGCTGTGCGTGAGCTCAAAAAACACGACCGGCACGGAGGTACCGCCATGCTGAAAATCGGTGAATTTTCAAAACTGTCCAGAGTCAGCGTTCGTATGCTGCGCCATTACGACGAGCTGGGGCTGCTCGCCCCGTCGGAGGTCGATCCCATGACCGGCTACCGCTATTACAGCGAGCGGCAGCTCATCGCCGCCGGACGCATCGCCGCGCTGCGCGCGCTCGGCTTCGGCCTGAGCGAGACGCGCGAGCTCCTGCGCATTTATGACGACCGCGCGGCGCTCGATGCGCACCTGGCTGCGCAGCGCGCCCGGCTGGAGGCGCTTGCTGCCGGCACGGCGCAGAAACTGCGGCTTCTGGACACAGCCCGTGAGCGGCTGAGAAAGGAAGCAGACATGAACTACAATGTGACCATCCGAACCCTGCCCGAGCGCTACGCCGCGTGCGTGCGCATGACCATTCCCTGCTATGAAGCCGAGGGGACGGTGTGGGACGTGCTGTGCCGCGAGACCGACCGGATGTCCCTCGTTCCCGATGACCCGTGCTATTGCAGCGTGACGTTTCTGGACGAGGAATACAAGGAGCGGGACGTGCTCATCGAGGCGAGCAAGACCGTCCGCGGCCGTTATCCCGACACGGAGCACGTCCGGTTCCGGACGCTGCCGCCCGTCACCTATGCCGGGTGCGTGTACCGCGGCAGTTACGCGCAGGTCGGCGACGTGATTGCGGCCGTCGCGGCGTGGGTCGCCGCCAACGGCTACGAGAGCGCGGGGCCGATGTTCAATATCTACCACGTTAGCCCGCACGAAACGCAAAACCCCGACGAATTCGTCACGGAGGTGTGTTTCCCGGTGCGGGAGGCCTAATCTGTTTTCCGGAGGTGCCCCCATGCTCCAGACCCGCAGACCGGCCCTGAGCGGCAACGCGCTCAAGGGCATCGCCATCCTTGCCATGACACTCGACCACCTCACGTGGACGCTCTGGCCCGGCTACACCACCGCGTGGTGGGTGCTTTTGCTGCACCTGCTCGGCCGCGTGACGGCGCCGATCATGTGGTTTTTCATCGTCGAGGGCTACCACTATACGCACGATGTGAAAAAGTACGCCGCGCGCCTGTTCGCGCTCGCGTTCATCTCGCACTTTGCGTATGATTTCTGCTTCGGCATCCCGTTCGTGCCGCTGTCTACCGGGCCGTTTAATCAGACGGGCGTCGTGTGGTCGCTCGCATGGGGCCTCGTGCTGCTCGTCATCCACGACGATGCGCGGCTGAAGGACTGGGTCAAGATCGTGCTGACGTTTGTGATCTGCGCCATCACCTTCCCGTCGGACTGGAGCTGCGTGGCCGCGATGGCGATCCTGTTCATGGGACAGGCACGCGGGGACTTCCGCCGCCAGATGTGCTGGCTCATGGTGTGGTCGGCCGTGTACGCGCTCGTGTATTTCTTCTTTATAGATAAAGTATATGCGCTCGTGCAGCTCGGCACAGCGCTCTCCATCCCGCTGCTGCGGTGCTATGACGGCACGCGGGGCAAATGGCGCTCTATGGGCAAGCTCTTTTACATCTATTATCCCGCGCACCTCGCGCTCATCGGCGTGCTGCGCATTCTGCTCTGGGGCGCGGGGGCGTCCACCGCCGCAGGCGGCTTCTGACGGCAATGTGCACAACGGCATCCGCCCGGACGGGAAAAAACTTCGTCCGGGCGTTTTTGCGCCCGGTGGTGGCATTCCGCCGGGGTTCATGGTAAAATGCTGTGCAATGTGAGACAAAGGAGGCGGCGCGCATGCGCTACCAGTGCCTGGTGCTCGACCATGACGACACGGTCGTCAACAGCACCGCGACCATCAATTACCCGGCCTTCGTGCAGACGCTGCAGAAGCTGCGGCCGGACGTGCACATGACGCTCGACGACTTTTTTTCCTACTCGTTCGAGCCGGGCTTCGGCACCCTGTGCAGCGACATTCTGGGCTTTTCCGACGCGGAGATGGACATCCAGTACCAGACGTGGCTGGACTATGTGCGCACGCACGTGCCCGATACGTTCCCCGGCATGCATGACCTGCTGCACCGGTTTCGCGCCGCGGGCGGGCACATCTGCGTCGTGAGCCACTCCGTGCCGGAGAACATCCTGCGCGACTACCGCGCGCACGACCTGCCCACGCCGGAACTGATCTACGGCTGGGACCCGGACCCCGAGCGGCGCAAGCCCGCGCCGTGGCCCATTTACCAGATCGAGCGCGAGCTCGGCCTGCGGCCGGAGCAGCTCGTGGTCATCGACGATCTCAAGCCCGGCAAGGACATGGCCGACCGCGCGGGCGTGGACTTCATCGCGGCGGGGTGGACGCACACCGTGCCGCACATCATCGAAACGATGCAGCGCCTCTGCCCGCACTACTGCCGCACGGTGGCGGAGCTCTGTGCGCTGCTGCTGGACGAAACGGAGGCATGAATATGGATACAATCATTCGCACGGCGACCCTTGCCGATCTCGACGCCGTGGCGGCGGTGGAGGCGGCGTGCTTCCCCGCGGCGGAGGCCGCGACGCGGGCAGAGCTATCTGACCGGCTGGCGCATTACGGCGGCCACTTCTGGCTGATGTTTGACGGCGGCACGCTCATCGCGTTCGTCGACGGTATGGTCACCGACCGCGCGGATCTCACGGACGATCTCTATGCCGACGCGTCCCTGCACGACGCGCGCGGCGCGTGGCAGATGATCTTCGGCGTGAACACGCTGCCCGACTACCGCCGGCACGGCTACGCGGGGCAGCTCCTCGAGCGCGCCATCGCCGATGCGCGCGCGCAGGGCCGCCGCGGCCTCGTGCTCACGTGCAAGGACCGCCTTGTGCACTATTACGCAAAGTTCGGCTTCGTGAGCGAGGGCGTGTCCGCGTCCACGCACGGCGGGGTCGTCTGGTATCAGATGCGCCTGACGTTCTGAAACCGTCACCCCGGCGCGAAAAAATCCGTGCCGGGGCAAAAGAAAGCCTTGACTCTACAACTATTGTAGAGTTTAGAATGGCGGTATTCCACGCAAAGGGGCAAACACCATGGAGAAAAATCTCACGACCGGCAGCGTCTTCGGCAACATCGTGCGCTTTTCGCTGCCGTATCTGCTCTCGTATTTCCTGCAGACGCTCTACGGCATGGCCGACCTGTTCATCATCGGCCAGTATGAGGGCGTGGCCGGCACGACCGCCGTGGCCATCGGCAGTCAGGTCATGCACATGCTCACGGTCATGATCGTCGGTCTCGCCATGGGCGCGACGGTCACGATCGGCCAGGCCGTCGGCGCGCGCGACCGCCGGGGCGCAGCCGGCTGCATCGGCAACACGACGACGCTGTTTCTGGCGCTGAGCGTCGTGCTGACGGGGCTGCTGCTCGCGCTCGCGCGGCCGATCGCGGCGGTCATGTCCACCCCGGCCGAGGCCGTACCCGGCACGGTCACCTATCTGCGCATCTGCTTTCTCGGCGTGCCGCTGATCACGGCGTACAACATCATCGCGTCCATCTTCCGCGGCCTGGGGGATTCCAAGCGTCCGATGTATTTCATCGCCATCGCGTGCGCGGCGAACATCGCGCTCGACTATCTGTTCATGGGCGCGCTGCGCATGGGCCCGGCGGGCGCCGCGCTCGGCACCACGCTCGCGCAGGCGGTCAGTGTGGTCGTGTCGCTGCTCGTCATCCGCCGGGAGCGGGACGGCATCGCCCTCACGCGGAGTGATTTTCGCCCGCAGCGGGCGGTCATGGGCCGCATCCTGCGCATCGGCGTGCCGGTCGCGCTGCAGGACGGACTGATCCAGATCGCGTTTTTGTTCATCACCGTCATCGCCAACCGCCGCGGCCTCACGGACGCCGCCGGCGTCGGCATCGTGGAGAAGATCATCAGCTTCCTGTTTCTTGTGCCGTCGTCCATGCTCTCGACGGTGTCGGCCCTCGGCGCGCAATGCATCGGCGCGGGCAAGCCGCGCCGCGTGCTGCAGACGCTGTGGTACGCCATCGCCATCGCGCTGGGCTTCGGCATCATCATCACGATCATCATCCAGTTCGTGGCCGAGCCCGTCGTGGGCCTGTTCACGGACGACGCGGCCGTCGCCGCCGCGGGCGGGCAGTACCTGCGTGGGTATATTCTCGACTGCTGCCTCGCCGGGCTGCACTTTTGCTTCAGCGGGTATTTCTGCGCCATCGGCCGCTCGGAGTTGTCGTTTCTGCACAACATCACGGCCATCGTGCTCGTGCGCGTGCCGGGCGCTTATCTGACGAGCAAGTGGTTCCCCACGACACTGCTGCCCATGGGTCTGGCCACGGCGGCGGGCTCGCTGCTGTCAGTCGTCATCTGCGTGATCGCGTTTCTGGTGCTGCGGCGGCACGGCCGGCTCGTGCCGGAGGATGGCTGACATGGCGCGCACGCAGGAACTCTTTTCCATCGGCGACGTGGCGCAGCTGTTTCACCTGAGCGTGAGCAGCTTGCGCCACTATGAGACCATCGGCCTGCTCACGCCGGAATACACCGACCCCGCGACCGGCTACCGCTACTACGGGCCGCGGCAGTTTGAGGTGCTCAATACCATCCGCCCGCTACCTGCGCGCGCTGGATATGCCGCTCGGGCAGATCCGCGCCTTTCTGCGCAACCGCGACGTCGGGCGCATCGAGCAGCTGCTGCGCGAGCAGAAGGCCGCCGTCGTGCGCAAGCAGGCGGAGCTCCAGCGCGTCGAGCGCAAGATCGACAACCGCCTGCGCCAGCTGCACGACGCGCAGACGGCCGAGCTCGATACCATCCGCCTCGTGCACAGCCCCGCGTGCCGCATCGTGTGGATGTCCGGCGCGCTTGAGCTGCACAGCTTCCTCGACATGGAGCCTTCTATCCGGATGCTCGAGCGCTCGCAGGCGGAGGCCGTGGTGTTCCTCGGCAAGGTGGGCGTGGGCCTCTCGGCCGAGCGGCTGCTGGCCGGGCAGTTCGCGCCGTATGACCGCGCGTTTCTCGTGCTCGATGATGAGGACGCCTTCGACGGCGACGTGACCGTCCTGCCCGAGACGACGTGCGCCGCCGTGTGCTTTCGCGGCAGCCACCCCGAGGCCCCGGCGCAGTATGCGCGCCTGATGGACTACCTGCGCGCGCACGCGCTCGCCCCGGCGGACTTCTCGCGCGAGATCACGATGATCGACTACGGTCTGACCAGCGACCCGGACAAATTTGTGACCGAGATCCGCATCCCCGTCCGGGCGGCGGAATAAGTGCATATGCAAAACAGCCCCTCGGATTCCGATGAATCCGAGGGGCCGCTGCTTTGGGTATTACTTTTTCACGTTCTTGCAAAACTCCATCAGGATCGTTGCGACCTGTTCGCGGGTCGCGCTGCCCTGCGGCTCGAGGAGGGTCTGGCCGCCGTTGCTCGCGCCGGAGATCAGGCCGAGTGCCACGGCATCCGCCATGGCGTCCTTCGCCCAGTCGGACACGCTGCCCGCATCCGGGAAGATGCTCAGGTCAGCGGGCGTCCACGTGCGCTCAAGTTTGAGCACGCGCGTCATGTATTCCATGAGGATGACCGCGATCTGCTCGCGCGTTACCGGTCGGTCAGGCTCAAACGTCGTGCTGGACGTTCCGGCGACCACGCCGGTCTGATAGGCCCAGAGGATGGCGTTCTGATACCAGTCCTGTGTGAGATCGGTAAACGGCGTCGTGCCGCTCACCTTCGGCTCGCCCTCGAGGTTATACAGGATCTGCACGATCTGCGCGCGTGTCGTGGTCAGCTTCGGCCCGAACAGATCGTTGCCGATGCCGGACATCAACTGATGCGTCACGCAGTACTGGATACCGTCATCGGCCCAGCTGTGCGATACGTCCGTGAACATTTTCGTGACATCCATGACGCCTGTGGCCGGGATAGTCTCGGTCTTTGTCTCACCGCAGCGCGTACAGGTAAAGGTCTTCACGCCGTCCTCCGTCTCGGTGGCGGGCTTCGTCACTTTGCCTTCATCCCACGCGTGGCCGAGTGCGTCGGTATAAGTATCCACATAGCTGTCGCCGCAGGAGCAAGTGTGGGTCGTGTAGCCCTTGGCCGTGCAGGTCGGAGCAGTGACGACAGCCTTGTAGCTGTGCTCGTGCGTGAGCTTCGGGATGGTTTCCGTCTTCGTCTCGCCGCAGCGGGCGCAAATGTACGTTTTGATGCCATTCTCCGTTGCGGTCGGCTCTTTTGTCACCTTCCCGCTTCCCCAGTCGTGTCCCAGCGGAAGCACATAGGAATCCACGTAGCTGTCACCACAGGCACAGGTGTGGGTCGTGTAGCCCTTGGCCGTGCACGTCGGAGCGGTGACGACAGCCTTGTAGCTGTGCTCGTGCGTGAGCTTCGGGATGGTCTCCGTCTTCGTCTCGCCGCAGCGCGTGCAGGTGAAGGTCTTCACACCGGTCTCGGTTTCCGTCGGCTCCTTCGTCACTTTGCCGTTGTCCCATGCGTGACCCAGAGCGTCCACATAAGTGTCCACGTAGCTGTCGCCGCAGGCGCAGGTGTGCGTGGTATAACCCTTTTCGGTGCAGGTCGGAGCTGTGACAACATCCTTGTAGCTGTGGGTATGGGAAACATAATTGTAATGGATGTTGGCGTTCAAAAGGCCATCATTTCCAGTGGAAGAAATAGAGATTGCTTTCCATTGCGCCTCGCTCCCGGCATAGTACACATCGGTCAGAGATTTGCAATTATAGAAAGCATACCAGTTAATGCTCGTCACGCTGTCCGGGATCGTCACGCTGGTCAGAGATTCGCAATTAGAGAAAGCATAACTGCCAATGCTCGTCACGCTGTCCGGGATCGTCACGCTGGTCAGAGATTTGCAACATTCGAAAGCACTAAGGCCAATGCTCGTCACTCCGTTTGGGATCGTCACGCTGGTCAGAGATTTGCAATAAGAGAAAGCATGACTGCCAATGCTCGTCACACTGTCCGGAATCGTCACGTTTGTCAGAGATGTGCAACCAGCGAAAGCGTAACCGACAATGCTTGTCACGCTGTCAGGGATCATACATGCCGCAAGTGTGCCCGGGCACTGCACCAAAGTTGTCTTATCTTTGCTGAACAGAACACCGGATGCATCGCTGGAGTAATGACTGTTACCCTCAGCGACCCATATACCGGTCAAAGATGTACACGAAGCGAAAGCGCCAACGCCAATGCTTGTCACGCTGTCCGGGATCGTCACACTGGTCAGAGATGTGCATTCAGAGAAAGCCCGCTCTCCAATGCTCGTCACACTGTTCGGGATTGCCACGCTCGTCAGAGATTTGCAATAACGGAAAGCAAACTCGCCAATGCTCGTCACGCTGTCCGGGATCGTTACGCTTGTCAGAGATGTGCAACCTTCGAAAGCCCGCACTCCAATGCTCGTCACGCTGTCCGGGATCGTCACACTTGTAAGAGATTTGCAATCAGAGAAAGCATACTCACCAATGCTCGTCACGCTGTCCGGAATCGTTACGCTTGCCAGAGATGAGCACTTCCAGAAAGCGCAATTGCCAATGCATGTCACGCTGTCCGGGATCGCCACGCTGGTCAGAGATTTGCAGCCATAGAAGGCATAATCACCAATGCTCGTCACGCTGTCCGGGATCGTCACACTTGTCAGAGAGCTGCAATCATAGAAAGCACCCTCGCCAATGCTCGTCACGCTGTCTGGAATCGTTACGCTTGTCAGAGATATGCAGCTATCAAAAGTGTGTTCCTCAATGCTTGTTACTCCGTTTGGAATTGTTACATTTGTCAAAGAACTGCAGGTATCAAAAGCGTACGCGCCAATACTTGTCACGCTGTCCGGGATTTTCACGCTTGTTAAAACGCCGCTAGAACAAAAGGCGCGTTCACCGATGCTTGTTACGCCATCTGGAATTGTAACAGATTCCAAATGTTGTTGATTGTTGAAGGCGTTCGCGCCAATGGTCTTCACGGCTACACCTTCAATTTTCTGCGGGATATTGGCTTTTGTAACCATACTATCACAATCGGTAATTGTTCCTGTTTTTCTATCAAATGTGATATAACCGCCATCTACAGCATACTTCACATTCGCGTTGCATTCGCTGCAATCGCTTCTGGCCGTCGTTTCCCCGGTATAAAACTTATCGCCGCACTGACAAGTCTTATAGCCGCGATGCGGATGTGCAGATTCGTACTTTGTGCTGCCATAAGTATGCTGCTTTGTGACGGTCATGTCACTTTCATACTTCAGCCACGCTTTTATGTCCTGTCCCTGATGGTTCGCACCGACCTCGTACATGATGCTGCCATCACTCATAACGGCATAGCGGGATGAATACACGGTCGGGCCATAATCAAAATACGTCAGGCGTGTTGTATCCGTCGGATTGCTGTACAGATTGACCACGCGCTCCGGGAGCTTGATCGTACGCTTGCAGGTGATCGTTTCTTTCACGGACAGACCCGGATCTGGATCCGGCGTCACAGTGCCGCCGCCATACGCTGGTGCACCTGGCCACTTAATATACTTGATATAAGCATAATTCCAGCTGTTCAGATACTCGCTCCATGTATAGTATCTCTCATTTCTGTACGGCGAAGCAGACAATCCGCCTTGAAGCACAGTAAAACCATTGCTGTCTTTTTGAACAATAATCTGGCTATGCCCCCAGCCATCCCCACCATGAAGATATTCACTGCTGCAAATCCTAAGCGCAGAACCAAGCGCAGCATTTGATACATAGTTTCTCAAATGCTCAGCTGTCAGCGTAAGCTCACTGTCGCTGAGATTTCGAAGAGAATTTGCACTGTCATCAAATAACGAGTTAAATTGCTGGCCCCAAATTTTGTTGTAAATGTTATTCGCATAAGTCCAGCATTCATTCGGTGAAGAATCAAAATCATCACACCTGACTGCAACACCATTGATGTAATAGGTCGTGTACGCCAGCGCAGTCACCGGCAGAAGCGTCGCGATCATCAGCACCACGAGCACAAAGCTCAAAAGTCGTTTTCTCATGTGTTTCCTCCCTCAATTTTTTTGCTGCCCGCCGATTCGCGGCCGTCGCCGTCCACGCAGTGTGCTTCATTTCCGGCGGCCGGTACACCCGCAATATCGGCAAGCAAAATCTGCAATCAAAATAACATATTTCGTCCGTTTTTTCAAGTGAACGACATTTTTGGCACACTTTTCTGCAGAATTTGCACGCAAAAAAATGGTAAGGAGGCAAAAAGGCTGTTTTTACATTGGGGCGCTTGCTCAGGTGCGGGTATCGGATTTCAAACCACCAGGCGCATTTTGCTGGCTAAAAAATGCGGGCGGCGCTGCTGCGCCGCCCGCACACACTTTATGCTGCGAGGATCATTTCTTTACGTTCTTGCAGAACTCCATCAGGATCGTTGCGACCTGTTCACGGGTCGCGCTGCCCTGCGGCTCAAGATAAGTCTGGCCGCCGTTGCTCGCGCCGGAGATCAGGCCAAGCCCGACCGCGTCCGCCATCGCGTCCTTCGCCCAGTCGGACACACTGCCCGCATCCGGGAAAGCGCTCAGGTCAGCGGGCGTCCACGTGCGCTCAAGTTTGAGCACGCGCGTCATGTACTCCATGAGGATGACCGCGATCTGTTCGCGCGTCACCGGCCGGTCAGGCTCAAACGTCGTGCTGGACGTGCCGGCAACCACGCCGGTCTGATAGGCCCAGAGGATGGCAGGCTTATGCTGGCAGCTCAACTCGACGAACTCCGTGTTGTTGTACAGGTCGAGCGAGGTATGCTTGTTGAAGCCGCAGTTGAGCAGCCTGAGATTGTAGAAGTAGCCGATGCCGTGCAGGGTTTCGGCATTCGTATCAGTGAAGTATATTAGCGTGACGGCTTGAAGCTCCGCCGGCTGGAGGCTGCCATCATGGTTCTTGTCAAAACGAGCCGCTGCGTCCGTGGCCGCCGCCGCCGGAAAAGCTGCTCGAATCGCTTGAGCTGCTTGAGTCGCTCTGGCGCTCGATCTTGTGGCGCACCGTGGTCGTGTGGGTGAAGACGTCCTCGCGCCGGGTCAGCTGCAGCCCCTCGGCCGTGACGTAGGCCGAGGCCTCAGCCTGGCGGTAGACGGAGCGCATCTTCATCTTCAGCAGCTGGCACACGATCAGCGCGAGCAAGAGCCCGATGCCGAACGAGATGCCGAGGTGGCGGAGAAACTGCGGCCACGTGAATTCGCCGGAGTCGACGCTGAGGATCCTGGCGCAGCCCTCAAGATAGTCCGAGAAACCGTCGTACCAGTCGTCGTCCGCAAAGTCGTCGAGAAAGGCGTTCTCGAGCTTGATGAGCTTGCCGTCCGGGAAGATGGGCTCTGCCTTGTCACCGTAGACAAAGGTGGCGTACTTGCGGTTCGACATACTCAGCAGCAGGAGGATGCCGTCGCGCCCGCTGCCATAGCCGAGCGACTGCGCATGGTAGATCGAATAGGACGCGGTCGCGACGTCGGGATAGCCATAGTCGCCGAAGTCATCGAGTATGCAGATGTACACGCCGACGCCGTAGTGCTCCGAGATCTCGGCGGCGCGCGCCTCGAGCGTTTCGACCTCCGAGCGCGTGAGGATCGCGGCTTCATCGTCGACATAGGGCGCTGCTGCCATGACGGGCAGCACGAGCGTGACAGCCAGCAGCAGCACGAGCAGCAGCGCGGTCAGTTTTTGTTTCATGGTGTCCGCCTCCTTACATAAACTGCAAGATGACCGTCAGCGCGACTGTGACCACGCCTGCGATCGCTCCAAACGTGCCCCAATAGCGGCCGCGGTCGGTCGGCAGGTCGCCGACAAGCTTGCCGGTCTGTCCGTTCATGGCGAAGAGGAAGCTTTCGCCGTTCCACTTCGTGCTCAGCATCCACACCGGCAGCAGGGCGTAGTGCACCTTGCCGCGGTGCAGGCGGATGTCCGTGTGGTCGGTCACGCACGTGCCGTAGCCGGTAACGGTGTCGCGCAGGGCCTGCGCGAGCGTCTCGCGGCAGCGGGCGTCGGCCCGGTCGCGGCTGTCGTCAACGGACACGTCGTATTTATCGGCCAGATAACCCGGCAGGTACGCCGTGGAAAACGGCTGCATCTGCGCATAGTCAAACGGTTCGATGGAGTCCATGTGGTCGTCGGGCATCTTGGAGGATGCGTCCACCGGGATCTTCTCAAACGCGATCGACCCGGCGCGGAATACGTCGTAGTGCATGGTCTCGGTGACCTCATAGTCGCCGGTCTCATATACGCTCGTGTTGCTGGCCCGGTAGCTGGCCGAGCCCTCTGCCCCGCCGTCAAACAGCCAGAACGGGACGTACACGCCCTGAATCTGCTCGATGTGGTTGGCGGACGTGAACGATTTCGGCAGGAAGGGCTTGCCCTTGTAGTGCGCCCGGAGCGCCTGCACGGCGTCGTCCTTCGTCAGGCGGAAGGGGAGGATAAAGTCGGGCCGGAGCGCGCCGGAAAACTGGCCCGGCACGACCGTCGGGTTGCCGCAGTAGGGGCAGGACGTGGCCGCGGTGCTCTCGTCGCAGATCAGCTCCGCGCCGCACGACGGGCAGCTGTAGACCCGCAGGCCGTCGGCGTCCGCGCCCCAGTCGCTGCTGAGGCCGGAGGTGTCCCAGCCGCCGACGTTGCCGGACTGTGCGGCGGCTTGCGCGGCTTCGGCCTCGGCTGCGGCGGCCGCGTCCGCTTTTGCGTCGGCCGCCTGCTTGGCGGCGGCAGCCTCGGCCTCCTTGTGTGCGTAGAGCGCCTCGATGTCCGCAACGTCGAACGATGAGCCGCAGTAGTCGCACTCCAGCTTCCCGCTCTTGGCCGAATAGTGCAGCGGGCCGGTGCACGCGGGGCACTGATAATTCGTTACCTGGGTGGGCATGGTCAGATGCCTCCTTTCGTCCGGATGGCGTTACGGCTGGATGTCCCCGTCGTCAAACAGGTCGCCGCACTCGGGACAGAATTTCGGCGGGTGGGTCGGATCGTCCGGCTCCCAGCCGCACTTGTCGCATTTGTACTTCGGCGTGCCGGCCGGGCGCGGTCTGCCGCACTCGGCGCAGAACTTGCCCTTGTTCACCGCGCCGCAGCTGCACGTCCAGCCGTCGGCCGCGGGGGCCGGCTTCGGCTGGCCGCAGTTGCCGCAGAATTTTCCGGTGTTGCCCGTCTGGCCGCAGGCGCACGTCCAGGTGTCCGCCGCGGGCGCTGCCGCCGGGGCGGTGGGCTGCTGCGCGGCCTGCCGCTGACCCATGGCGTAGAGATCCTGCGCGCGGACGCCGCCCATCTGCCCGGCCATGCCCATGCCCATGAACGCCATGGCCGGGCCGGTGGCCGTGTTGGACGCGGCCGCCTTCATCGCGTCGCCCTGCGAGCGCGAGAGCATCGCCGCCGCGCGCGTCGGGTCCATATAGGCCGCGTCGCGCTGCATATCCTTGATCATCTGCTCGTCGGCCTCGTCCGCCTTCACGGACGAGACGCCGAAGGCCACGATCTCGAGGCCGCGGCGGTCGCGCCACTGCGCCGAGAGCTCCTCGTTGAGCGCCGCGGCGATCTCCTGCGTGTGGCCGGGCAGTGCCGAGTAGCGGATGCCCATGCCGCTGATGCGCGCAAACGCCGGCTGCAGCGCCGTGAGCAGCTCGCTCTTGAGCTGGCTGTCGAGCGTGTCGCGCGTGTAGTCCTCGGTCACGTTGCCGCAGACGTTGGTGTAAAACAGCAGCGGGTTTGCGATGTGGTAGCTGTACTCGCCGAAGCAGCGGATGCCGATGTCGATGTCGATGCCGGCGCGCTGGTCCACCACGCGGAACGGCACAGGGCTCGGCGTGCCGTACTTGTTGCCGGTCAGCTCCTTGGTGTTGAAGTAGTAGATACGCTGGTCCTTCGGGGCCTCGCCGCCGAAGGTGAAGCGCTTGCCGATGTTCTGGAACACCTGACCGATGCTCGCGCCGAGGTTCCCGGCGAAGATCGACGGCTCGGTGGACGCGTCATAGGTGTACTCGCCCGGCTCGGCGCAGACCTCCACGACCTTGCCCTGCTCGACGATGAGCATACACTGCCCATCGGCAACAGCAATGCGCGAACCGCTGGTGATGATGTTCTCGTCGCCGTGCGTGTTGCTCGAACGGCGGGTGGTTTTCTTCTGTCCCTTGACTGCCAGCACATCGGCAGGCAGCGCCTCGCAGGTGAAAAATTCTTTCCACTGGTCGGCCATGACACCGCCGGCGGCTCCGGCGATCGCTTTGATAAGTCCCATAAGCATACTCCTTTACGCAGATGTTTTTCATCATATCTAACTGTTTCTGATGAGTTTTCAGCTATGCTGATAGTATAAGGCATCGGGGCCGAAAATGCTACGTTTGCGGCGCAAAAACCCCGCCGAAACCGCAAAATACGACTGAGTAGTAGACAAGGTGCACAGCCTGACGACGGTCAGGTTGTGCACCTTGCAGTATCCTCTGCCCGCGGCGCGGCGATCTCATCGAGACGGCCGCAGCGGCGGAAGAGGTCGATATACAGCATGAGCTCCTCACGTGAGGTCACGCCGAGCTTGCGGTTGATGTTCGTGTTGTGCTTTTTGGCGGTGGCCACGCTGATGTACGCGCGCGCCGCGAGAAACACGAGCGAGCCCGCGATCCACACCATGCGGCTGCGCGCCTCGAGCGTGCGCAGCCCGATCTCCGGCATGAGCACCACGGCGGCGAGCTTCCGCCCTGCGGCGTCGGTCGCGCCGATCGGTTCGTGCAGACCGAGATAGGTGCGGCTGCCGTCGGAATACGTATTATACGGCCGGTCTTGCACGTGAGCGTGCCGTCGGCCGTGAGATACGACCCGCCGGGGCTGCCGATCATGGCCTGTCCGAGCAGCAGCCGGTCGCCGTCTATGGGGGCGAGCACCGTGACCATGCTGCCGTAGGCGCTGTCGAGCATCGGCACGCACAGCAGCGTCACCGACTCCCATGTGTCGGGCAGGGCGATGCGCCTCGTCCACAGGCAGCGCTCGGCGAGACGGCCGTCCGATCCGCGCAGCAGCTGCGTGTAGCCGGGGACGGCCTGCACGTTCAGCTCCGGATTCCAGCGGTTGTGCATCTGTACCTGCCGCTGCGCGCCGTCTCCGCCGTGCCGCGAAAGCACGTGACGTGCTGGTCCGTCGCACCGATGGCGCGCAGCGCCGAATAGCGCAGGTACAGCCCCGCGCGCGAGGCCGCCGCGCCCGGCAGCGCCGTGGCGCCGGGCTCGCCGTAAGCCGAGGCGAGCACCGCCTCGTGGATGGTGTTCGTATTCGTGACGCTGCCGACCTGCACGCGGATGTTCTGCTCGCGGCCGACGGTGTCGTTGAACGTGTCGATGCGGTCGTTGAGCGGGGACTCGGTCTCGCCGCCGTAGACGTGCCAGATCGTCACGGTCACGGGTTCGCGTCCGCCGCCGCAGCCAGCGCAGCCGAGCAGCAGCGCGAGGACAAGCAGCAGCGCGGGGATACGCGCACGGTGGTTCATCCGGGCACCTCCTTACAGGGCGTTTTTTCAGTATAGCGAATTTTTTCCGTCCCGGCAACCAAAATCCACACATTTTTTACACGTGTCTTGACACGGGGCGCGTCCCGGCGCTATCCTGACGGCGGACTCTACGGAGCGTCGGTTGCATTCCGGGCGGAAATCCGTACAATATATCTGCACGGGAGGTGCGAAACATGGATCAGACACGCACAGGGGCGCTCATCCGCGCCCTGCGGCAGAATAAACAACTGACACAGCGGCAGCTCGCCGACGCGATCGGCGTGAGCGACAAGGCCGTCTCCAAGTGGGAGCGCGGCTGCGGCGCGCCGGACATTTCCCTCCTTCCGCGACTGTCACAGGCTCTGGGCACGAGCGCCGAGGCGCTGCTCCGGGGCGATCTGGAGGAAAATGATTTGACAAACGGAAACATGAAGCGCGTGCGCTTTTGCGTCTGCCCGCACTGCGGCAACCTGCTGCTGGCGAGCGACGCGGCGGACGTGACCTGCTGCGGCCAGACGCTGCGGCCCCTGACGCCGCAGACGCCGGACGCCGCCCACCGCCTGACGGCGGAGCTGAGCGACGGTGAGTGGTATCTCACGTCTGACCACCCCATGCGCCGGGAGCATTACCTGTCGTTCGCGGCGCTGGTCAACGAGGACACGGTCGTGCTGCGGCGGCTCTATCCCGAGTGGGGCGCGCAGACGCGCCTGCCGTACTTTGCACACGGCACGCTGCTGTGGTACTGCACGCAGCACGGCCTGTTCGCGCAGCCGATCGACACGCGCAAAACGTGAAAAAAGGACGGCAAAGGCGCCCCCTGAAAGGGGCGCCTTTGCCGCGGTTTTTCGGTAACTTTACGCGATGCCGGTGACGGTGTAGTCCTTGGCCTCGACCGTGTGCTTGAGCACGGCGTCGTCCACCGGGGCGCTGAGCGTCACGACGGCGGTGCCCGCCGTGTGGCTGACCTCGGCCTCGGTGACTTCCGGCAGCGCCTCAAGCGCCTTCTTCACGGTCGCCTCGCAGTGACCGCACATCATGCCTTCGATCGAAATGGTCTTTTTCATTGCAGTTTCCTCCTTGATTTCTGGTGCTTCTTTGAGATGGTTTGCGCGTTTATGATCATGGCGCGTATCGCGCAGCTTGAACAGATTCAGGCGCAGGGCGTTCGTGACCACGCAGAAGCTCGACAGGCTCATGGCCGCCGCGCCGAGCATGGGATTGAGCGTCAGGCCGAGCGGAACGAACACGCCCGCCGCGATGGGGATGCCAATCGTGTTGTAGAAAAACGCCCAGAACAGGTTCTCGTGGATGTTGCGCAGCGTCGCGCGGCTGAGCCGGATGGCCGCCGGGACGTCGCTCAGGCGGCTGTTGACGAGCACGACGTCGGCCGCGTCGATGGCCACATCCGTGCCCGCGCCGATGGCGATGCCGATGTCCGCGCGCGTGAGCGCCGGCGCGTCGTTGATACCGTCGCCGACCATGGCGACCTTGCCGCGTGCGCTCAGGCGGCGGATCTCGCGCTCCTTACCGTCGGGCAGCACGCCCGCGATCACCTCGTCCACGCCGGCCTGCGCGCCGATGGCTTTCGCCGTGCGCGCATTGTCGCCCGTGATCATGACGACGCGGATACCCATGTTGCGCAGCTCGCGGATGGCCTGCGGGCTGTCGGGCTTGAGCACGTCGGCCACGGCGATGATGCCGAGCAGCTTCCCGCCGCGGGCAAAAAACAGCGGCGTCTTGCCGGCCTCCGAGAGCGCTTCCGCCTGCGTCTGCATGGGCGCGGAGATCTCGGCCACGGTGCGGAGGAAGTCCGCGTTGCCGCCGCAGAGCGGCTGCCCGTCGAGCGTGGCCTTGAGTCCGTTGCCCGGCAGGGCCTGAAAGTCCGCGACCTCGGCGGCGGTCAGCCCGTCCGCCTCCGCGCGGCGCAGCACCGCCTTGGCCAGCGGGTGCTCGCTCCTGCGCTCGAGCGCGCAGGCCAGGCGCAGCAGCTCGCCCTCCGTCACGCCGGGGGCCGGACAGATGTCCGTCACGGTCGGGTTGCCGGAGGTGATGGTGCCAGTCTTGTCGAGCGCGACGATCTGGATGCGGCCGGTCTCCTCGAGGGAGGCGGCCGTCTTGAAGAGAATGCCGTTTTTCGCGCCCATGCCGCTGCCGACCATGATCGCCACCGGTGTGGCGAGGCCGAGCGCGCACGGGCAGCTGATGACGAGCACGGAGATGCCGCGCGCGAGCGCATAGCCCACGGTGCGGCCGAGCAGCAGCCAGACAACGAACGTCACGAGCGCGATGCCCATGACCGACGGCACGAACACGCCGGACACCTTGTCGGCGATCTTCGCGATCGGCGCCTTCGTAGCCGCCGCGTCGCTGACCATCTGGATGATCTGCGAAAGGGTCGTGTCCTCGCCGACGCGCGTGGCGCGGCATTTCAGGAAGCCCGACTGGTTCACCGTCGCGGCCGAGACGGACGCGCCCGGTGCCTTGTCGGCCGGGATGCTCTCGCCCGTGAGCGCCGCCTCGTTGACCGCGCTCGTGCCCTCGAGCACGACGCCGTCGACCGGGATGCGCTCGCCCGGGCGGACGAGGAACACGTCGCCCTTCTGCACCTGCTCGACCGGGACGGTCACCTCCGCGCCGCCGCGCTCGACGGTGGCGGTCTTGGGCGCAAGCTCCATGAGGCTGCGCAGTGCGTCGGTCGTTTTGCCCTTCGAGCGGGCCTCGAGCGTTTTGCCCACCGTGATGAGCGTGAGGATCATGGCGGCGGACTCAAAGTAAAAGTCCATCATGTAGTTCATGACGGCCTGCTCGTCGCCGCGCACCTGCGCGCCCGTCATGGCAAAGAGCGCATAGGTACTGTACACGAACGCCGCCGTCGCCCCGAGGGCCACGAGCGTGTCCATGTTCGGCGCGCGGTGCCAGAGCGCCTGGAAGCCGCTGATGAAAAACTTCTGGTTGATGACCATGATGATCACCGTCAGAAGCAGCTGCGTCAGGCCCATGGCGACATGGTTGCCGTCATAAAACTTCGGCAGCGGCCAGCCCCACATCATGTGGCCCATGGAAAAATACATCAGAATGAGCAGAAAGCCCAGCGACCAGAACAGTCTGCGCCGCAGCTTCGGCGTCTCGTGGTCAGCGAGCGCATCGGCGCCGGCGGCAGGGTTCGCGCTCTGCTGCGCGCCCTTGACCGACGCCCCGTAGCCCGCGGCCTGCACCGCGTCGATGACGGCCTGGTCCGCTGCCGTGCCCTCCACCCCCATGGAGTTGGTCAGCAGGCTGACCGAGCATGCCGTCACGCCCGGCACATTTGACACCGCCTTTTCCACGCGCGCCGAGCAGGCCGCGCAGCTCATGCCGGTGACATGGTATTGCTTCAAAGTGGTTCCTCCTTTGCGGTGCGGCTCATTTCATGAGTTTCTGCAGCGTCGCCACCAGCTCGTCGATCACCTCGTCCTTGCCGTCGCGGATGTCCTCGACGACGCAGGTGCGGATGTGGCTGGCCAGCAGCTCCTTATTGAATGCATTGAGCGCCGCGCCCGCCGCCGCCGACTGCACGAGAATGTCCGGGCAGTAGGCGTCGTTCTCGACCATGCCGCGGATGCCGCGGATCTGGCCCTCGATGCGGTTGAGCCGGTGGATGAGCCGCTTGTATTCCTCCGGCGTGCGCTCCTTCTTGCGCTGCGAGCAGCCGCAGCAGCCGGTTTTTTTCTCATCGTCCATGTATTTGTACCTCATTGTTTCCCATATACCCCTTGGGGGTATATTCGAATATATACCCCCCAAGGGTATTTGTCAAGAGGGCGCGTGCATTTTCTTGACAGCGGGCGCGCGCTTGCTTATCATAAGGACACAACGAAAGGAGTGTTTCCATATGAAGGTATGGTTATCCCGCAATGCAAAGCGCTTCGCGGCGCTCACCCTCGCGCTGGTGCTCGTGCTGGCGCTGGCCGCCTGCGGCAGCAAGACGCAGACGCCGGAGACGTCCTCCACCCCCACGATCGTGACGCCGCCGGTGCAGACGCCCGCAGACCCGACCTCCGACCCGGCCCGCCCGGCCGGCACGGAGACGGACCAGCTGACCACGGTGCTCGACGACATTGAAAAGAACGTGCAGCTCGGCGTGACCGGCAGCTCGCTCAAGGCAGTACCCTACGCCGTGAAGCTGCTCGACTGGGGCGCGGCGAGCACGATGACCCAGAGCGAGATCAAGTCCGCCGTCGTCGCGTGGCTCAGCGACAAGGGCAACGACGCGCAGGTCTCCTTCAGCCAGCAGATGGACCTGATCGACACGACCTGCCAGGCGCTCATGGGCAGCGGCGCGCGCGACCTGCTCGATTCCGCCGGCTGCCAGAACGTCAAGGGTGACTGGCCGGTGCAGGCGTCCGACCGCGTGGAGGCCATCCTTGAGGCCGTCGGCCTGCGCGGATAATTTGCAGGCAGAAAATCGCCACGCCCCTGCGCGCCGGAATGGCGCGCAGGGGCGTGGTTTTTGTTTTGCTGCCGGTGCTCAGCCGTGGTAGCCGCCGGTCGCGGAATCGACCGTGACGTAGGGCACGACTTTGCCGTCGATCTTCACATAGACCTGATAGATGCCGTTTCCGAGATCCTCGTAGTGGTCGGGCGTGACGCCGTAGTTTTCGAGCAGGCTCCGTTCAAACTCGGCCTTCCAGCCGTCGCTGCCGGTGTCTTTTCCGGCGGCGGGCGTCGGTGCCGCAGACGGGGCGGCGATGGCGGGCGTCTCAACGGCCGGGGCCGCAGGCGTCTGCGCGGGGTCGGATGCGGCGGCGGTCTGCCTGCCGCAGGCAGTCAGCGCCAGCAGGAGCACGGCGGTCAGCAGCGCGGCCGCGTGTTTGCGGTGGGTCATGAGTGTTTCCCCCTTAGTAATGGTGTTTTCGGTGTTTTCGCAGACATTTTACATCAAAATTCGCAGAAATACCCCCCTGGGGTGCAAAATTCAGATGTGAATTCAGATTTTAATTTTACACAGGCATGGAAGCGGGCGGGTTTTTTGCGCTTGACAGGGCCTCCGGCGCGGGATATTCTGTCAGCAGAACGGAGGGGACGCGCGTGCCGGAAAAGTATGTTTTGCCGATTGTGATGCTGGTGGCTTGGCCGCTCCATGTTGCGTTTGTGCGCGTCGCAATCGAAGGTGTTTTGAGAGCGGCCATGAGCAAGACGATGATTCGGAAACAGCGAAAGGCGCGCCCTGGATTCTGGAACTGGCTGACCTACCGTGGCGTCGCATCGGCAATTCCGCTTCCGATCCGAATTTGGTACTATTGTGAACTGCTCAAATATCCGATTGCGGCACTCGCGTTCTATGTGCTGATGTGGCTGCTCGGCGTACCGCTCGATCCACTGCGGAAGTGGCCGGCGATTATTCTCATATCTTCAGAATTGATTCTGGTTGCGTATTATGTATTTTTTACTGCACAAGGGGCAGGGCCAGAGGATCGCCGCATGCCCGCGTGGACGGTCAAGCACTTTTCCCCCGACCGCAGCGATGACAGAAAGCCGCGGTGATGATATGCACGGAAAACAGAGTTCAAAAAACAGGCTGAAAAAACGGCTGCTCAAACGGCGGCAGGCGATGACCAAGCGCTGGGACAAGCAGAGCACGCGCCGTCATCTGCCGGTGTACCTGCTGCTTCTTTGCAAAACGTAAAAATTCACGGTCCGCCGCAGGGTTTTCCCTGCGGCGGACATGTTTTTGCGCAGCGGGCAGATTTTATCTGCTCGAAGGCGATTATCGAGTACATTTACTATTATTTCCGGATTCAATGAAAACGAAACAGTCTGAGCCCCGTGCAATACAGGGTTCAGACCGTTCAGGTCGCTTGATCTTTTTTGTCTAGCTTTTGGGGTTCACTTCCATGCATATTTCCGGGCTGTTTCTGCCTTTCCAGAGCGGACGCGCCCATATGGATTTTCATACATCCGGCTCTGCGAGCATGCGCTTGATCTCCGAAAGCGTTTCCGGGCTGAGAACCTCGTCTTTCCGCTCAATGGAGCACATGATGGACATTGCGCCCCGGATCTCTCCGTACACCCGCAGTGGAAAGGACACGGTCAGGCAGCCGCTGAGCCATTCCTCATTGTGCACGGAGTAGCCGACGCGGCGGATCAGCTCCAGGTTTTCCCGGAGCTTTTTCTCACTGGTAATGGTTGTGCTCGTATACTTGATGAACTTCAGACCGGACAGATACTCTGAAAGCTGCTCCTCAGGCAGCGTGGACAGCAGGAGCTTTCCCGGCGCGGAGCAGTAGTGCTGCCGCTTGGGGTCAAAAAAGGCGTTGTTATAGGAGATGTTCTGTGTCTGAAGATCCTTGTGCAGGGTGATCGTACTGAGCCCGTAAAAGGCCATGATGTGCGTCGTCGCGTTCAGGTTATAGGCCAGCGTGTGCATCACATCCAGATAGCGGACGGTCAGCGGATGGCTGACGATCAGATTTGACGCGATTTTCAGCAGCCGATCTGTGAGCCGGTATTTTCCGATTTGCTCGCACTTATCCACATATCCAAGATTTTGCAGCGTGATTAGAAACCTGTCCGCGCTCGAAGCATGCGTATCGAGCCGCTTCGCGATCTGAAGCACCGAGAGTTCGCCGTTGGTTTCGGCCAGCAGTTCGATCAGCCGGATTGTTTTCTCTACCGATGCGATGTTGTAGGAATAATCGTTCGCTTCGCTCATGTTTTCTGCACCTCCGATTGGAAGCGTTCTCCGCCATTGTCTTCCCCCCTAAATTATATATGAGCCGCACAAAAAATTCAACTCGATCCGGATTGCGCAATACGCAATCCGGATTGCATTATATACTGGATACTTCCCGAACAGAAAAATGTTGGTTGCTATTTATTGGTTCATATTTACAAACAAATGCGCGTGTGCTACCTTGATTTTAGTCATTATGACAAAAAGAAAAGGAGAGAAGAAAAATGAATCTGCCAATGTATCAAATCGACATCCAGAAACTGCTTGCAGGTATGCCGGACGACTCGTGGTTTACCCACGCCCAGATCTTCGATGATCTGCTCTGCGTTGCCAACAAGAGCACCGCCTCGTTTGTTCTGAAGACCTCCGAGGGCCTCATCGTGATCGACGCAATCTATCCCAAGGAGACGATGTTCCACGCGATCGTCTCTGCGATCGAGGATATCGGCTGGGATCCGCATGAGATCCGCAAGTTCGTGATCACGCATGGACACTTTGACCACTGCGGCTGCGGAAAGTGGCTGGTTGACTGCTTCGGCTGCGAAACGTATCTGAGCAAGATCGACGATGATTTCTGGGAGCAGCACCCGTTCTTCCCGGACAGGCCGGATACCTGGAAGAATTTCCGGATCGACCACTACATCGACGATGGCGATGTGATCACGCTCGGCGACCACTGGATCCGCGTTCTGTTCACACCCGGACACACGCCCGGCGGCCTGAGCTTTATCTTCCCCGTGCATGACAACGGTGTCGAGCACATGGCCGGTATGTGGGGCGGAACGAATCCTCCGGCGACGATCGAGGGGAATGTGCAGTACCTTTCTTCGATCGAGCATTTTGCCAAGGAGACGGCAAAATATCACTGCGATGTTCCCATCTGCAATCACCCGGACTTCGACAACGGCTATCTGAAGATGGAATGTGCAAGAAACAGAAAGGCGCACATGCCGAACTGCTACTGCATCGGGGAGCGCGAATTCCAGCGGTTCAATGACATTTTCAAGTGCCTCGCCTACGGAAAGCTGAGAGCAATCGACGCGAGCGCGAATCATTGATGGGAAACGGAGAGAAATGAGATGAAAAACAGCAGAATCTTCATTCTTGCCTGCGGCATTATCTGCAGTCTGATCATGGGTTTTGCCTATACCTATAGTATTGTGCAGCCCTACATCATGGACTATTTCTCGATCGCGTCGTACATGGCAAGCCTTCCTTATACGATCTTCCTCGCGCTGTTCGTTGTCGGCAACTATGTTGGCGGCGTGATGCAGAAAAAGCACAGTGTCAAGATGATCATGCTTATCGGCTATCTTCTGATGGCCGCCGGCCTGTTTTCCACATCCCTTCTGCCGAGCAGTGCACCCGCCGGCATGTGGTTCACCTATGGCACCCTCCTTGGAATCGGCGACGGCATGGTATACAATGTCATTATTGCAATGATGCAGAAATGGTTTCCCGACAAGAAGGGGCTTGCGACCGGCATCACCCTTGCTGTTCTCGGCATTTCGGCGACGATCCTTTCTCCGCTCAGCAGCACATGGCTCACAAACTATGGCTTTACGGGAACGTTCCGGATACTCGCAGTCATCTTTGCTGTCGTCGCAGTGTTCGGCATGCTGACCATCAAGGCACCCCCTGCGGGATATATGGCCGACTACAAGCCGTCGGGCGTGGTCGCCGTTTCCAAAAACACCTGCACGACTGCACGCGATTGCTTCCGGTGCAGAGAATATTATCTCCTCAGCCTTGTCTATTTCTGCGCGATCCCGGCGTTTGTGCTTCTCAGTGCGATCTTCGTCAGCTACGGCACATCCAGAGGTCTGGACAAGACACTGCTCGTGACGGGTGTTTCCGTCGCGTCGCTCATGCAGGTCGCCGGCCGCTTCCTGATTTCCACAGGCAGTGATAAGATTGGCCGCAAAGGCGCTATGCTCCTCTGCTTTGCAATCACGATCCTTGCCATCGTGTTGCTCACGTTCTCCAAGGGAATTGTATATGTCGTGTGCTTCTGGCTGCTCAGCTTCACTTACGGCGGTACGGCGGCGACCATGCCCTCGCTCACGACCGACTATCTCGGCTCCGAGAACGCTGGTCTTGTCTGCTCACTTGTTATGATCGGCTTCGGCGTTGCCTCAGTCGGAACAAGCTTCCTCGCCAAGGCCGTCAACACCTCCATGGCCTTCATCCTGGCCGGCGTAATTGCCATTGTCGGCATCCTCGTCACACTTGCGCTTCCCAAACTCGGGAAGGCAGAACAATAATTCCGGGCTTCCGGCCCGTATCTCGGGCCGGAAGCTTTTTTTGCGCAAAAATATGATTTTTTCACACAGGGGATACTTGACAACTATCCCCTGTATTGTGTTACTTTATAAGTTCAGAACAAGTTAGGAGGTCAGAAATGACGAAATACAAGAAAGTCACACCTGAAATTGCCGCGCAGCTTCAGGCCATCGTGGGCGCGAAGCGCTTTTTCGCAGGCGATGCGGTGAAGGACGACTTCAGCCACGACGAAATGCCTATCTACGGCAAGTATTATCCCGAGGTGGTCTGTGAGGCCGAGAGCACTGAGGAAGTGTCCGCGATTTTGCGTGTGTGCTACGAAAATGACATCCCCGTCACGCCGCGCGGTGCGGGCACGGGCCTCGTCGGCGGGTGCGTGCCGCTGTGCGGCGGCGTGGTGCTGTGCACGACGCGCATGAACAAGATCCTCTCCTACGATATGAACAACCTCGTCGTGCACATCCAGCCCGGCGTGCTGCTGTGCGATCTTGCGGCCGACGCGCTCACGCGCGGCCTGATGTACCCGCCCGATCCGGGCGAGAAGACCGCGACCGTGGGCGGCAATGTGTCCACGAACGCGGGCGGCATGCGCGCCGTGAAGTACGGCGTGACGCGCGACTATGTGCTGGCCATGACCGTGGTGCTGCCCGACGGCAGAGTCATGGAGCTCGGCAAGACCGTGTGCAAGACCAGCTCCGGCTACAGCCTGCTGCACCTGATGATCGGCTCGGAGGGCACGCTCGGCGTCATCACGGAGCTGACGCTCAAGCTCATCCCCAAGCCGGAAATGAACGTAAGCCTCATTCTCCCGTTTGCCGATGTGGAGACCGCCATCGCCTCCGTACCGCAGATCAAGCTGGCCAACCTTGACCCGCAGTCGATCGAGTTCATGGAGCGCGACATCGTCGATTCCTCGGCGGCGTTCACCGGCAACACCATCTTCCCCACGGTCGTGGACGGCAAAGAGGCCGGTGCATACATCCTCGTCACCCTCGTCGGTGACAGCGAGGCCGAACTGACCGCGAAGATGGACCGCCTCGGCGCGCTTGCCGAGCAGCGCGGTGCGTACGACACGCTCGTCGTCTGGACCGACGGCCTGAAAAAGGACGTCTGGGCCGCGCGCAGCGCGTTCCTGACCGTCATCGAGGCGGACACGAAGCTGCTCGACGAGATGGACGTCGTCGTGCCGGTCGACCGCATCGCGGAGTTTCTCGTCTACACCCGCGCCACCGGCAAGGCGGAGGGCATCACCATCCGCAGCTTCGGCCACGCGGGCGACGGCAACCTGCACATCTACTGCTGCGCCAACGACATGGAGCTCGACGAGTTCCAGCGCCGCAGCAAGGCCGTCATGGACAAATGCTATGCCAAGTGCATCGAGTTCGGCGGGCAGGTCTCCGGCGAACACGCCATCGGCCACGCAAAGAAGCAGTACCTGGTGGAGTCCGCCGGCGAGACGGCGTTCGGGCTCATGCAGGCGATCAAGCAGGTGTTTGACCCCAAGGGTATCCTCAACCCCGGCAAGGTCTGCACCAACGTCGAGGAGGGCTGAAGCATGCTGAATATTCTTGTTTGCGTCAAGCAGGTGCCCGACATCAACCTCGTGAAGATGGACCCCGTCACGGGCAGTCTGATCCGCGCGGGCGTGCCGGCGATCCTCAATCCGCTGGACGCCAATGCGCTCGAAGCGGCCGTGCGCGTCAAGGAGGCGCACGGCGGCACGGTCACCGTCATCACGATGGGGCCGGACATGGCCAAGGAGGCGCTGCGCGAGTGTCTCGCCGCGGGCGCGGACCGCGCCGTGCTGCTGTCCGACCGCGCGTTTGCCAACGCCGACACCCTCGCCACGAGCTACGTCATCGCGAGCGCGGCAAAGCAGCTCGGCGATTTTGACCTCATCTTCTGCGGCAAGGAGTCGCTCGACGGCGCGACCGGGCAGATGGGCTCGCAGCTGGCCGAGCGCTTCGGTGCCAGCCAGATCTCCTCGACAGCGAAGATCGTTGAGGTGGACACGGCCGCGCACACCATCACGGCCGAGCGCGACCTCGAGCGCGGCACGGAGGTGCTGCGCGCCAAGTATCCCTGCCTGCTCACGGTCGAGAAGGCGAACTTCCGCCCCCGCATCCCGAACCTGAAGCGCTGGAAGGCCTCGCGCACCGCGGACATCACGGTCTACAGCGCGGCCACCATCCCGGGGCTCGACCCCGCGCAGATCGGCGACCCCGGCTCCCCGACGAAGGTGCCGCGCACCTATCCGCCGGAGGTCGGTGCAAAAGGCAGCATGATCGACGAGGGCAGCACGGAAAAGAACGTGGACCGGCTCTTCGGGCTGATCGCGGATGTGCTTTGAGGAGGTGCAGGCAGTGAATAAAACAGATTACAAAGATATGTGGGTCTTCATCGAGCGCGACGGCGACAGCGTGCTGCCGGTCTCGCTCGAGCTGTGCTCGGAAACGCGCAGGCTCTGCGACGCGAGCGGCGAAAAACTCGTCGCGGTCATCGTCGGCAGCATCTCGGACGGCGAGCTGCAGCGCGTGCTCGACTGCGGCGTGGACAAAATCATCCACGTGACCGGCACGGGCTATGACTACTTCAATAACGATGCGTACACCAACCTCTTCACCGTCCTGTGCCGGAAATACCGGCCCACGGCGGTCATGGTCGGCGGCACGATCAACGGGCGCGATTTTGCACCGCGCTTCGCCGCGCGCCTCGGCACCGGCTGCACCTCGGACGCGACCGAGCTCGTCTGGGATCCCGGGACGACGGACATCGAGTTCGTTGAGCCCGCCGTCGGCGGCAAGATGATGGCCGTCATCACCGTGCCGGTCGCGCGCCCGCAGGTCGGCACCATCCGCCCGGGCACGTTCAAGTGCGTGCCCTGCGGCGCACGTGCGCACGAGGTCATCGAGGAGCACATCGACTTCCCGGTCGCGGACATCCGCACCGAGATCCTTGACTTCCGCGCCGACGATCTCGACGAGAGCCTGAACATCGCGGACGCGGACGTGATCGTCTGCGTCGGCAACGCGATCAAGGGGGCGGATGCCCTGCCGCGCTACCGCCGCCTGGCCGAGCGCCTCGGCGGCAAGCTTGCCTGCACGCGCCCGGTGTTCGACCGCGGCGTGCTGCCGTTCAAGCTCGTCATCGGGCAGTCCGGCGCCGTGGTCAAGCCGAAGCTGCTGCTGTCGTTCGGTGTGTCGGGCGCGGTCAACCACGTCACGGGCTTCTCGGATGCAGACGTGGTCGTCGCCGTGAACACCGATCCCGAGGCGGCGATCTTCAACTACTGCACCTACGGCATCGTCGGCGACATGGACGAGGTCTGCGAGGCCATGCTCGCAAAGCTCGGCGCGTGAGCCGGAACGAACACGCAAAAAAGCACCTGAAAGGGTGCTTTTTTGCATATTGCCCGTGTGTCCGCAGATACTGCAGCGGCGCGTTTGACAGGCAGCACACCGCCGCGTATAATGTTGACACGACATGATCGGCAGCCGGATGCCGTGGGGGGGCGTATTTTGCGGCGGAATAAAGCAAACTGCGATATCATCGGCCTTGCGCCCGGTTTTAGCGGATGGGCGGGGGTGATCACGGCAATCGTTGGAATGGTCATTCTCGTTGTCGTATTTGTGTTTCATCGAGACGAGCTTAGTGAATATGGCATCAGTATGGGCGCTGCATCGGCTGTTGGCGTGGTTTACTTTCTGTGGAGTTGTCCGGTAACATATCGGGTTGATTTTTCCGGTATTACAAAACGGCGTTGCGGCATTCCGGTTCGCTTTGTGGCATGGGAACAAATTTCTCAGATCGGACATGCACAGCTTGGCAGAGGAGCGTGCCTGATCATCACACTTGTGGGATGTGAAAAATTTTCGTACCGCAAGGGCGATTCCGAATCCTATTGGGCAGAGAACTACTTGATCCGACACATGCGGAAAACACTATGTATCCAGAACGTAAAAGCCGCTATCCCGATCATAGAGAAATATTATGGCGCTCTGGATTATGACTATATGCGCGATGAGCCTGACACAAGGCCGTAAAACGTGATGATGCGGCTCAAGTTTATGCGTAGGCAATCCGACACAGCCGAAAATAAATAACATTCGCCCGCCAACATTTGCGCAGCAAATATTTCACGCACCGCAGGTGAATTTCACGAAAAAAGGACTTGGCACATGCCAAGTCCTTTTTCATGGCACCCCCGGCTGGATTCGAACCAGTGGCCTGCCGCTTAGGAGGCAAATCAAGGCTTCCGGGTTATCCGTTTTGTAACGGATTCGTGACATTTGTACCCGGTTTCTGTATTTTCTCCGTGACGATTATAGAGACATCAAGCCGATTAAAACTGGTTACCACGGCTTCTACTTAAAAACGCAACTGTACAAATAGCTTGATGTCTCTACAAAATATCACTCACTAAACCACAATTTCGTTTATCGAAGTTGTGGTTTTCTTTTTACATGAAAAAAGCTTCTGTATAGGCAAATACACAGAAGCTCAGACCATGCTATG